>MDSY01016778.1_pt1 | contig 14285 bp, 25 predicted proteins | sample 811131 | NCBI WGS metagenome assembly MDSY01 (sample SAMN05326643, study PRJNA326480) | marine metagenome | isolation source: seawater | place: Atlantic Ocean: South West | collected 2010 | reverse complement strand
ATCTCTTGTTCCTAAATTATGTGTTACAACATAAGTTGTAGCAGATGCGTTACCAATGTTAGTAGCAAACGTTAAATCTGAAGCTACACATGTTTCAACGGCTGCACAAAAATCTGTTACTTGAGATGCTGTTATTGCAATGTTTTGCTCTGAAGCTGCTGTTGCAACACCAGTTTTATTAAAAGTAATTGACGCAGTTTTACCAGCCGTTCCAACCGCTCCTGCTACTCCTCGATCTACAAGTTGTACAAAACCATTTGAAGTTGCAGTAAACGATCCATTATCAAATCCAGCAACACCTTTTACAGTTGCTCCGTCAGAAGCTCCTGCAGCAGCGATACTTTGTCCAGATTGTACTACCGTATAATCCGATGCACTTGGCGTTGAACTTGCTGCTATTGCATTATTTGCAAATATTAAATCTCCAACTTCTAAAATTACTCCTAAGAACGTTGTATTGTTTGAGTCTGTTACAGCAAAGTAATCACCTTGATCTAAAGCTACGTTACTTCCTCCAGTTAAAGCTGGACTATTTGTTATTGCGTTATATCCTCCTTGGAATATTCCAACACCAGCAGCTATTCCTTGTACCTGTGCTAAGTTAACACCATCTGTACCTGCAGTACCAGTTTTAACATTTAATAATTTATTGTTTCCAAAATCTACATCTCCTTCGGCATCACCAAATTGTTGTAGATGAACATCTTGAAGTAATATTTTTTGTTCTGAATTTAAAGAAGTAACAAAAGGTAGGAAATCTCCTGCTCCCATTGCTGTTAATGTTCCTAATTCCTCTAAAGCTAAATTAACAGTAATAACTTGCGCTCCTGCAATACCTGTTGAAATACCAGTCCCACCAGCAATATCTACAACTTCACCATTTGTTACTGTTTGGTCTGTACCACTATCTGCACGTGCTGTCCAACTTGACATTGAACCAGTACCACCAGTATAAGCAACAGTTACTGTACCACTACCATTATTAGTAGTAGACATGTTTGCACCTGCAGCAATAGTTATTGTGTCAAGATTAGTAATATTTGAGTCACTACCACTTGTAGCCGCTAAAGTTATTCTGTTAAACGGTAAAGAGTTTGTAATAGTTATAGTGTCAGTAGCTGAAGCCGCTGTCGTTATACCAGTTCCTTGTAAAAAAGAAGCAGTGTTGCCGTTTGTAATTGTTTGTGGAGTACCACTTGATCCTGCAAGAGTCCAAGAAGTCATTGTTCCTGATCCACCATTTGCAGCAGCCGTAATTCTACCTTGAGCATCAACCGTAATATCTGCTGAGGTATAAGCTCCTGCAGTAACTGCGGTATTATCTAAGTTTATTGTAACTGTATCAGTTGCACTTACTACTGAAGTTAATGCAGTACCACCAGCAATATCAACAGTGTTTCCACTTGCTACACCCTGTATTGTACCAGAGTCAGCGTTTAAATTCCAACCAGAATAATTATCAAAAGGTAAAAGACTAATAGTTGCATCCACAACATTAGAAGTACCATTATCACTTACCAGTATTTTATCTGAACCAGAAAGTGTTGAAGATGCCGAACTTGGTGCGGCTAAAACTACGTTATCTGCTCCTAAGTAATCAACTGCCATATCATCAGCGTTAGCTGTTAAACCAGCTCCACCTATAACATTTAAAGTAGGTATCGGGCCAGATAAATCTGTACCTGTCATACCGCTACCAGCTACTATTGCTGTTATATCCCCTTGAGGTATTGATGGAAATGTTGTTAAATTACCTGCACCATCAATATATTGAGAAGCTGAACCAACAAGAGTTATAGCTAAAGTTCCTGATCCTGTAATAGGAGAACCAGCTACACTAAAAGCATTACCACCATGAGATTGAGCTACAGATGTAACAGAACCTCCACTTGTTCCAAAAGTTTGCCAGTTAGAACCATCGTAATATTTCATTACATTAGTATCTGTTCTGTATATCATTTGTCCTTCGCCTACTACTGAAGGATCTGCGGAAAGATTTTGAACTTTAAAATTCTGTAATTCTCCGTTCGTTAAGTCGATGTTTGATAAATATCTTATTGCCATTTTATTATGTTTACTTAGTTAAAAAATGCTTTTCCTGAAAAAGCAGATTTAAAGGTTATTGTTACTTGGTTTAAACTGTTATACTCTACTTCTCCATATACTGTTGTATTTGCCGAGTCTACTACTGATACTGATGGATACTTATTTAAATTATGAGTAACCACCCATGTTGATGCAGGAGTGTTCTGTGTAAATACAAAGTTTTTGTCTGCTGCTGCTGTAGCATTATATTGCAACAAAGATATAAAATAATCTTCGTTCTTCTTTAAGCTACCGTTGCCAGCTTTGAAGGTTAATGTAATGTCGTAAAAGTCGTTGTTGGAAGGGTCTTTTGCTTCATTATCCCATTGAAATATTGCCCATTGACTTATGTCATCACATTGAGTAAGAAGTATAGTGCTTGTTTTAAATGGAGAATTATATAAAGCTGATATATCTATAGGCGGTGTAGATTGATTGCTGTAAGAATCAAACCTGCTCAATACAAATGTATTAATTCCACTAAATTGTACTACATCTGCACCAAATGGATCAAAACTTATAGTCGCTGCTTTTAATACACCCTGATTTTGATATGTATATCTTAGTAATTGATTTTGACCTGCTCTTGCATTTATAAAATCAGCAACATCTCCTGCAGTAAAGTTTTTGGTTTGAAAACTGTTTTGAGAGTCAGAACCAATCCATTTATCTGCTGATACTATATTTACATCATTAGGGTACGTTGCTATTCTTGCCATTTGTTATTTTTTTATTGATTGCCCTTTTTCATAACTACGCCCTCCGAAGTATGCCGCAACAATTGTAATAAGAAGCATTTTTAAAAGTTCTTTCCATTCACTATCCACTGCAAAGTTAATAAATCCTGAATCAATAAAGATAAGCAAGATTGTACTTATTAAAACAAAGGCTAAAGATAGTGGTCTAATTGATTTAGAAAGCTTATTATCTGATGACATATCTGAAGACCATCTTTTTGACACCTCTTGTAATTCAGTGTTTTGATGATCATATATCATTTGTTGAAGTTTTATTTTATCTTCAACAGATATTTTTGATTCTGTGATTGCTTGTATAGCTTCTTTAGGAGACAAAACTCCTTCAAGTAATTTTCCTAAAGAAGGATTGATTACATGAGCAGCTCCCATTAATATTTTTCCTAAAGTAGAATCTTTAAATTTTTTTTTCTTTTTGTCTGGCATTTTTTACGATCATTTATTTGTTTTATCTTGATCGTGTTTTTTTTGAAGTAACCACCATTTATTTAAAGTATAAGCTATTGAAACTATTAAAAGAGTCAATTTTAAAATCATGTCAAGGTTAGAGAAAGATAAAGCAAGAGTACTTGCGTTAAGGGCATATAATTTTATATCTGACATCCAGTTATTCATTTATTTTCCACGTATGTGTAGGTTATTACTAATTCGTCTGACCAAGAGTTGTTTTGTGTATTTTCCATATTACCAAATTGCTAAACAATTTTTACCTGCGGCTGCATCTGTACCAGTAGCGTATAATTGTACTACTTGAACTGGTAAATATTTGCCTACTGGAAAATTACTAAATGTAACTATACTTCCAGCTATTGTTTTTACTTTAACATCAACATAAGATTTTGCTACATCCATAGTAGCATCACTACTTCCTACATATAATAAACATCCTTCAGAAGAATCTATTCTTGACGAACCGTTAGGGCCTCCTAAAAATATTTTATAATTATCATCCCAAGTTTCACTTCCATCAAATAAAGTATCTGAAAGAGTTAAATCTACTTCACTGTTTATAGCAGTAACAGTTGCTGAAGTTCCAGCTGTAGTGTTATAAACAATATCACCAACGCTTACGCCCTTAGTAATAAATGTTTCTCCACTAACAATTAGATGGTTTACTTTTACAATTGCATAAGTTTCAGTTCCATTAGGAAATATATCTGCTCCTAATGGTATTACAGTTGCTCCAATAGGTGCTACCGCTGCAGTTGCTGCTCCAGACACTATAGAAATAACTCTATCTCCTACTACTACTGGTAAAGGAGGTGTTGCTGATAGGAAGTTTGCAGTTGTATCTACTAATTGATTAACAACATTATCGTTTGCTGTTCCGTTTGCAATTCCTGTAGAAGTTCCCGATATAACGGGTAAGCCAGGTGCTGGTATTGTAAGTGTGTCACTGGATATCACTTCTAATGATAATCCTGTGTTTACGGTAATTTTTGGGTATGCCATTTTTTTAATTTTGAGGGTTAAAAATCTCTTTTACTAATTATCTTTTATAAGGAAACTTTCGATTTAAACTATCTCGTCTTTCAGAACAACCACAGTCTTTTCCTATTATCTTTCCTACTCTTTGAACAGCAGAATGTATTCCTGTTGCTTTTGTTACTTTTTGAATTGAATCACCTAAACCTCTTGATTTCATTTCTTTCCCATGTTTACTGGTTCTGGCATGTTTACTTCAGGAATATTTGATTCAGGTTTACAAAGGCATTGTGATACTGGACATTCATCTACATTAAATATTAATTTAGATATTAGCCAATTCCATTTACATTGAAATTTGCACCATACGTTCTGCATCCAGATACCTAATTTTACAAATAATTTTCCCATAGTTTTTTAGGTGTTGTATATTGTTTTTCTTTTTACATGAGGAACAAATTGAACTGTTGAATTAGTTGCAACTATTGCCTCTGGTTTTTTTTCTCCTTCTTTTTTTACTGTTTTACTTTTAGTAACAGTTTTTTTTGGAGAAGCATCTTTCTTTGAAATTTTTTTCGCCATTATATTAAATTTGAATTTATTTTTTCTTTCTCATGTTTTTAAGATTCATAGCAAAGTTATATGCTTTAGAACCTTTGGGGCATGTTTTACTTCCAAGTTTTTTACCAGTACATTTTCCTAATGTACCTTTTTTTTGGCTTTAGCAAAAACATCTTGTATGAAACCCTTTTTTTTACTCATTACTTTTGAATAAGCTTTCCTAAATGCGCATGTACTTTTCCGTCTTTAATGCATTTATGTTCGTAGCTCATAGAATGATCTCCTCCGTAAGAATGTCCATATTCTTTTTTAGACATACCTTTACTTTCATCTCTTCTTGATTTATAAGATTGAGACTTCTTTCCGTTTTTTGATCCTAAAGACTCATCGAGTCTTGCATTGTATCCTTGTTTCATAACTTTTAATTTTATACAAATATAACAATATTATTTTTTAGATTTTTTACCAACACACTTCCATCTTTTACGAGATAAATTGTTTGGTGTATTAGGGTCATTTCTTTTACCAATAGGTAATCCCATTTTTATTCCATAGCTTCTGGCACAATATGAATCTCCTTTGGAAGTCCCTGGCTTTACTCTTGGGCCACCGCCTTTAGCTTTACCTGCTTGTCCATAACTTACCTTTTTTCCAGAAGCAGTAATTTTAACTTTTGCTTTTCCTTGTCTCGGTTTTGCCATTAACCTTTATTTTTTATACCTTCTTACCATTCTTCCCTTAATATATTTTGCTCTCATTCTTCCTATAACATTATTTTTTAATTTGCGAGTTTTAATTTTACCTTTTTCCCCTTTTTGTCTAATGTTAGTTACTGTATGAGATCCATCTTTATTTTTTTTAATAAATTTTGTTTTTGACTTATAAGTCCCTTTTTCACCTTTTTCTTTTATAACTTCTCGTGTCGAAGACATTTCATTCTTTCCTGTCTTTAAAGATTTCTCAACTATTTTAGATTTATATTTGCCTTTCTCTCCTTTTTCTTTAATAGACTCTTTCATTGTGCTTTTAACAGAAATATTAGGTCTTTTTTTTGCAGGCTTTTTTTTCTTTTTGATAGTCATGATTTTTTCTTTGCTCTTCTTTTGTCGTGATTATAACCTCTTTTTTTTAATGATAAGTGATCAGACATAGTCTTAGCAACTTTTTTAATGCCTGTTTTACTATACATATTATGTACTTTAAATTTCTTAGCCATTATTTTTTCTTTTTCATAGTTGCTCCAGCTATTCTATCTGCTTTAGTAATCCCTGGATTATTATCAATACCAGCTTTTACACTAAGCATACCAAACTTATCGACATCTTTATTTCTAAATCCTATTTTGTTGTAAGCTTTTTTGTTCATTTTTTTTGCCATTATTTTTTCTTTTTTGGTAATGATTTTATTTTTCCATTTTCAGTTCTCGCATATCTATGAGTAGAAGTTTCTTTACTTGGTATTAAAGTTCCACAATATTTGCCACTGCCATATTGCCAACATACTTTTTTTCCTTTAGTTCTACCTTTCATTAATCGTAAGGGTTATAAGTTCTTTTACTTTCCTTTCTTTTTTTCCTTCTCTCAATTTTCTGTTTTACTTTCTGTTTTACAACTTTTTTTATCTTAGAAATTATTTTAGAGCTTTTTTTCTTTTTTTTCTTTTCTTGGAAATCATCTCCCCTTATAAGAGTTCTGTTTCTTTTCAAGCGTGATTCATCGTTATCCATATCATTATCTTTTAAAAATTTCTGATATCCCACTTTTAGTTTTGCACACGCCTCTTTGGTTTTAGCTGTGCGTATCATTCCTCCATATCTGTATTCACAATTTGCCATTCTTCTTATCTTTTTTTGCTTTTAGGAAAACCTTTTTTCATATTACTATAAGCTTTTTTTGTAATAGTAGATTTAGATTTAGATCTTGATGTCCCTGCTTTTTTACGTTTATTGATGTTTGCGTACAATCCGTTTTTAGCCATTTTATTTTATTTTTTCTTTTTTAATATTTTTCTGTAGTTAATAATGGATTTGGCTTTCTTAACGTCTTTAGCTGTATTGGAAATTGTTTTAATAGCTCCTTTAGCATCAAGGTTTTTTATATTTTTAGCAAGCTTAACAGCTCCTTGTACCACTTTACCAGTTTTAGAATTAGCTACTTTTGTACCTACCTTTATTGCTTTATCAGCTCCTCTTCTTACTTTTGTTTTTCCTGTAGAGTTTAACCCTGCTATATTTTTTTTAAGTCTTGCCGTTTTTTTAAGACTACACTTTTTAGTTTTAGCACAATTAGCTAATTGTCTTTTTTGCTTCTTTAACGACATCCTTGCTAAAGCAGTCAACTTTGGTTTATCTGCCATAATTATTTATCTTTTTCTTGGATTATCGTTAATTTTTCTTCGATTCTTTTGTTCTTTTTTAGCTAAACGATTTATCTGACTAATAAAAGACTTTTGTTTTTTAGTTAGCTTAACATTCTTAACTTCTTTAGTTCTGATCTTATTGTAATTTTCTTTGCCTAATTCTTTTTTCAAAATATTAACCATATCCATTCTACTTGTAGAATCTTTTACAATTTTTTTTCTAACTTTTACCCTTTTTAAAGAGTCCCTAACTTTTTTAGTAATCGGATCTGGCATCGCTTAATACATTTTTCTTTTTGGTTTAACTTTAGACAAGCCAATTTTACGTGCCGTTTTTTTAACAACCCCAGGCTTCATAGCTGGTTTTTTAGGTGTTTTAGGCATTTTCATTTTTCTAAGTTGAGCTGCAGATTTTTTAGATCCTGCAATTAATTTTAATGCAGTTGCTTTTTTCTTTTTCCCAGCTGCTCTTTTCTTTTTCCCTGGTGGTCTTCCTTTTTTTGAACCGTACGTTCCCATTCCTTGTGGCATAATTTTATTTTTTAGTTATTATTATTAATTTTTCTTAAAAGCTTTAATTTTATTTTTTAGTGATTCTCTTTTTTTCATGATTTTTTCAAATCGAAAACCCTTAAGTGAATCTAATTTCCTTAGCTTAACAGAATCTTTTTTCCGTTTCATTTTGTAAGCAGGTGTATTTCTTTTAGCAGCTATCTTAGCTCTACACTTTTTTAATTTTTCTCCTGTTAATCCTTTACAATAAAGTGCCATTTATTTAGTTTTATATATTACAATACTCTATTGTGGCATCGAAACTTGGACATGCTTTTGCAGCAAAGTCTCGATGACCATGAATTTTTGCTTCTGGATACATCTTACGCAATACAAGCAATAATTCTAACATAGTTTCTTTTTGTTCTGGTGTTCTTGTATCTTTTGCAGGATACTTTCCTTTTGAATCTCTTTCAGATTCCACTCCACCCACATAACAAATTGAGATAGAACTACAATTCAAACCCTTCGTATGCGCTCCACACTTATCTATCATGCGTCCAGTTTCAATAGATCCGTCTATTAGAACTAAAAAATGATAACCAATTCCTTTCCATCCTCTTTTTTTATGCCACCGATCTATAACCTCAGCATTGATGGAGTCATCTCCTTCTCGTGTTGCAGAACAATGAATTATGAATTTATTTACGTTCTCTTTCTTCATTGTTTTACTTTTGTATCTTTACAAAAATAACAAATTAAATCTACTTTTTTATGAGCGTTTCAGTTCGCAGTACTTCACGTAAACAACCTACGCATGATTATCTTAAATACTGGCGAGTAATTAAATACTGGGCAAAGAGAAAATATAATATTAGTACAGAAGATTTAGAAATGATGTTGTTTCTATACAGTGAACATCTGTTTAATAAAACAAAGTTTGAAGAATACCAAAAACTAATGAGTTGGAATAAGAATAAATTTTACACTTTAATAAAACAAGGTTACATACACCAATGGCGTAAGAAAAATGGGAAAGAAGCTGCTATGTATGAATTAACTTACAAAGCAAAACGTTTAGTAAATAACGTATATGGGAAGTTAAATGGTGAAGAGTTTCCTGAAAACTATGTAAACAATCCTGTATTCAAACATGATGTTAAGTTTAGAGATAAAGTCTTTAGACAATATATGCTTAAAATAAATAAAGAAATAAGAGAAAATTAAATAACTACTACTACGTCTTTTTCACTAATAACAGTATACACCTGATCATTAATTAACATTGAGTGTCCTGCAGCTTTATCATAGTATATATTATCATTTTCTTTAATAGTATCTACTAAAGTTCCTGGTTTAACTACGTTAGCTTTTTGATATCTCATAGAAGATACATCTTCTGCAGATAATAATATACCTGATTCTGTTTTAACTTCTTCTTCTGTTTTTGTAATTACAATAAATTTACCTATTGGCTGCATATTATATTTGATTTATTCTTTTGTGAGTTACAATTGCATTAGTTGATAGAATTGTAGTAGCAACACTACTTGCATTTAATAATGCATTCTTTGTAACTTTAAGTGGATCAATAATACCCATAGTTAACATGTTACCAAACTTCTCATTCTTAGCATCAAAACCATAGTTCTTAGTATTCTTGTTGTTTATCTTCTCTATGATGTCGTTCGGGTTTATTCCTGCGTTGTTTAGGATTTGAATCAAAGGTTGACAAAGGGCATCTTTAACCATTTTCAATGCTACTTCATAGTCTGCATCTCCTTGCCACGTTTTACTACCTGTAATACTTTTGCTGGCATTGTATAAAGCTATACCTCCACCAGCTACAATTCCTTCTTCTAAAGCAGAACGTACAGCACATACCGAGTCATCAACTCGGTCAAATTTTTCTTTCTGTTCTACATCTGAGTTACCGCCAACGTAAATACAGCCTATAGCTCCAGCTAAACTTGCTATACGCTCGTCAATAAATTTACGAGACACTGGGTCTGTAGTATTATCTTGCTGAACTCTAAGCTCTTTTACGCGCTTTCTTAGTTCCTCAGTAGGTTCTGAATTTTTTATTAATACGGAAGTTGTCTTGCCAATAATAATTTTATTAGCAAAACCTAAATCCTCAGCTCTTAATAGACTAAGGTCATCTCCCGTTTGCTCTGAAAAGTATTTAGCTCCAACAGTTGCTGCTATATCTTGCATCAGTTCGTTCTTTTTATAACCGAACGAAGGCGGTGCAATATTACATAGCTTCAAATTGTTTCTAACTACGTTGGCTGCAAAAGTGTTTATCACGTTTTGACCGCAGTCTGCTATTATTAATAACTTGTCATTATTTTGTATGATCTTTTTTAATACCGATTCGATTTGTAAAATATTACTTATCTCTTGATCACATACTAAAACCTTTACATCTTCTAATATGCACTCATCTTTCTTTTGATTATTTATAAATAGATTAGAAGTATAACCTCTATCTACTTTTATACCGTTAGTAACCTCTGCGTAGGTCTTATGGTTTTGTGATTTCTCTACAGTCACTATTCCATCACGACCAACTTTGTTGTAGGCTTCCGCAATTAATTCCCCAATTATCGAATCATTGTTAGCAGATATCTTAGCTACGTCTAATAAACTATTGTCTGTAATTTTTTTAGAATTTTTTTCTAACTTATCTACAACTTGTTCTATTAAAGCATTAGTGTGTCTAACAACCATTGATGTGTTATGACTATCATCAATGTACTCATTCCCTGCTTTTACAAAAGCTTCTGCCAAAACAATAGCTGTAGTCGTTCCATCACCAGCTGAATTAGCTGTACGCTCGGCTGCATCTTTCATTATCTGAATCGCAAGATTCTCTACTGGATCATCTAAAAAGATAGATGCTGCAACTGTAACGCCATCCTTAGTCACCGTCATCCCTCGCATATGTTCGGGAGACTCTACTACAACTGTCTTACCTCGTGGGCCTAATGTACTCTTAACTGCTTTTGAAATTTGAGAGATTCCGCTTATTAATTTATCTCTACCAGATTTATCGAAATGTAAATCTTTTGGAATGTAGCCCTGTTGTGACATGTGATTTAAAATTAAATTAGATTCCTTACAAATATACAAAATTTATTTGATGCAACCGCACATGCTGTTGCTAAACAACAATGACGCAATGACAGAATGAAATGCTTTATTTATACTATAGAAGTATTTACTTTATATATATTTTTTATATACTAAAAAATTGATTTAAAACTGTCATTTCAGTCATTTTTAATATAACTTACTTATTATTAGTTACTTATACTTTTAATAACTGTCATTAAACTGTCATTAAAATGACTATAATAGTCAATAATAGTAAAATAGTTATGCTGTTGCTTTACTGTAGAGATATTTCTGAAGTTATTCTTGTTGGTCTATTGATAATAGATATCAAATCTGTTTCAATTTTACTCCATTCTTGATTTAAATTTATGGTTTTTAGTCTGATATTATGACCTCCAATGGTATGATTAGAATCTACTTCTTTTTTTGTTGTTGGATATAAAAGTACCCCCTCAACTATCTTTTTTTCTTGGTTTTTATAATTCTTGATATATGCATAAATTTGGTATAGGTTATTAGAATGAAACTTTGGTTTCTCATAGTTATATACAAATATGTCCTTGTAAAACTTGGTGTCAATTATAGTTTTTGTTTCATTAGTCTCAACTGTAATATCTGTTTTCATTATTGGAAACAACTCATGCCTTTCTTTATCCGTATCCCAGTTTATGATTTCACTTCCTTTAACACTATGTGTATTTCTGGATAGGTGTCTTTTATAGAAGTTTAACACAAAACTTTCAAACAATGCAGCGAATTGCTTATCAGTTCCAACAAACTCATTAAAAACTTTACTTCCGATTTCTTCGTCAAGTGCTGTGTTATCAAAGATTAATTTACAAACTTGAATTATAAATTGATAATAACTGTTATTCCTATCTATGATAGTTTTTCTAAAATAGATGTTTGATAGTTCAATATCACTTATTTGGGAAAGTGATAGTATTTTCCTTTTCAAGGATTTTTTTAGTTCTGTGTTGATTTTAGATTGTAAAAGAATTCTTAGGGTCGCTTTTATTATTTGATTAGGAACTATGTTGGCTGAAAAATCGTCAAATTCACAATAAAATTTTCTATCCAAATGACTGAGTGATTTTATGGTGCGATTAAAGTTTATTTTTCCTTTAATTCCTCTAATTTTTTCATTTTTTTCTATATAGTTTTTGTCTAAACCTCTTTTTATTAAAACTCCTAAAATGTTATCAAAAACTCTTGCAAACAAATTAGTAGATGATTGAAAGTCGTCATCATTTAACTTCATTTTATTACCTTGTTCTAACTTATTCCAAGCATAGCTTAAGAGATAGTAAATGTTTTTGATAGGAATATCCAATTTTAGCTATTTAGGTTGTCAATGTTTGATTCCGCTCTGTCTTTATTGTCAAACCAATATTCATTCAATATTGGAGATATCTCAAAATTCATGACATCGCTCAACCATTCTTTTTCATCTGTTCCATCTTTTGGAGTATTACAAAAGTAACTATGCCCAATTTTAAACCCATCACCTAATGAATCGTCATTTTCGATTTCTTCGTTTAAAGAATTTATTTTCGAAATGATTGATGAAATTATTTTTTTTGAAATTCCTCTGTCTATTAAAAAGTTTTTAAATCTGTCATTGAAATTTGGAGTTAAATTGATGAAAGAAAATCTTCTACGGAGGGCATAATCTACAATGCTTAACGATCTGTCAGCAGTATTCATTGTTCCAATTAAGTAAATATTTTTTGGCACATAAAATCTATCTCCTTTTTTGCTGTAAGTGAGTGCAATTTTATTTTTAGCCCCTCTTTTATCCGCCTCAATTAGCATCATTAACTCTCCAAAAATCTTACTTAAATTACCTCTATTAATTTCATCTATTATAAAAAAATAACTGTTATCTGGATCAGATTTTGCTTTTTCACAAAAAGAGTAAAAGATTCCATTTACAAGCTTGAAGGAATCTTCGTCAGGTCTATATCCTTGTATGAAATCTTCATAAGAGTATGACTGATGAAATTGGACCATTTCAATTTTTGATTCATCATAATCTTCCATTAATCCAAAGGCAATTTTTTTAGCAATAAATGTTTTACCAACACCTGGAGGGCCTTGAAGTATTATATTTTTTTTATGGTTAAGTAACTTTATTGTTTTAACGAAGTCTTTTTCTTCTGTAAATACGTCTTTAAGAAGATCTTTAATCGAGAATTTAGAAATTATATTTTTCATAGATGTTTCTATTCCAAGTGTATTTTTTAAGTCATTTACAAAGTCTGTGTATTCCGTAATATTTGTCAAGGTTTTTAGAGGAAGAGTGTGATTAGCTACCTCCCAAAGGCCATTTGATTTCCAGTCAACATCAAGTTTATGAGGATATCTATTGGTTTCTTCAAAATAGTAATCAGAACTTACTAAGCCATAGCCCAGGCATTTGTGATTCCCTTTTTTGACAATTATAACATCTCCTTTATTCATTATTTTCGAAATGTCTAACAAAGCTCTTTTAGTATTCATTTTACCTGTGGAACTTGTTAATTTATCATAGCTATCATACAGGTCTTCCTGACTTTTAAAGCTGCTTAAATCGTACTTAAAATTGTAGCCTATAGCCAAATTGTTATTAGTATAAAATTCTTCCCATAAGTGGGAATCTTTTCCAGCGGATAATAACCAATATTGTTTTTCGTTGATTGATGTATTATTTGATTCAGGCTTAATCAAATCAAATAGATTTTCAATAACTTCTTTGATTTCGTCTTCTATATTTTCGGGAATATCACTAAATGCATATGTTTTTAACAAATGAATATTTGGATTCCAGTTTTTTTCAAAGTCTTCTGTAGAATGTAAATTGACTTTATCTTTTAAATCATCATCGATTATAATTCCAGGGCTTCCTGGATTTAGTATTAATGACTCATAGAGGCCATTGCGAACCCCTTTTGAAATACTTTTTTGTATTCCTTTATCCTTTTTAACTTTACTAACTACAAAGTCTTGATGCTCCACTCTATCTCCATAACCAAAACCAAACTTCACTCCTTCATGATTAATTAAAATATATAATTGTCCTGAATAAGAAACTGGTTGATCTATGTTTTGGTCAATATAAAATGCCGACCATACATATGGGTTGATTTTTCGACCCCAATTTCCAAAAGACTGCACCTTCATTCCTGAAATTGTTTCAAAGTAGGTAATACTTTCCTTGAGTATATTTTGGATTAAGATATTTGGGGTTGATCCGTATTTTTTACTGAAAGAATTTCTTAATGGTTTAACGTACTTGTTATATGGCTCTTTCAATCCATCAGCCATTGTTAGCTCATAGAGTTTGTTTTCAACAATAATTTTATTTATTTCTATTGCATCTTTAATAGCTTGTTGTGCATTTGACTCTTTCATTTTTTTCATACCCCCAATTTACAACATTTAGTTTTTACTTAAACTATCACATATGCTTAGATATCTCTTAATAGCTGTTGAGAATAAATTAAACCT
>MDSY01082087.1_pt1 | contig 14287 bp, 32 predicted proteins | sample 811131 | NCBI WGS metagenome assembly MDSY01 (sample SAMN05326643, study PRJNA326480) | marine metagenome | isolation source: seawater | place: Atlantic Ocean: South West | collected 2010 | reverse complement strand
GGAAGGATCGCAAGTACTAAATAGAGTATCAGGACATTCAGCATTTGGGTATACAGGTCCTCCTTGTGAACCTGTTTCTGGAATATGGTCTTCAGTACATTGACCGTTATTTCCCCATGGATGGTAGAGGTTTAACCAATGTCCAATTTCATGTACAGCGACTCTACCACCTATCCAAGCAGAAAAGGCAGGGTCAGAATAACTCCATGAGTATTGTTGATTTCCAACGGTTTGCCAATCTAAAACAACACCATCCGTTTCTTCAGGACCACCAGGAAACTGTGCATAACCTAATAAATAATTATATAAGTCACAAACCCAAATATTCAGATACCTATCGGTTGGCCAAGCCTCTTTTCCATGTTGATCGAATTTCACAAGATTTCCAAAATAACTAAATGCTGACATTTGAGTATGTGTTCGAGTAATTCCTCCTGTTGGTGAGCCATAAGGGTCTTCGTAAGCCAATTCAAAGCTTATTTTAAAATTACCAACCCAGTTTTTCAAAGTATCAGTTAATGTTGTTGTATCAGAATTTCTAGCATTAAAACTTTCATTTAATACATCTAATTGATGGTAAATAACGCTATCTGGAATATTTTCATTTGCATCATTATAAACAATGTGAAAAACAACTGGAATTGTAATATGATGTCCTGATTTTGGAGGTGTGTATAAATAGTTTTGAATGTCTTTTTCTATTTGTTCATACCTTTCTGGGTTAGCATCTTGAAATGGTTTATTGTATTCGTCTGTAACACAAGCATCTTGAGAATACAGATTTAATGAAAACATAAAAATAATTAGCATTAAATTTAAGAGGCGCATTACATTTAGCAATTTTTTAGTTACCTTTTATATATTCAAATAAACATTTTGCCAGTTCCACACCGAAGTTGTGATCTGATGGGTAATGTACTTTAGCCATAAGTCTACCATATCCTATTTCTAACCCAAGTTTCATAAGCTCTTCTTTTTTCTCTGGATTTTCATTTGCTAATAAAAGACCTATTAAAGCCCCTTGTGTAGAGTGCCCTGAAGGATATGATGGTGTTTGCGCAGATTTTAAAAAAGTACCATCAAGCGTAACTCCTAATTCTTTTGCTAGTTGGTGTGGCCTTGGTCTATTATAATGATACTTAAGTTTGTATATCAATGGTAATACTTCTTTTGTGATTTTCTTGTATTTTTCTTTATTGTATTTAATATTAAGGGGTTTTAGTTCATTTTCAAAATGGAGGTGCATATCATCTGTTGTTTTAATAAAAGAATCATCTTTATCTATATTAGATATGTGTTTTAATTCAACCAGTGTATCTGAAGAACCATTCGGTGGTTGTGGTATATTTAACCAAGAATTTATCTTAAATTCTTGCATTGACTCATATTCTTTACTCATTTCCTCAATGTGTTTAGAAGTAGGTTCTCCAAAAGTTAAATTTTCAAGATTTTGTTTAAATGAGTGATATTGTTCAAAGAGTAAAGCTTTCATATTTCCCATATAGAAGGTCTTTGTTTCTTTTTATTTTTCCAATATATTTTAAAATAAAAATCTACTAAAAACCTTTTTAATCTTTTCATTTTTTACCAAACTTTTTATGATATGCTTTTGTATGTGTAGACTTTTTAACTCTACCTTCTTTTCTGGCCTTTTTATCACCAGGCATTTCTTTGTATGCATCTGGATCGTCATCATCCATTTTTGACTGTTTCTTTATTTGTGCTTCTTTGTCCTCTTCGTCTTCGTCACTTAAACCTGTCATATAAGGATCAGGTCCTGGTTTCTCTTTACCCTCTTTAAGCTGTTTTTTAACCTCATCTCTGGTCTTTTCCATCTTTTCAGCGTATTCAGGGTCTTCGTTTTTATTGAACGCAACCTGTTGATTAAGACTTCCTGTGATTTTTCTCATATCACCATCTCTTGTCTTTATTAACCACTTTGCAAGTTCTTTAGGACTTAGGTCTCTAAATCTTCCATTTGCATCAGGTGCATCTGAATGATGAAACTTAAGTTCTTCTTTTTCAAGCATGTATTCTTCAAATAATAGTGCTTTCATAATTATAGTTTTTTGTCATGACCTCCGTCTCTGACTTCTTTAGCCATATCTTTATCTGCTTTACCCCAAGTACCATCACCTTTTGTCAAAAATGAATTTACTCTAGCATATCCCCACTGGACTTGTGTTGCTCCAGGTCTATGTCCTGTTTTCCAAGCTGCCATTCCTCTTCTCATAATAACTCTTAATATACCTATTGGAACTCCAGTTTCTTTAGCCTTGTTTTTAAGTCCTGTTTCTATACCTTTACCACTTATTGCACTTTTATCATTAGACTGTTCTTTTTCTTCGCTAACAAAGTATTCATTTGATTCGTCTTCAGTAATAGAGTAAGATTCAATAGTACCATCTCCTCCATCAATAACATCATGTACCGAAGAGAGATAGTCTTTTGCTTTTAAAATTTTACCATGCATCCAGGCATCAAATGTATGTCCTGTTTCAAATCTTCTTCTAAGTTCGTTTGCATTATCAATAATATTTTCTAATTGACCATAAGCCATTGTATCATGTTGTTCTGATTCATTACATAGTGCAAATAATTCTTTTGCAATTTTCTGTTGTCTAGAATCTTTCCATCCATAGGTTTCTACAGTATCTAAAGCATCTTCCATGCTCATTCCATGTAATTCACCAATACCACCTCTTTCGTCTTTAAGGTCTTGAAAAATAGCCTTTGCTTCTTTTTCTTCTCTACTACCTTCATTTATTGATTCATCTAATTGGTCCATTTTCTTAATAGCCCAATCAACACCTTCATCTCCACCCCAAATAAGCCATGCAACATGGCCATTGTCTTTCCATGGAGTATCTTTATGTTCAGCACTTATAGAACTATTTTTTCTATGTCTATTGAATGCAGCCATACGTCCTACGACGTCTCTTGAAACTGCTTCACCTTTTGCCAGTTGGTGTGCTCTTTGCCATCCTACTGGTGTTCCGGCAGTAACTTCATCTCTACCGTACTTCTCTTTCCATTCAATAGCTTTTTTAGCATTTGTACTTGCTGCTTTTGGATAATCTGCGAATTTATCTTCCGCTTCAAAGATAAACTCTTCATACATTTTCATTCTTTTCATAAATTATATATCTTTTTATCTTGCTAAATCGTCTGCTGCTTTTATAGCTGGTAAAATATCCGGTTTAACCTTTCCTTTAAAACCTAAACCTTCTATATATCCGAGAGCTGATTTTACTAACTGGTGAGATTTTCTTTTTGGATCTGAATTAAAATCAAGTCCTATGTGGTCTATTTCTATACCGTTGTATTTTAGGTATTGTGCAACTTTAACGCTTCTTTCTACCTCTCCCCAAAGTCTATGAAAATACTGGTCTACTGGTATTTTAGGTCCTTTTTCTCTTGTGTAAATTACATGACATCCTGTATTTCCTAAATGAAAAACAAGAGTAGTTGCATAATTTGTAGTATATCTTTTATTTTGACTATCCGTTCCTAAATATATTTTTGTATCTAGATGTCTATTAAGTCGAAGATATTTTTTAACATAATTTGCTAATTCAAACTCTTCCTCATGACCTATCTTTTTAAACTTCATCTAAAATGAGTATTTCTCAAGTAATACAAGCCTTCTATTATATTTTAAAAACAATTCTACTTTTAAATCGTCTATTTTTCTATCTTCTATTGCTTCAATTAAAATTTCTCTACGTATTTCTAGAACTCTAGAATACATATATTGGGTATGTTTTTTTAGTCTAAAATATCCTTTTATTCCCATTTTTAAAGCTTTCAAAAAGTTTCAGATGAATTAGTTGAGTTTTTTTTTCGAAAAGACCTCTAGTTCTTAAAGTATCTAAAACAGGTAATTGAGATAACATTGTTACTTTTCTAGCTTTATTATACGTCATAAAACCTGCCCAGTCAACCTCTTCTAGTTGTAATTGTTTTTTGGGAACCCTATGGTCTTTCATTCCTATTTGGTCTAAACTGTCTATTTTAGCAGTAAACCAATATACTGTTTTTGGGTTTTTTCTTTTTCTAGTGTTAACAAAAAATGTGTTTTCAGTGGTATCTATTAGGTTTTTATCAACTTTAATACCAACTTCTTCATACGTTTCTCTAATAGCAGCATCAATATAGGTTTCACCGCTTTCTACGTGGCCTTTAGGTATACCGTATCCACTTTTCCAATTTCTGCCAGCGGTATGGGCTAGCAAGACTTTTCCATCCCATATTATTGCTATTCCTGCAGAAATTTCTTTTTTCATTCTTCTTTGTCTTTTTTCTCTAAATCTTTTTGGGCTTTTTCTTTTTCTTTAGCAGTATCTACCTTAGACTTTATTTCTAGCTCTTTCTTTTTAATTCCAGCTTTTTGAACATCGGCCATAGCACCTTGGGTTTGTACTTTAATTAAAAGACCGCTTAATTTATCAGCAGCTCCTGCTCCACCATCTTTAATTTTATCCTTGTTTTCCTTATTTTTCTTAAGAAGGTCTTTGACTTTTTTTACCGCATCCTTTTGCTTTTTGCCAGCATCTTTAATCTTTTTTGCAGTATTATCGCCCTTCTCAAATAAAAATTCACTATATAGTTTTATAAAGCCCATAAGTTATATATTACTCTCTTTAGGTTCTTTAAATGAAGACCCGTGATAATTTGTAAATATTTCTTCGCCTGCTTTAATATCCTTGACTGTCCAAAATTCAAAAAACCCTGTTGGCATTCTTCTAATAACAAGAGGTTTTCCATCTATTTTTAGTGGAATAACTTCACTAACAAGATCTGGAGTTAACCAAACTGCATTTCTTTTTTCAATTGAACTATTAAACATAGAGCCCCAACCCAATACCACAGCATAGGCTGATTTATTTTTATCTAGCCAAAATCTATAGTCTCTGTGTAAATATGCTGGTAGTTTAGGATCGACCTGTCCTCCAAATATTAAATATTGACAAACTTCTAAAAGTTCTCCAGCTTTAATGTCTTCAGTGGCAAATATTCCTAAACCAGCTCCTTCAATTAATGATTCTTTGCATTCCGTTTTGTGAGATCGGAATAAAGAAGTTGCTTTTTTCATCCTTTTATTAAAACCTATTTTTTGATTAAATTATATATTCAATCTCTTTCATATTTTTTAAATTTACTAACTTATATTTTACATTAAATCTATCTAAAATATCAATTGAAAGTTTTGCCCCTTGTATGTCATGAAAGTCAAAAGAGACTCCATTTGCTATTAGTCTATAAGTATATGTCATTTATTCAGGTATATAAGGTGTGTATTTGAAATAGTTAATAATAAATTCAGAATACGGTATTTCTATATTTTCTACTTCTCTTTGAACCATATTATTTATTATAACATTTTGATGAGTTGAATTAAATATTTCTAAAGTTTCTTTATCCGTAATAGACCTTACTATTTTATCATTAAAAAATATATCGATACTATTTGGTTTCCAATCTAATTTATATTTGTTATATGTTTTATCTGGTCTTTTCCATATATAATAATGGCATTCTGCTCCTAAATCATAATTATCAGGCATTTCTCCTAAATGAAAATTGGTTTTAACCTTCCAAAAATTACCTAAAAAAGCATCTATATTCCAATTAAAATAGCTTCCATTTCTATTAGAATAACCTTCAAAAATATCTATTTCTGGAGGCCAACTTTCAAAAGCCCATGTCCAAAATGCTGGCCATAAATAGGGCCCTTCTGGTAATTTTGCTTCAATTTCAAATACGCCATATCTAAAAGGTAACGTGCATGAAACTAGACCTACACCTATTGAAGATTTTACATCTAATTCTGAAAAGTATTTAGGGTTTTTATGTGTTTTTAATATTAGCTGGTCTCTTTTGAATTCATCGCTCCATCTTATTTCTACAGCGTCATCATCGTACCAAGCTACTGGTTTTATTGGGTGTATTCTTCCCCATCTTTCGTGAGTTATCCATTCATACCCGGACCATTCTATTTTGTTACTCATTCGATTTATATATCTGAAAAGCCGTTCCTATTTTATGAAAAGTATTTATACTGTCTTCTTTGTTTCCTATAACAACACTATTGTATATTGTAAAAACATGTCCTGTAATTCCAACAATATAAATTCCAGTTTGATGTTTTTTAATAAAATCTTCTACAGAGATAGTATATCTGTGGGTGTATTGTTTCATTGTTTTAAACTTATAACCATTTAAAAATTTTAAGCCAGCTAGGGCTTCCATCTTTTTTATCCAACCCTCAACACCATCATTATATTCTCTTCCCAATTTATTTTTGGCAAATTCATAAGCTTCTAAATAGGTTGCTCCAGTTGCTGAGGCAATTGCCCTAACACCACAATCATTGTCTTCTTTTAGATTTTCTCTTTCTTCTATTCCTTTAATACCTTCAAGAAACTCTAAATAGTAAATACCAGCCTCGGTTTTTTTTACTTTACCCATTCTTCGTATGCCATTTGGTATGCTTCAACCAAGTTTATTTCAGGGTTTTTTGATATTATTTTAGCTGCAAATTCTTCTACTTCCCATTTAAGTCCATGGGAATTTGCCTCTTTCAATATAAGTTCTACGTGTTCGTAATCTAGTTGCGTCGGTTTATTTTTTGTCTTCATCTACTAATTTTATAAGTTTTAAACATTTCTCATACTCTTCTTTTTCTTCATAATGGTCTATCATTTTTTGAATATCTTCTTTCTTAATATTTGTAGGATCGAATGGGTAAAGAGTAAAGTCCCATCCGTCTCGACTATATGTTGCAATAATCTCGCCAGTATTTGATGTATAATATTGAGTGTCTGATTCTACCAACGTAGAACTAAAAGATTTATTACCTATCGCGATATCATACATTGTATCCATAGGTGCTATAAACCTCTCTAAAGCCTCGTCTGGGTTTGAATATTCGTAAAATTCTGGTTCTTCGTTAAACATATTATTTAATTTTAGCGGACTGGACGAGACTCGAACTCGCGACCCCTTGCGTGACAGGCAAGTATTCTAACCAACTGAACTACCAGTCCGTATTTTTAGTACTCCCTAGGAGAATCGAACTCCTATTTCCAGGATGAAAACCTGGCGTCCTAACCGTTAGACGAAGGGAGCAAGGACCATTATCCTCTAAATAATCCTTTTAATTTAGCATAAATTGTTTCAAAAACTCTAGAAAAACCTGTCTGAATATCCTTTTCAGCTTTTTCAGCTACCTCTTCTAAATCACGGTAGGCTCCTGCTTGAATTTTTTTAACTTTTAATTCTAAATCATTTAAAACCTTTTCCAAGTCAGCTTGGAATTCTTTTACAGAAACGTCTACTAGCTCTCTAACCTTTTCAGCGCCTTCTTTTCCACCATCTTCTAGACCAGCCAAGAGTTCTTCAGCAGCATCGTTAAGCTTTTCAACATAGGTTGCCTTAAGCTCCTCGATAACATTCTGCAATCTGTCAATAATTTGTTCTAATGTCATAGATTTTCAAAATTATTTTTTGCGACTAACGTTATTGTTAGTACCTCTATATATCTCGTCAGAGTGTAAAATCTGCGCGTATTGAATTGCGATTCTTAAGGCCATATTTACAGAAACAATAGGAGTATTTGCAGCCTTTGCCCTTTCATATATACCATCATCTTGATTTTTTTGAAAGGTTTCTGGGTTAGCTCCGCATACTTTTTCAAATGCAACATCTAATAGATTTACATTTTTTGTAAAAGTCCAATGATTCCAGTTTCCACTTTCTCTATAAGTATCTACAACTTCTTTTGCAGATTTTAAAGGAGCTCCTGATATTTCTCTAAACCATTTAATTGCTTGCAGCATTTCACCTTTTCTAACACAGGTTTCAATCTGATCAAGTTTTTTAGGTCTGTAGTTTTTATTTTTTGTATATTCTTCTAAGGCTTTAAGGTCCGCTATTGCAGTTTTTTTCTGATTTTCTATTTTAAACTTTACTTTTTTATCTTTTTTTTGAAAGCTTTTAATAGTTGGTCTTTTGTTTTTATTCTGTTTCTTCATCTTCTTCAATATCTTTATATGGTCTTCCATTTACTGAATCTGACCATCCATCTATAAAACCATGTATGAAAGGCCAAAATAATATTCTAAATAAAAGTATTGTAATTAATATTCCAATGATACTAATCATCCTGGTTTACCTGGTTTATCTTTGGTTTTGTTTAAATATTATATTAATAAGTTTAATAAAGTTTCACTGGGTTGTTTCTAATATCTTTCCAGCATTTTTTAGTATTCTTCTTTGCAATTTCCTCTGCTTCTAGCTCATGAGGATTCAAATCAATAGCATATTTATACTTTTCCATAGATTCTAAAAGTATTTTATTGTCTTGTAGAAAATGTACCCATTCGTGTATAACTGTATCTATAATGTCTCTTACGTCGTCGCTTGTTTTAGGGTAAATTGTGATTTCATTGTCATCAAGATCGTAATGACCGTATTTTTCTAGATTATTTTCCCAATCAGTCCAAACCATTGGAAGCTCTTTGCTAGACTCTAAATTATTTTTACACCATTCTGATGCTAAAAAGACAAGGTTTGTAATGTCTTTTCTGTCTTTCCATTTTATAGAAGTATTAAGTGTCCAATTTTTCATACTCCCATGCCATGGTTAGGTCCTTCAAAGTCTTCTCTATTTTCTATCTTTTTTTGAAATTTTATAAAGTCTCTATCTTTATCACCACTTAAACCTCCGACCGTATGTATTTTATCATCTTCTTCGGACCATGGTCCTGGCTGGTCTACCCATTCTAAAAACTCTTGAATTTCAGGGTCTTTTGTCCAGTCTTCGCTTCCTTCTCTGTTTTTACTCATTTCCTATTTCTCTATTCCACATTGTAATTAAACAGTCTCTATCCATCTGATTCCATTTAAGATATTTATCCTTCCATTCCTGTGATTTTTCACCGTTATAATTTGGCCAACTTCCATCAAGATAGGCTTGCCATCTAAAACCTTCTCTTGCAACATATCCATCAACTTCATCCCAAGTAACTGTTTTATCTCCTAAAAGTATTCTACAAAGATAGTTTTCTTTTTCACAATAGTTTAACATCATTTTTTGCCAAACCCGTTTCAAAAATGGATTGTAGTCTTTTGGCAATGTATAATATTGCCAACATGTAAGATGAAATGCAAAACCTGAATAATAAGCTGCTGATATTTGTAATTGAGTTTTGCTCCACTTTTCTTTTAAATCATAATGAACCCTAGAAGTATAATCATTATTCTTAACGACATCTCTCTTAAAGCCGCATATTTTAGCAATAAGTCTATTTAGTGGAAATGCAATTCCTTTTTCTATTATTTGAATAAAACTACAAAAATTAGTCAATAACTTAAGTTTACGTTTAGACTGACAGGTTAGGGTTTTTGTCCATGCCCACATATCAGGCGTCATGAAAAATCTTCTTGAAAGTCTATAAGGAATTTTACTTGCAATTTCATCAAGTTCTACAAGGTCGCCATTAACCTTAAGTGCAGCAAGTGACATAAGAACCTGGTCTCTTGATACATCATCTTCTCCTATCCTACCAGTATGCCGCATGGCCTGGTATTTTTTCTTTTTAAAATGACTATTTTCACCAAAAGGTCTATAACACTCTAAAATACCTTCTTTCATAAGAGGTTCTTTCCATGTAATATATGCCAATCCCGTTCTCCAAAGTGCATCTCCTTCCCCAACATTTAATGCGCCTTCTTTTTTAGCCCATTCCCAAGCATGTTCATTCATCATTTTTGTATTAGGATCGAAAAACTTTTTAGACTCTAAATCTTTTCCCGATTTAAAAGTACTCATATCATATTTCCTTTCGATAATTTAAAGTATTTTTCAATAGCCTCTAGTTTATCATCTGCATCGACAAGAAGCGTTAATGCTTCTTCAGCATCTTTCATAAAATCATTTGCAGTATGGTCTCCAATACCAACTGCCTGATTTTCTAATAGGTCTAAAGCCATGAGTGCTTTTTCTCTATCGGCATTTGCTTGCGCCTTAAGCGCATTTATTACTCTACTTTTTTTCATACTTTATATATTTATTTTTTTTAATTTTCTTAATTTTTTTGGCTCTTTTTATTCCTCTATAATACACACGCAAATCTACTATGGTCGGAAGAGACCACAATAGACCCACTGTTATTAACGTTATACATTCTAAAAAATTCATTTACCAGCCCTTTATTCCCTTTCCATCTATTACTTTTAAAACGGTAGGAATAGCATTAAAAAAACCTAAACCAAAAATAGTTATTCCTAAACTAAAACTAAATACCGATTCTTTTATCATCATTAGGTCCCATCCTTTCAGTAAAAAGAAAAGAGTAACCATTCCCATCAATGATTTATTATTAGTTATTCGATTTTTTAACTCTTTTTTTATGTTTTTTAATGTCATCTCTTCTTTTTTTAGATTGATTTATTTTATTTCTATCTTTTTTGGGAGTAAGGTCTTTATTGTTTAACCTTTTAAGATTTTTTAAAAGACTATCTCTATTGATTGAAGCGTCTTCACAATGAACTATTTCATTTTTTTCATTATAAAAAGTTCTCAATCTTCTTCCTAATATCCAATTTTCCGAAAATTGTTTAGCGATAGTAGTCCAGTCTTTGTCTTTCATTTTAATTTATATTTATTATATGTAGATAAACCTAAATGTTTCATTTATTAAATATGTTGTCTTCATCTGAAAACCCCTTTAGCATTTTTTCTATTTCTTCTCTATAGTTTAAATAGAATTGCAACTCTTCTGGAGAGTCTAACACTTCTCCATTCATAATTCTTATTGCAAAATTTCTTATTTTCCAAAATTCTTCTTCTTTCATCGTATTAAAAATCTCTATGTTCGTGATTTTTATCCAGCTTACAAAATATTCTTTCATGTGGAATACAAGGATAATGATATTGCTTAGCTGATATTTTTGGATTGTTATTTTCTACGGTTATTGTATAAGTTGGAGTTGACCAATCTGTAACTCTTTGGGCAGTTTGACCATAGCTTAATTTAGTAACTTTACCTACTTTTTGGCCTCCGTCAAAAAATTTAAACTCTAAAACATCTCCGAGTTTATATTTGTGTTTTGTTTTTTTCAACCTATGGAATAATCGTTTCAACAAAATCTGAAGGACTCAATGAATCATCTGTATATTGTTGTAAAAGGTCTACTAGACCCTTTTTTGAAAACGTGTATTCTGTTTTCTCTGTTGTTGTATGACTAATAGGTTGTTTATAGCCAAAGCCCTTTGTTTGTCTGTAATAGTTTAAGCCTTTTTCTTTTGTTCTATCTTTTCCTTTATCTTTCATAATTTTTAGTTTTTTGATATTTGTTTAAGTATTTCTGTATGTCTTCTTTGGTCTTCAGAGGCTATTTTAATTCTAGGTTCTAATTTACCAAATGGTCTTTTATAGACTGTTTTTCCATTATCGGGAGATTCATATATCCAGACCGTCTTTTCCATCTTTTTCGTTTAAATTATTCAATTCTATTATATAAGCCACAAATGTTGCCAATAAAAGTCCTACTATCGATATAATTATATTCATAATTCTTTAATTTTAACTTTTATGTCATGTGGGGCCTGTTCGTCTCCTCCAAAATAAGGGTAAAGTTTATAACGCCTAAAGTCTTTTGAACATGGTCTAGAAATAGTAGACGTTACTCCATTTACGCTTAATTCATAACTATCTTTTGTTATAGACAAATTCATATAATTTGTTTCATTCAGGGGCACACTAGTTATCTTTTCAAATGAAAAAATACCAGCGTATCTTCTATACCATAAAATTTCTAAATTATCATCTAACCATCTCCATCCAAATCGGATTGAATTTTCTGAATGGTGTTTACCACAATCACTAACTCCCCATAGTTTATTTACATCATACTGATTCAAGGGGTCAATCGTAGTGTATTTTGCTGACTCATCAAATATAACTTCAATACTAAATTCATTTGACCAAGAGGTGTTGTATTTCCATCCAGATCGATGTTTTCCCTCTTTTATTATATACGACTTAAAACCATTCTCATCTATTTTAGAACACGATATTAAAGCAAGAAAGGCAAGAAATAGTTTTTTCATTTTTTATTTAAAAATTCATTAAGTGTTAATATTTTGCTTTCTTTCATTCCAAGAACTTCAGCAATTGCTCCAATAAAAACGTCTTCTGGAACTCTATGTCCTCCCTTATATAATTTATATTTAAAACTTCCAACGCCTTCTTCCTTAAAATATCTTTTAACTCCACCTCCAGTAATTACTCTGTCTTTATCTCCTAAATAAATATTATTAGTATTTCCTGGTCTGTTTTCTTCAATTTCAACATAAGGGTCTAGGCTTCTGCTATGAACTGCTGGGTTAAAAAGACAGGTTTCTATTCTAAGAGTACTACCAATAATATAAGAAAAGTAACCTCCCATCGAAGAGCCTACCAAAAGATCTGGTTTCATCTTTTTAATGTCATTAAAAAGTTTTCCATAAGTTTTATCATCTCTATAATCAATTTGAGGATAATAGACTTTATCAAAAGTCTTTTTTAACCAAATAATTTTAGGGTCTTGTTCACTTATTACAGATTCTAAACCGTGAAGATATGCAATTTTCATAGTAGTCTATTTGGGTCTTCCAACGAGTATTTTTGTATGCATTTGTCCTCCAATTTTACGACTATACCATCCATTTCCTGGAATTGTATTGTCTTTTGGATGCTGTCCGTGCCATTCAATGTTTTTACCACCTATTGCGGCCTCTACTTCCGCTTCATCCGAAACTACTGGAACTCCATACTTGATTAATAAAATTTCTGCTAATTTTCCTGATACTTCTCCATAAAACCCCATTTTCTTAAGGTCTTTTCCTTTATGATTTAAGTATTCTTTTCTACTTGCTCTTTCTCCATCATGACCAACTCCTGCAAATTTAACTCCGTATTTTGTGTTTTTACCCCATATAATAAGGTCTAAATCTGGAGCTCCATGAAGGTCTACTCCCCTCCAATAAGTCCATTCTTTGTCAGCAAAAACATCTTCGGGTTTTTTAATTTTAACATGACCTCCTATTTCAGCATAGGCAATATTTATTAAATCATAAAAATGATCGTCTAGTTCAGCATCTTTTACAGGGTCTATTTGAGTCCATTTACCTCTTCTAACAGGGTAAAATTCATTCATATAATCTTCAAATAATAGACATTTTTCCATGAGTTTTATATTATTTTAAATAGTTTTGAAGTCCTCCTCTATTTTTTACTACAGGGTCTCCAACATAAGGTTTTCTCACATCAATTGCTCCACCTGCAAGTTTGTTGGCTACATTTTTTACCTGGTCTGGAGTTACTCTTGGCATTTCTGCTCTTGGCGGTGCTCCAGCTGGTGGTCCAACTCTTTGTAAAAGATTAAGACTATTTTGAATCTTTTTCTCACCTGTTCTTTCAAACCATTCTACTGCCTGTTCTCTATTATAAAATTCAGGGTTCATGTGTTTACCATCATAAACAGCCTCTCTAACATCCTGAAGAGTTGCTTTAAATATATTTACATCTCCTCCTTTTGGTGGAAGACCTCTATTATTTCCTAATGCATCTCCAGCCTGTCTAAGAACGGGTATTAAATCACCTATTTTAAGTTGTGCTTGGACTCCTCCAACACGTGCTTTAGGGTTATTAAAAATAGTAGCAGCCCATCTATGATGTCCATCAAGAATTCTATTATCTTGGCTAATAATAGCATCTAAACTTCCACCTTCAACTCCTCCAATCGCCATTCCAAGAGCTTTACCCAAATAAACTGCGTCTTGAGATGGTTTTAATTGACTTGCCGGAATTTTAACAGGTTTGGTTTCTACCGTATCATCGACATTACTTCCATCTTTATATCCTTGTCTAAAAAACTGTTTGTCTTTTTTCCATTGGTCTGGAAATTTATCAGGGTCTATTTCCTGTGTAGGGAGCGCTTCGTTTAAAAAACTTTCCAATGTTATTACATTTTTTGTTTCACTAACTGATTCATAAAATGGGTTTACACCGGGGTGAATAGTAATACCATATTTAGTACTCAATTGTTTGCGGATGTCTTCTTTTTTCTTATTATCAAAATCATTAGGACTAATATTCTTCTTTTCTAAGTACCACTCAATAAACGTATCCAAGTCCCCTTCATATGCTTTGGACGCTCCAAGTGCGGATGTGGTTAATTCTTTTCCAGCGACTTTAATCATGTGGCTCATATTTAACTTTCCCGGTGGCCATGTTAT
>MDSY01150563.1_pt1 | contig 14289 bp, 14 predicted proteins | sample 811131 | NCBI WGS metagenome assembly MDSY01 (sample SAMN05326643, study PRJNA326480) | marine metagenome | isolation source: seawater | place: Atlantic Ocean: South West | collected 2010 | reverse complement strand
GGCATGGGTCCAATTGGTGTAAAAGCCCACTTGGCCGCGCATTTACCCGGGCACCCGGAATACGGCAGCGACGTTGGGCCCGTATCAGCTGCGCCTTTTGGCTCTCCCTCCATTCTACCGGTCAGCTGGGCCTATATCCTGCTGATGGGTGGCGCAGGCCTCACCCAGGCAACGAAAGTGGCCATTTTAAACGCCAATTACATTGCTGCGCGTCTGAAAGGCGCCTTTGACATTCTCTACACCTCCACAACAGGGCGCGTTGCGCATGAATGTATCATCGACACAAGACCGCTCAATGAGGCGGCGAATGTCACCGTGGATGACTGCGCTAAACGCTTAATGGATAGTGGTTTTCATGCGCCCACCATGAGCTGGCCTGTCGCGGGCACGTTGATGGTTGAGCCAACGGAATCCGAGCCCAAAGCCGAGTTGGATCGCTTCTGTGACGCCATGCTCTCGATCAGAGCAGAAGCGCAGGAGATTATTGATGGCACGATGGATCGCATCAATAACCCACTGAAAAACGCGCCGCATACGGTTACGGATTTGATCCAAACCTGGGACCGGCCCTACAGCCGTGCGCAAGCTTGCTATCCTGCGGGCACTATGCGGGGCGACAAATATTGGGTGCCCGTGAACCGTGTGGATAATGTGCATGGTGATCGCCACCTGATCTGTACCTGCCCGCCTTTGGAGGCCTATGAAGAGGCCTGATAGCGGGCGGGGTCAAAAGCAGATAAATCAGCATTGTTGGGTTGATTGCTGACCATATCAGCAATCAACCGCCCTGTTTTTGGTCCAGCCGTCAGCCCAACATGCTGGTGACCGAAAGCCACATAGCCATTGCCAATCGCACGGGCTGGCCCAATGAGCGGGAGGCTGTCCGTGGTGGCCGGCCTACGCCCCATCCATTCGCTCATATGATCATAAGTCAATTCGGGAAACAGCGCTGCAATATGGCGTTTGATAAAATCTAATGGCCCATCCTGCGCCGGCGCCTCAGTGCTGGCAAATTCCACCACCCCCGCACATCGGATGCGCCCTTCCATCGGTGTCACAACAAATTTACCGGCAGCAACCATCATGGGTGCTTTGGGCATGGCGCTGGGATTATGCAACTCAATATGGTAGCCGCGCTCACTCTCCAAAGTCAGGCGCTTGATCCCAAGCTTTTTTGCCATCTTGCCCGACCAAGCCCCCATGGCCAAAACAATATGATCGCCAGCCACCGGGCCCTGATCTGTGATCAAGGCCTTATAAACGCCATCCTGCAACTCTATATCGTCAATGTGCGCCGCAAGCACCGTGCCGCCTTCCGCTTGGAAATGGGCCAAAAGCGCGGCCAGATAAGCCCCTGGATCTGAAATACGGCCACTGTTCTTATAACAGACAACTTTGGTGAATTGAATGCTGTAGAGCGGATCTCTTGCGCCATAGGTCGCTCCATCAAGCTCCTCAATCACATAGCCATGCGCCCGGCGCAAGGCCCGGCCCGGCCCATCCGCAAGATAACTGGCCTCCGTGGCATAGCCAAAACAAAAATCCTCATCACTGATAAACCGCTCGGCTTCGGTTCCCTTGGCCAGAGATTGATGCTGGGCATGGCTATCGGACAAAAGATAAGACAGAGACCGGGCAGAATGTGCGACATGATCTGCGCGCGCAAAGCTGAGATATTTCATCAAAAAGGGCAACAGACGCGGCAGATAGCGCCATTGCAAAAATAAGGGCTCATCGCGGCTGAGCAACATTTTTGGCAGTTTCCAAGCCAATCCAGGCACAGGCACAGGCAAGATAGCGCCCGCTGCCAAAACGCCAGCATTTCCATAACTGGTGCGCAACGCCTCATCCATGCGGTCCACAAGTGTGACCTGATGGCCCGCCCGCTGCAGCCAAATAGCCGAAGAAACTCCAACGATACCGGCGCCGGCAATCACAACATGACCCATGTCATTTACCTTCATTCCTTAAGGGCCAAACGCCGCAAGACACCCCACGGCAAACATCTCACCAAGATGAATACCCAATTGAATTATAATAATAACAATATTCATCTAGTATTTTACTAAAAGCTTAATCAGATAGTCAACCTGGTCCGAAGTGTGGTCAGTTTTTTTCTAACGCATCACTGTGGTGAATTGATCGCTGCGCATTTGATCTCACTATAAATCTTATGCTCTTCCAGCTCTTTCGCCTAGCAGCCATACCCCCCTCCTAAAACCTATCCGGTTACCGTTTTTGCAAAATCAAGGTACTAACCTTTTTCAGAAACCCAAACGGATACATTGTTGCACATAGACGAAATATGATCATGGTAGTGGTTACACGGGAAGTTGAAAAAATGTAAATGGGAGATAATTATGCAAACTATTTTTCCAAAATTAGGGCTAGCGCTTGCAGTAGTAGTCACTGCTCATGCATCTGTCGCAGAGGAAGTTCGTGTTTATAATTGGTCAGATTATATAGACGAAGCATTACTAAATAAATTTGAGCAACAAACTGGGATCAAACTTATATATGATGTGTTTGACTCTAACGAAGTCTTAGAGACCAAAATGCTTGCAGGGGGCTCTGGTTATGACGTTGTTGTGCCCTCCGGAACCTTCCTACAGCGTCAAATAATTGCGGGTGCATTCCAAAAACTAGATTATGGGCAGTTGTCCAACAAAAAAAATCTTTGGGATGTAATTGAGAAACGCACGGCTCAATACGACCCAAGCAACGCTTATTCCATAAACTATATGTGGGGAACTACCGGACTTGGAGTCAACACAGGGAAGGTTTCAGATCTCTTAGGAGACAATGTGGCAATTGACTCGTTAGCCTTGGTTTTCGAGCCTAGCAACATGGAAAAGCTCGCAGAATGTGGTGTCTATTTCCTAGATGCACCCTCTGAGATGATACCTGCAGCATTAAAGTACTTGGGCGAAGATCCAGATAGTCAAGATCCGGATGTAATCGCACTTACAGAACCTTTGTTCGCTGCTGTAAGACCATATATTTCCAAATTCAACAGCTCAGAGTACATCAATGCCCTTGCCAATGGTGATATTTGCGTGGCTTTTGGTTGGTCGGGAGACATCCTTCAGGCACGGGACCGTGCCGCAGAAGCAGAAAATGATGTAGAAATAGCTTATAACGCTCCGTCAGAAGGTGCCCTAATGTGGTTCGACCAGATGGCTATTCCAGTCGATGCTCCTAATCCAACTGGAGCGCATAAGTTTCTGAACTTTATTCTGGATGCACAAAATATGGCGGATGCATCAAATTATGTATATTACGCAAATGGCAATCTTGCATCTCAGTCCATGTTAGTGGAAGATGTGATAGGAGATCCAGCAATATACCCAGACTCCGAAACCTTAAAGAATCTTTATACTACAACGCCATATGGCGCAAAAGTACAACGTGTAGTAACGCGTCTATGGACAAAAATTAAGTCTGGAACTTAATAAACTCCTTTTTACCTGCGTCTCTGTTTGGACGCAGGTATTATTGAAAGTAGTCAATAATGATTAAGCAGCAGGCCCACACAATCTTTGAACCGTGGCTTAATCCAACGGAAAAGCCCATCATCCAATTCAAGAACGTCACTAAACGTTTTGGAGACTACACAGCAATTGAAAACCTTTCATTAGACATTTACCCAAAAGAGTTTTTCGCACTTCTTGGGCCATCAGGTTGTGGAAAAACTACTCTAATGAGACTGCTCGCAGGGTTCGAGGCTCCGTCTGAAGGCAAAATAATTCTGGACAACATTGATATCGTAAACGTTCCACCAAACATGCGAGAAGTAAACATGATGTTTCAGTCGTATGCGCTGTTTCCACACCTAAATGTATACGACAATATCGCATTTGGGCTACGCAGATCCGCAATGAACAAAGCTGACATTCCTGACCGCGTCGATGAGATGCTACGGTTGACACAATTGGTTCCTCTCGCAAAGCGGAAACCCCACCAGATTTCTGGCGGACAGCGCCAACGTGTTGCTCTCGCCAGGTCATTGGCAAAAGCCCCAAAACTATTGCTTTTGGATGAACCATTAGGAGCATTGGACAAAAAGCTACGTCACGAGACTCAATTCGAATTAATGAATATCCAGGAAAAAACAGGAACGACTTTTGTCATTGTGACGCATGACCAAGAGGAGGCGATGACTGTTGCTAGCCGGGTAGCCGTCATGGATGAAGGTAAGATAGTACAGGTTGCCACACCCGATCGCATCTATGAGACCCCAAATACAATCTACGTCGCAGACTTTATCGGCGATGTAAATTTTATAAAAGGAAAGGCTCAAATATTAGAAGATAACAGAATCTTAGTAAATTGGGCCGAAGGTCAACAGCCAATCATCGGAACATCAGAGGACAGAATTGACAATGGAGCAGATATCACCTTCGCCATTCGACCTGAAAAAATTGCCATTTCTTTTGAACGACCGCTCGATATAGCAAATGTGATCAAAGGTAAAATTTTGGACATTGCATACTTGGGCAACATTTCAACATATCATTTGGAATTGCCTACAGGACAAAATTTTAAGGCTCAAGCAACCAACACTCGTAGGATTGAACGGCGCACTTATACCTGGAACGATGAAGTGTGGTTGTCTTGGACGGATACTGCCGGCGTAATTTTGTCTGAATAGGATTCCGGAATGAATTTATCCCGCAAATTACTAATATTAGTTCCTTACTCGTGGTTGGTGGTGCTTTTCTTAATTCCATTTGGAATAGTTCTTAAAATTTCATTGTCAGACATAGCGTTGTCGATACCACCTTACACACCAAAGCTGGACATTTTCTCAAGTTCAGCTGAGTGGCTTCAATATTTTATGGCGCTGGATCTTGAGAACTTTATTTTCCTGTCAGAAGATAGGCTTTATTATGTGGCATACCTTTCCAGTTTAAAAATTGCCTCAATATCGACACTAGTAACGCTGTTAATTGGTTATCCGATTGCCTATGGAATGGCCAAATCACCTGAACATTGGCGCCCAACTCTCATAATGATGGTCATCTTGCCCTTCTGGACCAGTTTTCTGATACGGATATACGCCTGGATGGGTCTGTTAAGCAATGAAGGTTTACTTAACCAATTCTTAATATGGATCGGCATTATTGACGGGCCTTTAATCATACTGAACACAAATTGGGCTGTCTACATCGGCATTGTTTATGCCTACTTACCATTTATGATACTTCCGATATATGCGTCCCTTGAAAAAATGGATGTTTCTTTAGTTGAAGCAGCTGAAGACCTTGGTTGTTCTGCAACATCTGCATTTTGGTTAATAACTGCTCCTTTATCAAAACCCGGAATAATTGCTGGCTGTTTTCTAGTCTTCATTCCAGCATTGGGCGAATTTGTTATTCCCTCTTTATTAGGAGGTTCAGATACAATGATGATCGGCAAAGTCCTCTGGGAAGAGTTTTTTTCTAATCGCGATTGGCCGGTAGCCTCTGCTGTGGCAATCATTTTGCTACTGCTACTCATTATTCCGATAATTTTGTTCCAGCGAAATGAACAGAAACAAAGGGAGGTTGAGAGATGAACCAGAGCCGTTTTTCATGGTTTAATGCCACATCTTTAACGTTCGGGTTCGCCTTTCTCTACCTACCAATGCTTATCCTCGTGATTTACAGTTTTAACGAATCTCGCCTAGTGACTGTCTGGGCTGGTTTTTCTACAAAATGGTACGGAAAATTGTTGCAAAATGATGCATTTCTTGATGCGGCGTGGGTAACTTTAAACGTAGGGATTTGGTCCTCAACGATTGCAACAGTTCTTGGCACGATGGCTGCTTACGTAATGGTGCGATCAGGACGATTTTTGGGGCGCGAATTATTTTCAGGAATGATTTATGCTCCACTGGTGATGCCAGAAGTAATAACAGGGTTAGCTCTATTATTGTTTTTCCTCGCGATAGGCTTGGACCGCGGTATGATAACAATTATTCTTGCACACACAACCTTTTCCATGTGTTACGTGTCCGTAGTGGTGACTTCACGCCTAATTACTTTTGATCAATCGCTGGAGGACGCAGCTTTAGATTTAGGGTGTACCCCATTTGACGCCTTTCGCAGTGTGACCTTGCCAATCATTGCACCCGCAGTGATCTCAGGGTGGCTTTTGGCTTTTACATTGTCATTGGATGACTTGGTGATTGCCTCTTTCACCTCGGGCCCATCGTCTACCACATTACCTATAAAAGTTTACAGCGCAGTGCGGATGGGAGTCAGTCCAGAAATAAATGCATTATCAACTTTAATGATAGGCGTAGTTACGGCAGGGGTCGTGGCCTTCTCACTAGCGTCACGTAAAATAATGATTAATCGCAAAAACGACTTCTAAAAAATTCAAAAATTAAATTGCCGTCGAAAACGTACTACGAACATTATACTATACCAATGGTGCCCGTTGCGAAATGTATTGATGCTGTGCAATTGACTAGAAACCGCTCTACAATATGGTTACCAGGCGATAAAAGAAGCCTCCTATCAGAACGAGAGTTTGATATACCAGTCTAAATCGCTGTCATAGGTCGCGGGCGGTCAAATTAAGGCCTATGGCGCGAACTTACGAGCACACATAACCCAAGAGCGTTAGCCCTATCGCAACCAAAATAAAGTGATGGAAGGGAAGGCCACGAGCAAAATCACACGCGCAATGTCAGAAGCGACAAAATACATCACGACCTTATAGGTCTGCACCAAGGGCGTACTGCGATCCATCGCGTTGATGACAAAGAGGTTCATGCCCACAGGTGGAGTGATTAACCCCACTTCCACCACGATCAACACCAATATTCCAAACCAAATGGCGATTTGCTCTTGGCTCATGCCGAAATCAAGCTCGACGATGACCGGAAAGAAGATCGGAACGGTCAGTAAGATCATCGATAAACTGTCCATCAAACATCCGAACACAAGGTAAAACAGCAAAATGATACTCAGCACCACCCAGGGGCTAAACCCTTGGCTGACCACAAAGTTAGAAATCTCCTGCGGCACTTGGGTCAAGGCTAAAAATCCGTTGTAAAAACCCGCGCCTAGGATGATAAAGAAAATCATTGCGCTGGATTTTGCTGTAACTAAGAAACTCTCAATCAGCGTGCCGCGCGTCAAACCTTTGTTCATCCACGCGATGAATCCCGTGCCGGCCGCCCCAACCGCCGCCCCCTCTGTGGGTGTGAACCAACCCTGATAGATGCCGCCCACCACGAGGGCGAAGACCAATAGCACCGGCCAAACTTTGAATAAGGCCGCAAAACGTTCGGCATACGGCACCACCGCTTTCACGCCCGCCGCCTCCGGGTGCAGTCGGACATAGATAGAAATGGCAATCACATAGCCGAGCGCCGCCAAAATCCCCGGAATAAAGGCTGCAAGAAACAGTTTGGCAATGTTTTGCTCTGTTAAAATCGCATAGATCACCAAGACAATTGAGGGCGGGATCAGAATCCCTAAGGTACCACCAGCTGCCAAAGTGGCGGTGGAAAAGCCACCAGAATATCCATATTTACGCAATTCAGGCAAAGCGACCCGCCCCATAGTCGCCGCCGTGGCAAGTGATGAGCCGCAGATCGAGCCGAACCCAGCGCAAGCACCAATGGCCGCCATGGCAATGCCCCCCTTGCGATGCCCTAAAAAGCTCTCAGCCGCTTTAAACAGGGCGCTGGACATGCCCCCCTGGGTCGCAAAATGCCCCATCAGCAGAAACATCGGCACGATCGATAAAGAATAGCTGGAAAACGTGCTGAAGGTTTCAGATTTCAACCGGGCCAGCGGCAAATTTAAACTGCCAGTGGTGAAATACAGCCCCACCAAACCCACCAAAAACATCGCAAGACCAATTGGCACACGGATGAAAATCAAAATCAGGAGCGCAGGAAAAGACGCCAAGCCAATCTCTAAGTTGCTCATAGGTCCAGTCCTGGCTCCTGGGACAAAATATCTTCACCACACAGGCATTCCACCGCGCGAATACCCGCCACATAAAAAGCAATCACCGCTGTGAGAATGGATCCTGACAGGCTGGCGGCATAGGCCCACCAAATCGGAAATTGCAATAAGAAGGTGGTGTCGCCATAGCTCTGTTTGGACAGCATACCATTGTAAAGCTGATAGGCGATTGCGATCAGAACAACGGCAAAAATCACATCGACGCCAAGCTGCAAAACCCGATTGATCCGCGTCGGCAATTTTGCCGTAAAAATGTCTACAGATGCGTGGCCTGCGGAAATTTGGCACAATGGCAGAAAAGCAAAAATGGCAAAGGCCACACCCGCCTCCACCAGTTCAAAATCACCATTGATTGGCCCGACACCCAGTTCCAACGCCCAAGCCGAAAGGCGGGGCATGACGGATCCGATCCACCCGTGCAGCAGCCCGTTTAAACTGCGTCCAACCACAGAAATACAAATCAAAACAATAAGAAGAGTTAAGACTAAACCACCACAGATCGCCATCAAGCGCGCTGCCTGCGTCGCCAAGTTCCTCATGTGAATGCCCCGTCTTAGAATTAGAAAAACGCTGCGCGAAACGGCCCACGCAGCGTTACTTGTGCTTTAGCGATTTAATTTGCGTTCATCAATGCCGTTGCTTGATCAATCATGGCCTGCCCATCGAGGCCGCGGCCAGTCATCTCTGCGATCCACGCCCCATAGACGGGCTGGGCCACTTCTGCCCAGACGGCAGATTGCGCCGCATCCAAGGTGACGATACTGTTGCCCCGAGTCACGGCAACATCACGGCCTGGTGTGTCATAGGCTTGCTGCGTCGTACCGGCAAATATGGAAAACTCAAGACCTGAGTTGTCTTCTATCACCGCTTGCAGATCTGCTGGCAGGGCCGCAAATTTATCCTTGTTCATCACCAAAACGAAAGTGATCGTGTAGAGCATGGGGCCGGTGAATTCCGTGTGATGCTCGACAAGCTCCGGCACTTTCAGCGCCTTTGTGACCTCCCAGGGAATGGTCGTGCCATCAATAACACCTTTGGACAATGCCTCTGGCACCGCTGGCACCGGCATTCCCACAGGGGTGGCACCCAATTCTTTCAGCATCGCATTGACCTGGCGCGACGCGCCACGAATTTTCATGCCGTTGAAATCTGACGGCACAGTCACAGCCTTATTGGCATGAATAACTCCAGGACCGTGCACCCAGCCGCCCAGCACCTTAAGATTGCCAAATTCGCGCTCGGCAATATCTGCCTCCAACATTTTCCAGAATGCCGCAGAGGCCGGCCCTGCGTCATTAACCAGGAACGGCAGCTCAAACACTTCGGTTGATGGATAACGGCCCGGCGTATAGCCCACCACATTCCACGTGATATCAATTACGCCGTCCAGCACCTGGTCGATCAACTCAGGCGGCTTGCCACCCAATTGCATTGCCGCGTAGCGGTTAATTTCGATGCGACCGCCAGAGGCCTCCTCAACATTATCGGCCCAAACATCGATGATTTTCGACGGAATCGTCGCCTGCGCGGGCAAAAAGCTCTGCAAGTTAAAGCTATAATCTGCGGCACATGCCATACTGGAAATTGCCAAAGCCGCAACGGCACCGCCCAAAGTTCTATTAAAGATCGTATGAAAAGTCATGATATATCCCTGCCAATTATGAGTGGTACCACTGTAAGATAAACCGACAACCGATCAACTAAAAAGTCTCATTCTATGCTGTTTTAGGCAAAGCAAGTCTCAGACTGCAAACTCAGAATTGAAATTCACACCAGTCTGTGGCAGCACAATAAAAACGAAAAAGGATCTCACACATGCCCCATCCCCTCATCAGCCAAGGCGATATCGGCGCCTTTCAACGCGATGGTGTGATCTTGATCAAAGGCCTATTTGCCGATCATGTAGAGACCCTGCGGGCCGGCATTGCGCGCAACATGGACGCACCGGGCCCCTATGCAGCAGAGAATTTGAAGTCCGGCGAAGCGGGGCGGTTTTTCGATGATTATTGTAATTGGACCCGTATTCCAGAATTTGAAACTGTTCTGCGCGAAAGCCCAGCGGCAGAAGTGGCTGCAGATCTAATGGGCACGCAGCGGGTACAGATGTTTCATGACCACATTTTGGTGAAAGAACCTGGCACATCCAAAGCTACCCCTTGGCATCAAGACGGGCCCTATTACTTCGTCGACGGCCAGCAAAATGTGAGTTTTTGGAGCCCGCTTGATCCGGTGACCGAAGCCTCGCTACGCTGCGTTGCCGGCAGTCACAAATGGGCCAAACCCGTATTGCCGACTCGCTGGCTGGCCGAGGAGAGTTTTTATCCCAATGAGGAAGACTATATGTCTGTGCCGGACCCCGAGGCGGGCGGCATGGAAATACGCGAGTGGGCGATGGAGCCCGGTGATGCGGTGGCCTTTAACTTTGGTATTTTGCACGGCGCACGCGGAAACGACAGCCACCAGCGCCGCCGGGCCTTCTCTTTGCGGCTCGTGGGAGATGATGCGCGCTATGTCGAGCGCCCTGGCCCGACGTCCCCACCCTTTCCCGGTCATGCGATGCAGCCCGGACAACTGCTGCGCGAAGATTGGTTTCCCGTGATTTATGACCGCAACGCGTCGCCAGTCTGACAAGGGATGAAACCAATATCTAGACCGCGTCGAAGTCCAAAACCACCAGCTCTGAACGCGGCTTAAATTGACAGGCCAAAACATAGCCCTGTTCAATTTCCCAAGGTTCTAGTGAGAAGTTTTGTGCCATCTCTCCCTCCCCTTGGCTCAACTTACAGCGGCAGGTTGCGCACATGCCATTGGCGCAAGAATACGGCAGCTCAAGCCCAGACTGGCTGGCCGCATCCAGCAGCATGTCACCCGCCTCCATAGCAAACCCCCGCCGCGCACCATCCAGCACAACTTCAACCCGCGCTCCACGCGAAAAGTAAGGCTTTTGCGCAGCGCTGGCAATCGGCAGCGGGCTTGACGGGGTAAAGAGCTCGAATTTGATCCGTTCAGGCGGCACACCCAAAACTGTCAAAGCCTCAGACGCCGCAGTAATCATCGGCTGTGGGCCACAAATATATATCGCGTCATAATCCATCGGAGAAATAAGCCCACGGGTGGCCATCGTGCTCAGTTTCTCCGCATCCATGCGCCCATTAAAGAGCGCCACATCCTGTGCTTCTTCATCCATTACATGCGTCATCAAAAATCGTGTGAGATACCTATCTTTCAGATCATCAAAGGTTTGGCGAAACATAATGCTTGCGGTGTTACGATTGGCGTAACACAGAGTAACCGTGCTACCGGCTTCGCCCTCCAACACAGATTGCGCAATCGATTTGATCGGCGTGACACCCGAGCCTGCGGCCAAGAGTAAATAATTGTGCCGCCCACCAATCAGCGCCGTGAACCGCCCCTGCGGCGGCATAACCTGCACCACATCCCCCGGTTTCAGGCCCAAAGCAAAGCTGGAAAAAGCACCGCCCTCAATCCGTTTGATCCCAACAGAGAGCCGCGGCGCGCCCAGTGGCGAGCAAATCGAATAGGACCGGCGCACGTCCTGCCCATCGACCATGGCGCGAAGGGTTAAATACTGCCCCGGCTCAAAAACAAAATCATCCGCCAAGGCCGCCGGGATGTCAAAACTGAGCTCCACAGAACTGGCGGTATCGGCACGCACGGCGCTGACGGTCAAATCATGAAATCTCAGTTTGGCCATCGCAGCCTCTCCTCAAATACATTTAAAATAATCAAAGGGCTCATGGCAGGCATTGCAGCGATACTGGGCTTTACAGGCGGTGGAGCCAAATTCGGATAGTTTGGATGTGTCCGTTGCCGCGCAGCGAGGGCAAGCCACTGTGATCTCGCCAAAGAGTGCGCGTTTCGACGAAGAGCCCGCCACGGGCGGCGCGATCCCATAGGCGCGAAGTTTTTCGCGCCCCTCCTCGGTGATCCAATCCGTGGTCCAAGCCGGCGCAAGGATCCGCTCAATCACGGGATCAAACCCGGCCTGCCGCAGTGCCGCCTCGATGGCCAATTCAATCGCCAACACCGCCGGGCATCCCGAATAGGTGGGGGTGACCTGGGCAATCGCCCGACCTTGCTCGTCAATGTCGACAGCCCGCAATATGCCCAAGTCCGCCACGGTGACCGCGGGCACCTCGGGATCCAAAACAGCCGCTGCGGCTTCCCATGCACGGCGGGCCGGAAGCTCTACCATGTCATATCCGGAAAACTGCGCTGCATAAATTGCAGCTGCGCCAATAGGTGGCCCATGGCTTCCGTATGCAGCCCTCTGCGCCCCCCCCTTTGCGCATAGACATTTTCCGGCAGGACCAGTTTGGCCGCCACGAAGACCTGCTCAATATCCGCTTGCCACGCAGGTTGCAAAGCTTTGGTGTCGGGCAAAACGCCGACCGCAACAGCACCGCCGGCTTCGGGATCTGCCATGAAAAATTCGCCTGTGTAGGGCGCCAAAAGCGTCACCGCTTCGGCCATACGCTGCGCACTTTCATCGGTTCCATCCCCCAGACGAATCACCCATTCCGCACAATGGCGGCGGTGATACTGCGCCTCTTTCACAGCCTTAGCGGCAATCGCCGCAAGGGCGGCATCAGTTGAGCTCGTGGTCTCTCGCCAAAACAATTGCATGAAACTGGCAAAGTAAAACTGCCGCAACATGGTGTGGGCAAAATCCCCATTGGGCAACTCACAAATCAATAGATTTCGATAGGCACGCTCCAATCGGCCAAAGGCCAAGGCATCCTCATCGCGCCCCGCCCCTTCCAAATCGCCCGCATAGGTGTAAAGTCCGCGCGCTTGGCCAATCAGATCCAGCGCAATATTGGGCATGGCCAGATCTTCCTCGAGCATAGGCGCATGACCGCACCATTCCGACAAGCGGTGGCCCAGTATTAAGTGATCATCTGCCAAGCCGATCAAGGCGGCTACCCATGCGGCGGACATCACATATGCCCCACATCATCTGGAATGTTATAAAAGCTCGGGTGGCGATAGATTTTATCATCGGCCGGATCAAACAGCACGCCGCGATCTTGCGGATCAGAGGCGACAATCTGCGCCGAGGGAATAACCCAAACAGACAAACCCTCCCCGCGGCGGGTATAGACATCCCGCGCCGCTTGCAGCGCCATTTCAGCATCCGCCGCGTGCAGCGAACCGCAGTGGCGATGCGCCAGACCATTGCGCGGGCGGATAAACACTTCCCATAGTGGGATTTCTTCGGCTTCGCTCATCTGGTCTCTTTCCTATTGCCTCACTCGGCAGCCATTGCCACCGATTGCCGCGCGGCGCGTTTCTTTGCATGGGCAAGCGCCGCCTCGCGGACCCAAGCCCCGTCTTCCCAAGCCTTTTTGCGCGCCGCCACACGGGCTTTGTTCAACGGGCCATGCCCCTTGACCACGGCCCAAAACTCATCCCAATCAATTTCACCATAGTCATAGCGCCCACCCGCCTTATTCCAGGCCAGCGCCGGATCCGGCAGGCTCAAGCCTAAACACTGCGCCTGTGGCACGGTGGCATCGACAAATTTCTGCCGCAGCTCATCATTGGTAAACCGCTTAATTTTCCAGCGTGTAGATTGATCTGAGTGCTCACTCGCTCCATCGGGCGGACCAAACATCATCAAGGAGGGCCACCACCAACGGTTCAACGCATCCTGCGCCATCTCCTTTTGCGCCGGGCTTCCTTCGGCCAGTTTCAGCATGATCTCATACCCTTGCCGCTGGTGAAAACTCTCTTCCTTGCACACGCGGATCATCGCCCGTGCATAGGGCCCATAGGAGCAGCGGCACAAAGGCACCTGGTTCATAATCGCGGCCCCATCCACAAGCCAACCAATGGCGCCAATATCGGCCCAGGTTTGGGTGGGGTAATTGAATATGGAGGAATATTTTGCCCGGCCAGACACCAATTCTTCGGTCATCTGCTTGCGGCTCACCCCGAGCGTTTCTGCGGCGGAATAGAGATATAAGCCATGCCCGCCTTCATCTTGCACCTTGGCCAATAGCGCCGCCTTGCGCCGCAACGTCGGTGCACGTGTGATCCAATTGCCCTCTGGCAACATTCCGACGATTTCTGAATGTGCGTGCTGCCCAATCTGACGAATCAAGGTCTTGCGATACGCCGCTGGCATAGGATCATTCGGTTCAATTTTCTCGTCCGCATCAATGCGGGCTTGAAAGGCCGCCAAAAACTTTGGTGTTTCAGTGGTCTGTTCGCCAGATCCAATAAATCCTTGTGAATACATCCATTTTCTCCCAACTGTCCGACTCAGGTTATATTACAAAAATCAATAAATCAATAT
>MDSY01055301.1_pt1 | contig 14297 bp, 7 predicted proteins | sample 811131 | NCBI WGS metagenome assembly MDSY01 (sample SAMN05326643, study PRJNA326480) | marine metagenome | isolation source: seawater | place: Atlantic Ocean: South West | collected 2010 | reverse complement strand
TGTTTGATTTTGCGGATTTTTTGTGGTTTTCTTCACCTTCGATCAGGAGTTTGGATGAGTTGTGGATCCTCACAAGGGCGGTGCGCCGGCGAGGAGCCAACAGGTCTGGCTGGCACCATGAAATGCACTATCCGGCGGCTACTTGTGTATACCGTACTGATCACCCTGATCTCCTACACGGGGTTCCGACTGACGACGCCGGTAAGCTTCCCGGCCAGCATCCCCGCGGCAAATGTCGGCATCACGAGATCGGAAGGTGTTCAAGCGGCAGGCGAGACGCGGGCGAGCACTTCGGAGCTCAAAGTTGACGATACCAGTGTCGTGTCGACTGTATCGACGGAAACGCGGACAGATGTTGAGGCGAAAGAACCTCCCTCGTCACCTCCTCCTCCCCAACCCGCCAAGCCACTCGCTCCTCCTCCTCCCACTCCTCCTCTCGAGTCGGCCGAGAAGATCGTCGTGAAGGCTGATGATGTCAACGTCACCGATCAGCCTGATGTCAACGTCACCGATCAGGCTGATGTCAACGTCACCGCGAAGCCTGAGGTCAACTCTACGAGAACCCGCGCCGGCGGTAAGCCCGGGAAGTACGTCGCGCCAAAGTCGAAGCTCGCGCAGGACAATCAGCTCACCGAGGAGCTCGTGGGCAGGTACGCCGAGGACAACGTCGTGATGGTCACTTGGGCGAACCACCACTACCACGACTTCGTCAGGAACTGGGTGAGGAACGTTCGGAATTGCGGCGTGCGTAACTTCATGGTCGGCGCGATGGACAACGAGCTGCTGGAGAAGCTCATCGAAGACGAGGTGCCCACGTTCGCCATGCAGAGCGGGCTCACGACGGAGGACTTTGGCTGGGGCACGGAGAACTTCCACAAGATGGGTCGCAAGAAGATCGAGCTGATCTACCTGTTCACGAAGATGGGCTTTGACATCCTCGTGTCCGACGTGGACACCGTTTGGCTGCGTAATCCACTCCCGTACATGGCCAAGTACCCCAACGCGGACGTGTTGACGTCGAGCGACCACCTGTCCAACACCGCGGAGGGTGAGGGACTCGAAAATCCGAACAAGGCGCACTCCGCCGCCAACATCGGAATCATGCTGCTTCGCCACACCGCGAAGGAGCTCGCGAAGGAGTGGGTCGACGTGCTGGAGAAGGATGACAAGGTGTGGGATCAGAACGTGTTCAACGACCTGTACAGGCGCGGCGGGGGACCGTCGGTGAAGGATGATAAAAACTTAGTCACGGGCTACGACGGCAAGTTGAAAGTGGGCGTCCTTCCGGTCAGCATGTTCGCGAGCGGCCACACCTACTTCGTCCAGAGGATGCACGAGAAGGTCGGTCTCGACCCGTACGTCGTGCACGCCACGTTTCAGTACTCCGGTACCGAGGGTAAGCGCCACAGGATGCGCGAGGCGCTGCTCTGGGAGGACGCCCCCGAGTACTACGATCCCCCAGCCGGGCTGCTGGCGTTCGCACCCGACGTCCCGAAGACGCTCCTCGATAACTCGCAGAGCGTGGAGGGTCACTTCGACCTCGTGAACCACCAGATCCTACAGGTCAGGAGCGCGCTTCAGGTTGCGCAGAAGCTCGGCAGGGTCCTGGTCATGCCCAAGCTCTACTGCGGCTTTGACCGGTGGTGGGCTCCGCACAAGGGAACAATCCCGGGCTCGGACACCACGCTGCCCTACCTGTGCCCGATGGACCACGTTTTCGAGGTGGAGACGTGGATCAGGGAGCAGCCCGTCGAGGAGGCTGGACCACACATCGATTTCAGGGAGTACAGCTTCTTCCAAAATCACCTGGTGCCGTCTAGCGTGAAGGACTCCACCGTGACGGTGAGCCTGGTGGACGAGTGCGGCCGCGACGAGTGCACCCAGGCGATGGGCAAGGCCGCGCCCGGCGGTAAGGACACCATCGTCGCCGCCAAGAATTTCACCGACGTCCAGGTGGCGACGCTCCTCGAGGAGTACAAGGATGTCAAGGTGCTCAACTTCACCTCGATGGTTGGGGCGTTTGGTCGGTTTGAAGATCCGGCGGATGCTAAAAAGTTCTCCAACCGCATCAAGAGGTACGCGGCGATATGGTGCTGCAAGCACAAGAACCCGGGCCACATCTGGTATGACATGGAGTACGACATCGTACCCCACGTGGACCGTCATAACAGAAAATGGGACGATACGGAACGGGGGAAGTGGAGGCTCACCACGGGGCCTTAACAATTCTTTTTATTAAAACGTTGTTTGCGTTTGGAATCACTTGGCGGGCTCAGGCGCCACCAGCCCCAAATAGGTCAGAACCAGGCCGTCCTCGTTCGCCTGGATCTCGTGGGGCTCCTCCGGTCCCACCGTACAGCACACGCCCGTCCTCAGCTCGAACACCTCGCGCGGTTCGTCGCTCTCGCCGGCTCCCACGGGCCACACCTTGAACACACCCGAGCCCGCTCCAACCAGAAAAATCTCGTACTGTTACAAAAGGTCGGGTCGTCAGGTCGAGCGCGGTGAGGGAGTGCGTGACGAGATTGTCTCACCTTGCTCGGATGTACGTGGCGCTCGATTCGGAAGCCCGCCGGGAGGTTCGCGGTCGAGCAGTTGGTCACCCCCGGGACCTCGTCGTACTTGAGGTAGTCCTTCACCATCGATTGCGTCTCCTGGTGGTACAGCGATCGCTCCGGAAGCAGGTCCGCGGCTGCTGCTCGCACCTTGACGGGCGGGTAGCCCGCGGGACCGGGCTTGACGGACGCCGGCAGTAAGCGTTCCGCGGGGATGCTCGCGGGTCCGGACATCACGAAACCGGTATCAAACCCACCGGTCGTGTCGGCGCCGGTGAAAATAGTTTCGCTGTCGGCACGGTGACTCGTATCCGTTGGAATTTCACGAAACGCTCTCATCACAGCGGCTGCGCGGAGGCGCAGGAGGTGGGTGAAGGTCGCGTTCTCTCATGTCGACGATATGAGACGAAAGCAGATGGACGCGGAAGGCTACGACGCCGCGGTCGAAGCCGCCGACCGCCGGATAGCGCAGCTCATGGGGGATCTCGGGCGACTGGTGGACAAGCAGGCGAGCAAGTCGGGTAGCACGGGCGCGGGTCACCACGCCGAGCGAGCCAAGCGTGAGTCCAATGCCGCCGTTCATAAGGGATACACCGGTGCGACGAAGGAGTGGGACGAGCTGTTCGGCACCGGCGGTGACAGCGACGAGGAGGGGGAGCGGCCGTCGTCCCGTCTTCCGAGGCCCACGGCAAGAAGGACCACGACGTCCGTGTTCCCACCGCCCAGCATCGCGGCGCCGTCCGCCGGGGGAGACACGGAGGTGGCGACGCGGTTCAGGTCCACCGTCGAGGTGGAACATCCGTGGCGTGACGCGTCATCCACGCGCGTGTCGACGTTTCCCGTGCTGCGTCGGGCCATAGAGACCATCCTTGCATCCGAGTCGTCGTCATCATCGCGAGACGAATCGCTGGAGAAGGAGCGCCGGGCCACCTTTGCGATGCGCCGGGGATTCGCCGAGCTGGTGGAACGGAGGCGGGTGGCGCAGGTGGAGGCACTGCCGGACCCACCCGCGCCGCGTGTGGAGGTTGTCTTCCACCGCGGCGTGCAGACGGATCCTGACCTCAGTGCCCGCGCAGAGCCGACGACTACGCCGGACGTACACATCGATCCCGCGGCACTCGAGGACAAGCCGAGGTCGCGAGGAGGACGCGGGACGTCAACCGCCGAGACGCAGCGGCCACCGTGGGGCGGTGGGGGTGGGCGTAAGCCACGGAAGGAGTCGGTTAACGGCGGGTGGAAAAGAGCCGACCCGGACCCGGCTGCTGAGAAGAAGCGAAATCGTTTTGAGCCCATCGAGACGGTCGATGCGCCGAGGAAACTCACACGGTTCGAAGCGAGGTGCGCATTCGCGGTGAGCCGTCAACTCGCGGGTCTCGTGGAGGCTCGGCGGAGTGAGGTTCTCGACGACTGGGGCTGCGAACACGGCTACGGGTTTGAGGGTGTGGAACTGTTCTTACGAACAGAGGCGCGGGAGCTGACGGACCGGGACGAGGCGGAAAAGGCGCGAAGACGAGGAGTGTTCGTGAGCGCGGGCGAACGAGTATTCGTCCCGCTGGAAGGGCATCACGTGCGGCGGGGGAGGCTGTACCTGGGTAACCCGATGAGCTGCCTCGGCGTGGGCGAGCCCGGTCACGTGTTCCTAGGAAGCGTCAGGGTGGACTACGACAACCGGGGACGGGGCGAGCTGCCGGAGCTGTGCAGGGCTTGCGTGTGCCGTCGGAGGGTGGAAGGATCCGATGCGTTCAAGTACTTCGCGCAGTACTCAATCAGAGAGCACGGGGACATCTTCCGGCACGCCGTGAGGCTCTTGAACGAACCCGGGCCCTGAGTCATGTCGGGTCTAAGTCCTCTCCTAAGTAGCAAACTAATAATCTAAGTAGCAAAATAGCATCACTCCATCGCGAAATGACCCGGGTGGTCCTCGTCGTCGTGCCCCGCCTTCTCGTCCTCCTTCTCGGCCGCCGGCAGGAAGAATCGCGGGTGAAACGCCGCCGTCGGCGAGGTCGGCGCGTCCCTCGAGTTTGGTTCCCGGCTCGGCGTGGAGTGAAGCATCGACACCCGCTTCATGATGGCCTGTTTGCGAAGGTCGGTCCTCGGTGAGGGATCCGCCGACGGTGACGACGGCAGCACCATGCTCACGTCGGCCGGGAGCACGAAGCTCGGCGCGACGAACGTGTTCAACGTGTTCAACGGCGGCAACGGTTTGGCCAACTGCTGCGAGAGCGCCGATCTTCGGCGGAGGAGGAGCGAGTCCGGCGCCGCGAGCTTCTCCGACGCCGGGGCCCACGCCGCCCCACGCGCCGTTTCATCTCCAGTCGCGGAATGGAACGACCCGAACACGCGCTCCGTCGGAGTCGTGGGCACCCTCCTCTCTGTGGGTACCCTCCTCTCTACCGACTCGCCGTCGTCGCCGTCCTTGTCGTCGCCGTCCTTGTCGCTCTCGCTCCGACCCGTGCTCATCGCCGACATGCTCGTGTCCATCGTCGCCGCGGCCGTTCCCCCGAACGGCAGGGTATGCGACGGCGACGCCGCACCGTCGGATACCCGCGGGCTGCGCGTGCCCTGCCACGGGAACCTGAACCCGCCGCGGTCATCCGGGGAGACCGACATGGCCACCGGGGAGACGTTCAACTTCTGCAGGTTGTTGGCCATCAGCTCGCTCAGAGCGCGCTTCGGAGACGCCCCGAACGCCCGCGTGGGCTGCACGTCGTCGTCCGGTCCCAGGAACGACTCTGAACGCTGCCGCTTCGGCGGGATCCTCACCACACCCCGGCTCGTGTTGGCGAACTGATAGCCGTCCTGCGCGAACGGGTTGGCGTGGTGCCACGCGTGCGGGTTGGCGAACGTGGGAGACGCGAACGAATCGTCCGGCGTTTGCGCCCCGGCCCGGCCGGTGGCTCCCCCGTCTCCCGACAGGACGGTCCCCGCGTCCGCGTCCTTGGGACCCGCGACCCCGTCCCCGTTGGCGCCAAAATCAGACGCCCCGGTTGGTCGATCCATGACCGTGGCGCCCTTGTGATCGCCCTCCGCGCGCGTCCACGCGGACTATCGTGTTAACATCGCGCGGGCGGCGATTGATGCTTCAGAGGTATCGGCCGTTCGCGCCCACCGACCGTCCCTGTCTGTGACCGGGGCCCATCGAACGCGGGCGCTTGTGCGTCAAAAGCGAGAGGCCGGGAATCTAAATGGCCCCTCTTATTTCTAAAAATGCAAAAAACAGGCATCTGTATGGGCAGTAGTCTCAAGCAGTCAGGTTTCCATGGTGTAGTTGGTTATCACGTTCGCCTTACACGCGAAAGGTCTTCGGTTCGAACCCGGATGGAAACAAATTTCTTTTTGTCTAACTGTTTGCCCATACGCGTATATTCCGGTTGTTCTTTATTTCAAACCGCGGACGAATATTTCAAACAGCGCTGTTTTTGCCCAGCCATCACTATCGGCGTCGAGCGAGGCCGATACGAAGAGATGGCTGCGTTAGACGCGGACAACGCGGCTGGATCTAAGCGGGAGAGAGCACCCCGGCGCGCCGCTGCCCGACGATGCGCGTACCACACCGAGCAGAAGAGCCTGGAGCGCACGTTCGACCAGATCGACCCGACCGTCATCGCCGAGGTGCTCGCCTCGCACGCGGGCAACATGGACCTCGCCGCGATGGAGCTCGTGGAGTACGACCAGGAGGCTGCCGTGGCGAGGCTTGTTTTGAATACCGGCGGGTCATCATCCCCGACCCAAGGAGCGAGCGACAACGAGACCAAGGCGAACGCGGAGGCGTCGTTCTGGGACGACGTGCTCGGCGACTGCGACGTCGATCCCGACGGACCGTCCGACGGCGTCGTCGCGGTGCCTGGCGCCGGGGGGGCGGTCCCGCCGACGCAGACGATGGCGGAGGATACCACACCGTACTCAGCGTGGCCCGCCGACCAGTGGCCCACCGTGGAGATCAACGTCCTCGGCACCATGACCGAGGACGCCACCGCCGCGGAGAAGCTCCTCGGATGGCGAGAGAGCAACGCGACCGACGACGCCGACGCCATGGAGACGGACGATGAGGATATCCCGGTGGATATCCTGGTCAAGTGGAAGGGACGCGCGTTGGTGCGATGCTCCTGGGTGCCCCTCCCGATCCTCACCGCCGCGATGAACCCCGGCGTGGCGTCGCAGAGGCTCGCCAGGTTCTGGGAGAGGCACCCGAGATCGACGGGGCCGTGCGTCGAAGTGCGCCGCGCGTGCCTCGAGGTCTCATCCGTCGTCGCGATGCGTGACCGACCTACGGTACCCGCCGACGGTGACGATGACGACGTCGTCCCCGTCGATGCCGTTCCCGTGTCCTCACCCGTGTCCTCGCCAGACGACCGGGAGGCGCTCGTCAAGTGGGGCGGCGGCCTCGGGTACGAGGATGCCACCTGGGAGCCGGTTGGATGGGTCGCGTCCGCGCCCGGCGGTGACGCGGCGATGCGCGCCTATCGGGCGGTGCAGGCCAGGCGGGAGATCAAGGCAGCCGCCGCTCGCGGTGTGAAGGATGGGTCCACGATTCAGAGCGTTGAGGACGACGCCGATCTCGCGCCGAGCAGGGAGTTGTACGGGAACGACGGTGACGTGCTGCGAGGGTACCAGAGGGATGGCGTGCGTTGGATGGCGCACAATCTCGTGGTTCGCGAGCGCGGCTGCATCCTGGCCGACGAGATGGGCCTGGGGAAGACGGCGCAGTCACTCGCGCTCGTCGATTACGTGCTCCGGGCGCAGCGCGAGTCCCGCCTGCGCACGCGGGGTCCGGCGCTCGTCGTCGTCCCCTTGTCCACGCTGGTGAACTGGGAGCGGGAGGCGGCTCGGTGGGTGCCGGGCGCGCACGTCGTCGCCTACGTCGGTCCCCCCGCCGCGCGCGCGTGCATACGCCGCCACGAGATCTCCTACGGTGACGGATCGTCCCCCACGAGTGTGGGTTCGGACTCGGACGTTCCCGTGGATGGCGAGGATGTCGTGTACAGGGCGGATGTCGTGTACAATGAGGATGTCGTGTACAGGGCGGATGTCGTGCTGACCACGTACGAGACGGTGCAGGCGGATCGATCGGCGCTGGCGAAGATCCCGTGGTCGTGCCTGGTGGTTGACGAGGCTCACAGGCTCAAGAACAGCGGCGGGAAGGCGCAGCGGGACCTGCGCACGCTCGACTTTGCCGGGAGGGTGGTGCTGCTCACCGGTACCCCGCTCCAGAACGACACCGCCGAGCTTTGGTCGCTGCTCAACTTTGTCGACGCCAAGCGGTTCGCGTCCAGGGATGAGTTCGAGGCTGCTTTCGGGGCCATGACCGCGGCGAGGCAGGTGGAAACCCTGCACAAGGTGCTCGCGCCGTACCTGCTGCGTCGGTTGAAGCAGGACGTCGAGCACAAGCTGCCGCCGAGGGTGGAGACCCTCGTGGAGTGCGAGCTGATGCCGCTGCAGAAGAAGTGCTACAGGGCGCTGTTCGAGCGCAACTTTTCGTTCCTACGCCAGGGGAGCAAGGACGACAGAGCCCTTGCGAACTTCAGCAATCTCATGATGGAGGTGCGCAAGTGCTGCCAGCATCCCTTCCTCCTGGACGGCGTCGAGGAGGCGTTCGTGTCGCAGCAGGTGTCGAAGAGGGGCGGTAAGAGGCTTGCTAAAACGGCCACCGCGGCGGAGCTCGTCGCGTGCTCCGGCAAGCTTCAGCTCCTCGATAAGCTCCTGCCGCGCCTCAAGGCCGGTGGACATCGCGCGCTCATCTTCAGCCAGATGACGCGCGTGCTGGACGTTCTCGAGGACTACTGCCGCAACAGGGCGCACTCCTACGAGAGGCTCGACGGCGGCGTCACGGGCCGAGCGCGCCAGGCTGCCATCGACCGATTCTGCGGCGGCGGCGACGCAAACGACGCCGCGAACGCCGACGACGGCGCCTTTCTCTTTCTTCTTTCCACGCGCGCGGGCGGTCAGGGGATCAACCTCGTCGCCGCGGACACCGTCATCGTGTTTGACAGCGACTGGAACCCCCAGAACGACGCCCAGGCGCTGGCTCGCGCGCACCGCATCGGTCAGACCAAGCCCGTGCAGGTGTACAGGCTGGTCATGCGCGCCACGTACGAGCGCGACATGCTCGATCGCGCCGCCATGAAGCTCGGCCTCGAGCAGGCCATCTTCAGCCATCTTCAGCAGCAACCCGCACTGGACAACCCGGGCGGGATGGGCGGAGCGGTGAGGACCGATAAGGAGAGGCGCGGCGCGGCGGCGGAGATTGAGAGGCTTCTCAAGCACGGGGCGTACGGTGCCCTCGCCGAGGATTCCGCGGAGGGCGACGCGCGAACCAAGGCGTTCGCGGGCGAGGGGATCGACGATATCCTCGCGAGGTCGGAGCGCAGGGTGGTCGAGGCTTCCGACGACGAGGCCAAGAGATCAAAAGAGGCAAAGAAATCCATGTTTGCCACGGCGACGTTCACCGGCGGCGGCGGCGGTTCGGACGAGATCGCGCTGGACGACCCGGACTTTTGGCAGAAGCTCATGCCGGAGGCTGCGGAGGCGACGAAGCTGAGGGAGACGCAGGAGGCTGCCGAGGAGGCGGAGCGGCTCCGGCGGGAGGAGGCAAGTTTTGTCAGGATGAAAAACGGCAAGCCCGAGGTTTTCGTGTGGACGTGGACCGAGCGCAAGCGCGTCCTCTCGCAGCTCGCGTCGTTCGGCTACGGGCGTTGGGAACGGATCCACGAGGGGTCGAAAGCCGCGCTCGCCGAGGACAAGACGCTATCCGCCATCGCCGCGTTCTGCCGACGTTTCGTCCTCGAGGCGTCGCAGGTCATGACGGATGGCTCGTGCCCCCTCCTGCTCGCAGCCGCTTCCTCCGGCCCGTGCGTCGGCGCCGGGGTGGACGAGGCCGGGATTGAGCCGGACAAGGGCGGCGACGCGACCCTTTGCGCCCTCTTCGGCGAGGTGAAGTTCGCCTCGCACGTTCGCCAACGTGCCCTCGAGGAGATGCCGAAGCTCGAGCTCCTGCGAGCGGCGGCGGAGGCTGTCGAAAGAGCGGGCGGCGAGTCCGCGGCGCTGGCACCCGACGCCGCCGACTGGCTCGAGGGTATCCCCGAGGTCAAGGACGTGTTCAAGTACTCGGAGCCACCCGCGCCGTGGTGGTCGGAGATGGAGGACAGGGCGCTGGTCGTGGGCACCCTCCGCCACGGCTGGGGCAGATACGACGCCATCCGCGCCGACGAGACTCTCGGGCTGGAGCTGGCGTTGGAGCGCGCCGTCCAGGATCACGCCGACGAAGGAGATGACGCCGACGAAGGAGATGACGCCGACGAAGGATCACGAGAGGGTCCAACGGGCACGCCGCGGTCCAATGGAAAGTCCAAGCGGAAGAGATCGTCCCTGGACCCCGACGGCAAGGAAAACACGCCTCAAAACGCGGACGGCGCCTCCAAACGGGGACCGGGAGCGACGAAGGTCAACGGCGAGGTTGAATCCGGCGACAAGGTGGCCATCCCGGAGTGGCCTCTCGGCCGGGTTCTGAGCCTTCGTCTGCGTCGTCTGTGCACGGCACTCGGCGGGAAGGTCGCCGTGGCGCCTCCCGCGCCGAAGCAGGCCAGGCCGGCCAGGGGACCACGGCTTACGAGGGAGAAGGGAAACAGGGGCGGCGGGGCGAGGGCTACCGCCGCGGTGGGCAGCATGGACAAGAACGCGCGCGCGGTGCATCAGATATCGACGCTGCCCCGAGGCGAGGATGGGAAGGTGGTGCTGCCCGTGGGACCGATCCACGGCGTCACCCTGGAGCACCTGGGGTCGGTCCAGCCCCCGGACGCGCCGGGGTTCCACTCCGCGGCGTACGTCCTGCCCGTGGGGTACCGCACCACCCGCCAGTACATGCGCTGCGACGACCCGAACGGTCCCCGCACGAGGTGGGTCCAAGAGATTTGCCGCGGCGAGGGGGACGACGAAGGCAAGCCGCTGTTCAGGCTGTCCGCGGACGAGGGCCTGGACGAGCCCATCGTCGCCAAGTCGGCCACTGCGGCTTGGGCGGAGGTGCTCGGGCGCGTCGCTGCGGTCCGGAGGGCCAACGGGGAGACGCCGAAGAAGACGGCCATCAGCGGGCCCGAGTTCTTCGGTTACTCCCTCCCTCACATCCGTCTTCTCATCGAAGAACTGCCGGGGGTGAAGCAGTGCGTCGAATACAAGCCTCTCCTCGAGCGAAGCGTCACCGTCGGCGCGGCGGCACCCGCGGAGGAAGGGGTCGAGACGAAGTGACCAATCTCGGATGGCGCGAAGCATCGGGCGACGAGGGGAACACGACGAGCTATCGCTTACGCTTTGTAGTAATACGTGATACCCGTGAATGAATGATGTGTCGCAAAGAATTGACTATTTGGACGCGTGCTTTCGCGTCCGCGTTGCGCGGGGAAGTCGCCGCCTCCCCTTCACAACATGGCCCAGAACATGTTATCGTCCTTGTCCCCAACCATGTGCGCTCCCTCCGACTCCAGGGACCTCATCATCAGGGCCCCGTCGTTGATGCATTCGGGCATGGCGACGCAAAGAGAATCGTCGGAGTCCTTCGTGTCGACGCTGAAATCCTCGGAATCGTTCGTCTCCTGCTTGACGTCAACCTCCGAGTCGCTCGCCTCGCACTTGACGACGGGCAGCTCCCCCTTTTGGCACTGCTTGCCCGCGTGCGACAGCTTTTTCTTCTTCTCGCTGAGAACCTTCGCGTGGCGTTTCTTGTAGATGGTCTGACGAATCTTGAGAATCTGATCCGGCCACGCCTTTTTGCCGTTGTAGAACTGGTTAAGAAGGCTGAGGTCGGACTCGAGCCTGATGCTGTACGCCTTGATGACGGCCATGTCGTTGCAGTAATGGTGACGCTTCGCCGAGTCTTTCTCGCACCGGTCCATGTGCGCCTTGAGGTCCACGTACAGGTTGCTCAGGCTCTGAAGCTTGCGGTGGGGCCACCGATCGATGCCGAGGTCGCGGCACCTGAGGAAGGGGCGAAGAGGGGTCGCGGATCGGTCAGACGAGCGTGTCTGTTGGTTTCCAAAAATGAAAAAAATGGTCCAAAAGTATGCTCGAGTCTGGGAAACCTGCGGACGTTTGCGGAGACGACCGGGCGGACTCACTTGGCCTTGAAGCGGGTGGTTCCCATGTTGAAGACCTTGGCCGCGGCGGCCTCGGTGAGCATCGCAACCTGCGACAGCGTGTTCTTCGTCATACCCTGTCGAAAGAGCGCGTAATGCCGGGTCAGTGATGGCGAAGGGCCTCGTCTTGGACGCATGCGCGGGGATTGAGGCGTCTCTCGGTTATCGGTTCGGGGACGGAAACGGGTTGGTTCGGGACGCGCGCGGGAGACGAGGAGGTTGACAGGGATGGGAATCGCACCACGGACGAGACTGCGCTGAGGGATACCGAGACCTCCGAATCGCTGGCGGCATCGAGCTCGATCTCGGAGTCGCTAGACTCGTAGGAGGACTCGCGCTCGATGGCCGAGCGCACCACATCCTGCGCGTTCTGTTTCGAGGTAAAATGCGGGCCGATCCAGCGGGGCTGTTTCGACGCGGTGTGGTTGGAAGGTCGCGCGGGCATTGTCTCGTTCTGTGCGGTGGTCGATGTATCCGAGTGTGTCCACTGCGGCTCGCGGTGTCCGTGTTGGTCTACGGGTCGTTCTCTGCGGTGTCGCGCGCTGGGAAGTGGCGCCTCTCCCGGAACGGGCACGACGGTTTGTTTATTTTCCCACACACTTTTGACGAACACAAGTCCAATTGACGTCCAATTGACGAACACAAGTCCAATGTGTCATAAGATTTGCTACGTCAATTGATGACGTGGACCGTGCTTCTGGCCTTTGGTGGTCAACCTGGCAACTGGCGATTGGTCGATTTCGATTCTGGTGACTGGACGATAAAGATATCTGGACGACCGAGCGACGACGTTCAATCTGGTGAGTTACATTTGTATTTCCGTATGGGCAACGTGACTGACAGTTCGCCGATCAATTAGCCGACGGGAAACGATCCACTTGGACAAATATCAAAGGACGTCTCTCCAAACTGCGACTGGGCACGACAATTTCACGGTTTCTGCTGACTGGAAGTGATAAGGTTATGACAAATCGGGAAGTATGACAAATCCAGAAATACGCCGTCAAAAGATCGGTATCTGGAGCCCTTTCCACCACGATCACGTCTTCTTTCCGTTTCCAAAGAGAAAGACGGGCGCTTTTGGCCTTTGATCTTCGTGCATTCATTTGGACACTTCGTCGTGAGGTCCCGCCTCGTCGCGCGGACATCATGCCGGGTGAGTACTCTTCGACCCCAACAACCTCCTTCTCGACACTCGCGACGCTCCACGGACCTCGATGGCCTCCGCTCGACACGTCTGCACTCCCGTTCTACCCACATCCCCGCCAAAAAAAAAGCAGGCGAACGTCGAGAAACTGATCGTCAGGAGATCTGTTGCACATCCCTCACTCACCCGAACCATCCCCCGCGCAGGATTCCATGACGCGGGCCAATTCTCCGTCGCTGACCCTCAGTCGATCATGGAGCTATACTGCGCGGACGAAATCGCCCCGATAGACCGCGACCAGACCTGCCGCGGAGCCCCCAGGGCGCGCCCCGCACCGTCGATAACCCAGGTGGTCCTTGGGTCACATTACCCAATTATCGCCGACGCGCGCGCGGGGCGCCGCGACGGAGGCGCGAGGCGCGAGGGCGGACCGATGACGGACCCCACGACCGCGATAACGGTCGTGTCGGATATCAAGAACGATCCAGCGGATTCACGGAAAGCCAAAGTGAAAGCAGGTGCGCCGTCCCTCACCCGCGCCCGCCGTGCCAGAGCTCGCGGGCCAAAGCAGCAAAGCAGGCGCGCGGCAGTTTTTTTTCCGTTATGCAATTTTTATTTTCTCCCGTCGCGACGCTGACGCAGGTCACCCTCTCTCGCATCGCAGCGTGTCAAAAGTTCGTCAACCTCTCGGGCACCCACGGCGCGGCTGACACTAACGGGACCGCGCGCAAGCGGGCGAGCCCGCACTCCGCCGGCCACGTCGGTCGGCGCGTGAAGGCTTCGGGCCGCCGGGGGCGTTGGTCGGGCGACGGGGACGGAGGCGGAGGCGACGCCGCTCGGGTTGAACCCGGGTTGAACCGTTCCTGGCACGGATCCGACTCCGCCCACGCCGCGCGTCGTGTGACCGACGTTCGAAGCGCGCCGGACCTCGGTGAGAACGTCGTGGACCACGAAGTGCAACGCGCGGCGGCGGCGGCGCCCAGCAGCATCCTCGCCGTGCTGGACTGCATCGACGGGGGCTTCACGCCCAAGGAGCTCGCGAGCGGAGACGGCGCCGGGACCCTGAAGCGCGAGAGTCAGGTGGACGACTCCACGGAGCCCGCGCGTAGACCGACGAAACCTTCGCCGCCCATCGGGATACTGTGCAACCTCGAAGCACCCGACGGATCCTCCCACCCCGCCTCCCCGGCGGAGGCGAAGAAGGTGAAGGAAAGGACAAAATCGAACCTCGGCCAGGCAAAGGCGGATGACGCTCGCGAGAACCCCCGTGACGCTCCCGAGAACCCCCCCACCTGCCCCTTGGCCGCTTCCTCCCCGGCCGCCTTCCTCGACATCGACCTTCCTGTGGACCCACGTGCGCCGTTCAGGGACGTGCGGGTCGAGCTCAAGGGCACCTGTCTCGACGAGGTGGGCGTGTACTTGACCGAGAAGGAGAAGGCGCTCTCGATGAAACACGCGCGACAGATGGGGATC
>MDSY01055075.1_pt1 | contig 14300 bp, 11 predicted proteins | sample 811131 | NCBI WGS metagenome assembly MDSY01 (sample SAMN05326643, study PRJNA326480) | marine metagenome | isolation source: seawater | place: Atlantic Ocean: South West | collected 2010 | reverse complement strand
AATCAAATTCACTTTTTTCATACAAATCATTTGAAAAAGTTTCATCATAGATTTCTCTAGCATACAAAATATCACATTTTGTACATCTAACCATTTCATAATGATAACCGTCAGGAGTTTTTCTTCCTGAAAAATCTATTAGATCTTTGTTACTTGGAAGCTTGCTATTATAAACTTTTTTAAAATCGCTTCCCTCACATATAGGGCAGTTTTTTTTTAACATGTAAGTATTTTTAACATTTCTTTAAATTTTGTTTAATAAAAACCTCATAAATTTGTTTTGAGTAAATTTTGCAATATAAATTTTCATTGATACTTATTTTTTCATATAATTCGTCTGTTTTATCTATGATGATAATCGAAGGTTCAGTAATATCAATATTTTTTCTAGACTTAAATTTTTTTGATAATCTTTCAATTTCAAAGTTTGGTATTGCTAACTGTTTACTTAGCATGGGAGAGGCTTCAAAAACATAATTTTTAATACCTAAATCATAATCATATGTGTCTTGGAAACGATTTAATTTATTTGCAGTATATTTCATATACATAAATTTTTGAACATTTGGATTGTATATTCTTTTTCCTGATACTCGATTGTCTAAGAAAGACATAAATTGATCATGCTCTAAATTTAAAAAATAAAAACTATCAATTAAATCATTTTCTATTTCAGTAAAAGTTCTAGGTGTCAGTGTGCTATAAACCAAATTTAAATTTTTAAATTTATCTTTAATTACCGACCAATCAATAAATGACATATCGAATGACAATAATAAGGTTTTTTCTCTAGAGAAATTTTTTTTATTTATTAAATCAGTGACTTGATCGAACTCTTGTCTAATTTGATTTTTATAGTTATTTTTTGTTCCGTAAATATTATTAAATTGTATCGTACAATAAAGTATAATTATTAAAATTGCAGTTAATCTATAAATTTTATCACTTAAATTTTTCCATATAAATTCATTTGAAATGAATGTTATAGATAGAATTAGGTATAAGTATGCAAATAATAAAATTGAGTTTGAAAAATGATAGATTAAACCACTTCGTGTTGAAATTAAAAAAAATATTAATGGGGATAATATTGAAGATATATATATAGTTAAGAATATATTTAATAGTTTACTAGATTTATTAAGGTATTTATTAGTTATTATAAAAAATATTAAAATTAATGTATTTAATATTAAAAATTTTAAGTCTAAAAATTTATTAAAAAAATAGCTAATTAAGTATTTTTTTTTCTCTATAGTTAGTTCAAAAACACCTGATGCAATTAGAATATCAGTTTCAGAAGTATTGATAAAGTATATAAATGGAGAACAGGTTATTATAAAGGATATTAACATTACTATAAAATTTTTGTAATTATGAAATATGAAACTTATACAATTATATTTTTTTTTAATTACAAATAACAATATGAAAGATAATGAACATAAAAAAAAAAAATAGTAAAAACTGGATAATAGCAATCCTAATAGAATTCCAGATATTAAGAACAATTTGGAGTTTTTGAAATCTTTTTTTTCTAACTCTTTTAAACATAAAATAAAACCAAACAAGTATAAGCTAGAGGGAAATGCTCTATGTACCCTTAAATTATAGAAATCATTAGTTAGTTGAGTAAGATATATAAAATTTCTTCCAATTATTGACTCAAGCAAAATAGGCAAAGTGAATAAAAATATAGAAAAAAAAATTGCAAAATCTTTATTAGTAAAATCTTTAAAAATTAAAAAGAAAATTATTAAAAAAATATATATTCCAAAAAAATCTATAAATACAAGACCTAAATCGCCGAATAACATAAAAAAAATTGAATGAAATATTAAAGATCCAAATGGTATTGGTATGTTATTAAAATTAGTATCTTTAAAATTATAACTGTTATTAAAGTCAAATGAAGACAAAAATTTTATATATGAATAAAGTTGATGCTCTGTATTTTTAGAGAATAACAATTTTGTAATTATTTTATCGTCAAAAAAATAAAATTGATAAGCCCAACTTGATACAAAAAAAATTAAAGAAACAATAAATAATAAAAAGTATTCATTAAGTATTTTTTTTGAATTGATTTCCATTTTTAATAAAATATAACATTTTTTCTCTAATAAAAATAATTATATGTTTGACAATATCTCTTTTACTGGATCTGTAGTTTTTTTTGGAAGGTATTTTTTAATTTTTTTATTGTTAGAAATTAGGTAAGTAATTTTACTATTATTACTAAATTTTACTTTCTTGTTATATTTATTACCAATTAAAACAGCAATATCCTTAAGATTAATTTTTTTTCCTAGTCCTATATTAAAGATTCCTGACCTTTTTTTTAAGTACAATTTATATATGGCAGTAGATATATCTTTTGTACTTATAAAGTCTCTGAAATGGTTGGTATTTTTTAAGTTAACAATTTTTGATTTAGAAAACTTTATTTTACTTAAAATTGACGGAATAACATAAGGTTTTTTTTGGGTTTTGTCCGTAAAACTGAAAATTCTACCAATACATAATCGTATTTTTTTATGATTATTAAGTTTTTTTAGCAGAGCTTTTTCTGCCATCAATTTAGTTTTACCGTAAAGGCTGGATGGTGATGGCTTCTCTTCTTCTTCTATTTTTCTCATTGAATTTGAAACCTTATAAACATGAGATGAAGAAGAAAAAAAAAACCAAATATTACAACTTTTCTTTTTGAGTAATGCATTAATTAGATTTTTTGTGCCTGAAACGTTGACATTGTATGCTTTTTTATATTTTCTTTTTACAAGACTAGTTGGGACTATGGCTGCTAAATGTATTAATACTTGAAAATCATTTTTTAGGACCCAATCTTCAACTTCCTGGAATTTAGAAATATTACCTTTAAAAAAAATAAATTTAAAAGGTAATTTTTTTAAAATTTTTTTTCCTAAAACTCCCGAATAACCAGTTATTGCACATTTTATCATTTAAATTTATTTATATTCATTAAATACTTTGACAAAATATCAATCTTTTTTTGACTCAACTTTGTTATAGGAAGACCAATAAAAAATCCTCTATCCTCAATATACTGGGCATTAAAAAACTTTTTTGTTTTATTTTTGATATTGTAATATTTTACAGCTGGTTGGTTAGCAAAATTTCCACTAATTATTGGTCTGGTTTCTATTCCATGTTTATTTAAGTAACTTAAATATTTATTTTTTTTCGTAAAATTTTTTATATTTATAATAAGTGGAAGACCAAACCAGCTAGGGTCTATAACTGTGTTTGCGTTGAAAAATTTAAATTGTTCTGACCAGTCTTTATAACTCTTAATTGAATTTATAATTTTATTTCTATTATAAGACCTTATTTCTTTCATTTTATTTAATCTTTTAAATTGATTTAAACCTATGGCAGCTGACACTTCGAGAGGTCTTAAATTGAAACCTTGATTAATAAAGTTAAAAGTATTTTTCTTTTTTCCTAAATTACGGTCCCAACCATGCGCCCTTAAAACTTTGATTAAATTGTAATCTTCTTTTGACTTGCATACTATCATACCTCCCTCGCCTGATGTAACTTGATGCGAAAAATAAAATGAAAACGACGAAAAATCTCCAAATGTACCTAGAAATTTTCTTTTATACTTTGATCCTAATGATTCACAATTATCTTCAATTAAAAGTAATTTTTTCTTTTTTGCAAAATTTCTAATTTCTTCCATCTCAGGACAATTACCCAAAACGTTAATAAGCAATATGGCTTTAATTTTTTTATTATAATTTTTTTTAATTTCATTTAAATCTATACAAAAATTATCTTTATTTACATCTACTAAAACAGGTTTTAATCCAGCCTGGATTACAGGCCACAAAGATGTTGACCAACATAGAGCTGGGACTAAACATCCATCTCCTTTTTTCAAAAATTTTTTTCTTAGTGGATTAGTTATACAAAACATAGATAATAAATTGGCTGATGAACCAGAGTTAACCATAAGTGCATATTTTGCCCCTATTTTTTTTGCAAAATATTTTTCAAATTTTTCTGTTAATTTTGACATCGTTAGCTGCTTCGATTTTAATACTTTTATTCCCTCGTAAATATCTTGATTAGAATAACCATCAGATAATAATGGATAATTAAATGATTTTGCGATTTTTTTATTTGATATAGACATTTACAATATGATTAAATGAAAATTTCAAAAAGTATATTTTTAAATTATATTTATGTTATATCCAATATCATAAAAAACAATGAAAAATAATAATTTATCGATATTTGCTAATTTTTGTATTGATACCGAAGAAAGATATTTGAGAATGGTGGACTCATCTAAATCGTTTCAGAATGCAAATATTAAGAGCTGGTGTGTAAATATAAGAGGAAAACTTAAATCTAAAGCAAAAGACTATTTACAAAAAAATATAAAACAGGAATTAAAAATATTCCATAACGAATCACAAATGGGGTGGGTGTATGATACTCAAAATTTATTAAATAATTTAAGCACAGAATTAATATTTATTTGGGTGGAGGATCATATTTGCATAAAAGATGTAAAAATTTTTAACAATATTATTAATGAAATGTATGAGAATAAGATAGACTATCTTAAATATACTTTTTTTCATAATAAAGCAGATATTCCTAAAATTAATTATGTGAATACTAATAATACTGATAACCTACATTATTTTGATCTCGATATTGAAAATTACAAAAAATTAGAAAATGGTTTTAATCAAGATAAAATTAAACCCAATTATTTATTAGCTCTACCTTGTATAATTAGTCTAAATTTATTTAAAAAAAACCTAACAATATCTAAAGAAAAGGATAAATATGAAAAATTCTTACCCTTTAATTTTGAGAGGACTTTTTACGAAATTGAAATACTTCCTTTTAGAAATAGTTTATTAAAAAGTGAACTCTTTGCGTCAATTGATGATGATAAAGATATTCCAGATAGTAGTTTGATAGGTAGGGGTATTTATAAAAAAAGAGAAAATAGGAATAAAATGTTAGATTGGAGAAATAAATTCCACGGCTATTATTCCAAACAAAACATTTTTAAAAAAATTTTTAATTTCATAAAAACTAAAATTAAGTAATTTAAATGAAAAAATTATCTAAAATAGCGTTATTCGTATTCAATAGACCAGTTCACACATTTAAAGTTCTAAATAGTCTCAAAAAAAATAATTTAGCAAAATTTTCAGAAATATATATTTTTTCTGATGAGGTAAGAAATAAAAAAGATAAAATTGATGTAGCCAAAGTAAGAAAAATTATAAAAAATGTAAAAGGATTTAAAAAAAAAACAATTATTTATAGAAATAGAAATTATGGTTTAGCAAAAAATTTTATTGATGGTATTAATGAAGTTCTGAAAAAAAATGAAAGAATTATTGTTTTAGAGGATGATAATTTGGTTTCACCACATTTTCTTAGTTTTATGAATGATGCTTTAGAAATTTATAAAAATTCCAAAAATGTGGGATCTATAAGTGGATACAGTTATAGATTAAACACCGAAAAAAATGAAACTTTTTTCTCAACTTTTATTCCTTCTTGGGGTTGGGCAACCTGGAGAAGATCTTGGAAATATATGAATTTAGACGGTAATTTCTTAATGAATAAAATTTATAAAAATAAGAAAGTTAAAAATTTTAATTTAAATAACTCATATGATTTTATGAGAATATTAAAAAACCAAGCAAATAATATTAACGATTCTTGGTCTATAAGATGGTACGCATCATTATTTTTGAAAAAAAAACTAGCCTTATTTAGCACACAATCTTATGTGCATAACATTGGTTTTGATGGATCCGGAGTGCACACGCCAAAAACTGATATTTTTAAAGTGAATCTTTTAGGTGAATATAAGAAATTAGAAAAAATTCCTGTTCACCCTCACAAAGAATATAATTATCAGTTAAATAATTTTTTTAAAAAATTACAAAAAAGGGAAAAATTTTTAAACTTCATTAATATTATTAAATATAAAATAAATAAAATTTTTGGAAAATGAACTATTTTACTTATATTAAATTTTTAAACCAAATACTGATTAAAGAGCATAAAAAAAATCTCATCATGCTTATTTTTCTTATGATTGTTTTAGTCATATTTGAAAGCTTTAGTTTTAGTCTTATTTTGCCAATAGTTGAGTCTTTGCTGCCAACAGAAAGAAATGTTGTTTTCTTTGAAAGTATTTTCAAAAATTTTAATTTTTTAAATATCGAATATAAATTTATTTTTTTTGCATCTATATTTTTTATAATATATTTATCAAAAATAATTTTTAATATTTTTTTTTCTTGGTATCAAAATAACTTTTTTTGTAAAATATTAACATACTTATCCGATCAACTTTATAAAAAATATATAAATCAAAATATAATTTTTCATAAAAATGCAGATATATCAATTTTGTTAAGAAATCTAAATTCTGAATTATCTATATTTCTTAGAGAAGGCATGGCATCAATAATTTCTATAATTTCAGATATCTTAATAATTTTTACTATTTCTTTAATAATTTTAATTTACGAGCCGGTAATAACTTGTTTTCTAATTTTATTTTTAAGTTTCTTTTCTTACATTTTTATCAAAATAAATAGGTTTTATTTAAATAAGTGGAGCAATGAGCGACAAAATTTTGAGGGATTAAGATTAAAATTTTTAAATCAAGGTTTATTTAGTATAAAAGAAATTAAGATTTATAACAAAGAAAATTGGGTTACAAATAAATTTTACACAGCAAGTAAAAAAACTTTTCTGGCTTTAAGAAATTATGATTTTTTTCAAATATTACCGAGAATGTTTTTAGAATTTCTTTTAATGATTGCCATAATGCTTTGTCTCTTAATTTTTTTCAAATCAAAAGAAATTAATGTTGCTTTAAGTTATTTAGGTATTATTGTTTTTGCAAGTTTTAGAATCTTACCTATATTATCTAAACTATTGAGATCTATTCAGAGTTTGGCTTACTCTAAATCGGCTTATGAATTATTAAAAAAAGAATTCTCTTTAGAGCACGCAAATTTTCAAGATAACAAATTTGATAAAGCAATTTTCAATAAAAATATTAAATTTAAAAATTTATCATTTAAATATGATGGATCAAAGAATAGTCAAATAAACAATATTAATTTAGAAATTAAAAAGAATGATTGTATCGGAATCATGGGTGAGAGTGGACAAGGAAAGAGTACACTTATTGATTTAATTATTGGATTACTTAAACCTGACCATGGTGAGATTTTAGTGGATCAAGTCGACATCAAAAATAATTATAGATCTTGGCAAAACCTTATTGGTTATGTCCCGCAAAATGTATATTTAAGTGACGATACTATAGCAAATAACATCGCTTTTGGAGAAGTAAGAGAAAATATAGATCAAAAAAAATTATTAGAAGTAATAGAACAAACTAAACTCAAAAAGCTAATTGATAATTTACCAAATGGTGTAAATGAACATGTAGGAAGCCAGGGAAATAAACTTTCTGGTGGTGAAAAACAAAGAATAGCAATTGCAAGAGCATTGTATTTTAATCCTGAAATATTAATTTTAGATGAGGCCACCTCATCTTTAGACGAAAATACTGAAGAAAGAGTTATGGAGTCAATTAAAGGTTTATTTGATAACAAAACTAGTATTATAGTTGCTCACAGAAAATCAGCATTAATTAATTGTAATAAAATATTTAGCATTAAAAATGGAGAGATTAAGCAGATTAATTAGTTAAATCTTATGAGAGTCGGTATTGAACTATTTGATCTAATGCCTGGAACAAATCAGGGTATAAATGTTTACTCAGAAAATTTAGCAAAAGGATTAATTAAAATAAAAAAAAATATTAAAATTCAAATATACGTAAATCAAAAATATTATGCATATGCTAAAAAAAAGTTTAAGTCGAAAAATGTAAAGATAATAATATATAAAAACAATTTTTATAAAATAAAAAAAGTTATTCTGCATTCAGTAATTTTTTTTAATTCTTTTAAAATTTTCAACTTACAAAAAATATATAAGTTTTTTAAAAATTTATTCTTTCTTGACTTTAAAAATCTAATTGAAAATAATTCCGATATTTTAATATGCCCAAATGTTATTCTTAATCAATATAATTTAAATATAAATACCTTATTGTGTATTCATGATATTCAGCATGAATATCTTCCGGAAAATTTTTCTAAAATACAACTCTCTGAAAGACTTCTCACAAGAAAATTGAGTGCAGATAATTGCACGAAACTCATTGTTAGTTCTTTGTATCTTGGAAGACAATGCAAAAAGTATCTTAATATTAAAAAAGAAAAAATTTCTGTTATTGAGGAAGGAGTAGATTTAGATCTTTTCGCAACAAATAAAAAAAAAAGAGAGATTAGTCATTTAAATTTGCCAAGTAAATACCTATTTTACCCAGCAGCATTTTGGCCTCATAAAAATCATTTATTTTTATTAAGAGCTATAAACAATCTTAAAAAGAAAAAATTAAACGTGAACATGATATTTTGTGGTCTTAAAAAAAATTCATTTAAAAAAGTTGATAACTTTATAAATGTTAACAAGTTATCTAATGTTAAATATGTTGGAAACCTATCTAATGATGAATTGGCTTCTGTATATAAAAGATCAACCGGAGTAATTATACCTTCCCTAGAGGAAAGCTCATGTTTACTTATTAAGGAGGGTATAGGTTTTAAAAAACCTATTATTTGCTCTGATACTCAGACATTTAAAGAAAAAAGTAGAGCTTTTAAAATTTTTCTTTTTAAAAAAAAAAATATTACTGATCTTCAAAAAAATATAATTAATATTTACTTTAAAAAACAAATTAAAAAAAAATATTTAGCAAATAATTATAAATTATTAAAAAGATATGAATGGTCGTTTGTTGCAGAAAAATTTTTCGATATTTGTAAAAAGCTAAATTAATTTTTTTTTTTTTGTAAATTCTAAAAGGTTTTTACCTTTAAAATAATAACCTTTAACTCCACATTTTTTTGCAAAAATCATATCGGTTTTTTTATCTCCTATCATAAAACTATTTTTTTTATCGACTTTAAATTTTTTTTTTATTTTTAAAAACATTCCTATTCCAGGTTTTCTTGTTGCATCTTTTTTTGTATATCTCTTAATACTGCCATCAATATGATAAGGTGAAAAATAAAATGCGTCAATTTTTGTTCCAAATTTTTTTAACTCATTTTGGATATACTTATGTAAAAGTATGACATCTCTATATTTAAAATAATTTCTAGCAACACCAGACTGATTACTAACTACAATTACTAAAAAGCCATTTTCTTTTAAAGATTTAATTGTTTTTTTTACTCCCGGCATCCATACAAAATCTTTTTTAAATCCAACATATCCTCTATCTTTATTGATAACTCCATCGCGATCTAACATTGCAATTTTTTTCATCAATTTTTCAAACTAAAGGTAATAATTTTTTTTAATTTTTGCGATGATCTTTGTCCACCGCCTGTAACTACTACTGATAAGAATTGCTCATTGTTAATTTTAAAAGAGGTTGGTGGTGCAGATGCCATGCCTTTTAATTCTAAACTATGGAGCAAATTCCCATTTATTTGATCATAAAAATTTATTTGATTATCGTATCCGCCTGATGAAATAACTAAACCAGTGCTAGTAGTTAATAATCCACCCCAATTTGGGCTTCCAGCTACTTGTATAGAATTTTTGTCGTCGGACATTATATCAACATAGCCTGATGGAATTTTCCAAATTATTTCTTGTTTTGATAGATCTACTGCAATTAAATATCCCCAAGGCCCCCTGGTAGCAAAATTCTCATACTGATCTTTAAAAATTCTTAGATTTGGTTCTAAATAAATATTTTCATTATTTAATTGAAATATATCGTTTAGAAACAAATATTCAGCAATTTTTTCTTTATTTACAAAATCATTTTTTGGATGTTTATTTTCTATAATTTGAATTAATTGATTTTTGGTTTTGTATTTAGTCTTTGTAATACCAAGCAGACTATTCATTAAGACAAATTTATTGTCAAAATTTCCAATCTTTACTTTGTCAGAATTTACTCCATGACATGAAGAACAATTAGATAAATATAATTTATTCAAATTTTCGTTATTTTTTAAAATTAAATCCTTATTTAAAATTTTTGTTTGAATACTTAATGCCCATGGTATTAAATTAACATGGGCGAATAATACTCCTTTTGAATTAATTGATCCACCTGGCCATTGTCCACCGCCACTAATACCATTAAAAAATATTTCTTTGTGAATTTCTGGGGGTCTAAAAAAAGAACTTTCACCTTCAATAAATTGTTTATAAACATTTTGTTGAATTTTTTTATTTACCACCGATAGATCATTTTTGGAAATAGAATGATTTAAAATATTCTCAGGTTTAATTACTATATTTTGAAAATTTGGCATATTTTCATTTTTAATTAAAGAGCTGGGAGTATTCATTTTTTTATAGTCAAATAGTCGATACCCGAACTCTCTTTCAAAAGTTAATATATTTCCTGATTTTGAAACTAATGAGACTATATCTATAGGTTTACCCTTATAATTTACACTAGATAATATTGGAGGAAACGAAATATCTAGATCCCAAACATCGTGTTTTATGTCATTAAAAAACCATTTTATTTTTCCGTTTTTTCCATTAATTGCTATTAAGGAGTTTGAATATAGATTTTCCCCACTTCTATTTGTGCCGATATAATCAAAGTATCCGCGAGGATTTCCTGTTGTGACGTAAAGCAAATTTCTTATAGGATCATATGATATGCCACCCCAGTTAACAGCTCCGTTAAAATTATGTTTTTTTTTAGTTGATATTTTCCAAATTTTCTTTCCAGAGTTTTTATTGAATGACCATACATTTGAATTAATATCACTAAAAAAAATTTGATTTTTTGTTACAATCGGGGGGACTAAACTTGCGGCAAAACCAAAGTAGCCATCAATCCCAAAATTTTTTTCTACTTTGCCAGTATTAGAGTCTATTGCCACTACTCCTTTTCCAAAAGGAACAAAAATTGTAACATTGTTCTGATCTCCTGTTAAACCTCTTCTGGCAACAGGTGCGTGTAGTTTTTTTTCCCAAATTAATTTTCCGCTAAGTGGATCTAAAGCAATAAGATTATTATTTATATCAGTTAGAATTATTTTGTTATTAAAATATATTGGATTTGTCTCTATATTTTTTTTTTTTGAAACAGTTCCTAGATCAAATGACCATTTCTCTTTTAGATTTTTTAAATTATCCTTATTGATTATTTTGATATCAACAAATTTATCAGAAAAGTTGTTACCGTGGCTTCTTGTCCAAGAATTATTCGAATATTTATTTGATTTAGTATTTAACAAATTTACATTAGACTTTACTATCTTTTCTTCAATTTTATTAATTTTTTTAATATCTGGATATGGTTCACTGAAAAAATCAAAGCATTTCTTTTGTATCCATTTAGTTTTATCTTCAATCAATGCAAACTTTTTATTTTCAATTCTTATCTCTTTTTCAAGTTTACAAGCGAATGTATAAATTGAAGTGATATTTCTCCTCTCGAAATAAGGAATCAAATAGAATGCAAAAAATAAATAAAAGGCTAGAGAAAATAAAATCCCAGTCGTTATCAATTTTTTCATAAATATTAATTATAATTTACTTTACAAGAAATTTAATATTATAACCTAATTTTCAAAATACTTTTATAATTTTTTATAGAATTTGATAATTTTAGTCTAGACATTTTAAGTCTTAGGAAATATGCACTATAAATCATTATCAATGGAAAAAATTATCAATTACTTAAAATATATTATAACAATTACAATTGGTCTATTGGTGTTTGTTTTTTTTAAGTTTACAAGAATATTTTTAAACATAAGATTTGGTTTAATTTATTCAAATCGTATAGGGCACTTATGTCATAATATAGATGTATATTTATGTACCCGGAAAGTTAATGAGATAGCTTTTTTTGGAGTTACACGAAAAGTATCAAATAAATTTGTATTGAAAATATGGAATAAAAATAAAAATATATTTTTTAATAAAATCGGTTTTTATGGTTATTTTTTTTTAAAAGAGTTTTTACCTCACGATAAAATGTTAATAAAATGGGATGAACTTTATCCAAACTATAGTACTTTTATTCTTAAAAAAAGTAAGTTCAAATTGAATCCAATTAAAATGTCGGATGAAAAAATTTCACAACCTTATGTTTGTTTTCACAACAGGGACAATGCTTATCTCAAATTACATGGAGGTGATGGAAATGAACACGCGTTTAGAGATTATGATTTTGAAAATTATAGAACCTCAATTCAATATTTAAATAAAAAAAATATCAAATCTGTTAGGTTGGGAAGAATAGTTAAGAGGAAGTTTGAATTTAAAAGTGAAAACTATTTAGATTACACAAATAAATTAAGTAATGATTATAAAGATGTGTATTTATTAAAAAACTGTGAATTTTTTGTAGCTTCAGCAACAGGTATAGCTAATCTCGCAGCTACACTGCGTAAAAAAATATTATTGGTTAATACAATACCTTTTTGGCTTAGAGAAATGTATCAATACCCAAAGGGATCAATTTTTTTACCGAAAAAAATATATTCAAAAAGAAAAAAAAGATTACTTAAATTTTACGAAATAGAAAATTTAGACTATAACATTCATGAAAAAAATTTTTTTAGGAGCAGGAATCTAAAGGTTATAGATAATACAAAAAAAGAAATCTATTTGGCTTTAATAGAAATGTTAAAAAATTATAAAAATCCAAAGAAAGAGATATATAGAAGCAAGCTTCACAAAAAATTTTGGGGTTCTTTGCAAGACCAAAAAGCTGCAAACATAATATATAACAAGATAAATTTAAATATTTCTGATAGTTTTTTAAAAAATAATAGTAATCTAATATAATGAAAATTTTAGTGACAGGAGGTAATGGGTATATAGGAAATAAATTAATACCCCAACTATTGAAAAAAAAGTATTTTGTGTACTCTTTAGACAAAAATTGGTTTGGAGATTTTCTTCCAAAACATAAAAATTTAAAGAAAATCAAAGGGGATGTTAAGGATATTAATAAATTGAAAATAAATAAAGTTGATACAATTATTCATTTAGCATCTGTATCAAATGACCCAATGGCTGAGATAGATAAAAATTTGAGCTGGGAAACATCAGCACTTGGGACTATGCAATTAATAAAATTTGCCACGAAAAATAAAATTAAAAGATTAATATATGCTTCCTCAGGATCTGTTTATGGAATAAAAAAAGAAAAAAAAGTAACGGAGAAATTAGATTTAACACCGATATCTTTATACAATAAAGTAAAAATGGTCACAGAAAGAGTATTAATTTCTTATAAGGACCAAATTGATATTTTTATTATTAGACCAGCAACGGTTTGTGGATATTCGAAAAGAATGAGGTTTGATGTAAGTGTAAATGCCTTAACTTTCTCTGCTTTAAAGAATAAGAAAATAATTGTAAACGGTGGTAAACAAGTAAGACCTAACATACATATAGATGATATGGTCAATTTATATTTATTTTTTTTGAAAGTAGGAAAAAGTAAAGCAGGTATATATAATGCTGGATTTGAAAATATTTCAATTATCAATTTGGCTTTAAAAATAAAAAAAATAATACCTGCAAAGATTATAATAAAAAAAAAAAATATGGATCTAAGAAGCTATAGAATCAGCTCAAATAAACTTTTAAAGCTCGGCTTTAAACCAATGTTTAATGTTGAAAATGCAATTTTCGATCTTAAACAAAAGTTCATTGATGGAAACCTTAAAGATAATCCAAGATTTCACTCGATAAGCTGGTTAAAAAAAATTAGCAAAAAATTTTAGAATTAATCTAATTGTAAAAATTTCTTATATGCATAGCCATCTTGCGAAGGTCTTTTATTTTAATATATTCGTGAACAGGTAGCGATATTGTTGTCTTGGCTACTTTCTCTGCTATAGGAAAATCTCCCTTGCTATGATTTAAAAATTTTGCAGCTGGTTGTAAATGAATTGGTATTGGATAATGTACTTTAGCATCAACACCATTTTTTATTAAATAATTCATTAATTTATCTCTTTTTGACACGTTAATTTGATATAAGTGAAACACTTCTTTTAAATGCTTTAATCTTTTAACAGTTTTGACCTCTTTAATATTAGACAATAATTTATCTAAAAACTTTGCGTTCTGAATTCGCTTTTTAGTTATATTTTTTAATTTTTTTTTTATTTTATAATTTGCAATAGCGGCTT
>MDSY01068369.1_pt1 | contig 14301 bp, 6 predicted proteins | sample 811131 | NCBI WGS metagenome assembly MDSY01 (sample SAMN05326643, study PRJNA326480) | marine metagenome | isolation source: seawater | place: Atlantic Ocean: South West | collected 2010 | reverse complement strand
TTAGATAAGACTAATTTTTTCTTTTTACCCTTAAGAATGTCATCAGTCCACGATCCAGAAGCATTAATAATTACTTTAGAATGAATATTAATTTTATCATTTTTCAATTGGTCTTTACAGTTAACACCAATAACTTTTTTCATTTTATCAAATAAAAATACTTCTGCCTTAGTATAATTTATTGGACATGCATCATAATTCACTGATCTTTTGAGTAAATCAATAGTCAACCTACTATCATCTGTTCTATATTCGGAATATAAAGCACCTCCGCGTAAATTTTTATCAATTAATAATGGCTCCATTGATTGAACTTCATTCTTTGATAGCATTTTATTTCTATCCTTACCTTTAACATTCGCTAAATAATCATAAACAAAAAGAGCAGCTCTTGTTGAAAAATTAGATAATTTTCCATTTTTTATAATTGGTAGTAACATCTTCTCAGACTTTACAATATGTGGGGCAATATTTCTTAAAATAGCTCTTTCACTTCCCGTTTCATGAACTAATCCAAACTTGAATTGTTCTAGATATCTTAACCCACCATGAATAAGTTTTGTTGATTTACTACTAGTTCCTGATGCAAAATCATTCATTTCAATAAGACATGTCTTAAGTCCTCTAGATGCTGCATCTAAACAAATTCCTGCACCAGTTACCCCACCTCCAATAACAAGAATGTCAAAGGTATTTTTAGATATGTGTTTTTTATATTCTGATCTTAGAGTAGTATCTAAATAATTTATTTTTCTATCCAATTGAAAGTTCGATTAACTGCTTTTTTCCAACCATTATACATCATTTCCCTCTCCATTTTTTTAATTTTTGAATTAAATGACCTGTCTATTTTTTGATTTTTGATTATCTGATCCTTATCCCAAATATTACTTTTAAGTCCAGCTAAATAACCTGCTCCCATAGCTGTAGTTTCAATTATTTCAGGTCGATTAACTTCAGAACCTAGCAAATCTGATTGAAATTGCATTAAATAATTATTCATACAGGCACCTCCATCTACCTTTAAAGATGTTAGTTTAAGACCAGAATCTTTTTCCATAACATCTATTATATCTTTTGTCTGATAAGCTAGAGACTCTAAAGTTGCTTTAATTATATGTTCCTTACCAGTATCTCTTGTTAATCCAAAAATTGCTCCTCTTGAATACATATCCCAATAGGGAGCACCTAATCCCGCAAAAGCAGGAACTACATAAATATCTTCTAACTTTTCTATGGAAAGAGCAATCTTTTCTGTATCAGATGCTTTATTAATAATTTTCAATGAATCTCGAAGCCATTGAATAGCAGCACCAGCTATAAAAACACTTCCTTCCAAAGCATAATTTGGTTTGTTATCAAAAGAACAAGCTAATGTTGATATTAATCCATTGTTTGATAACTTAAAAAATTTTCCAGTATTCATCAAAAGAAAACATCCAGTTCCATATGTGTTTTTAACCATTCCATCTTCAAAACAAGCTTGACCAAATAAAGCAGCTTGTTGATCACCAGCGACTCCATTTATTGGGATTTTTAGACCTTTATAAGTAAAGTGACCAAATTCTGAAGAGGAATTAATAACTTTTGGTAAAATAGATTTAGGGATTCCTAGATAGTTTAATAACTCATTATCCCATTCTAGGTTTTTGATATTATAAATCATTGTCCTAGACGCATTTGTGTAGTCTGTGACATGATTTTTAAATGATGTCATATTATAAATAAGCCATGAATCAATAGTCCCAAACAAAATTTTATTTTCTTTAATCTTTGATTTTACACCTTCAACATTATCAATAATCCATTTTATTTTAGTTGCAGAAAAATAAGAATCAATAACCAGTCCAGTATTTTCTTTCACATAAGATTCCAGTCCATCTTTTTTCATCTGATCACATATGTTTGACGTTCTTTTATCTTGCCATACTATTGCATTATAAAGAGGTTTACCTGTTTCACTATCCCAAATAACTGTTGTTTCCCTCTGATTGGTAATTCCTATACTAATTATATCCTCGGGTGAAATTGAACTCACTAATTCTTCAAATACCTGAATCTGAGTTGATAAAATTTCATTTGGATCATGCTCTACCCATCCTTGTTTAGGATAAATTTGTTTAAACTCCTTTTGTTGAACCCCTTTTAATTTACCATTCTCATCTATTAATAAAGCTCTTGAACTTGTAGTTCCTTGATCTAGTGCAACTATATATTTCATATTTAATTTTTAGAGAGTAAATTTTGTTTGGTGATTAAAGTTTTAATTACATGAGTTCCAACTTTTTCGCCTTGCTCTACACCGTATGTTATTGCAGGCATATAATGTATACCCCCATAAATTCTACTAATTGCAGCTTCTTCTGAAGCATGTATAAAAGATTTGAAATTTCTAGCAGGTAACCCATATTTTTCTTCTGATGTATCTAAAAATTCAAAATTATCACCTAGGAGATGTGTAAGAATTTTTGCAGCAGATCTTGATATAACAGAGTGACCTGAAGTATACTCAGGGAAAGGAGGTGTTTGCAGAAATGGTATCCATTCACTATCTATATATTGATTTATAACCGTCTCAGGTCTTACTAATATGCTTCTCCATTTTTCATCCCAACAAATTATAAATGCATCAAAAAGACTAATAGAAACAAGTGCGTATGTTTGAATAGTTTCCATAAGATTTAGATTAGCTTTTTTTGTTGCAATTTTTGTAATACCAATCCAATGACCACCTGGAGTAATTTTTTTTGTAGCAAACATAGCGTGACCCTTGTGGTGGGACACGTAAGGATTACAATCCCAAAAACTTGCTATTTCTTTTTGCTCATCAGAAAGATTATTTCCAATTTCATAAACTTCTATTAAGTCTTTATAAAACTTTGAGTTTTGATTCAAACTGAATTCAGGCGGAGGTTCAATCATATATTGATCGGAAGAATCTACAACTAATGTTCTAATTTTATTCCAATGAGGCTCAATACCCTCCATATAATCTGGAGGAGTGGGTTTCCATGAATAATCATTTCCTCTTTGAATTGTGTATTTAGGAAAAGATCTAGTCTGTTTATAATTATCTTTGTCATACCATTTTTTAATATGTACTGCAACCGATTCACCATATTCAATTGATCTCATCAAAATATCATTAGGAATTCCCATCTTTTTAAATTCTTCCTGTAATTCATTTTGATATGATTCAATCTTATTCTCAGAAAAAATTAAGTCTTTTCCAACAGTTAAGAAAGCATGTAAACTTGCAACAGGAAAAGAATATTCTTTATTAGGATCTGGTTTAGGAATAGGATCTAATCCGTTAAGTTGACCCGCAAAACTTTTATAATTTAAATTATCATTAATTAAAATCTCATATGCTGCAATACTGGGATATGCATAAATTCTAGATGCTACTGGAGGGGAAAAAATATCATAAACAATAACATCAGTTAGCTTTTGCATTGAATCATGAAATAGCTCGGGACTATTATAAAACTTTATATTTTCCTTATATCTTTCATAAGAAGAACATGAAAAAAGAAGTAGGATTACAGTTAAATAGAGTATAATATTATTTTTCATCAACTAAACCAATTATTGAGATTTTATCGTTGTTTTTTCCAATAACAAATTTAGATTTATTTTTATCTAAAGGCAAAACTTTAGTTATATCACCTTTTAGATTTAGACCCGATTCTTTCTGATTAATATAATTAAAAGTACCATCTCCTTTGCCCTCTAATAATATACCATAACTTGAGTCAAAAGAACCGAAATAAGTAGATACATTTGAGTTATTACCAACAAGTAAAATATCTATCATACTATCATTATTATAGTCTAAAGTTTGAATATCTCTTATTGGGGATATTTGGGAAATTAAAGGTAGATTAATTGGCTCAAACTCTGACCCTTTATTTAATAATACCAAAGAATTAAAATTATTTACAAACAAAACTTTACTTTGGGATAAAACATCATTAGAAAATATTTCATCAATTTCTAATCCTGCAAAGTCCTTATAGTAAAAAAAATCTCTTCTTAAATAATTGAGTTCTTTTGTTAACTCATCTTTATTTGCTAATGGGTATTCCTTTCCATTTCTATTATAAGTGATAATATTTTCAACTCTAGAATTATTATCAAAATCATCAATATACATTTTTACCAAGCTATTTTCAGTGGGTTTCAATTTAGTATTATTACCTTGGTTACCTATAATTATATCCATTCTGCCATCATTATTAAAGTCTGCAGTTTCGATAGAAAACCACCAACCAAACATATCATTCCCAATAAATGAAGAATCTCTTTTTAAATTTTTTCCATCATTATAAAAAAGATTTATATTATTCCAATCTCCACATGTAATTAAATCTTTAAGACCATCTCCATTTATATCTTCCCATTTAGCATCGGTTATCATTCCAATTTCTTCAAAAATCCTATCTATTTTAAAAGTTCCATTTTTTTGATTTTTTAGAAGATAGCTCTTTGGAGAATCGCCATATCTTTCTGATATAACTCTACCCCCGATAAATAAATCATCATAACCATCGGAATTATAATCATAATTAATTACAACTGAATTATGCTGAGTTATTTGATCAAGATCTTTTGTTCTTTTAAAAGAATTATTCTCATTTATATATAATCTATCTTTCAAACTATTAGCTGTTTGGGGAAGCTCGTTTCCTGCACTAACAACATAAAGATCTAAATCTTTATCATTATCAATATCAAAAAAAATAGCATCTACATCTTCTGATAAATAATCTTCGCTTAAATCTTTTTGTTCTGTTTTTATAAACTTACCATTTTTATTTCCCATAAAAATATGAGATTCCTGAAAAGAAGGTGAACCAATGAAAATATCTATGATATTATCACCATTTATATCAGCTGCAGCTATTGCAGGACCTTCCCTAGAAATCATATAAGGTATTAATCTCTCTCTATTAAAGTCATTAAATAGATTTTCCTCATGAGAATAATTTAATTGAATCTTATCAGTTAAATCATTGAAGATCTTTTGATTATTATTTGCATTTTTTGGCTTATAAGTAGCCTCATTTTCTTTTAGAGTATAGGTTTTATTTGAACTTAATGAAAATAATTTTTGAGATTTTTTTGAAGGCCATAATACTAATAGTGAATCAATTTTATTTGACTGTGCTAATCCAAAAATTAAACCCGATGACCTTGAAGACATAAATCCTTTATTTGAAAAATTCTCTTTATAATAAATTTTATCGTTACACCAAACGGTAACCTTCGCTCCAATTCCAAAAATATTATGAGAATTTCCTTCAAAATTTATTTTAATATGATTTATATCATCAATATTATTTGAATTATTCTGATATAATATAGCCCCATCATTTATATTATTAATGATTAAATCTAGATCTCCATCATTATCAAAATCATCATAAGTAGCGCCATTAGAATATCCTAAATAATCAAGCCCCCATTCTCTAGAAACATCTAAAAATTTAAGATTTGATTCATTTTTAAATGCATAATTTGATACTTTGCCATCTGGCATTTTTTCTAAAAGATCATTATTAGTGAAATTAGGAGTTTGAAGTAGACTACCACTAATTTCCTCATTAGACAAAAAACTAATATAATCCATATCATTTGGTCTTTTTACAATTCCATTTGTGATGTATATATCATTATTTCCATCAAGATCAAAATCTTCCATTAAAGTTGACCAGCTCCAATCAGTAGCGTGAATATCTAACAATTGAGATATTTCAGAAAAAGAATTATTTCCATTATTTAATTGCAAAGTATTTTTTGTGAATTGCTTATTAAATCCAAAGTCTAGTTTCATTTTATATATTTCATAAGAGTCTTCACCTGCTGAACTTTTTAAAACTTTTTCGTCTTGAGGTAACATATCTAAAACCATTATATCAGGATAGGAATCATTATTTATATCCGATATATCATTTCCCATTGAAAATCTAGATGTGTATTTCATATAACTTTCTAAACTTTCAAAAAAAGTTCCATCACAATTATTAATATATAGGTAATCATTCTCTCTAAAATCATTTGATATATAAATATCATCACAACCATCTCTATTTATATCGCTCACTGATATTCCTAATCCATAACCAATATTACTTCCAAGAATTCCTGCTTGATCTGATACATCTATGAATTTAAGTGAACCTTTATCTAATTCATTTCGAAATAGTCTGTCTCCTGATTTTTCACTTTTATTAAAACGTAAATTCGAATTTCCATAACTTCTCTCAGTATGAACTGAGTGATTAAGTAAATACATATCTAAATCTCCATCCGAATCATAATCAAAAAATGCTGAGTGTGTTGAGAAACCTTCAAAATCTAATCCATATTCTTTAGCTTTTTCAGAAAAAGTAAGGTCTCCATTATTTATAAATAATTCATTCCTTCCAGATATATTTTTATATCCCCCAAGTCTGGTCTGATAAATATCTAATAGACCATCACCATTAATATCAACCATATAAACACCGGTTTTCCATTCTCCTTCCGATTGCACACCCGATGATTTTGATATTTCTTTAAAATTTAACTGACCTTGATTTAAATAAAGTTTGTTTAGACCTTGATTTGATGAAATATAAATATCTAGAAGCCCATCATTATTAATATCTCCAGATGCTACACCACCTCCATTATAAAAATATAGGTACTCAACTAAATTGAACTTATCATTTTCTTTTAAGTCATTTCTAAAATCAATATTAGATTTATTTTGTGGAACCTTAGTAAATAATTTTTCTTTCTGATTGCATGAAATTAGAATAAACAAAAAAAATGTAAAAATGAATTTCATTTAAAAAGAATAAGATTGTAGAGAATCGTTATTATTAAGAATCAGCAAATAATTGTCTCCACTTAAATTTCTTAAAGTAGAAAAGTCTCTTACTTGACCATTTAGTAATAAACCTGATGTTTTATAAGGAGCAACTTTAAAATTTAAATCTTTGTTACCTAAAAGTATTTGACCGTAGTTTGCATCATATCTACCCACTTCAGGTTTAACATCGTAAAGATTACCCCCTAGAATAATATCTTTAAATCCATCATTATTATAATCTTCAATTTCTATTGCATAAATATTAGAAAACTGTGTTTCAATTGGTAATTCTACTTTATTAAATCCTTTTCCATTATTTATAAATGCAGAAGTCTTAAGCTCGAATACATAATTTATATGACTTGATTTTACCTTTTCAGATGAGAATATATCGTGAACAGTCTGATTTTTATAACTATTATATTTGAGATATTTTTTTTTCAGTCCTGGCATCTGCATTACTAAGTCATGCCTTAGTGACATCGTGTAAGAACTATCTCCATTATATTGAAAAATTACTTGTTCTAAACTATTATTATCATCGAAATCATTTATATACATAGTAATTGGCTTAGATTGGGATGCTCTAAATCTTGAGTTTTGTCCATGATTACCAATAACTATATCCAATAAACCATCATTATTTAAATCCTCTACCTTAATAGAATTCCACCAGCCATTTGTATTTTCAAAATCCTCTATTCTTTTTAAAGAGAAATTTCCATCTATATTTTCGAATAATGTAATAGGCATCCAATGACCAACTATTATCAAATCTAAATCACCATCTGAATCATAATCTAAAAACTCAGCATCAGTAATCATTCCTATTCCTTTTAAATCATCAGCAATTTCATCTGTAATGTTAGAGAAAGAGCCATTTCCATCATTTTTTAATAGGTAACCATTAGAAGGCAAGCCATATTTTTGAGGAATTAATCTTGTGCCTACAAATAAATCTTGGTCTCCATCTGAATCTAAATCAATATTTTTAACAACAGAAGAGCTTTCAAATAAACCAGCTGGTAATATTTGATCAGATTTTTTAAAATCATTATTGAAATTAAAATACAACCTATCTCTCAATTCAGGAGAATAAATTGAATACTCGTTGCCCCCACTTGAAACATATAAATCAATCCTACCATCAGAATTAGCATCAAAAAATAAACAGTCAGTATCTTCTGACTCTTTATCCTCATCTAATATCTGATAATTATATTTTTTAAATTTATTTTTATTCCATAAATAAATAGAACCAGGATATCCTTTAGATCCTCCTATGTATAAGTCTAAAAATCCGTCGTTATTAATATCACCTTCACATATACAGGATCCTTCTGAAGAACTCATATGGAACAAAAGTCTATCTCTATCAAAGTCTACAAAATTATTTTCATTATGAGCATAACTTAAAATTTCCTGATTGGACTTATAAAATATTTTCGAGCTTTCTACATTAAAATCTAAATTTTCTTTAGAATCATCTTTTGTTAAAACAATTTTTTGATTTACCAGAAGATCAAATCTCTTTGTTATTTTTCCATCATCCCACTTAACTAAAATAGAATCAATTTTTGTGTTTTCTCCAATTCCAAAGATTAGGCTGTTATCAACAGTAGATTGAAAACCTCTAATTGGCATTTGCTCTAAATAATAAACATTTTCATCTATAAATAATGTAACAGAAGAACCTACAGCATTAATATTTTTACTATCTCCTACTAATTCTATTTTAAGAAAATTATTTAATGGAAATAACTGATCAGTGTTATTCTTGTAGATAAATGATTCCATATTAACATTATTAACAACTAGATCATAATCACCGTCATTGTCAAGATCACCATAAGCTGACCCATTTGAAAAACTAGGTTCATCTAGCCCTAGATTAGAAGTTTCATTACTAAAGTCTAGGTTTCCATTATTTAAAAAAGCATAATTAGAAATTGGGACACTCGGTATTAAATCAATTAATTTCTGAAAATCTACACTACCAGGCGATGCAATTTGTTTAATAACTTCATCTTGTGTAACATACTGTAAAAAGTCTTGGTCAGTTAAGTCTTGATAAATCCCGTTAGCTACAAAAATATCTTTGTTACCATCATTCTGAAAATCAAACATTAAAGCTCCCCAACTCCAATCTGTTGCTTCGACTCCAGTCAACCTTCCAATCTCACTAAATGTAGAATTACCATTATTTAATTGAAGAGTATTACGGGTAAATTGATTCCAGTATCCACTAGTCTTAATATATTGATGTCTGTCCCAACTATCAAATGTAGTTACTGTTTTAATTCTCTCATCAGGTTCAGGCAACATGTCCGTAACAAATATTTCAGATAAACCATCATTATTAATATCAGCCATATCAGCTCCCATTGAAGCAGCACTTATACTTTTAATCATTTTTTCAAGGCTTTCAGAAAATGTTCCATCCTGATTATTTATATATAAGTAGTCTCTCTCAAAAAAATCATTAGAAACATAAATATCCATCCATCCGTCATCATTTGCATCACCAACAGTTACACCTAAACCAAAACCAATTACACTGCCATATATACCAGCATTTTCACTGATGTCAATAAACTTACCATTATCATTTAAAAAAAATTTATCACCACCTACCTGATCCCTAACAGGTCTCTGGTCTCTTCCAATACTAGTAATTCTGAAGCCTCCTTTATATGAATTATTAAGAAGATAGCAATCAAGATCCCCATCTTTATCAAAATCAAAAAAAGCTGCATGGGTTGAATAACCTTTATCATCAAGACCATATTCTTTAGCTTTTTCAGAAAAGGTTAAATCTCCATTATTTATGAATAGTTCATTTTGTTTATTGTCTCCTTTAATGTCACCTGAATTAGAAACGTAAATATCTAAATATCCATCAGCATTTATATCAGCTAAGCTTACACCAGTACTCCATGATTTTTCACCACCTACACCAGCTAATTTCGTTATATCTTCAAATTGAAAGTTTCCTTTGTTTAGATATAATTTATTTTCATTTAGATTAGAAGTAAAATAAATATCTAGAAGACCATCGTTATTAATATCACCTAAACCTACTCCACCTCCATTATAATAATTTCTATAAGTGAAAATATTAAAATCTTCTTTGAAGGAGAGATTGTTTTTGAAAGAAATTCCTGTTTCGTAAGAAGATAATCTTTCAAATAGTTTTAATTCCGTTTTGGAACAGGAGGATAATAAAATAAAAACTATAAAAACTAAAGATAAATTTCTCACTTTTTAATTTTTTTTTCGATGGTAAGATCTGTGTACCTTGCCCTAACCTCTCTTTCACTAACTTTTGTAATTACTATTCTTCTATTACCACTAACAGTTGTATATAATGTGCTATTATTTTTTGGATTTTTTATTTCATAAAATTTAGAATTATACCATTCCGATAAAATTTCTCTTACTTCATCAATTAAATAGTCAGAACTGGTTTCTTTATTCCATGGCGCCCAGCCAGTGTAAGAAAATGTAGTGTTAACTTCATAAACAATATCATTATCAAAAACAGGATAAAATAACATTTCAATTTTTTGACCGATCGATTCAGTAGGCAAATAATATCTAACTGAATTATTTGATGGACCTTGCGTAATTAGTTTTTTTCTATTTAAATCCCAACAATGAGCATAAAATTCTTTAGATGTCATTCCAAATTTTACTCCTAAAAACAAAGAATCATATCTTACTCCAGAAGATAATTCCTTCTTCTCTAATTCTAAATAGGGATTTGTTTGACAACTTATAATAATTATAAATATTAAAATAGAAATTAAAAACTTATTCACGTTCTAAAATTTTAATTTTTGAATTATTCAAAGCAAAAATATAACTGTCTTTTTTATTAATCTTCATTTTAACTAAATCTCTTAAATCACCATCAATAAAAATTCCAGATTTATTTGATGTTATATACTCAAATTTGCTGTCTTTGTTTCCAATAAACAAAGAAGAATAGCTAGCCTTAGTAGGACCAAATTCCGGTTTTATTTCTGATAAATTTCCTCCTAATATTATATCATTATATCCGTCATTATTTAAATCATCAGAAAGGATAGAATAAATCGGTGAAATCTGTGCCATGAATGGCAAAGTGTCAATTTGAAATTTAATACCAGATTCATTTTGAAGTATCAATGATGCAAGATTATAAACTTCTAATATTTTAGTATTTTTCATTGCAGACTTATCAAGTAACTCATTCATTTTTTTATTTTTATAGTTCTCAAATTTTAAATATTCCTTTTTTAAATAAGGTAATTGCATCCATAAATCTTTTAATTGAACTATTGGATATAAATTATCATCATAATACATTCCTAATATCTGTTCTGTTCGTCCATTTTTGTCAAAATCATTAACATATAAGGTCAATGGTTTATCTACTGACGCCTTAAACATTGAATTCAAACCATAATTTCCAATTATTATATCATTAAAACCATCATTATTAATATCTAAGCAATGAACTTCATTATATAATCCATTAGTTTTTGATAATCCTAGAGAATCAGAAATATTTAAAAACTTATTATTTAAATTTTTAAAAACTAAAATAGGCATCCATTCTCCTATCACAACTAATTCATTTTTGCCATCATTATCTATATCTATAAACTCACTATCTGTTACCATTTTCATTATTTTATCTTTTCCTAAATATTGACTGGTTGCATCACTGAAAATACCTTTTCCGTTATTTATAAGAATAAAATTTTTGGTTTGAGTTCCATAAGAACCTGGGTTTAATCTAGTTCCAACAAATAAATCCTTATCTCCATCATTATCAATATCATCACTAGATATAGTTGATGTACTTTCAAAAGTTAAGATAGATGCAAATGAATTATCTAGTTTCTGGAAATTCATGTATCCATTATTCAAATAGAGTCTATCTCTTAGCTCAGGAGAAAAATTTGAAAACTCACTGCCACCACTAGCAACAATTAAATCAATCCTACCATCTCCATCAAAATCATCAACTACACAGTTTACATCTTCTGATAATAAATCATTTTCAAAAGGCTCACTGTATTCTTTAAATTCACCTTTTTTAATTTGATAATAAATTTTTGATACCTGATTTTTAGCAGATCCTATAAATATATCATCGAGACCATCCTGATTAAAATCTGCTGCACATAAACAAGGTCCCTCACTTGAATTCATTTTAAATAAAAGTCTTTCTCTATCAAAATCAACGAAATTATTTTCTATATGAGTATAATCTATATTGCTCATAGATTGACTAAGAATTTTTTTCTGTTTATTAATAGTATTTTTATTATGACTTTTTATCATATTATCTTCTTTTATCAAATGATGAGAATTTATTTTAAGGTTTTGTAAAGTAGATTCTTTATTATTATTCCAAACTATTTTAACTGAGTCAACATTAGAAATATTACCAATACCAAAATTCAATCTGTAATCAACTGAAGATTGAAAACCTCTCATTGGGGAAAGTTCTTGAAATTGAAGTCCATTTTTAGTATATAAAAAAATCTTATTACCTACACCGAATTTATTTTTTGAACTAGAATCAAATGAAAATGATATCCAGTTATTTGACGATTTATTTTCATAAATATTTGATAACATATTCACATTATTAATTACTAAATCTAAATCTCCATCATTATCAAAGTCTCCATATGCTGAACCATTAGAAAAAGTTTTGTTATCAAAACCAAATTCCTCTGAAACATTATCAAATTTTAGAGAACCAAGATTTTTAAAAGCAAAATTTGTTAGAGGTTCACTTGGAATCATATCAATTAATTTTTTTACCGGTTCTTTCTCTGATTTTATCATATTTGATATAATAGAAGGATTTGCAAGAAAATTTACATAATCTTGATCTAGCAAATCCTTATATATCCCGTTAGCAACAAAAACATCTTTATTTCCATCATTATCCATATCAAAAATTAAAGCACCCCAACTCCAATCTGTAGCGTCTAAACCAGTTATTCTTGAGATTTCTGAAAAAGAATTGTTTTGATTATTTAGTTGTAATGCATTTCTATTAAACTGATGAAAATATCCTTGATTCAAAGAAAACTGATATTTGTCCCAGCTATCAAATACAGCTTTAGAGACCCTTCTATCATGTCTATCTGGAAGCATTTCTGTTACAAAAATTTCAGAAAAACCATCATTATTTAGATCCGCCATATCTGCACCCATGGACCCCATAGATATTTCATTTAGATAGTCTTCTAATGATTCAGAAAATGTTCCATTTTGATTATTAATATATAAATAATCTTTTTCAAAAAAGTCATTTGAAATAAACATATCAGACCATCCGTCAAGATTAATATCACCAATAGTTACGCCTAAACCAAATCCTATATCACTTGTATAAATTCCAGCTTCTTTAGATATATCGACAAAAAAATCATTATCATTTCTAAGTAATTTATTTCCTTGATTACTATCTATTTTTCTTAGGTCTTTTACCATGTCAAGCCCTATGCCTATAGATTTAATTGTATTATTTAATAAATAACAATCTAAATCACCATCGTTATCAAAATCAAAGAAAGCAGCATGAGTAGATAAACCTTCATTATCTAAACCATAAGCTTTAGAGCTTTCTGTAAAAGTTAAATCTCCGTTATTTATGAAAAGTTCATTATTTCTTCTTTCACCACCAGGGGGTCCAGATTTACATACGTATATATCTAAGAAACCATCGTGGTTAATATCTACAACACTAACTCCAGTACTCCATATATCTTTAGAATTTAATCCAGATTTATCTGTTATATCTTCAAATTCAAAATTACCTTTATTAAGGTATAATTTATTTGAAACTAGATTTCCTGTGAAGAAAATATCTTGTAGTGAATCGTTATTAAAATCACCAATCCCAACACCACCACCATTATAGAAATTTCTGTATGTATACGGATTTAACTCTTCTGTATATTCGAGATTGTTTTGAAAGTAAACATTGGTTTTAGAACTAGGTAATAATTCAAATAAGGTATTTTCCTTTTTGGAATTACAAGAGATAAAACCAGATATTATAAGGAAATAAAAAAAAATCTTTCTCATAAATTATTAAGACAAAGATAAAAAAAAAGCAAGCGATAAAATCGCTTGCTTTAATCTTAAGTTATATTTTTAACTAAATATAACCTATTAGTTATTAGTAGCCAGGATTCTGCGTTAACTTAGAGTTAGCGTCCATTTGATCCTTAGGAATTGGGAATAATTTATACTTTGCATCTGAAGCATCTTTAGCCCACCATGCATCGTTAAATTTACCAAATCTAATTAGAGCTCTTCTCCTATCATTTTCTACATACATCTCTCTTCCTCTTTCAGCAAGCATTTTATCTGCATCTAGATCATTAAATGGAGTAACTCCAGCTCTAGTTCTAATTTGATTTACAATT
>MDSY01011303.1_pt1 | contig 14302 bp, 15 predicted proteins | sample 811131 | NCBI WGS metagenome assembly MDSY01 (sample SAMN05326643, study PRJNA326480) | marine metagenome | isolation source: seawater | place: Atlantic Ocean: South West | collected 2010 | reverse complement strand
TTTCATTTTCTGAAGAACCATTGCAGACAACTCTTGAGGAGTATACAAACGACCATCAATATCAACTCGTGGTGTATTATTATCTCCTTTAACCACTTTGTAAGGGACACGTCCTACTTCTTGTTTTGAATCAGAAAACTGATTTCCCATAAAACGCTTAATTGAATAAACAGTTTTTGTTGGGTTGGTAACAGCCTGGCGTTTTGCCGGGTCTCCTACTTTGATTTCACCACCTTCAACGAAAGCGATGACAGACGGCGTAGTACGTCGTCCTTCTGCATTAGTAATTACGACTGGCTCATTACCTTCCATTACTGAAACGCAAGAATTCGTAGTTCCTAAATCGATTCCAATTATTTTACTCATAATATAGTTATTGTTAAAATTTAATTTTTATTTACAATCAAAGATTAGTCAATCATTATGCCAATACAACATGACTGACACGATGGCAGACTTATAAAATTAAAAAATGTTAATTAAAATGCAACTTTGGTACGAGCATTGTATTAATAATCAACAATTACGTAATACATTATATATTAATAAAAAAAACATCTTCATGTAGATTTACTACATTACCTTTATAAACATCTAAAAAAACGATACATGAAACGCATATTATCTGTTACTGCCCTATTTATTAAGTATTAACTGCCTGTGAAGGGGTTCCTGGACCTCCTGGACTTCCAGGCTTTGACGGATAAGATGGTGGGGTTATTACTTCAAATGCATTTGAAGTTCAAGTAGATTTTAATAATAATAACCAATATCAAATTATAAAGCCTTACGGATTTCAAGTTTTCGAATATGATGTGACCTTAGTTTATATACTGTGGGAAACCATAAACGGTCAAGACGTTTGGAGATTATTACCACAAAGCACTACCTTTATTGGAGGAGCTACCATAACTTATAATTTTGACTTTACAGAAACAGATGTTAAGATATTTTTAGAAGGTACAGCAAATTTTAGCAATTTGGATGCTGTTTGGACGCAAGGGGCTGTTTTCAGAATAGTGGTTACTCCTGATGATAACGTTAGTAGCATTAGTAACCTTGAAATGATTGATTTCAATATATCTTCTTTACAAAAGCGGTATTAATTGCGTGATTTTTTAATTAACGAAACCTAAACGATTGGTTTTTAATACTCCTGTTTGCTTAATTTTAAGTTTTATGTAAAGATTTCATAAAAAACTATACATGCATACTCAATAAAGCACATTTTAGCTCATTTCTTTGATGTCCTAACAAAAGTTGTTTTAAAGGCTAATATAAGCTATATCTGACTCAAGCCCCTAATTTACTTCTTACATAAAAAGCCAAAATCATATACTAATTTAGTACTTTTACAATCTATCATTAATTTTACAATATAATGTCTGCATCAAAAAAATATAAAAGAGTGACAGTGAAATCACTCATTGAAATGAAGTCATTGGGCGAAAAGATCTCCATGCTGACAGCATACGACTATACGATGGCTAAAATCGTAGATGGCGCTGGAGTCGATGTGATTCTTGTAGGAGATTCTGCAAGTAATGTAATGGCTGGACATGAAACCACGTTACCAATTACTCTAGATCAAATGATTTACCATGCATCTTCAGTAGTAAGAGCCATTGACAGAGCGCTTGTCGTAGTTGATCTACCTTTTGGAACCTACCAAAGTGATTCTAAAGAAGCATTACGTTCTGCGATTCGTATTATGAAGGAAAGTGGCGGCCATGCGGTAAAATTAGAAGGAGGTAAAGAAATTAAAGATTCTATTAAAAAAATATTAAACGCTGGTATACCAGTAATGGGACACCTGGGATTAACTCCACAGTCCATTTATAAGTTTGGAACCTATACAGTCAGGGCCAAAGAAGAGGAAGAAGCGCTTCAGCTTATTGAAGACGCAAAACTCTTAGAACGCTTAGGCTGTTTTGCTTTAGTTCTAGAAAAAATACCAGCCTCTTTAGCTAAAAAAGTTGCTAAAAGCATTCGTATTCCGGTTATTGGAATAGGTGCTGGTGGTGACGTAGACGGTCAAGTACTTGTACTTCATGATATGATAGGAATGACACATGAGTTTCACCCTCGTTTTTTACGTCGATACATGAGTTTATACGAAGAAATGACAACTGCTATATCAGAATATGTAAGCGATGTGAAAACTTCTGAATTTCCAAACAAAAATGAACAGTACTAAACAAATTAATAAGATTGTTTCTAATACGAAAAACCTACAGGTCCTACACGAAGACAATCACATCATAATCATTAACAAACGTGCTGGAGACATTGTTCAAGGAGACAAAACTGGAGACACCCCATTAAGCGATATTGTAAAAGGGTATATAAAAAACAAATACAATAAGCTAGGAGCTGTTTATTTGGGGGTCACTCACCGCTTAGACCGCCCAACTACAGGGGTGGTTGTTTTTGCAAAAACCTCTAAAGCGCTTACGAGGATGAATGGGCTGTTTTTAAATAAGAAAATAGAAAAAACTTACTGGGCTGTTGTGAAAAATAAACCTGAAAAACAAAAAGACAGCCTCATAAATTGGCTTAAAAAAAATCCCAAAAACAATAAGTCAACTGCTTACCCTAAAGAAGTTAACCAAAGTAAAAAGGCTATTTTGCACTATAAGTTAATATATAGCTTGGATCGCTACTATCTACTAGAAATTAAGTTAGAAACAGGCAGACATCATCAAATTAGAAGTCAATTATCTTTTATAGGCAGTCCTATAAAAGGGGATTTAAAATATGGGTTTGATCGCAGCAACCCCGATGGAAGTATCCATCTACATGCTCAGAACATATCGTTTATTCACCCTGTTAGTAATCAGTTAATATCAATTAGTGCTCCCACACCAAGCGACGTATTATGGAAAAAATGTAATTCTAAAAACAACACTTAGATTATGAGTTTAAAATCAACTTTAGAAAGTCAGAAAAAGTATTTTCAAACACAAGCCACACGGGATATCGGAATGCTTAAGAAGTTATTATCTGTCTTTCGCACAGAAATCTTAAATAGAGAAGAGGATATATATCAAGCGCTACATAAAGATTTCAAAAAGTCTAAATTTGAAAGTTATTTAGGAGAAATTGGAATTGTTATCTCCGAAATTGATACCACTATTAAACATATTAACACTTGGTCAAAGCCTAAAAATGTCAAAGCATCTCTGCTTAATTTCCCTTCTAAAGATTTCATCTACAGCGAACCCTACGGCAGCGTTTTAATTATAACTCCTTGGAATTATCCTTTCCAGCTTGCCATCGCCCCTATGATTGCTGCTATTGCAGCTGGGAATACCGTTGTATTAAAACCTAGCGAACATACCGAAAACACATCGAAACTACTAGAAAGCATTATAAGCAGCGTCTTTAAGCCTGAACACGTCAAGGTAATTGAGGGAGGTATCCCCGAAACCAACTTACTTTTAAAAGAACGCTGGGATTATATCTTTTTCACTGGAAGTGTTGCGGTTGGAAAAATTGTAGCAAAAGCAGCTGCGCCATTTCTGACCCCAATAACATTAGAGCTTGGTGGCAAAAACCCTTGTATAATCGATAATACAATGTCAACGCAGTTAATCGCAAAACGCCTGGTTTGGGGTAAATTTATTAATGCTGGACAAACCTGCATCGCTCCAGACTATTTGCTAGTACATTCTTCAGTGAAAAAACAGTTGATTTCTGACTTAAAAAAAGAAATAATTAGTGCATATGGGGACAATCCACAAGAGTCTCCAGACTACCCAAGAATCATTAATACTAAAAACTTATCAAGACTAACAAGCATGCTTGAAGACTCGAAAGTAATTTTTGGTGGTCATATTGATACTACTGATTGCTACCTCGCTCCTACTTTAATTGAGGAGCCATCTTTGGATTCTAATGTAATGAAAGAAGAGGTTTTTGGCCCCATATTACCAATATTGAGCTATACCAGCGAAGCTGACATTAGTACTATTGTTAGTAAATATGAGAAGCCGTTAGGATTTTATGTATTTTCAACTAATAAATTATTTTACAAAAAAATGATTAAAACCTATAGCTTTGGTGGTGGCACAATTAACGATACCATGATTCACTTTGCAAACACCAATTTACCTTTTGGTGGCGTTGGAGAAAGTGGAGTTGGAGCCTATCATGGCCAATTAGGGTTTGATACATTCTCGCACAAAAAGGGAGTTGTCATTAAAGGAAACTGGTTAGACATTCCGCTTAGATACGCCCCTTACAACAACAAACTAAACAAGCTAAAAAAACTATTTAAATTTTTAGGATAGTCCAAAAAAAACTGATTTTAGAGCTATAGATTTTACTTATGGCAATACCTTAACTTACTAACATTCAATTAAATAAAGAATATATCTCAACTGAAAGTTTAATACATATACCTCTACTGATAATTTATTGAATTGAGTGCGTAAATAGCAAAGCTAGCCAACAAATGTCCGCCTTCATAACTATCTCCCATGACGCTAGGCAATGAATAATTAATGTGCAGATTAGCAATTGTGTTTATATGGCTGTACTGCTCAATATCTTTTGTAACCACATTAAGACTACAGGAACGGGAAAAATTAAGTCCGTCCAAATAAACAAGCTTTCCGTCGGTTCGATCCGACACAATTTCGGGTTCTAAATTAAAGCCAGCATCCTTGAGCTGTGGCAAAAAGCCTTCGATTCATTTACTAAATATTTGAGGAGCTAACACGTGCTTCATCAATGCAGCTTATACTAAAAAGGGGAATAGTAAATCATAGCCCCCAGGCTCCCAAATAATCGGACACTCTTGATCCTTTAAATAAAAGTCCTTAGATCGCTCTTTAATAACAGTCATAAAAGGCAGGGTATAGTGTTTTTGGAGACAATAAGTCTTCCGGACCACCAAGGGTCTGACCCAGCCTGTATGGATATTCAACATTAGTACAATACAATGGCAGATGCGACAAGCGATTTGCTTATTCCAAATTCAATCCAGGAGATTCGACATACACAAGAGAACTCTGCTTATTTTTAACCTGACTGCAACTGACGACGCATGAAAATACAAAGACTATAATTAATCTTTTTATTGACATAAAAATCGTGTTTTAGAGCTGTTTCTTTTTGGTTTATTGAAAATAACTTTTTTATTTATCATAGGTAGATTCCGATTAAAAAAATTAATTAACCAACTTTCGACTTCCGAACTCATACACTTGATTGCCTCACTTATATGTATTTTATAAATTAAAGACACCCCTTCTAAATCCGCTATCGTTCTAGCAACTTTGAAGGTACGATCATAGCGCTTGCTGTTAACTAATTAAACGGTAATAAAATACACAAAAATACACAGGCTTTGGCAGCACAACTTTTAATTTTCAGCAAGAAATCCTATAAAAAAAATGTGACTACTTCTAGAAACCTTTAGTTGAATTGTGCAATATCGGTTTTGTTTATGGTTAGTTGCCTTCAATGTTTTTCTGATAGCTTGAATGTAGAGTTAACTTTAATTCAGAAACGGTCTGTTTATATGCTTTTAACTGGGCAATATTTTCATTTTCGTTTTTCGTTGTCCTGTGGTCATACAGCATCGTAGCTATAGTTGAATTGTCTTGTGGCTTTATAAATTCAGTATAACTGAAGTCGTTTGTTTTCAATGTAAATCCGTTGGTTTGTTTTATAAAAACATGTTTTTTACCTTTCAAATTCGGGTTGTTCAAAATAGACACGACACTGGTTCCGTCTAATTGGTTCTTAGGCACTTCTAAATTACACAGTTCTGCTAATGTAGGGTAGATATCTACTAAGGACGTCAAGGCATTAGTACGGCCTTTGCCCTTAGCTAGAGGGTTGTAAATAATTAAAGGCACCTGAGTGGAAGTGTTGTAATTCGTGAACTTTGCCCACTGAGTGTGTTCTTGCAAATTATAGCCGTGGTCAGAGACTAAAATAATAATTGTGTTTTGATCAAGCTGCTGCTTTTTTAGCTCTTGTAAAACTTTACCAATTAAGGCATCAGTGTAAGATACCGTTGCATAATAACCGTGTATTAAATCAATAGCTACACTGTCAGACACCTGTCCGCGCTTAGGAATGTTAGAATAACTTCGCATTTCACCCCAATTAGTAATACTTATTTTTGGGGCATTTCTGGGGGTATAATTATAGTTTTTAGGTTGTTTAATTGCAGTTCGATCATAAAGGTCCCAATACTTTTTAGGGGCATTAAACGGCAAATGTGGGGTGATAAAGCCCGCGGTTAAAAAAAAAGGTTTAGCGCTCTTTTTAAGTTTTTTAAGATCTCGGATTACTTTTTCAGTTAACAACCCATCAATATAAGCAGAGTCAGAAACCTCAGCGCTTTCATAAGCGGGCCCTGTATCTGTTGCTTTATACAAGGATCTGTTATTGGGATCTTGATAGTCTTTCCAAAGAGATTGCCAATGATCAGTGGGCGCTAAGCCTTTGTTATTTTCATCAAAAGCATAGGGTCGCCAAACTTCACTCCAATCCGATTCTCTGTCGTCTAGATGATGGTAAATTTTTCCATTTGAAATCGTAGTATACCCATTCTTTTTAAATAACTGAGGAAGTGTCACAGCTTCAGGTGTTTCTTTTTCCACAAAGGTCTTATAATCTAAAAATCTATTTTTTGTGGGCAACATTCCTGTAAGCATACTTGCCCGTGATGCGCCGCAAACGGGAACATTACAATAAGCATTTGTAAACTTCACTCCTTGTTCAGCCAACGCATCGATAGTTGGAGCATGTATTTGGGGGACTCCAAAACTTGCTAGTTCTGGACGTAAATCGTCGACATACAGCAATAAAACATTGAGTTTTTGAGTTTCTTGTTCAATTATTGGCCTATTACAGTTTAAAAAAGCTAAAAATAAAAGGAATAGCAATTTTTTCATGATTTACAAGTTAAATGTAAGCCAAATTTAATGAAAAAATGTTTAATACAGTTAGCGCAAATGCTCCTTGTTTGTACAGACCTTGGAAAGACAAGTTTCAAAAATATTTTGGATTGTACTAATAAAAAAAGGAAAGCTATAAATATATAACTTGCTTTTTATTTTTAATAGTGGATACAATGATACTTGATTTAAAAAGTAAGATTCTTTTGTTTATTCACTTTATTTAAGCGGGCTTTGCCACTGACTGAAATAAATGATTTTGCCGTCTTTAATTCTAAACATTTCATGTGCTACAAGTTGTTGCGAACTACTATCAGAAGCCACATACTGTTCGTAAGTCCAAAGCAATACCCATCGCAGACCAATAGCTTTATCCTTAAGAGGAATCCATGTAAATGGACGGATTCTTATGTTGTAATTATTTATAAAATCTTTGAAAGCCACATCCATTTCATCTAAGCCGTTCAGTGGTAAGCCATCAGACAATATAGCTGTAAAATCAGAATGAAATAATGATCTAGCAAATAGTGCAACAATAAGAATTAATTTTTAATATAATAACTTATTTAGACTCTTTAAGCGTTACATTAATAACCTTTGAATCAGGAATATATAAAGATCCTGAAATCGCGTCTATTCCCCATCCCAATATTGAAAACAAGTTCAATACAGCAATAGTATTAAACTTACTATCAACTACAACAGTTCTAGTTTCGAATCCGTCTTTTTCAAATGTAATAATATCATCTGCTTTCAATTTGATTTGAAGAGGTGTTGTACCCTTTTCCATCCCATTGACTGAAATTGTAGTTCCTTGTTGTTTAGTAGTGTTAATTGCAACCCTACTTTTACCACCGTTAATAATTGTTGCGCAAGATGTGACCATTAAAATGGTAATTAAAATTAAAGAAAGCTTTTTCATTATTTAGTATATTTGTTTGTTTCAACAAAAATAGTGAATAAATTTGATTTTTGGATAAAATTATTAATGACTTAGACTATGAAAATCTGAACACATCACAGAAAATAAAGCTGCTTGATGTTTCACTAAAATATTCACTACCAAGATTATCAATCAAAAAGCAAATTACTGAACAACCCCAAGACTTTAAAACTCTTGAAATAGGTTTAGTTGATGATAACGGAACAATAATAAAAACCATAAACAATAAAAAACGCTGGAGTGAACAATAGCGGCGGTTTAAATATAAATTATGAAGGGGTTTAACTTGGAAGAAGAATGCTTTAAACGCTTTAAAAAAGCTATTATGCACGTTCTTAGAGCTAACGTACTTGAAGTACACCACTCGTTCGTTAATTGATAAAACAACAAGAAGCGGCTAAAATCCCCATAGCTAATAGTAAGTCATAAGTAGCGCCTTACTTTCGCATATCAGCGGGCGACATGTTTATTATAAGTTTTTTTCCTGGTATTTTATAACTATTGTTTTGAAGTGTGGCAGCAATACGAAAATTACTTTCTCTTATAGCATTATATGGCAAACCAACTAAGTGATACCCGATACCTTTATCTACATTAACCTCAATAGCAATTGTAAATGCCTCCACTCCAAATAGTGTACTTTTAAATATTTTTTTTAACATAACCTATCTTTTTAAAATAATTTGTAAAAAGTAGATTCTATTAATACCATCGAATATCGGAACATAAGTTGTCTTCTCGCCAAAGAATGCATTTATATAAGTTTGATTTAATATTATGGTATATTTATAGACTTAAATTTAAGTAAATTAGATTGTATATTTGAAAAAAAAATAAATGAAAAGATACCTTTCAGAATTTATAGGAACTTTTAGCATGATATTTTGTGGCTGTGGCGCTATGGTAATCAATGATTTTACCGGAGGTACAATCACACACCCAGGAGTAGCAATAACCTGGGGACTTATAGTTATGTCTATGATTTATGCTTTTGGCGATATCTCTGGAGCACACTTTAACCCTGCTGTGACCCTTGGTTTTGCGGTAGCAAAAAAATTTAAATGGAGAGAAGTTCCACAATATATAATTGCACAGTTTTTGGGTGCAATAGCCGCCTCATTTACTCTCTTATTTTTATTTCCTGAGAGTGACTTGGGGGCAACAATCCCAACAATAGCCCCTTTAAAGGTTTTTGTAATTGAATTGCTTCTTAGTTTTTTCTTAATGGTTGTAATTATTAATGTTTCTACTGGAAGTAAAGAAATTGGACCTATCGCAGGTATTGCTATTGGTAGTGTTATTTTGCTAGAAGCCATGTTTGCTGGCCCACTAACAAAAGCGTCAATGAATCCAATTCGATCGCTAGCACCCGCTATAGCTTCTGGAAATTTCACTCAACTTTGGGTTTATTTAACCGCACCATTTATTGGAATGTTCTTAGCGGTGTTTAGCTGCAAACTTGTTAAGGAAGAGAACTGCTGTGATAATAAATGTTAATATTTGTTTAATTGTATAAATATTATTTTAAACAAGATGTAATTTTACAACTTAATCTAAATTTAACATGGCTAAAAAGAAATCGATTACCCAAAAAACATTAGTTGAGCTTTATATGGATTATGTTTTAGAGCATAACCACGCCCCAAAATCAATTTACTCATTCTCAAAACATAACGGATTTGAAGAACCCGAATTTTATAAGTTTTTCGGGAACTTTGAATCCTTAGAAAAATCTATTTTCACTCAATTTTTCACAAACACTAAAGAGACATTAGAATCTAGTAAAGACTACTCTACATACGACTCTAGAAACCAACTGCTAAGTTTCTACTTTACATTTTTCGAAAACCTTACTGCCAACAGAAGTTATGTTGTTTATGCACTTGGAGAGGGGAAGAATCAACTTGAAAACTTAAAAAAACTCAAGGGATTACGATCTGATTTTTTAAATTACATTGACCAACTAGACATCGAAGTTCTCCAAATAAAAAATAAACAACTAGAACAGATTAAAGACAGTGTTATACAAGAAACGTATTGGATTCAGCTAATGCTAACGCTAAAGTTCTGGCTAGATGATACTTCTAAGTCTTTTGAAAAGACAGATATTTTTATAGAGAAATCAATCAATGCCAGTTTTGACTTAATTAATATATCTCCTTTAAAAAGCTTTGTTGATTTTGGAAAGTTTCTAATCAAGGAAAAAATCAGCATGAATTAATATGAAGTCAATCGACAGCATACCAACTTCAAAAATCCGACGCGCTGGAAAACTTGTTACTACTGGAGCAAAAGTAGGTGTTAACTACCTCAAGTATTATGGAGAAAAACTCACTAAATCTGAATCTGAAGCGAAAGATAATCTTAACAAAAACAATGCTGAAGATATTTATTCAGGATTAAAGCAGCTCAAAGGAAGTGCACTAAAAGTAGCTCAAATGCTCAGCATGGAAAAGAGTATATTACCGCAAGCTTATGTAGATAAGTTTTCGCTGGCTCAATTTTCTGTCCCCCCCCTATCTCCACCACTTGTCATTAAAACATTCAAAAATTATTTTGGCAACCATCCAAACCAAATTTTTGATGAATTTGATTCAGAGTCTGTGAATGCAGCTAGTATTGGTCAAGTTCACAGAGCAGAAAAAAATGGCAAACAGTTAGCTGTAAAGATTCAATATCCAGGAGTGGCTGACAGTATCAAATCAGATTTAGCACTTGTAAAACCCATAGCCATCAAAATGTTTAACATCACAGGCAAGGATTCCGATAAATACTTCCAAGAGGTAGAGAATAAATTAGTAGAAGAAACAAACTATGATCTTGAGATTTTTCAAAGTAAAGAAATCGCCAAGTCTTGTATTCACATTCCTAATTTATTATTTCCTGAATACTATGAAGATTATTCTTCTGACCGTATCATCACAATGGATTTCATGCAGGGTGAACATATTTCCGTGTTTACAAAGTATAATACTAATACAAAAAAAGCGAATCAATTAGGACAAGCTCTTTGGGATTTTTATATGTTTCAAATTCATACGCTTAAAAAAGTACACGCAGATCCGCACCCAGGAAATTTCCTGATTAATGAAGACGCACAGTTAATTGCTTTAGATTTTGGATGTATGAAATCAATTCCAGATGAATTTTATATACCTTACTTTGAACTCTCCGATAAAAAGATAATTGACGATCCTGTTTTATTCAAAGAAAAACTTTATGAACTAGAGATTTTAACTCCTACTGATACCGAAGACGAATTAACTTTTTTCACAGCCATGTTCCATGAGCTGTTAAGTGTTTTTACACTTCCTTTCCATGAAGCTATTTTTGACTTTTCAAATCTAGACTTCTTCAACAAAATCGGAGCCCTTGCAGAACGCTACAGTACAAGTACTGAGCTAAGAAAGTTTAACGGTAATCGAGGATCAAAGCATTTCATATACATTAATAGAACCTTTTTCGGCCTGTATAACCTTATGTTTGACTTGAAAGCATCCGCCGTTAAAATAAACCAATTTAAAAACTACTAGATGCTACACTTAAAACGTCAAGATTTTGATGATTTAGATAACCTTTACAGAATAAACCTTATCAATAGCTGTTCGGGATTTAAATCCGCGAATTTGATTGGCACAAAATCAAATGATGGGATTCCTAACGTAGCCGTTTTTAGCTCAGTTACTCATTTAGGCTCGAACCCTCCCCTACTTGGAATAGTTTTTAGGCCAATAAGTGATGTCCCTAGAAATACATATGAAAACATTAAAGAAACAGGTCAGTTTACTGTTAATCATATTCACTTAGATATTATTGAACAGGCACACCACACTTCAGCTAAATATGATAAACGTATTTCTGAATTTGACACAACAGATCTAGAAGAAGAATACAAAAATGATTGGCATGTACCCTTTGTCAAAGGCGCACCTATTCAAATGGCGCTTACTTACTGTGAGGAATACAAAATCAAGGCCAACAATACCATTCAACTTATTGCTGAAATAAAAGATTTATATATCAAAGATGATATTATTGAACAGGATGGCTTTGTGAACCTTTCTAAAGCCAATATCGTAGCTATTAATGGTCTTGATGGATATGCACTCCCTACATTAAAAGAAAGAATAGATTACCAAAGACCAAAAAAATAACTACTATAAATAATTGAAAAAATCATTTCTACCTACCAAGGTTTGCGTAAAGTGTAATCGTCCTTTTTCCTGGCGTAAAAAATGGGAAAAAAACTGGAAATCAGTCAAATATTGTAGTAAAAAGTGTAGTAGCCAACGAAAAAAATCTACATACAAAATTAACTAAAATGAACACACTTCGCCTTGTACTTGGGGATCAACTAAACTGTCAACATTCCTGGTACAAAACTGTATCTGAAAAAATAACCTACTGCATGTTTGAAATGCGTCAGGAAACAGACTACGTTAAGCACCATATTCAAAAAGTAGTTGGTTTTTTTGCTGCTATGCAAGACTTCTCAAGACACTTAGAAACTAAAGGGCACAAAGTTATTTATCTAACTATTGACGACCCGTCAAACATTCAAAACCTAGAAGACAATCTAAATACGCTGATCATGTCTTTAGAAATTACAAATTTTGAATATCAATCTCCTGACGAACACAGATTGGATGCTCAGCTTAAATGTATTTGCGACACCCTATCAATTTCAACCTTACAAGTTGACTCAGAGCATTTTTATACGGACAGAGGTGAGCTTTCTGAGTTTTTTAAAGGCAAGAAACAATTCCTTATGGAACGGTTTTATAGAGAAATGCGAAAAAAGCACAACATACTTATGAACGGTGAGCAGCCTGAAGGCGGAGAATGGAACTATGACAAAAGCAATAGAAACAAATGGAAAGGATCACCTGAAATTCCTCCGTTTCTTGATTTCAACAATAATGTGGGTCCCATTTTAAAATCTATACAAAATAGTGGAGTTAAAACTATTGGAAGACTTGAAGGGGATACATTATCGTATCCAATAAATCGTGCACAATCAATGCAACAACTTGAGTATTTTAACCAACATTTACTAGTGCACTTTGGAGATTACCAGGACGCCTTACATAACGACGAAGTTTATTTATTTCACTCTAGATTGTCGTTTGCTATGAACTTAAAAATATTGAATCCAAAAGAGATAGTAGCATCTGTCTTATCCCAATACAAATCAAATAGTAAAGAAATTACAATTTCTCAAGTAGAAGGGTTTATTAGACAAGTTATTGGATGGAGAGAATACATGAGAGGAATGTATTGGAAATATATGCCGGAATATAAATCTTTAAACACCCTAGACAACCAACATCCCATTCCCGACTTCTTTTGGACTGGAAAAACCAAAATGAATTGTCTAAATAAAACAATTAACAACTCTCTTGATAATGCCTATGCGCACCATATTCAGAGGCTCATGGTTACTGGGAATTATTTATTATTAACACAAACTAGTCCTGATGCTGTTGACGACTGGTATCTTGGTATTTACATAGATGCCCTTGAATGGGTACAACTTCCAAACACAAGAGGCATGAGCCAGTTTGCCGACGGAGGTCTCATAGCTACTAAACCGTACGTTTCGTCTGGAAGCTATATTAACAAAATGAGTAATTATTGTGGAGACTGTAAATACAACGTTAAAGAACGTTTAGGGGACAATGCCTGCCCATTTAATAGCTTATACTGGAATTTCCTAGATGACAAACGGTCACAGCTAAGCGCTAACTTTAGAATGAAAATGATGTATTCTGTTTTGAATAAATTTTCGGTAGAAGAACTCGTTGCCATGAAACTAAGAGCCGCCCAAATAATAGAATCACCACAGAATTTTTAGATTGAATTTTATTAAATGTTAATATTTGTTTAATTATAATTTTAAATGACTGAACAATGTGTAAGTTTGAATTATAAACAATTATTTTGGTTTTAAATACAACATACTACAACAAAGAACATAAGGGATCACTCGAGAATTTTGTTGGTAAATCCTACTCTTTATTTGAGGCATTAAAACGTGGTGGTGTTGGCTCAAAACGAATGATCATTGAAAACGTCAGTCCCAATTTAAACTTAGTCATAAATACGATTTCTGATATTAATTACGCTAACATTGAAACGCGAAAAAAGGGGATTTTAATCCACATTATTAAAGGTCATCAAAACTATACTTGGGCTATTCCTTTTTATCATTTGGTTGTTTACAAAACAGACGGCATAAGTATTCATGCGCAAGGAAAATTTATACAATTTAAAAAATCTAAAAACTTTTATGAGAATAAAGAGTTTCTAAGCAGAATGCTAAATGAAAAAATACAGTTTGACGAACAATATAAACTCCCAGTATTATGAGTTTTAATATTTTAGAACTCGATAGAATAATTGAGATGGCTTGGGAAGACAGAACAACGTTTGAAGCTATTGA
>MDSY01106294.1_pt1 | contig 14303 bp, 2 predicted proteins | sample 811131 | NCBI WGS metagenome assembly MDSY01 (sample SAMN05326643, study PRJNA326480) | marine metagenome | isolation source: seawater | place: Atlantic Ocean: South West | collected 2010 | reverse complement strand
TCTCGCTGACATGGAGGCCCAAGCCTACAACCAAAACCTAATTGATGCGATGACTGACGCCCAGACCTACATCAAAGGCAATCTTGACTACAGCACAACTCGCTCCGCATCCGACATTGAGGGTGGACGTTACGGAATGGAGTTTGCGGACGGTAAGATCGGCATGTACGGCGGCGCAATAAACGACATTAAAAACCTGCAAGGCATGAGAAACAACACGTACCTAAACGATTACGTGACGGGCCTCGACACCATGAATAAAACAAGCGCTGTGTTCCGAGACTACGCCACGAGCAAAGGTAACGAAGCTGCTGGAACTTACAAGTTTGCCGCAGATGGCGCGAACTTAGCGGGCTTCGGCACCGCGCTGACATCAGCAAATAGTTTAAGTGATCGGATGCAAACCTCCGCCGACAATGCTGGCGGCGCGTTTGGCACTTGGCTCGACAGATCGCTTGATTACAACCCGATTACGGGCATGACAAATAAACCATAGGAGAGCGTTATGGCTCTAGCCCTCGGCAAGTTTACTGACGCTTTCGTCGGCGCAGATGAGAAACGCAAAGATCGCCGCGCACAGAACGCACAGCTTTATGCAAATTGGATAAGCGCAAATCCAGACGCGAGCGTTGACGAGCGTAAGGAATACTATGGCAATCTTGCGGGCAACAGTCGCGGGCTACAGTCGGGCATTCCGACCGAAGAGACGATGAAGCGCCAAGTCAAAAAGTACAAAGACAAGCAGGCAAAGATTGCGTCAGCTAACGCACAAGCGGCGGAAGACAGAGCGCTGCAACAGTCTCGTGCGAAATTGGACGACATAACCAGAGTGGCGAAGTCTCTCTCTCCGCTTTTTGGAGACAAGGCCAACGCAAAAGCGCAGGCCGAAGCTACTGGTCTTACATCGCCCGAGCAGTTCGAGCAGGTCTACGCTCAAATGAAGACTTTTGCGTACGCTGATTGGAACAACACCAACAAACTTCTTATTACGGACTACCTAAACAACCCTAGCACAGCGGGCCTTTCTGCGCTCAAGGGAACGACAACAAGCGCAGAGCTACAAACTATGATCGGGAACCAATACCAAGGCGCTTTCGACCGAGAGGTAACTAGGCAAACGGAGCAAGCTCGTTTGGCCTTCCAAAAGATAGCTAATAGTGCAACGACCGTAGAAGACCGTGCTGCACAAGATAGCGCCATTCGCGCCCAGTTCCCGCTCGCTACTGTTAACGCAGCAACATCCGATCAAGACACATTCTTCACAGGAAGAATGACGACACTTAAAGAAGCGAAAACCGCAGAAGCCTCGACCGCATTGAGCAGAGCCGCCGCGCAAGCGGGCAGCCTTGCTGAGTACAATTTGATGGTCGGCAACCTTGAAACCCAGTTCACTGGTGTCGATTTTAACGCGGCTCTTACGGGCGATGCCGACAGATTACTTAAAGATAAGTTGTTGCTGGAAGCACAGCAAGCTGCCTTCGCTGCCGTGAAGAACGTAACAACAGAGGCACAGTGGCAAAAAGTTAGGGGCCAACTTATAGGCCTATACGGCGCAAACTTTCCTGACCAGAAGAAGGCAGATAACTATGAGTTCCTCAATGCCGCTTTCGATGAGAAAAATATACTTATCGCTAAGACTACGAAAGCCAAAACAGAGCCGCTTCTGGCGCAACTTTTAACCCTCGGTCAAACAATGAACCCCGATGATTACGCGAACGCAAAGCAAAAGCTCGTGGAGAAGGCGAAAACCTTTGGCATTGTTTTGAGCACTGTTGAGGGCGATACGGCAAATGCTCGCAAAGCTGGATTGGACGCTACGGACGCACAGCAAGAATTTGCCGCTGATGCGAGTGGCATTGCGGGTGACGCAGCCAACAAAATTTCATATGATCGTCGCATAGCCGCTCTCAAAGCAAACAAAGCAGATGTGCTCGAAGGTCTTTCGGATGCAGAGATCAAGTCGTTGTTGACGCCAGCGGACGAACTCTTCACCAGCCAGCAGGCAGACCGAGATGGCGAGGAGACTGCGCAGTTAAACGCCAAGGTCGCGGAAGCCGTGGACAATGTTGACTTTAAAAAGAGTGTCGGTGAGGGTGATAACCAAGACGAAGCGATTGCTGAGTTTATGCGTGGCCTGCAAACAGGCAGCCCGAATGCTGAAATCGAATACACCGAAGAACAAAAAGCTGAGTTGGGTGCCGCCTTCCAACGGGCGTCATCATCCATGATGGCTACCATAAGCAACCTAACGAACCCCACGTTAGAACCCTCTCAAATGCAGGCAACTATAGTTAAGGGTCGCGAGGAGTGGATGACGCTCTTTGAGAACAACTTGACCTCTCAAGGAATTGTGGTCACGCAAGGCATGAGAGAAGCTGCACACGGCGGTTTCGAGGCTATCTTTGCTAACCTTCGCAGGGAAATGAACAACAACGAAATCCTCAAGGGGCAAGCCGCTCAAAAAGTAATGGAGCAACAGCGCGGGTTTACGTCTGTTGAGGGCGACGAACTCATTAACTCTTATCTGCTAAACGGACAGATGGTTGGAATGGGCGTCGATGAAAAAGTCCGTACCGAGATAATTGCAAGTCTTACGACCAGCATTTCCGACACGATCTCAACAACCATAGCTGAACTGGGTCTTCCCTCTGACCCCTACCTAGTCGAAGTGATAATGCAGGAAGCAAGGCGCGTCACGAACTCAGAAGAGCAAACTCTTATGCAGGGGTCGGGCCTTAACCGTAAAATCGATCCCGATGAGTTGAAGAGCATCATCTATAAAGTTGTGGCGGGCTCGGCAAATAGTGCGGGCGCTCTCGCTGAATTAGGGGAAGAAAAGCACGGCGGCATTGAGCAAGTGGCGTTTAACGAGGCTATGACAAGCGTAGGTATCGTTGATTTCTCCAGAGCCACTGACAAAGACATGAAGATGTTTAGGGCCGAGTATTCTAGGCTTCGTGAAGTAATACGCACGAGCGTGTTTAATGTTGTCGATCTCGAGTTCGATGACGCTGCCGACAGATCGGACGCCGCAGTAGGCCGCCTAAAGGACGCGACAGGAGAGTTCTCGATTGATAGCATCTCGGGAGGCGTTGAGATTGTGTCTCTCGTCAGTGACTTCGAGGCGTTCAACAGTAAGTACAACGCCGTAGGTCAGGACGAGCAAAGCTATACCATTCTTGATGAGGACAAGCTGGCTGCGGCCCAAGAAGTTCTCGCCAAGTCGGACAAAGTACCTCACTTCACGAGGGCTCTTAAAGGAGAGGCCGCTAAGATTGAGCGAGATATTGGCAACTTGAGGCAAGCTCTCCGAAGCGGGATGTATCCGAACACGGGCGTCGATAGCATAAAGCGAACCAGAATTGAGCAAAACATTACTGGCCTTGAACAGCAACTATTGCAGTTAAATGGTGCAATGATTGCCCTCGGCAAATACAAAGTGGAGATAAGCGGACAGGCGGCAGCGATTGACGAGACCATTCAGAAGCGAGCCGCTGATAGAGAGATAGAACTAACAGCATCAAACACGAGATTGAAAGCAGAATGGGAGCCCCGAATAGACACGCTTTTAAGCGAGATTTCTGATTTTGGTCTTAACAATCGGAATGCAGGTGATGCTTCTCCTCAAGCGTTTAATAAGACCGAGGGGAGAGATGGCAGAGAAATAGCCCCTATTGATTTGCCTGCTTACACTGAGTTCTTGGAGGGCAAAGTGCGTGAGCTTACCGAGGCTCAAGAGCTTAACGCTCGTCAAGCTAGGCTTATGGCTGATCCAACCCCAGACAGTCTTGGCCCCCAACCATCGGGCCCATCGATATTGGATCGAGTAGTGCAGGCGGTAACGCCCTCGTCAGCAGACAGGACGGAGACGCGTTCTAAAAGAGATTGGTTCAAGGATAACAAGCAACAGATCGCACAGCAGCTTGGATTGCAAAACGACCCTGACGTGGACATGCGCTTGCAGTTGTTGCTTATGTCAGGAGAGCTAGACGAGATGTACGAAGAGGCTCAATAAGGACGACCTAAGAGGGTGCTCCGAGTAATCTGCCAAGATCAGGTTAAATGGAGTACCCGATATGGTTGATTTTTTAAAGTTTGCGGCTGACGCGAATGCTATGGGCACGGCAGACGACACATATTCTACAGATTACAACGGGCTGTTCGGCAGCGAGTTAATAAAAAACAAAGACTTTCACCAAGACATTCGAGATTATTACTCGACACAAGGAATGTCATTCTCGTCCACGCAGGAAATGCTCGACAAGTGGTACACTGATCGTCGCTGGATCGACAGCAACTTCGGTGAAGCTGGCTATGACATGGGCAAGTATGCCGCCTCAAGCGATGATGACCAGCAGCGCCACACTCGCCTCGCAGCCGCTTGGCAGCGAGCGCCCTCGAGGGGCACACTCTTTGACCAAGTTTTTGACTACGGCGCAGCTACCATTCTCGATCCAATCAATTTAGTTCCTTATGCTGGCGTTGTCAGTAAGCTCTCAAAGATTGGGAAGGTCGCAAAGGCCGCTCGTTCTTCGGGCATGACGCAAGCTGCCGCTCGTAAAGCAGGCGTTTATCGGGGTGCCAAGGAAGGCGCAGTCGAGGGAGCAGTAGTTGGCGGCGCGATGGGCGCAGGCTTTGACGCGCTACAACAGTCACGAGAAATGCAGCAAGGCATTACTGATGCAACCGAGTACGATCTCGGTCGCATGGGTAAAAGCGCTCTTTATGAGGCTGGCGCTGGTAGTTTTTTGGGTGGCATCATCGGTCGCTTTGCATCAGGCAAGAAGGTGGACGATGCTCTTAACTGGTCAAAAAGTTCAAACTTAGGCCCGTACCTTGAGGGGCGGCTCGGCGAAATAAACCGCATCGAAAACGATCTCAACGTAAAGATAGCGGACGAAAGCCTGCAAGATCAGCGCTTCGATCTCGTCAATGAACTCGGGCTGATACAGCAAGAGAAAGCTGACATCGAGAACTATGCTCGTGACGTGGAGAATAGACAAGCCGAGCTAGACGGCATTGCCAAGCAAATGGAAACGGCTCAGTCTAACGGCGACAACGCTGGCTCGTTAATGACAGACTTCCAAACTAAAAACGACGAGCTTGCGAGTATGCTCGAAACAAGAGAAGTCAAACCTCTTGAGCGTCTGTCGCCCGAAGAAATCCGCACTCGTGCAGCACAACAAAAAGTCGTAACCGCTCCCCCACCCAACACGAGCACTGCGCCCGTAGGAACCGCGACACCCACAGATACAGTGCCGACAGAGAACTTAGGTGGACAGGCACCAGTAGCGGCAGCGCCAGCAGCGCCAGCGCCCAAAGCCCCAACCCCTGATGAAGTACGTGCTGAGATGCTCGCGCTGGAAATCCCCACCGAGGGTGACGGGAAGGCAGCGTTCGCGGCGGCGACAAAGAGCAATGCAAAGTGGGTGACAACCCTCAAGACAGCTATGAACGGCTATCGCAAAAAAGCCTCAGAGGCGGGGATTGAATTACCCACTGATGAAGAGATAGGTCGCCTAATAGCGGCGGGCAAGTTTAGTCGAAACGTAGACGAAGATGGCAACCCAACAACACTGAGCACAGCGGGCAAGCAAGAGCTTAAAGAGTTTCTTTCATCTCGCGGCGGCGATGCAGTAAAGCAATTTGTTGGCTCTCGCAGAACACCAAAAGCAGCGAAGCCCGCAGACGCACCAGCAGCAGCCGCCGCAGACGCAACAGAGACCCCAGCAGAGGCCGTCATCCCAACCAAGGGCGAGACCAAGGCCGCCGAACGCGCTGCGAATGTAGGCACAGACGAGAGCAACGAAGACCTAATGCTTCGCCTCGCTGCCGAGGAAATCCCTGACAACGATGGCACGGCATCCAATGTGCTTTTGGGCAACCCGCTTGCCACAAACAAAAAAGGCAAGGCTAGTAACGAAAGGGCCACATTAAAGTTTATAGAGGCCATAAGCGATTACGCGAAGCAAGCCAAAGCCAAGGGCAACACGCCCCTCACAATGGACGACATTGGCAAGCTGATTAAGTCAGGCCGCCTTGAGCTTAAAAATAACGGAGCCCTTACCAACCGAGGCATTCAGATGGCGAAGGCAATGGCCTCGTCTCGTGGTGATGGTAAGTTTGTTCTCAAGGCTCGCGCTACTGCAACTCAGGTTACTGACGAGGCGTCTCGCATAGAGGCATACAACAAAGCCAACCGCACTCCCGAGCAGGTCGCAGCAGACAAAGAAGTCTCGATGGCGGCGGACACTATCTTTGGTGACATCATCGAAGCCGCTGTCGCAGAAGGCGTGGTAGACAACGCCAACAAGATCAGAAACAAAATCTTGGCTGGCCTTAAAAACAGCATGACCGATGAGGTCTATGGGGCAGTCGTGCGCCGCTTGGACGATTGGGCCAACATCCGCAAGACCATAGCCGACGATGCCTCCGAAGCCGAAGTCTTCAATCTCGCTCGAGAGCGGATGGCGGAGCAACGGCAACTCGATCTTGCGTTTTATACCAAGCAAGGCGTTTACACAGGAGCACCCAAGTCCTCGGGCGGTAATCGTGTGGGCGGTACGGCAGCCAAGGCAGGAGCGGCGCTCGAGAACGATCCCAATGCAGGCCGCGTGTTCCGCACGTACGTCAACAGCAAGGGCGAAACTGTTACCACGAGCAAGATCAGCAGCTTGTTTAAGTCGGGGATGGATATTGGTGATGGGTATAGCGTCACCGAGGGCGTCCAAGACCTCAACCCCAGCACCTTTAACGCCCAACAAGCTCAAGCAGAGGCCATTCGTGACGCTGGCCTTGGCATTCAAAAGGCCACATACGAAATCGTAGCGCAAGGCAGCGAGCGTGGTGTTGTCGGTATCGGGCGGGGCAATCGCGTAACAAAAGGGATGGTTCTTCACGGTGCGCCGATCAAGCAAAAGGACGGCACATTTAAGCTCAAGCTCTTTAAGGAAAAGAAACACGCTTACGAAGCACTGGGCCTCCGAGGCAAGACTGACGGCTACATCCTCACCAAAGACTTGCCCATGTTCGAGAACATGGATGAAGTCAGGGCAGCCATCCTAAAAGCAACTAATGACTTTGCGGGTGACGGCAAGAAGATTGGCAACGAAGCCGCCAACATGATCAAGAAGGCTGACGAGAGCGGAGCGCCCAAAACAATAACCGCAAACTTGCGGAAAATTGCGGCGCAAGAAGGCGTGACCATAGACGCCAAGGACACCCCCGCTACCGTGATCGAGAAGATACGGGAGAATGACAGCCTCGTGGGCGGACACGGCGACTACACCAAGTATCAGGTCGAGCTAAGAAAGATCAAAGCCCGCACCCCTATCGATCCTGAACCCGTCACGCTCGACGTTAAAAGTGGCAAGCCCAAGGCTATCAATACAGTAAAAGCAGATGGCACTCGGGGCGATAAAATATTGATAGCCATAAAGCGCGTGGCAACCACAGAAGGAATTACAAACGCCCGCATGGTTAATCAAGGTCAGGAAGCAGTGGGCGACCCCCTCTCGGCTATTCTGGGCAAACAGGACGCCAACGATTATTTCATCGGCTATGTCCCACGAGAAATAAACGGTGTGGACGTACGCAAAATGCGGACAGACCGAGAGATGCTCCTAAGTGCGTTCGAGCCGCTCGACGATGCCAACAAACTAGACGGCTCGGTAGTGGATGCGTATGTGGCACCGCCCAAGCCAGTTGATCTTGCCGTCGAAGCCCCTCGCATGATGGTCAACATGGCGGACTTTACTAGCGAGCAGTTTGATGACATTTTCATTGCTGTTTCTCTCGCTCGTAATTCTACAAATTCCCTTGGTGGAGGCGGCCCAGAGCTTGTCAGTCTTCCAGTAAACAAAGCAGAAATGCGTAAGGCTTCCGTAACACTGGGCGAGCTTCACGGTTACATGGAAATACTTGAGAGCGACCCCTGGATAACAACCATTGCGCCTAAGTTTAACAAAGATGGGATTGCTGAAATATCGGGTCTGCTAGAGATCGGCATAGGCCCGCGCACAAAAGCGCTGCAAACTATGTACGAAGTGTTGAGCAACATTGCTCCTGCGGGTTTCAAGCTGCCAAATCAAACCATCGAGGCCAGCCGTGGTCAGCTTAAAAAGGTGATCAAGGGCGTAGACAAAGCGCAGTCGGCTGAGATTACTCGGTTGTTTGACGAGGTAATGGGGGATCGCACCGAAGCCCCAATCTTTGTTGACGGCAGCAGCAAAGGCACGGATGTGGGTAACGGCTACTATACATCAACCGCCATGTTTATGAAGGATGGCTCGGTGTCTCAGACAGGGCCAGTGAACCGCGTATCCCTTGACGTTGCGGGCAACAGAAACCCCACGACCGCCGCAGAAAACCAAGGCATCGGCTCGACATATCTGGTCATGCACGAGCTTGGTCATTGGGCGTATCGCAACCTTATGTCGTTTGACATGCGAGCAGAGTTTTGGGCAGAGATGTCCAAGTATTACACTAAAGGAAAGTTTGATGGCGGTGGCAAGGGGGTTACTGGTCGGACATTAGTAGAAGAGCGCTCACCTCTTGCTGAGTTACCCGATGGCAGCACAGCAGGTCTTGCGAACGGCAAGCAAAGCCCGCAGGAAATGTTCGCCAACCAGTTCGCTCTGTTCTTACAAAAAAAATATGACGCCGTTTACGTGCCTAAAGATACGAGCGTGTGGAAGAAAGTAACGGGCGCAATCAGAGCCCTTTGGCATAAGATGACAGGTCAAACCTCTCGTGACCCTAATCTTGAGCAACTCTTCGACAAGATGCTCACCGACAAGAACGAGCTTGCTCGTGTGCGTTTCTCCAATAACACCAAAGGCCCGACCACAAAACTTGGCGGCGTTCTTCACTTCCGTTACGTGCAGTTGTTTGAGGCGATGGGCCGATACAAAGAGAAGATGCCCAACAATAACCCCGATACGGATGACGCTATCGGCGGTGCTGGGTACTTGTCCGAAGTCGCTTACTACCTAAACGGAATGGGCTTTACGAAAACAGACAGCGCGATTGCTGCAATCAAAAAAAAGGAGGACTACCGCGTAAATACTGGGCCGCTCACCGCGCTTCCTGCTCCTGTTCGGCGGAAAATGCGAGCCCTTGCGCTAGAAATCAATCAACTTCTGTATAAAGAAACGATGGAGTTAGCTGGTTACTCAGAAGGCATAGAAGAAGCGGCTGAGTTCATCCTTTCGGGCAACGCATACAGAGCGGGCTTCGAGAAACAGATGACTGAACTGGTCGAGCAAAAGGTTAATCCTCTCGTAGACAAAGTTCTTACAATCCTCAATGACGAGTACATGAACATTGAGGGTGGTGACATCCCCGAGTACCGCATGTCTGAAGAGATACTCGACCTCCGCAAGTCCGTGAACCTGACGCCTGCTAAAATGAAGAAGGTTATGGCGGGCAAGAATATGAAGTCGGTGGTCAACGCAAAGAAGGGCTCGGCTAGATCAGCCGTTCGCAAATGGATGGCGGAGTTCGGAAGGAAAAACACCCCGCCAACAAAGGCAGGCACGGCAGAAGATCAAGCCAAAGCGAAGGGCATAAACTTGCAGCAAACCAGCACAGAAGATTTGCTCGAGATGTTTACGGGCGAATTGGCTCTGGGCGAGACGACAAAGACAAACAGTAAGGGAACGAAGAAAGAGGCCACAGGTAGAGTAAGTGATCATGGCGGGGCGATTGCGAACGAAATTAGAAAGCGCTTTAACAAGAGCGATGAGACCGCCAACATAGTTGTCGATGATGAAATGCGAAAGCTCGCTGCCAAATATTCTGGTATGGATAAAGACGAGCTTACCGCAGCGTTCGCCCGAGCAACGTCTCGAAAAGACGATGCCTCTAAAAAAGAGCGTGACGCAATCCGCTTGGCATTCTCGAAGCAGGCTAAAGGGCCGAACCATAAACACAAGATAATCCCCAAGGGGGCTATCGTGAACAGAGCAGTTGTTGCCGAGGTAGCGCAAGAGATGGGTACTGGCGCAGAGCTTGGCATACCCGCCAACGCACCCGTTTCCGTGCGCTCGTGGCTGGGGTTGATCAATCACCGCACGGGTGAGAAGCAGGTTGCAAGCCGCACCATTGCGGCCCGTCTTGCACGGTTGGGCGTCCAGTTCCCGACAACTAAAAACACAGAAGGTTGGGGCGAGTTTCTTAAAGAGATACGCAACCTTGGCACAAACGTGTCCAAGTCTGACGACATCACCCAGACATTGCAGTACATCGGGAAGACCTTGTACTCCACTGAGACCGTCACGCCTGCAAGCCGTCGATTGATAGACAACTACGCTCGTCAGTCTGGGCAAGACCCGTCTGAATTGCTCGGCAGAATTTTTGCCGATTGGGCTGATGACGATGGTATCGAGGTGGACTTCCGAAAAATGATGGACACAATCGAAGGCGACGATGTTCCCAAGTTTGATGACTTCACCCTATCGCTTTCCGAAGACATGATGGAAGCAGCCTCGTACGTTCTCGATGGCGTGGTCACAAGCAAGGCGGCTCGCCGCCGCTTCCCTGTCCCGTTTGTGCAAAGCGTATTAGATGGTGGCAGCGATGCGCTGTCCACATCTCACGCTGATGCTTACGCCAATAAGGTTCCGAGCGAGTTCGCGCCTCAGTACGTGCAGGGCGTGATCGCCCGTATGAATACCGCCCAGCTTGACGCGGTTGACGCCTTCACTGGTAGCGGCGCACAGGTCGTGTACCGCAGTGTCCGCAGGGCAACCTCAGAGCTTATTGGTTCTCGTGTGGACGACTTGCCTGTCGATCACCTGCATCATCGCATAGATCAGCTAATTGGGGGGCTTGATGAGCCGCAAGCATCGGAAGCTGCCGAATTGATCGACATTCTTTCTGACCTGCGAGGTGCCATAAACAAGGGCGGCGACATAGCCCTGCAAAGGGAGATAGCAAAGGACATTGAAAGCCAGCTTGCCGAGCTTGGCGTGACTGACCTTCTTGACGTTGAGCCAGTGTTTGTTCGGGACAGAAACCCCGTTGCTATTGTTGGGGCAGTAAGCCGTAACTCAGAGGGTGTGGAAAGAATTATCGCAGCCCTGCGTCGAAACGCAGCCGAAGGTAGTGCTCGCACAGACGTTGAGGCGGGGATCCAAGCCATTACGGACACGGTGTCAGCGACCGAGATGTATCTCCGCCTTGCAGAAGTGGCGGGTGGAAAACAGCATTTGGCTCGCATCATGCGAGAGCAAGGGTTCTCGAGCATTACAGTCGGCGGCGAGCGAGTAATTCTGAACTCGTCAGACGTGCGCCCGATTAAGTCTAATATGTTTACAGACGCCGAGGGTGTTGTCGGATTGAACGAAACCCCAAGCGGCCTCAATCAAGCCGTCATCGCCGCTGCACAAAGCGGCGTACCGTACGCCGACATCGTTGCCAATGCGTCGAGAGTTCTCGAGGCGGGTGGTGTGCCACCCCGCACACTCGATCAGATGATTGCCGCAGCCAACGGGCGCAACATCGGCGAAGAGGGAAAGGACATAATCAGAAAGTCTAACGTCTGGAACCCCCTCAAAACCAACAGCGCGATAATGAAGAAATCTGGTATGAACTGGCCCGCAAATCACTTCGAGCCCGAGGACGGATCGGGCGGTCACTTCGAGCGTACGAACGAGGGGATGGGCAAGTTCCTCATGCCCCTAACGAGAATGCTAAACGCGCTACCTGACAGCAAGAATGCGCTTGGTCGCTACTGGCAGAACGGGCCAAAGCAAATGGCTGACGCGGCTATGAGCACTGTAGGTTTCGCCCCTAATCGCCGAGGGTCACAACCCGCATCGCATATGAATATCGTAAACGCCCTCCGCAACAGCGCCAAGGTAGGAACGCTCGCCACAGAAGAAAGAGCAGTCTACGATCAAATCCGCAAGTATTTGGGAAGCGCGGTCGGTCGTATGCGCCAAGCTGGCATGGCGGTGGGTGATGTGGGCGAAGATTATTTCCCGCAGGTATGGAGAAAAGACTTAATCCTAGCCAACAGAGACGAGTTCGTTCGCCGCATGTCCGAGTATCTCAAAGTGGAGCAAGCCTCCACGGGCGGGGCAGCACACGCCACGGGCCGAGCGGAAGAGATTGCCGAGCGCATTGTTCAAAAACTAACGGACGAGGACGGCGTACTTTCCCAAACATCGGCGCAGCTAAAGTCTGTGGGTTCGGACGACCATCTCGACTATCAGCGCATGATCCGACTTCAAGACTTCAAGCGGTTCGCCGACTTTGACAACCCCGACAGTCTCGCAGGCTTTCTCGAGAATGACATCCTCGTCGCCATGACCAAATACTCGGACAACCTCGAGCACCGTATCGATATGACCGAGGCATTCGGGGTGGGCGCACACGGGTATCACGACTACACTTCAATATTATCTGCTCCGAAAGCGGGACGGGCAACCATTGCAACGCTCTTACGATCCAACAGAATACTGCGTAGGAATTACGCAATAAACGCAGGCGGCGAGGAAGGGCTTTACAAGAAGAAGTTTGATCACAACGTATTCATGTCGCCGTTCAAAGAGGAATACCCTGCACTCGCTAAAACTGACGAGCTAATTGCGATGGCGCAGTCGGGCGCATCTGCTCGTGAAATAGAAGCGAGCATCATGCAGTCGCTAGATGCGGCGCTGAAAGGCACAGAAAACGCTCAGATGATGCGGCAAAACTTTAGCAAACGAGCGGCAGCAATAGCCAACGCCTTGACTGACACGAAGGGTCTGACAGTCCACACCTCGGCAGCCAACGTCAAACATGCCAACGGGTTCTACAACGCCGCTGTGCGCCGCCCAATCGAGGGGCTGCACGGGCTGTACGCGATGGCTGATACAAGCAAGTGGCTGCGCGGCATCAACGCCGTCACCTTGCTGACATACACTACGCTCACGTCTATACCTGACTTGGTTCTTCCACTAATCCGCACTGGCGATTTGAAGTCATATGCCAAAGCGCTGACGAGCTACATGAGCCAGCGAGAAGGCGGCAAACAGTACAGAGAGATGATCCGCAATATCGGAGCGGCTACCGAAAACGTGGTGCATCAGCGCATGACAATGGCGCACGGTGTAGACAGTACGCAATTTATGTCTGGGTTTTTCAACACCACATTGCTGACGCCTTGGACTGATGCAATGCGTGACATTGGCGCTGCTGTTTCATACGAGCACCTCAAGGCTCAATCCCGCATCGCTCGTGAATACCCTAACTCACGAGCAGGTCGCATAGCCAAGCGCATCCTAAAGGAAGAAGGCTTGGAAAGCCTGTACCAAAATAGTGACATCGACATGATCATGCAAACGCGAGGCTCGGGAGCAGAAGACCCAATGAGCAAAAACATATCTTCTGCCGTCATTAAGCTGACAAACCAGATGATCTTTACTCCAAACCCGAACGACATCATCCTTTGGGGGCAGACACCACTCGGGGCTATTGCGATGCAGCTAAAGTCCTTTCCGATTATGATGGGTCGTTTAATTGGTAAGACATTCGGTGAGGCGTTTGCTGGTGAGGGCGTCCCTAATAGGACAGCAAACTTCGCCAAGGCTCTGGTCGGTGCCTCAGACAATCGCATAGCGCCTCTCGCGGCCCTTCTGACAGCCGCACCCGCTGCGGGTGCGGGTGCAGTCGCCCTTAAAGATATCATACAAGGGCGAGGCGGTGAGGATAACAGGCAGCACAAAGTTCGCGACCGCAGATTGAGCGAACACGCAAATATGTATCAAGGCTTCAAGGATAATGAAGTCATCGACCTAACATTAGGCTGGGGCTTCGACGGCTTCATGGCAGCAGTCGGCTTCGGCTTCCTTGGTGACTTGATGTTCGAGATAGCAGCGCAATCTGACAACGGTGCGTATGGACAGAACAGAGTTTTGGAAGCGATTGCTGGCCCGACACTCGGGCTCGCCAACGATGCGCTGACAGTTACCCAAGGGGTTCGGTCTGCCATCGATGGCGAAGAGACCAACGGGATGCGCCGAGCAGCCGTGCGGGAGGTTACTGGAAGAATGCTGTTCCCCCTGCCCAACTCAATGCGTGAGAGCATAGTCGATACGTTTGCTGGCAAGAAGGGTGCAGGTAAAGGTGGCGGTAGCGGCTCTTATGGCGGCAGCTTTGGAGGAGACTTTGGGGGAAGCTACGGCTAACCCTCGTCGGCCCAAGGCGTGTCCTTGAGCGTGACAGTCACCCCCTCTTTCGCTCGAGCGTAAACGGAGCCAGCTTGGGAGCTTCTAAGCTGGTTCCTTATTTGTCGCATCTTCTCTTGTTGCTTGGCG
>MDSY01047726.1_pt1 | contig 14303 bp, 20 predicted proteins | sample 811131 | NCBI WGS metagenome assembly MDSY01 (sample SAMN05326643, study PRJNA326480) | marine metagenome | isolation source: seawater | place: Atlantic Ocean: South West | collected 2010 | reverse complement strand
CTATCACTTGTTTGAATATTGCTTTGCGTCCGTCTGGATGTACATAGGGATCACCTGGTACTCTACCAAATATACCCTTAGATTCAGTTATTTTAAATTCAAAGAAACGCATAACACTAGTATTTATGCTAGTTTAGGAAACAAAGCATTGGTACAAAATTCATCTACGTCTGCTTCGTTAAGTCCTAATGACTTCATAACACGTGGTGTATGCGGGTTTTGTTGCTGATTATGACAGTAAAAGTCTTGACAACCAGCAGTAAAGTCTACAGGTTGTTCACCAGCATATTCAGGTACTGATTGAAACCATACTCTTAAGTTGTCAACTGCTAGTTTACAAATAGCCTGTGCTTCTTCTTCTGTTGCAACATTACCAGCGGCAATCATTCCTGGACTAAAGATGTTCTTTGCCCATTGTGGTAATTCTCTTTGTTTTGTAGGAATAAAATCTTTTACTGCATCTTGGTACCATTCGCATAATGGATGATCTTCTCCACCACTAGATGCTGAAAAGTCATGAAAGGCACCTGTCATCTTACGTTTACCTGCTATAACATCAAAGCCATATATAGGAGCACCATTGTCTAGTGTTGGAAAACAACATACGTGCATCATCCAAAGACTTTTATCTTTACGTACATCTACAACATCAATATGAGCTCTTCGAACATGATCGTTAGCCCATACCCTATTAAGCCAACCATTCTCAGGTTGATTGAATTTGTTTAAACCTTTTTCTTCTATTTCTTCTGCATACTCGTTGAAAATACCTAGTATGTCATCTTGGGCTTGTATTAATGTATCCCATATAATTGATTCGCTCACCTGTTACTCCATTGTCTATTAGTTACGCCTGGATAAGAAACTTTTTTGTTAGCTTCTCTCATTCTATTTAAAAGTTGTATACTTTCTTGTTGGCCTAAATTGGCAGTGGCAGTTTTGATTCCTACGGTGTTTAACCATAACTTCCAATTTATATCCTGAAATATTTCTGTGTTACGTGGAAAGAATTGTTCATCTACAGTTGGCGTAAAGTTCTTTGCATAGTTTGTACATAAATCCTCAACCTTTTGTGTTTCTTCAAAGTGTTCTTCAACGTGTCTCCAGAACTTACTTTGTCTTGGATTGTTAAAATAATGTAGTGCAACAAATCCCATACTATCTTCATATACATTACACATATCCTCATTAAAGTTATTCATATCTGCTTTGACATAATAACCTTTTTTCAAATAGTGTAGTGCTGAACTACCAATTACTAATAATGCAAGTCCTGTTGATTCTAAAGGCTCAATGAATCCACTAGCAAGTCCTACACTAAAACAATTACCACGCCAGTTATTTGCATTGTACTCAGGTTTGAAAGGTACGTGATTAAAATTACCTGTTCTTAATCTATGCTCTCCCCAATGTTGTACAAAATAATCTTCTGCTTCTTGTTTAGGGGTTATGTCACTGTTGTAACAAAGTCCACTACCTATTCTATCTTTTACAGGAGTTTTCCATATCCAACCGTGATCACAAGCCTGTGCAGTTACGTATGGTACTTGAGGTTCATCTTCTGTTTCATAATTTATCTGTGAAGCCACTGCGGCATTAGTAAACAACATATGGCTTCTGTCAATCCATCTACTGTTACCTAGTGCATTAGAAAGTAATCTTTTAAAGCCTGTACAGTCAACAAAGAAGTCTCCAGTAACTATGTCACCATTCTCTAGTATAACTTGTTCTATGTTTCCATCTTTTACAATAGGCTTATCTATGTGTGCTTTTATATGTTTTAACCTAGGATATTTCTTGTTACAGTAGCCACTTAGAAAGTTTGCTAACTTAACTGCATCTAAATGATATCCTACCTGTGCATCTTTACCACAGGCAGTTGTATTACCTGCAATCTTTTTGTCCTTAACACTTACGTCATACCAAGCGGCCCACTTTTCATAATCTTCAAAAGGTATGTTAGCATCTCTACATAAGTCTACGAAGTCATGCCAGTTACCTGTTTCTGCTTTTTCAATTGGAAAATAAAAAGGTTGCCAAATATTTTTGCCATCACCTCTCCAGTTAGGAAAGTATGTGCCTAGTTTAATAGTTGCATCACACTCTTTGGTCCATAGTTCAGTAGGTATACCGCACTCTGTTAGATAATGATCAAACCCAAGTATAGTAGCTTCACCTACTCCTACTATGGGTACGTTTGGACTTTCTATTAATGAGATTTGTGTGTTGGGTAAATTATGTAAAGCATAAGCGGCCGTTAGCCAACCTGCACTTCCTCCTCCAACTATAACAATTTTTTTAACTGATTTCGACATCCATTAATTCCTGAAAAGTTTTCGTTGCAAAGTTAAAACATATCTTTGCTTCATCGGCCATACTATCATCTAGACGTTCTCTAATTAATTCTTTAAGAGCTGGACCGTCTTCAAAGTCATATAGTGTGCCACTTCCAGGAATCTTCTTACGTATCATTTGTCCACCACTTAGGTCGCCCATGTGTCTTGTATACATATGAGCAAAAAGTTTTTGTGGATCTTCTTTAATACTCATGATATGGTCGGCATACTCTCTACACACTGGTAACAGTTGTGGCGGGTTATCAAGGTCTTCCCATAACTCTTCGTAGTCTGCCCATATATTAGGAGCTCGTCTAATATCCATTAGGCCGTTAAGTAATCCATGTGCCATTGCATGGACTTCTAATATATTGTATTGTTGATGTTGATTGTACATAAAGGTAGCATAAAGTTTAGGATCTATTGATCCACTCATTAGCACCTTTACAAATTGTTGTCTTTCAGCATTACGATGATGTTCGTAAGTTAATTCTTTTAGGCTCATTCTTTTTCCACTTTAACTTGTAATGGAAATCCGTTTGTACGAGCTAAAGCGGTTGTTTCTATACCTTTTTGTTCTGCTATCTCAAAAGTATATACTCCTACTATTGCTGATCCTTCTTCATGAATTTTTACTGTGAGGTCTCTTGCGGTTGTTTCAGTATGTTTGAAAATACCAACAAGACATTCGATAACGAACTCCATTGGAGTTTGGTCGTCATTTAGGAACACTACCTTATATAGTGCTGGTTCCAAAATCTTCTGTTTTATCTTTTCGTCTATTTGTACGTCCATAACATTACTTATCATTATATCACCCCTATGCAATAGTAAATGAAAGGGAGGCTATATACCCGTTTTCGCGGCTAGTATTTCTGTGCCTCCCTATCGGTTTATTATTTGAACTACTTAATATCAATAGTTCTTGGTTTTTTGCTTTCTGGAATAATTTTTTCCAGTTCAACTTGTAAAAGACCGTCTTTAAGTTCTGCACCTTTTACTTCTACATCTTCAGCAATAGTAAAAGATCTAGTAAAATGTCTTTTGCTAATACCTTTGTGTAGTACGCCTTCCTTGTCTTCTTCCTTCTCATGAATGGATTTGATTGTTAACGTATTATCTGCGTAGTTAACTTCAATATCCTTCTTGCTGAAGCCTGCAAGGGCTACTTCAATATTGTAGGTGAAGTCACCTGTTTTAACAATATTGTATGGTGGATAGTTAACAGATGGAGTCATTAACGTATCGTTGTCAAACATTCTTTCGAAGTGATCAAAGATAGGATCAAACCCTACTGTTACTGGTCTTAGTTGATTAAAAATTGATAGATGATTTCTTGTCATTTTGTTTCTCCTTTATTAAGCAAGTTAAATGTGTAAAGAACCTATCAAGCATTCTTTAACATAATAGTATTTATACTACTATACAAATTATATGCTAAAATAGGTCGATTTTCAAGTATAAATCTAACCAAATCTACCTAATATGGACAAAAAAGAAGTGATTAATGCTATAACGACCCGTTCCTTTTATATGCTTTACTTCGTGTTGTATAAAGCTAGGAAACAATATTAACGAGTTGTTTTTAAGATGTGGAGTATAATTATAGTCAGAAAATGCTAGTTGTCCACCTGTGAACTGCTTTGGTTCTTCATATAATAATGTTACTGCTGACATTACTCCTAGGTCAGGGTGCAGGTCATAACTGCCATCTCCATTATAACAATTAAGTTGTGTAACATCAAAATTACACATTTTCAAATAATTGGAGAATATATTTTCAGACAAGTCTAGATCAAATATCTTTCTATTGTATCTTAGAATACTGCTGACGTGTCTATCTTCCTTGTAGTGCTTATCCAAATGAACTGCATTCATATTACTGCTTTTAGGATCGCCATTGTCCTTGGTATCAGTTGCGTGTTGATTTAGATATTTTATTTCAGAAAATACACTAGGAAGTTCTGCTTTGTCAAAGTAATCGTCTATGATTGTGTGTACGAAAGGTTTCTGATGAGTACTAATCTGCATTAAACTGATTGAACACTTGGTTAACCTGTTGTGTACATCTTACAAACGTTGTACACTTAGGCATATCTTTAATACGTTTTGCACCAATGTATGTGCAAGTAGATCTAAGTCCGCCAAGTATTTCAATAACAGTTGGGTCAACAGGTCCTTTGTGTGGAAGTTCAACAACCTTACCTTCTGCTCCACGGTATCCATCTTTACGAGTACCATGTACAGCCATTGCCGCATTTGAACTCATACCATAGAACTTGATTTTGCCATTAACAACTTCACCTTCTGACTCATCGTGTCCTGCTAACATACCGCCTAGCATTACAAAGTGAGCACCTGCTCCAAAGGCCTTACTTACATCTCCTGGATAAACACAACCACCATCAGCAATCACGTGTCCACCGATACCATTCGCGGCATCAACACACTCCATAACACCTGATAGTTGCGGCACACCAACTCCTGTCATTAATCTCGTTGTGCATACCGATCCTGGACCAATACCACACTTGACAATGTCAGCACCTTTGATGATAAGTTCTTCTGTCATCTCTGCTGAGATAACGTTACCTGCGATAATAGTTTTGTCAGGATATTCATCTCTGACTCTTGAAATAAAGTCTGCATAGTTTTCATGATATGCATTTGCAACATCAACAGTAATAAATTTAATATCAGGATACATTGCCAATACTGCTTTCATTGTAGCATAGTCTGGTGCGTCTGGATCCCATATAACTCCTGTACCTGTACAAACACTTAGGTATTTCATCTTAACACCTTTTGCATTTTTAGTCCAGTCATCTACTGAATAATGTTTTCTCATTACAGTAATCATCTTATGATTTTGTAATACCTTAGCCATAGCAAAAGTACCAACTCCGTCCATGTTGCTTGACATGATAGGTACTCCTGTCCATTCGTTGCCGTAATGAAACTTGAACGTTCGAGTTAAGTCGACATCACGTCTGCTTTCTAATTTTGATCTTTTAGGCTTGAACAGTACGTCTTTGTAGTCTAACTTAATATCTTGTTCTATTCTCATTATTTCGCTCCATAGTTAAATGATATTGCTATTCTCTCTGCATCCGACCTATTTTGTTTTACTGCGTGTTTTACCCATGAAGGGAAAATCACAACCATACCTGGCTTAGGTGGATACGTAGCCATAGTACTTGTTATCGTATTATATGTGCTAAGGTTATCTGGAATGTAATATTGTGCATCATCACCTCTATAGAATTGTAAGTCGCCCATGTTCTCTGTTGGTATGTCTATATAGAACACACCACTTAACATAGCATCTTGGTGATTGTGTAAAGTGTGATAAGCACCTGGACCGTTGATGTTGATCCAGAAGTTTTGTAATTTCAAAGGAGGAAAGCCAACACGACTACGACAATATTCAACTGCCTTATCAAGTTCTATAACCATTACATTAAAAACTTGTTGTAGGTTAGGTGGAAGCAAATCAATATTTTCTATTGAACGACTGTGCCAACCACCTTCGTTGCTATTACCTGCTAGTTCTGGTTCCTTGTTTCTCCAAGCCTGTGCAATTTGTTTTATGGCATTTCGATCAATAACATCATTGATGCCTGCAAACACAATACTAGGAAACCATAGATCCGCCTTGAGTTCCATTAAAATCCTTCCTCTAACATACGTTTACGCAATTCTTTCTTTTGTCGGGCAATACCAGCCGCCTTTGCTCTTGCTCTTTTTTCGCTAGGTTTTTCGTAATATTGTTTTGCTTTATAGTCCATCAATATACCTTCCTGCGATACCCGTTTTTTAAATTTTCTCAATGCACCGTTGAAGTCGCCATTGCGAACTAAAACAGTAAGACCACCCTTAGGTCTGTCCTTGAATTTTGACAAAGCTACCGTTCTCCTCTGTAATTTGTCTCACGTCGTAAATCCTTCGAGTGTTAATTACATTATACGACATCTCTTCGGCTTTTGTCAAGTAATAAGTTTTATCAAAACTTAAGAGATAGCCAATAAGCCATTGATACTCATTGCGAGTATTGTCTACATCTAATATAATTGTACCTACTTGATTTACTATATCTAATAACCAATTTACATCATGCCCTTGGTCTTGGTCAAACAAGTAAACATTTAAGTTTTGACCTACTTGTTTTGCCATTTCGTTAAATTGTTCTTTTACTAAATCACTTGGATTCATCAATAAAAAACTTTTATTGTCGTTATACAATTTATCAGGTGGCGTGATTAAATTGAGTACTGGATCTTTCATACTACTACTTATTTTCCTGGATCTTATTCCAAATTGAGTTCTGACTTTGTTCTTGGTTTTGAACGTAATTTTCGGATTCTATTACTTCTGTGAAGTCGGGTCGGAGTCTTCCGGGTTCGTCGTTTGACGTAGTTGCTTGTTGCTTACCTTTGTTATGTAATTGGTTCCCTTCACCGTTTTTTTTTGAGCTTCGTCTATTTGTTTAACCTCTTCACCGTAAAAGATTCTGTTCTTAGTGTCTGGAAATTCTTTATCACTAATAGTTTCTTCTTTTTTAGCATCTTCTTTTGCAACTTCTTCTTCTGCGGCCTTAACCCATTTGTTCCATTTGTCAAGGTCCTTTGCTTCTTCTTCAACGTCAATCTCTTCTAATGCTTTTCGCATTTCTTCTTCGTCTTTTTTAGCTTCTTCTTCTGGAGTAGGCTCGTCATATTTTTTATTGAACTCTTCGTATCCTTCAACTTCAGCAGGATCAAAGCCATCTTCAACAGGCTTTGGCTCAGGACGAGGCTCTAGCTCTTCTTCCATCATCTCGCTATATGATTTTTGATTTTCTATTACAGGTGGAACGTTCTTTGCTATCTTTTCTGCACGAAGTTGTTCGAGCTCACGACGGTCTTCTTCTGCTAGTTCTTCTTTACTAACATCTTCAAACTTACCTTCGGGCTCTGGGTCGTTAGGATCTTCTGGATCCGGATCGGACTTTGGGGGCAACCTTGGACCCTTATCCTCTCTTACATATTGGAATGTGTACTGCGAAGCAATCAACAATAATACTGCTAGTGGATCAAATACAAAAATTATAATTATAATTACCCAACGAACTGCTTGTTCTAATAAGTCTTCATTTGCATTTTCACCATATATGAATTCTGCAATATACTTGATAGGACCTACTTCAGCTTCTAACTGTCTATATGTTTTTTCGTAGTTGAACTTTTCTTCTCTAACACCATCAATAATAACTTGTTCCTTATCAATGAATTTTTCTAGTTCTTCTATTCTAGCATCTAGGTCTTCTGTCTTAGCATTAGCTTGGCTTCTAAGATCTTGTATTCTATCCTGTATTGCTTTTATATCACCTGCATACTTGGCATCAACTTTAGCAAGTGCATCATTAAGTTGTGAATTAATATTACGTATTTCTCTCTGTGCCGAACTTGCCACTGACAGTTCATTTGCTTTTGCTTCTTCTACTGCTTTATCAAATTTAGCACCACCACCAAAGGATCCTTCAAATCTATCCTTGGCCGCTTGTATATCTGCTTCTTTACGTTCTCTTGCTTGTTCAATACGTTTGTTCTGTAATTCTATTTGCTTATCAAAGTCTTTTCTAATGTCGTCTTTCTCTGCTTTAATAAGGACATTAATTTTATCTAATTCTACTTGTTCACGATCAATTAGGTTATCAACACGGATATCCTCGCCACCTAATAGGCGATTCATTTCAGTTGTCCAACGTTCTATTTTACCTTCTGATCTTGTTATTTTGTCGTCTATAGTTTCAATAAGAGCAACCTGCTCCTGCGACATACTTGTTTGTTCTATGTGGGCTTTGGATAAGAAACCAAAGATACCCATAGATGTAATGAACATCAATACAAATACTGCAACGGAGAGATAAGTCTTTAACCACCAGGTAGCCCGACTCCAATGTCTATGCAACCATACTGCCGTTACAAGTTTCCCTACCTCTAGAGAAACACCCATAATAATGATTGGAATCACAGCCGCGGCAAATATAGCCGCCAATCCTGCCACCGAATAGTATATAGCTACCGCACTAATAGTTAATGCAGATAGAAATGTTAATATTCCTAATAACATACTGCTCCCTCTGTATTCTTTGTATAACATATTTAGCTATTTTTTACCTCATTTCGGAGAAGTTAAACTATCTGATAAAACGCCAACCTTCGTGTCCTGTTCCACGACAAGCGGTTTCTTTAAAATGTCTTAGTTTGCCTTTGTAAACTAACTTAGACATAACCACTCTGCAATAACCACTACCCATTGGATATGTACTTGCTACAATAACTTCACCGTTGGTTCCAGTTTCATTGTTGTACCAACTTGTACTTTGTCCATTCTCACTATTGTCAAGTGCGAAATACATAGCTTGTTCTTGTTTTAATCTATCATTAGCAGGTAATCTATACCAATGCCATTTTGTTAAATTAACAATAACACCTACATATCCGTTGCTAGGTTGATAGGAAGATTGTACACTAGAACTTGCCGTATCACTTGTATTATAGGTTTGTACACCCGTTGTTGAACTACAAGCACCTAATAGACTAATAAGGGCTAGTAACAATATACCATTTACTACTCTCATAATCCTTCCCTTCAAAAAGACAAGCATAGCCTTTTCTTTCAACCATCTTGCCTCCTATTAAAACAGAGTACCAATGTTCCCTACATTGTTTACCCATACCCATTTTAGGTGGTAAGAGTTTCTTTACAGGATCATCGCTACACTTTGTGATTTGTTTGCTATTGGTAGTACCATTATTATCAATAATAGTCTTTTCCGTATCGCAGTACTGGTGACCGTTTTCTTCTAACGTTAGTTTGTTGCCTGTGGCACTACAACCTGTGCAGACCACCATCAGAGCTACTATGTATAGAAGACTTTTCATACGATCCTCCTAGTCGATTTGTTTAGCAGATTTATTGATAGAGTTTGTATCAACCTTGTTCTTATTAGCTCTAATACCTTGAGCTTCAGCTACTAGTTGATCTACAATTTCTTTATCAAGTTTCAACATAATGAAATGATAGTACTTGCCATTTCTTTTATACAAGTATCCTTCATTAGATGAATAGTGTCTTACTACTGTATCTGTGATTTTGTTTACAACCAATACTTGAGATTGTGTAGTAGAAACCATACTGTCTTCTGCTCCACTATCATTATACTCAATAGTTGTTCTCTTATTCACTGCACCGTTGATTCTATCAGCGATTTTAGTTTTTGCTAGTTGAATTGCTTTGTCATAAGCGGCTTCTTTAAATCCACTTACACCACTACCACAAGCATAGTAGTAATCTTTAGACCACCAAAACCAACCTTCAGTTCCAGTGTCCTTACATTTCATATACCAATTAGGTACAACGTCTTGTTGCTTCTCGACCACCGTGGTCATAGTAGAACAAGCTGACATCATTAACGCCATTGTTGCGACTAATGTCAGATTTTTTATAGTGCCTTTCATTAAAGCCTCCGTAAGTTTATCTTCATTATGTATATACTATAGCACCGAATGTGGCTTTAGTCAACCTATATTTTACCAAAAATATTAATTCCTTCTCATCTGAGATATTTCGGTAGCTTGTTTTCTACCTGTCTTATCGTCATCATCAGCAAACACGGGAACTAAATTGGATTTGTGCATCATAGCAATACCTACTAACTTACGTTCTCCTGTGTAATGCATTGGTTCTTTTTTGGTACAAGCAGAAAAGGATTGTTTAGTTCTAAGGCTAGGAGCCTTATCCAATTCTGTTTCTCTACGATATACACCTGTATCATGCCAAGGTGTAGTCATAGTAGTTGTTGTTTTTGTTTTTGGTTTGTAACGTCCATGAATGTAATCGATGTATTCATCAAGTGTCATCATGTGTCCATGACACCCAATCTTCTTCATTTGTTTGTTATGCTTTCGCATCTGTACAGTCCATTTTTCAATATTGGATTTTGTACGTTTGATTTTGGACTTACGGCTACTAGTATTAAGAGTAGTTAAGCCACGTGCTAAATGCATTGTCATATTACTAACCTCTCCAAAATAATAAAATGGGACCTGCTACAAGAACTGCGGAATAAGCCAATATTGTTTCACCCAACTCGCTATCGAAGGGCAAGTGCATGGAATAGCCGATACCGACTAGACCAATGATAAAAGACAATATTACTAATATCGCATTCATATATACAATGTAACACAATATTAGTAAAGTGTCAAGTAGTTTGGTAAATTAAATTTGTTTGCCTAAAGAAGGCTCAATTATTGTTCTTTTGACTTTTTCTTCTTCAACACAGTAAACCATTTCTATAGGTCTTTGGCCATACTCTCTGGCAACTGTCCAAATCACTTGTTCTGGATTGTGTTGAGCCCATTCGGTACAGGCTTCGATTGAATTAAATGTGGGTTCGGTGAATACGTACAAATCACGTGCACCATTCTCCATGACGCCTGCCATAAGCACGACGACTAATATTTTTAGCATTTATAGAGTGACCTTTCCTTCCTTGAGTAAACGTTCTCTATTATTTAAGTGTGCTTGTTCAACTTGGTCTTTGTTCTGGCCTGTATACAATACAGCATACCCTTCCTGTATTAATATCTCAGTGCATCTCTTTCCGTCGACGATAAAGTCTCCAAGTATTCTTCCGAACTTGCCTTTTTTATCTTCGCCACTTCTGTCTATCTCAGTTTTAAGATGTTGTTTAGATCCAATTGGTAATAGTTCTTTTAGTCTTGCCTTACTGGCTAATCCAAACTTCTTTTCGACCTTATCTCTTGTTCTAGACTCTGGAGTGTCAATGCCCATCATTCTTACTCGTTCCTTGTGCATCCACATACCAAAGCCTAGATCAATATCGATATCAACTGTATCTCCGTCTACTACTCGTAGTATTTTACATTTGTATTCGTACATTATCTTCCTTGTCCTCTATAAAATTTATGACTTCTCTTCTTATGCTTGTTCATAGAGGACATCTTACAAGACTTCTTACGTCCTGCTTGTGATGTCGTTTTAGGTTTGCTAACGTGAATCGCAGTTGAACTAAACATCTTAGCCATTGTTTTACTCCATATTAAGTATGTAGTTATTTACCAAAATATGTGTAACTTATAGCTTGGTATAAATGTAGCTTATGGCTCTGGGGGTAGGACTCGAACCTACACGGTAAATATATTGCAGTACATCTACCATACGATTAACAGTCGTACGTGTCTACCAATTCCACCACCCCAGATTAAACTTTAGTCTTTCCAGTGTTTATCTAAGGCCGCAATCATACGTGTCATACCTATACCACCGCCAACTCTTGGAAAGAAGTCAAACTCTAAGAACTTCTCTAACTCTGCTTCAACTCTGTCTTTGCCAAACAGTTTGAATAATAGTGCTGAGTATTCTCCATTTGTTATTGTGTGAAATGTATCACGCATCATGTCTATGTCTGTAGAACGTTCTGCTGATCCTATTGTTTCCATACCACCTAGTATAACATCTATCTTCTTAGATGTTGCACCACCTTCATGTCTGCTCATGTTCCAGAAAGGACTTGTAAACTCTGGGAAGTCAGTAATCATAGTTGTACCAAACTCTTCATACATCTTTCCTTCTTCTTCTGCTGTCATTTCATAATCATTAGCATGACCATAGTGTTGTTGCCATTCAGCATAAGTTTTCTCTGTAGGTTTCTTAAAGCCTAAGTGTTCACATAGTTCGTACTCCATCTTTTTAAGATCATCTATGTCACCTGGCATTTCAAACTCGAACATTGGAAATATTATATCATGTCTACCTGGTATTGCGTTTGGTTCCTGTCTATAGGAAGTGGAGACACAAAAAAACCCCTTCGAAGAGGGGCTACTTAATAATTCATGTTCAAGCCACATCTGGCCTGTCTGGGGTAAGGGCCATACCTGGCCTGCATAATTGTATGTTGCTACATTGAACGGATCTTCACAAGCGGCTAATATGGACAATCTATTTTGTGTATGGACTTCTTCAAATCCTTTATCCAAAAAAAATGACCTTAAAAGGCCAACTGCGTGTGTAAACTTTTGTGGGGATATTAGTTGCGTCATTTCTTTTTCCTTTGCTATTGTTAGGTCAAAAAAAATTTCAGTCAAAAAAAAATTGACCGTGTTCTTCTGCCTATCTATTTATCATCTTGAATAAATTTCATGGCGGGAGTGAAGGGACTCGAACCCTCGGCCTTCCGCGTGACAGGCGGACGCTCTAACCAACTGAGCTACACCCCCATATGGTGGTGGAGGATACAGGAGTCGAACCTGCGACCTCCTGAATGCAAATCAGGCGCTCTCCCAACTGAGCTAATCCCCCAAAGTCTTAACCGCAACCGGATATACAAATCATCCAAGGTTGTCCAAATGCTATCTGATGTGCTACGTCTAAAACTATAGCTACACCCATTATCGTTACAAAAGTCATCATGTCACTGTTCCTTGTGTTGTGATAAAAACTAGCTTTATTATATATTCTTTTAATGGTTATGTCAAGTGGAAAGAGGGTTAGATGGATTTACGTCTAGGTATTTCCCCCATTCTGCATAATAATGGCGCATTCCTACTTCATCATGTATAGTATGATTCTCATGTCTACCATGTAGTATGTGCCTTCTTTCAGTGCCTTCAGACATTGATACTCCTTGTCCTGTGACTCCTATAAGGTCTTCATGCAAATTACGGCCAAAAGGTCCCCATATGGTATTATGGTGTTTGATACGAGTGGCACGTTCTTCTGGAGTATCTTTCTTAAGTCCATATCCACGAAACTCAATCAGTACACTATTAGGACCTAAGGGAGTGACACTATCCGAACGATATGCACTACCACGTAGGTTAAAGTTGAAACCAGGAAACAGATCAACCATATACCATTGGTTGGGTGGTAAGTTAGGAAAACTTAATTCTCCTCTATCACCTTCTTTATCAAACTCAGTGTAGTTGACAGTAAAAGAACTTACGTTTACATGACCGTTATCAAATGCAATATTCTTACGTGCAAAGTATTCATCATTGAATCCAGTTACACGATTGAAGTAGTGCATAAAGTCATGATAGAATTCACTGTTAGTATCATGCCATAGCTTATAGTTTGTTGGAATGATTGCTTTATGATAATGAAATACTTCTAGTTCTTCTGTATCAATAGCATCAGCTATACAATCAAATGCACCTGCTGTCCATTGTTCTACAGTTTGATCAGGCTCAGGATTAAGTGTAACCCATATCATACCTCCATGCTTTACTTCCAAATGCAACCTAGGTTCAACAGTAACAATAGGTGCTCCTAGTGTTCCTGCTGGTGTTTGCTTACCATAGTTACGATATGCTCTGTATTCTTTACCTGTGTTGTAAACAAGAACATTAACACCTGCTATCTGCGTTGTTCTAAAGTCTAATTCGTTTGGTAGTTCACTCTTGTGACACATAGGAATCCAAACCTTGCTAAAGATTTCCTTTTGCTCTTGTTCAAATATTTTATGATTGTTGTAACACTCGCTACTGATATATTCTACTGCTGGTTCTTTCAACCAGTTTTTATGATTGCGTGGTGGCATTGTAGTTACTCCTTCTCACCTGCACCGTATTTATTTAGAATGTATTATAGGCTTTGCCTATGTAGTAATAGACGCAACTTTTCTGTTGCCAGGTAAGTTGCCAACCCCGTAGAATTATGCCGCTAGGGCTAACTCTTCAGTTACAACAGACTTCTGCTTACCGAAGTTTACAAAAGTCACGTTGTTTAGTGCATTATCGTTTGCATCTATACGTTTGTTCGCGTTAACCGAGCTTACATCCGGACAATCTCCTTTAACCTTAACAAGCCAATCGATCCTAATTCCACCCCGTCGGGGGTATATTGAATTGGTGGAGTGGCCGGGAATTGCACCCGGGTCTTGCTCTTGTGACATACGTT
>MDSY01128090.1_pt1 | contig 14304 bp, 16 predicted proteins | sample 811131 | NCBI WGS metagenome assembly MDSY01 (sample SAMN05326643, study PRJNA326480) | marine metagenome | isolation source: seawater | place: Atlantic Ocean: South West | collected 2010 | reverse complement strand
CTGGTGCATCAAAGGGAGTGGATGTAAAAAGCCAATCCATTTCACTCACCCATTGTACTGAGTCTTCATTTGTTCCGACAAATGGATCAGGAATGATATTGTTTCTCCTCAATGTGCTATGTAAACTTCCCGGCATCCATCCTGGTACAGTAATTTCTGTAGAGTCGAGGCATTGCCATATCCCATTGGTCGGAAGACTTTTTTGGGCTGTAACATCACTTGCATATGGTGATGTTAGAATTGCAGACAAAAGAAGCAGGGTTGGAAGTAAATTTCTCACGTTGCAAATTACACAACACTTGCCTCTTGACGTATATTGAATTTCAAGGCGGTTGGGTTTCATTTTAGAGCGGCTGTGAAATCAAAGTAAAGACCAGATGCTTTCATTGACTTTTTACATATCATGTCAGTCGCAATACCACACGAATCATTAATATATGGATCAAGAAGAGGGTGTTGTCATTTGGGACTTGTTGCTTATTCTTGTCTCCTTGAGAACTCTTTGTAATAAATTTTACTTTTCGTGTTGTATGAGTTTAAATCCTCACTATATTTGCACCCCTGATATTTTAAAGGATAAAGATGGCAAATCACAAGTCGGCATTAAAGCGCGTTCGTTCAGATGAGAAGAAACGCGATCGCAATCGTTACCAGCACAAGACAACTCGTAACGCTTTACGTAAATTACGTGAATCAACAAATTTGAAAGAGGCAACAGAGATGTTGCCTAAAGTTTCATCTATGTTGGACAAATTATCCAAGAACAATGTGATTCACAAAAACAAGGCGTCCAACCTTAAAGCCAGCATAGCCGCACATACATCGGCTCTCAAATAAGTCTTACAAATTATGATATTTAACCTCTCGACGTCTGTCGGGGGGTTTTTTTTTGATTAATTTTTAGCGTTGAATGAATTACAATGTGATTGCAAAGAGTTGTTCTCAAGACAGAAGTCTTCAAGACAGGATTCTCACCTATGGAACCAGTTCATTAACCAATGTTGAGCTCATGACGTTGTTGATGGGGCAGAGTAAAAGTGTGCAATCACCTGCTGATCTTGCGGAAGATTTGTTGAAGTTGACCGGAGGAGATTTGTATGCCTTAGGCAAACTGCTTCCAGAAGGCTTTGAGCAAGTTCATGGAGTTGGAAAGGAAATTGCTGTGGTTCTTGCTGTATCGATGGAATTGGGTCGAAGACGAACATTTAGTTCCTTGGGGATATCTCATGCCATAGTCTCATCCCGAGATGTGTTTAATCGTTTTTCCGGAAGACTTTCAGACCTTCAGCACGAAGAGTTTTGGATTTTACTCTTGAAACGCTCTAACCATGTGCTTGCTGAAATTAAAATTTCTTCAGGCGGACTGTCAGGGACTGTGGCTGATCCCAAATTGATTTTTGCGCGGGCTTTGGCATTGCGAGCCTCAGCTATTGTTCTTATTCATAATCATCCTTCTGGAAACTCCAAGCCAAGTGTTGCTGATAGAAATCTAACAAAAAACCTTTGTAGAGCTGGAGGTTTCTTAGATTTACCAGTCGTGGATCACATTATCATTGCAGGCAAAGACTTTGTTAGCTTTGCCGATGAAGGATTTTTATAAATGGCACAAATATTTACAATTGTAGGGGCACGTCCTCAATTTATTAAAGCGGCTGCAATGACAAGAGCTATTGCAGCGTCTTCTCATTGGAGCCAAATCATCCTTCATACAGGTCAGCACTATGACTCCTTGTTGTCAGACATTTTCTTTTCAGAATTAAATTTACCCAAACCCACTTTCACCCTTCAACTGGCCGCGAGTGAAAGGGCTGAAAGAATGGTGGAAATGAGAAAGGGAATTCAGAAGGCTTTGTTAATTTCCAGCCCTGATGTCGTTCTTGTTTATGGCGACACAGATTCAACTTTAGCGGGTGCGCAAGTAGCTCATAAACTTAAGATTCCATTGATTCATATTGAAGCTGGTCTCAGGTCTTTCGATTTAGATATGCCAGAAGAGAGCAACAGAATTGAGACGGATAAATTATCTGACTTACTTGTTGCACCTACGAGAACAGCTGTTGAAAATCTTAAAAATGAAGGTTTGTTGAACTTTATTCCTTCTGGCGACATTATGCACGACAATGCATTGCACTTTACAAAAGAAACAACATGTAAAAGAACTTCATCAGTTCTTGTGACTATACACAGGCCTTCAAATGTCGACTCCAAAGACAGGCTACTCCTTTGGATAGATGCCATCAGTAATTTCTGTATCAGCAACAACACATCTGCTGTATTTCCAGTTCATCCTAGGACTGAAAAGGGTCTGGTGGAAATCTTTGGTGACAAGTTTAAAGACACTTTAAAGCACAAATGTATTCATGCGATACAACCAGTTAGTTATTTAGAGTTGCTTCAGTTACTTAAATCTTCCTCACTCGTTGTTACTGATTCAGGGGGAGTTCAAAAAGAAGCCTACAGTTGTGGTACTTCATCAATTGTGATTCGACACAATACAGAGTGGGTTGAATTGATCAATTCAGGACATTCCGTTCTGTGTCCAGAACCTCAAGATCTCATGTATTTAGCTCAGTCAAAGTTTGCGCAATTCATCGATAATTCTGACAATCTTTATGGAGACGGCCAGGCCTCAGTTCGTATCTTGAAGGAGATTTCTAAGCGTTTCTCAAGCTTGTAATTGTTCTGTTCATGAGTACAATCATCATAACATATCCTTTTCCTACTTCAAGGATGAAGTATGCTGCGAACATTCTTTTTAATGTTTGTTTGGGAATGAAAGTAGACTGGGACTGTTCTTCAAATGATGATATATTGACCTTATCTTATGGTGGTCACTCTCTTTCATGTCCTGTTCATGCTCTCAGTCTTTCTGATGATGAAAATGCTATTTCAGCAGGTGTAAATTGGACTCATTGGGGACGTTTTACATATCCATGTGAAGTTTTAGGAATGACAGATCTCCAATTCGATCCTTTGGCAGCGGCATTTTTCTGTTGTGTCAGGTGGGAAGAACTGGATTCACAAGGTGAAAAAAACAACCTATTTCGAGATGTTCACGGAAGGTATAGAGGTTCTGTTAGCTCAGCTTATACTCACAAGATGCTTAAAACACCTCTTGTGGAAAACCTAGCTCATGCTATTGCTTCAGAGTTACAGATACCTGCGGATTTATATTCTTCAGACTATGCCTTTGAGTCCACAATTGATGTAGATATTGCTTATGCTTTTAAGGGCAGGGATTTGTTCCACCATGTCTTTGCATCATTGCGAGATTTTTTGTTTTTCAGGTGGGGAGCTTTGCGCAACAGGTTCGATGTGCTCATGGGAGGTACCGATCCTTATTCCACCTATGATTGGTTGATTGCAGTTAATCAGCCGGTGAAAACACCTGTTCGATTTTTTATTCTCTATTCAGACTACAAACGACCCTATGACCTCCCTGTACATAAATCAGTTTTAAATCGTTTGATTGCAAAACTTGCTAAGTCATCCTTGGTTTCTTGGCATCCGAGTTATGAATCATCTTCGTCTTTGCGTGTTTTCGAAAAAGAAAAACACTGTTTTGAGAACAATGGTGTGAAGAATGCAAATAACACAGAAGTGATCAGAACTCATTTTTTAATGGGGGAGCAGTCCTCTTGGAATCAACTTGAGGGTCTGGGAATCAAACACGATTACTCTATGGGTTATGCTGACCAGGTTGGGTTTCGATCAGGAATGAGTAAACCATACCCTGCTTATGACGTCGTGACAGAAAAACCTATGGACCTAATCATTCACCCATTTGCTGTGATGGACTCTACGTTAAAATCTTACTTGATGTTAGATACTTATGAAGCTTTGGAAGAAGTCTCCCAATTGTCAGACAGCGTTAGAGATGTGGGGGGAGTAATGGTGATTGTTTGGCACAACACCTCAGTTTCTAATTATGGAATTTGGCAAGGTTGGCAAAGTCTGTACAAGGAAGTAGTCTTAAGGTGCATACCTTAGAGGTATGAATGAAACATTGATTCACGATTTCAGTACGAAGCCAGGAATGGCTGGTTCTCTTCTCTTTAGTCTTCGGCATGAGGTGGCTCAAAGTCACCGTGGTGCATTTCGTCACAACCTTCAACGGCTGGGTTCGCTGTTAGGCAACGCCATGGCTGAAGTTTGGCCAATGAAAGAGGTAGATGTTAAGACAGGTCTTGGAGTTGCGCAATGTACTGTCATCAGAGAACAGCCAGTTCTAGCAACAGTTATGCGTGCTGGTTTGCCTATGCATGCTGGAGTTCTGGAGGTATGGGATGAAGCAGATTGCGCTTTCGTTTCTGCTTATCGTAAACACAACGAAAAAGGCGATTTCGATATTGAAATTGAGTATATAGGTGCCCCCTCTTGTAAGGATAGACTTCTTGTTTTAGTTGATCCAATGCTTGCAACTGGAGCTTCCATGGTTGCTGCATACCAAGCGCTGTGTGTCGATGGTGCGCCTCGTCAACTTCATGTGATTGTAGCAATTGCTAGTCCAGAAGGTGTTGAGTATGCCCAAAACCTATTGCCAAAGGGCACTGTTTTTTGGATCGGAGCCATAGACGAAGGGTTAGATGCGAACGGGTATATCGTACCAGGTTTGGGTGATGCAGGAGATCTTTCATACGGCACGAAAACCAGATCGTAAGATGTTTGACCAAGGTCTTTTATCTGGCTTAGCGAGTTTTTTCAGTTGGTTGGCCATGTCGATCCTTAAGTTCGTGATTACACCCAGCCTCATGACAGCAGCAGGATATGAAATTTGGGAAATTCTTCTTGTTACTTTTTCAGGTGCCATTGTTGGTGTTCTGATCTTTTATCATGGAGGAACAGCGATCTTTGCATGGCTTTCCGGTTTAAAGTCAAGAGTAACTTTTTTTACATCTAAAAAGAAAAAGTTCGTTGTTACTCCAGGAAGAAGAAAATTTATTGAGTTTAAGGGAAAGTATGGGTTTTCTGGTCTTTTGATTGCCGCAGGTTTGTTTTCTGTTCCCATTTCAGCACTTTTATGCGCTAAATATTTCAACAACAAGAAAAACACTGTCGTGTATTTAATTTTTGCTTTTTTTACTTGGTCGAGTGTCCTTACATTTCTGAGTATATGTGTGAAAAACGGGTTGTTTTAATATTATTTTTATCTCATGAAAGATTTGTTTTTTGATCTAGATCACACGCTTTGGGACTTTGAGAAAAATTCCAGAGAAGCATTGGCTGAGGGGTATGATTTTATTGATCTTACGTCATTTGGTGTCAGTAGTTTTGAGGATTACCTTCAAGAATATGAAAAGGCAAACGATTGGTGTTGGGGAGAATATCGAGAAGGTAGAATGGACAAAGATGAATTGCGAGGAAAGAGATTTTCTCTTGCATTAAAAAAATGGGGTCTAGAGAACGACATTCAGCTCGGCAATCGTTTGGGATCTCATTACGTAAACACCTCACCACACAAAACACACCTTGTAAAGGATGCATTAAAAGTTGTCAAGGAGTTGTCTGAACGGGGTCATAAATTAGTCATCCTGACAAATGGATTTGAGGAAGTTCAACATCTTAAAGTAGACAAGTGTGGTTTGAGTCCTTATTTCGATTCCATTTTAACCAGTGATGCTCTGGGAATTAAGAAGCCCCACAGGGGCATTTTTACACTCGCTTTAGAATTGTCCCATTCGTCCGCCAACAATGCTGTGATGCTTGGTGATAGTTTGCAGGCTGATATTCTAGGTGGCAGAGATGCTGGATGGGGTCAAGTGTATTATAATCCACTTCAGATTAAGCACCATGAAGAGGTTCAGCACGAGGTGAGTGATTTGATCTCCATTTTAGACCTTCCTCTCAGAAAATAATTCAGTACCTTCGTGTCATGGCAAACAATGAAAAGAAGAACAAGCTTAATATTGAGCTTCCGGAAGAAGTAAGTGAAGGAGTGTACTCAAATTTGGCTGTCATTACTCACAGTCCAACCGAGTTTGTGACAGACTTCATTCAAATCATGCCAGGTATGCCTAAAGCCAAGGTCCGCTCGAGAGTGATTATGACTCCACAGCACGCTAAAAGATTGCTAAAAGCTCTCGCAGGAAATGTGAAGCGCTTTGAAGACAAGCATGGTGCGATTTCTGAAATCAGCGAGCCTGAAGGCACGATGCCATTGGCTTTTGGAGGACCACAGGGAGAGGCTTAGTTTTTGTCGTTGAGATGAATCTTCGTTCCGTTTAAACAGCCGTAGACTGTTCCTTGAAGCTTCCGATTCAGCCATGGATTGTTCGCTCCAGCAGATATGTTTTGAAAGTTACATTCTTTCTCTGGGTCAAACCATGTGATCTTTGCGGGTGCTCCCAATTCAATGTGTACCTCGGGGATATTGTATACCCTGCGCGTTGCGTTTGAAATTGAGTCAATAAGTCTGTTCAGGTCTAATTTTTCACAAGCTGTTTTTGTTGCAGCAAAAACAGTTTCAATTCCGGAGATCCCATTTGGACTGAGCATAAACTCGACATCATGAGATTCTATGTTTTCAGGGCGGTGATCAGATATGATTGAGTCTATCGTGCCGTTTTGTAAAGCAACACGTAACGCTTTTCTATCTGACTTTAATCTGAATGGAGGTTTTACACGAAGTGTTCCATCAAAATCACTCAAATCTTCATCTATAAATGTGAGGTGATGTGGCGTAGTAGCAGCTGTAATGTTAAGTCCTTTTTTCTTGGCTTTTCGAATCAGTTCAATTCCTAATGCTGAAGAAACAATAGGGATATGTATTCTTCCTCCCGCATAGGATAAAAGTTCGATATCTCTTTGAATTCGAAGGCTCTCTGATTCAGTTGGTGAGCCTGTTAAACCTAACTGGGTACTAGTGACACCTTCATGCATCTGAGCTCCAGGATTTAGCTCGGAGTCCATGGCTTCAGATAGAACTACATCTCCAGAGGGTCGCAGATATTCGAGGGCACGGTGCAACAATCCAACTTTGTTGATGGGCCTGTCGTCTGTGAATCCAATGGCACCGGCATCCGCCATGTCAATTAATTCTGACAGTTGTTCTCCGGATCTGTTTTTAGAGAGACAACCCAGCGGATGAATCTCACAAGGCGAGTCTGTTTGTTCACCTCTAGAAATAAGGTATGCAACGGAAGTTTTATTGTCAATGGGTGGTGACGTCGATGGTAAAATTGCGACATCTGTAAACCCTCCTGCTGCTGCGGCATAAAGCCCTCTCTCTAACCCCTCTTTTATTTCATCACCTGGATCTCTGAAGTGAGCTTGTCCATCCATCCATCCAGGACTTATGTAGCTGTCTTCTTGATGGAGAACCAAACATGAATGGTTGTCTAAATCTTTACCTATCTCTGAGATAGAACCATCAGTAATCTTCACGTCGACATTTTTTCCGTCGTATGATCCTCCAGGATCAATCACGTTCACTTTTTTTAAAATTATGTGTGTTTCCATCTTTTTTGAAGAATAGTTTCACATGCAAGAGCTGTGATTACAATAAGAATTAACTGCCACCAAATGTGTATTCCAGATGTCACATTTACAATCGCATCAGAGATATTTTTATCGGTAAGTTCAAGGACATTTGCCTTGGTCCATCCATGGTTGATTAATTCAGTCTTAAAACCTGGAACGTCCCATGCAGAAGGGTCACTTTCAATTCTATCAGCGTTAACTCCGAAAGCAAGTGCGGTAGTCGAGTCAATCTCTACCGTGTAATTTCCAGGTGTGTCAATTTGTGGACCCAACAAGATTCTTGTCGAACCGTTGTTTGTTCTAACTTCAGGTAACACAAAGGAATCACTTTTGTTGAATCTAACTTTGACAATCTCGTTGGGTTCAACTTCGAAGTTTAAATAGATTTTATTTTCACTTTTAAGGGTGATTGATTCTGCTTTTGCTGAACGTGCTACTTCGGATAGCCTCAATAAAATCGGGACAAAAATGGCGTGTTTCACGAAATTTCCAGTTTCTTGTTCCAAGGGAATGCTTAATAAAAAGGCACTCCCTTCGCCAACAGGAACCCTAGATAGAAAGGGAAAGCCTTTTGAGGTGCTCCCTAAAACTTCCTCTTTGTCAGACACAATTCTCGCGATACATCTGTCAGATACAGGCATGTCTAACCTCGTGGGTGGAGATGAAAAGACACCGTGAAATAAGGGATGTAAGAATTTAATATTTTTTAAAGCCTCAGGTTTTTTTGTTTTATTCCAAACCTTCCCCTTTCCAAAACCCAGCTTCGTTCGTAACAATTCAGCTTTCGGATTGTTGTTCAATGAGTCCGGTATGATTAACACAGTTCCACCGTTGGATGTAAAATCAACAAGAGATTGGGTGATGCCACTCGATGGGGCTTGGACGGCATTGACGACAATTAAATCAAAGTTCGATGTTGTCGCAAAGTCAGGAAGCGTCTCTGTGGTTTCAAGATTAACGGAAACACCGCTGGAGCTAAAGACCCTTTCGATACTTTGACTTGCGTTGGAATTTTTCTCATCGCTTAATTGAAGGATGTCGATTTGTTTGACCACTTCGTATCCCAAATAAAAGGTATCGTCGAATGTAATCGGTGAGTCTTCAATTGAAATGACGGCGTGGTTAAACCCACTCTCCCTGTGCGTGAAGTGAAGAACGGTATCCGTGTCCATTCCAGGACTTAAGTTGAATGAAGAAATCGCTTTTCTTTCATCGTTAATGTCCAATTGTAGCCCCAGGCCATCGACCCGTTGCAGCGCATTGTGCTTCAACCTAACATGAAGTTTTGCGGGATCTCCTGTTGTCGCAATGGGGGAGTTGAACCATGCAGAGTCAATCCAAACGTTGGGTCTTTCATTTGCAATGCAAGGAACAAAGTTGATCGAAATAGTTGTATCCGGTTGAAAGTCATCTGAAAAACTGTGAGAACTCTTTTGTAAATCGCTGAGCAGATAAATTGTTTTTGTTCTTTCAGAATCTTTGCTTAATTGATCAGTAGACCTAGCTAATACGGCTTCAATATTTCGCACGAATGGTTCTGTTTGAATGGAGGAAATTCGTTCAAGAGCTTCTTCTTTGCTGAGAAAGTGTGCGTCTTTTCCAGCAAAGGAATTGGTGATAACGTGAAACTTGTCAGTTTCCGAGTAACTGTCAGTGATCTCAGAAGCTCGCGTTTTTGCAACTTGCAATACAGGCCCTTGCTCACCCAATCCTTCACTTGAAGGGCTTGTGTCGATATAAATTGAAATGACATTGCCCATACTTCCTTTATGTTCGTCATTTCCAGAGTAAGGTATATACGGCCCCGCAAACGCGAGTACCAAACATGCGATGGCTAGAATTCTAAGAAGAAGGAGAAGAAGATTTCGAATTCTCTGAGTTGAACGGGTTTCTTTGTTGACATTTTCTAAAAATCCAACATTAGAAAATGTGACGGTTCGAAATCTCCGCAATTGCAGTAAATGAATTAAAATTGGGATGATTACCGCACATAATCCCCATAGTATTTCTGGTCTAACCCATTCCATTTCTTTGACAAAGTTAGTTAGTTTTACAACCTTTACCGCAAAATGAATATGGATAAGAGTTTAAATACGATGATTAAGTTGTCAAAGCGTGAATTGGGGGAGTTCTTGAATGAAAAAGTCACAGAGTTTGAGACCCGAGATTTTATCAAAGATGACCCCATATCCATCCCCCATTTGTTTACAGAAAAACAAGACATTGAGATAGCAGGTTTTCTGACGGCAACGATCGCCTGGGGAAACCGTAAGTCAATTTTAAAGAATGCAAATCGTTTGATGGAACGCATGGATCATGCTCCTTTTGATTTCGTGATGAATTTTGAAAAAGCAGATGAGAAAGTGTTTGATGGCTTTTGTCACAGAACCTTTCAGCCAGAAGATGCTGTTTACTTTATGGGGGCTTTGCGGCGTATCATCAATGAGTATGGAAGTTTAGAAAATGTGGTTTCTTCATCTTGGGAAGCATCAGGAAGCCCTGACAATGTTAATGCAGCATTGAGTCATTTTCATACTGTGTTCTTTGAGGGAACCCATGCGGATAGAACGAGAAAGCATGTCGCAAACCCTTCAAAGGGTTCCACGGCAAAGCGACTGAACATGTACTTGAGGTGGATGTTGCGTTCTGAGAAAGGCGGTGTGGATTTCGGAATTTGGGATAAAATTCCTTTGCGTGTTTTGAGCATCCCGCTAGATGTCCACACATCAACTGTAGGCAGGACTTTGGGTTTGCTCAAAAGAAAGCAAAACGATTGGAAGGCGGTGGCTGAATTGGACGCTTCTCTTAGGAAATACGACCCTGTGGATCCAGTTAAGTTTGATTTCGCTTTGTTTGGCTTGGGAGCAATTGAGGGGTTTTAATGGATCTTTTTTATCCGATTAACCCGATTCTGTTTTCAACACAATCTTGAATTCTTGCGCACAGCTGATCAGGAGAAAATGTTCTCCATCCAATTTCACTTAATTCTCCATCCATTACGAAAAAGCTATCCAGGTCAATCGTTTTCATGTCTTCTAAAACATGCTCGCTAAAATTGAGTAAAGCAATCCATCCGTCTACATCAGAGAGTTCATCAAACCATTCTTCGTAATAAGAATCATCACTGTAATGAAAATTCAATACATTTTCTCCGATGATAATAAACTTTATAATCCCTTCATTTTCAAGATCTTCTATTACTTCTCGTTTTAGGAGCATGATGTCGTTGTGAAGGCAGTCATTCCATTCACCTAGCATTTCGATGATCGCGAACCCATCTTCATAATCGACAAATAAGATTTTTAAAAACAAAGTACTAGAGCCAAAATCATCCCACTGAGGATGGATAAAATGATTGTAAATCTTTGTATGGTAAGACGTTTCGTTATAGCTTCTTTGATAAAACGGGCTTCTTACGTCAGAACTGGATTCATAGTGATTTCTCCAAGAGTAATATGGTTCTAATGTGTGCACTGTTATTTTCTATTTTTAAAACCAAGGATGGCATTTCTAACACTATGATGCTTAAGTAACAGAGCCTTGGCTTCTAAATCATTTAAGCCTGTTGAATCCTGCACCATTTTAGTTCCCCGTTCGACAAGTTTTTTATTTGAGAGTTTCATATCCACCATTTGACTTCCTTCGACATGGCCTAATTTGATGAACAGGATTGTTGTTATCATATTCAGGATAAGCTTTGTCGCTGTCCCTGCTTTTAAGCGTGTTGAGCCGGTTACAAATTCGGGGCCTGTAATTGCCTCCATTGCAAAATGCACCTCCTTAGCCAATTGCGATCCAGGGTTACAAGTAATGCAACCTGTCAAAAGACCTTGTTTTTTTGCTTCTTTTACAGCTCCTATGACATAAGGTGTTCTACCACTTGAGGCAATACCCAATAGTGTGTCATGCTTGTTGAGTTGATAGTTTTGTAGATCTTTCCAGCCCTGAGCAGAGTCGTCTTCTGCACCTTCTACAGCAATGCGGATTGCACCATCTCCTCCGGCGATAATCCCAACGATTTTACCTTGTTCTATTCCGAATGTAGGAGGGCACTCAGATGCATCTAAAACCCCAAGCCTCCCACTTGTTCCTGCTCCCAAATAGAACAATCTTCCTCCCAGATGAATTCTCGAAACCAATTCACGAATGAATTCTATGGTGTTAGGTTTTGCTAACTCTACTGCTTTGAGAACATCATGATCGACTTCATGCATCGCATTTGCAAGTTCAGTTATACTCATAGCATCGAGGTTAGAATATTTTCCTTTGCTCTCGGTGAGGTTTGTTTTGTCTGACTGTAATTCCATGTGTTTAAATTCCATTGTGAAGCCAAACTTCCCACGATTTCTCAGCTTGTAATCGTAACATATCCTTTCCATTCATTGCAACAGCTCCTCTTTGACGTGCAAAAGTCATCAGCTGGGTCGTTTCAGGATTGTATACAAGGTCTACAACCAGATGGTTTTCAGAGATTCCATCATATGGAATCTCAAGAAAACTGTTTTCAAGGGGTGTCATTCCAACGGGAGTACAATTGATGAGAAGCAAGTGGTGTTTGATTGCTTCAGTCGTTAAGTCCTTGTAGGTTGCACCTGCTGTTTCAGATCCACTTCTGCTTATGATGTGATAACTTACGCCCAATTTCTTTAATGAATAAGCTACTGCCTTAGATGCGCCACCATTGCCAAAGATGAGCGCTCTCTCGTGTCTTCCTTTTAAAAATGGTTGAATACTTCGGCTGAACCCCCATGCATCGGTGTTGTCTCCAATCCATCGGTTGTTCACTTTAACGATTGTATTTACAGCGCCTATTTCCTTTGCTTCTTCACTCAGTTCATCGAGAAGAGGTACAATTGTCTTTTTGTAGGGTACTGTTACATTTAGTCCTACGATACCAGGATTGTTTTGTGTGAGCGTCAGAAAATCAGAAACATGATCTAAATCGAATAATCGATATTCAAGGTCAGACCTCTTCGCCAACTCAAATTTTTCTGCGAATATTTGAGGAGATTTTGAATGAGAAACGGGGTGTCCTATCAGTCCAAGTGTTTTCATTAGGCTTCAAGTTAAGTCCTAGAATAACGATCTAACCCAGTAACAAGGAGTGCTCCTAGTGTCACTGAAAAGATAATGGGCATCATGTCAGTGGGCGAAAAGTCAGGTAAGGTGTTGCCAAGAAGCCACTCCGCTCTTCCGTCACTGTGGGTGTAAAGGATTTCTATTTTCCTCTTCCAAGGCCAAAGCACATGAAGCGATCCCAGTAAAAATCCAGTTAACAGCGCTATCGTCGTTGAATGATATTTCTTTAAAATACTGGTTAACAGCCGGCTGAAGCTGAGAAGTCCTGCAAAAGCTCCAACAGCAAAAGCTCCTATTCTCAGCACATCAAAAGTTGAAAGTGCCGTAATTACGGGTGTGTACGCTCCCAAGATTAATAGAATAAAACTACCACTGATACCGGGAAGGAGCATTGCACAAATCGCAATCGCCCCAGAAACACAAAGAAACAGTGGAGAGTCGGATTGTACTGCAGGAGGGAGTGAGGTGATCGTGACTGCGATGGCAACTCCGAATAACACCATGAAGCATTTCCGAACTTTAGTCAACCTAACTTCTCTTGATAGAATTGGAGCAGATGCAATGACCAGGCCAAAAAAGAACGCGCGCAATTCAGTAGGATATTGAACTTGTAGCCAATGAATAGATCCTGACAAGGCGATGACTGCACTGATTAATCCCAATCCCAAAACCGCTAAAAAACTGAAATTGTACTTGGACCACACTTTTTTAACACCCAGTGCTGATAAATCTTTCAGTGTTTCAATTCCCAAACCAGCAATTGTCGACAAAAGTTCATCATAAATCCCAGCTATAAAAGCAACAGTTCCGCCGCTGACTCCTGGAACTAAATCTGCCGCCCCCATTGCAAAACCTTTTGCAGCCAACCTGCACCAATCCATGACAGTTCTCACGCGACTTCGATGTTTGCATCCACTTCGTTGGACCATGCCTGTATCCCTCCGCTTAGATTTTGAACGTTAACATAGCCCAATTGTTTGGTAAGGTGATGTACGACAGCGCCTGATCGAGTTCCAGATTTGCAATGTATTACAACAGGAACGTCACGTCTGACTTGGTCGATAGAATCTAGAAAACAATCCATTGAAATGTGGACACCGTTGAGATGACCAATTTTTACTTCCCAAGGCTCACGAACATCAATCAGTTGATGGTCTTTTTTTTCATCTCTCCACTTCTTCAAAGTTTGAACATCTATTTCCGACATGATCTTCCTTTATTTTCAGTTTCCTAGCTGTCGACTACCTGTTTTAAATCTTTCGCTACTGATTTGGGCAAGAAATTAAAAAATGTATCACCTCTTAATCCCAATCTGAGTGTTTCTAATGGAATAACGTCCCATGGGCCAATATTTCCAAGATTAACGTTGGCCCCAAATTGCTGTATAAACCAAGCTTGTTGTGTTTTCTTAGGTGTTTCCCAAATGATATCACCCATGTCCACTTTGGTCAGAATCATCTTGATAAGTGCCGTATGAGCAGATCCATTGGGTCTGTAAATCCCTACATTTCCTGATTCTCTTGCTTCTGCGATGACTTTCCAGCTTCCAGCCTCTAACTCCATACTCATCATGCTCGTCCATTTTGAAGGACTAATCAGAATACCTTCTTCTTTTGAGCCGACTTCGCTAAGTACTTTGTAGTTGGCAGATAGTTTTCGGATAATCTCACATTTCACCTCTTCTTGAATCACCATAGAGCCATCGCTGACTTCAAGACATGTTATTCCCAAATCGTCGATAAATTT
>MDSY01086495.1_pt1 | contig 14306 bp, 7 predicted proteins | sample 811131 | NCBI WGS metagenome assembly MDSY01 (sample SAMN05326643, study PRJNA326480) | marine metagenome | isolation source: seawater | place: Atlantic Ocean: South West | collected 2010 | reverse complement strand
CCCGGCCGCGCCGCCGCCGCCGTCGCCGATGTCCAAACTCGACGCATACCCCCTTTCCCTCCAATTCCGCTTCACGATACCGACAACCACACCAGTAGGGGTCCCCTTTGAACCTTTTGAATCATTCAAAGCGCTTTCAACAGGTATGTCTTCGTCATCCGCGATTCTCGGTGCAAGGCTCACGTCCATCGTGTCGTTCACAACGTCGCCGTCGCCGTCGCCGCCTGAACTCGGCAACACGCTGGAAGGTTTTTTCCACTCGCTCTCCGGCAACAACTTAACCGCGACGGTATCGCCGTCCATCGCGCGGTTCATCGCGTCTCTGCCTATAATCAAAATCTCGCTATCAATCGCGTCACACGAAATCGTGCCTTCCCACGGGGAGTGGCGGGATGTGCGTAGACCGCCTTGGTGCAACGAGCCACCCGCGACGCCCGCGGCGACCGCCGCTTGCGACAAGTGTTCGGAAAAGGAGGTGAACTTTGCGTTTGCGTTTTTATTGTCCTTGCCATCGGTACCCGTGACTTTGTGTCTTTTATTAGCGTGTGATACGTGTGCAACACCTTTCTCGGTACCAAACACCTCATCCTCATTGTCCAAGGCACTCGGGGCGACTAAATCGTCGAGTTCCGGTTCCTTTGCGGCGAAGTGCGTCGCGAACTCGCGAACGCTCATCGCGCTCAATCCCTCATCCTTCGCTTTTTTCAAGTTCCCGCGGTCGTTCGAGAGCAGCACGATTTTAATGGAAGGCACGGCTCTTTCGTAGAATTTACAAACCACACGTATCGCGCGGTCGTTCCGGTCGTTCGGTGATTCGCCTGCCTCGGCTTTTATGAAAGTATCTCGGTGGTGCTCGTTCGCGAACACGAAGAACCGCTTCAACGGGTCTTGGCACATTTGTCGTAAACGTTCGTACGAAGGCCGGGATCTGGCTTTGCACTCCTCTAAAACTACTGACGTTACTATGACATCGGTGACACTGGAGTGCGCCAAAAGGTCAATCTGGTGCAACGCCACGTTCGTGTCAATCACAATGTACTGCTCCGCGTCCTTTGAGAGTTTCCAATGAGCGGAATCGGGGCCTCGGAACTCATCGCTCGCGCACTCGCTGCCCACGTAAATGTCATCCCGCAAGTAATGTTCACGGACCACTTTCTGAACCCGGCCTGCCTTGGTCTTCTTCACGAAGGAACGGTGGGTGGGGGGGGGCATGGTGGGTGCCAGTCGTTCGCTTCACCAACCAGTCGCCCTAAACCCTGAAACCCTAAACTACGGGGCCACGCGCGCGACCGGGACTGACTGAAGAGCCCGGTGATGAGCGCGGAAGAATCGAAGTGCCCGCCGACTTTTTTCGAGTCGAGCAGAGCGGCGGTCGCTCTCGAGTGAAAAAAACCATTTGGCGGCTGCATAGTCCCTCCGTTTGAGGCTTTATTAAGTCGTCATTCTGTTCGATCTCTCACTCAAAAACAGCCGATCGCCAAGCCCTCGCCCCCGCTCTCCACTCCCCCTTTCCCCCCCGCGCCACGACCGATCCCCGATCGCTCGCGCGCGCCACTTTTCGGGTTTAACACAAAGCGACTCGCGCCATGGCTGACCCTTCCGCGATCGCCAAGGCGAACGAACCCGTGCCTGACATGGTGAAGCAGTTCGTGGTGTACTTTTACCGGCACATCAGAGAAAAGAACGTGTACGAGATCCTGTCCATGTACGAGAAGAGCTTCGGCGCGATTTCCGAGCGGTACTTCAAAGCGTCCGCGTGGCCTTCCGTTGAGGCGGTGGCGAAGTACGCCGACGACGACCACGTGTTCTGCCTTCTGTACCGGGAGATGTACTTCAGGCACGTGTATGGCAAAGCCACCCCGTCTTTGGATCAGAGGAAAGAATCATGGGACAACTACTGCAACCTGTTCTCAGTGATCCTTCACGGCAACGTCAACATGCAACTCCCTAACCTGTGGCTCTGGGAGATGATCGACGAGTTCATCTATCAATTTCAAAGCTTCTGCCAGTTCCGGGGGAAGATTAGCGGGAAAAGTAAGGAGGAGTTAGCCGCGTTATCTTTGTGTGACGCGAACGGCGTTTGGTCCGCGGAAACCGTGTTGAACTTCCTCATGCAGATGGTGGAAAAGAGCGAAATCACCACGCACTTGGAAAAGGAAAGGTCTGGGGCTATTAAGTTCTCTGAAACGGAAGGGTACGAGTACGCCGCGTCGAACGTGTTGAGGACACTTGGGTACTTCTCGTTGATCGGTATCAGCAGAGTAAAGATCCTACTCGGGGATTACGAATCAGCTCTGCAAACCCTCACTCCAATCGACTTGGACAAGCCCGGTTTGTTCACCAAGGTCGCCGGCTCCTCCGTATCAACAGCCTACCACGTCGGGTTCGCGTACTTCATGCTAGGCCGGTACACCGACGCGGTCCGGCACTTCAACCAGAGCCTGGTGTTCGTCAACAGGCACAAAGTAGCCGCCACAAGGCCGTACTCGTTGGATCTGTTATTGAAAAAGCAAGAGCAGATGTACGCGCTGTGCGCAATGAGTATTATTCTCGGGGGCAACGGAAGTTCAAACGGCGGGATGAGCCCGCAGTGTGCCGCGCGATTGCTGGAAGAGGGCGTCGTCGGCCAGCTCAGGGAGAAGCACGGCGACGACATGTCACGCATGGCGCAAGGCGTGGTCTCAGCGTTCGACGAAGCGTTTTCGTTCGCGTGCCCGAAGTTTGTCACGCCAGGCGGGCCTCCTTCAGGCACCGAATCCCTAACAGGAGACGCCGCGAACTACAACGAAGAAGCGTACCGGAAGGAGCTGAAGAAGTTCATCGCGGAGGTGAGTTCCCGGGAGAAGTTGCCGAGTTTAAGGTCACTTTTAAAGCTATACACCAACATCTCTGTGCCTAAGTTGGCTGACTTGATGGAAATCAGCGTGGATGAATTGAGGGAACAGCTAGACGTGTTGCAGAAGAAAAGTTCTGTGGTTGAATGGCACAGCGGACAATCCGCTTTAGACGGTGAGCTCGTGTCAGTAACCGACCTGACCGTCACCGTCACCGGCGACGCGATCAAAACCGCGGAAGTCGTAGCCCCTAAAAGGAACGGCGAATACTTCCTGAGACACATTCAAAAGCAAAACACGCTGATGGAAGATCTCGCACCGGCGAAAGCCCTGGTGTACAAGGGGAAGTTGCCGGGGCAGACCGCGTAGGGCAGGGTGTTTGCCTAAAAATGATAGAGCATACAAAGACGAAGGGTGAGGGCTGCTTTTAATCGAGGATTCTTGAGGTTGAATATACATAGACTCATCGCGCTACATCACATCCCACTCTCATTCTTTCATGTGATTTCAGTCCTGGACGACTCGACTGATTGGATGTGGGCCAGAAGCAACTCGTTTCGCGCCGCACTCACCAGTTATTTTGCCCGCTGCCCTCCCCAGTCATCATCACTAGTGGGAGCTTCGTTCTTGGCATTTGCCGCCGCGGTGTGAGTTGGCGACACTTCCGGTGCGAGACGGGCGTTTTGTGACCGCGGGTCGGACGCGTTTGGAGTGGATTAACCGGAGGGGTGAACCCTGGAGAAGAGGTCATCCTAGATTTCGTCGGGTTTACGAATTCCCGCCGACCACGACCCATCTAATCTCGAACACAGTTCGTGTTGAGTGAGAAGGAAACACGAGTGGAGGAGTGTTGGGTTTGGTGCCTTCTTTTAAGAGTATAGACGGACGAAACAACCATGTCGAATCTGCGTAACGTCCCGGTGCCGAGGCCCACGGGCGGGTCATCTCGTCCAAACCCAGCCCCCCCCCCTCGAATAAATGCGGGAGCCGAAAAACTCGAAGAGGTTGACGATTGCCCGCTTTGCTGCACCGAGCTGGACGCCACGGACCGGCGGTTCAAGCCGTGCGCATGCGGGTACCAGATCTGCGCGTGGTGCTGGCACCAGCTCATGGAAAGGGCGGTTGCCAGTCATACTGTCGGCAGATGCCCAGCGTGCAGAACCGACTACGACGAGAGCACAATCCAATTCGACAAGCCAAGCGAAGAGGAGCTCGCGGCGGAGGCGGAGCGGCTGGCGAAGAAACCCTCGCGAAGCGACGACGGGTTCACCACGGTAGGGGGCAAGAGTAAAGGTTCAGGGTCTAATAGACCGTCAATGAGTCTTGCTGAGCGCAAACGTCTTTTCGACGTCCGAGTCATCCGAAGAAACTTAGTCTACGTGGTCGGCATAACGCCGCGATTTTGCAACGAAAAATCCCTGCACGAGTTAAAGATGTTCCAGAAGTTTGGCAACGTGCTGAAAATCCACGCCACGCCGCCCAAACCGAATTCAGTGTTACCTACTGGCAGTGCGTACATCACATTCGACGACGAGCAATCCGCCGCGGAGTGCATACGCGGCGTGGACGGCACTACGTTGGACCAAAAAACCCTACGCGCGTCCTTCGGCACCACGAAGTACTGCACGTCGTTTCTGAAAGCGCAAAAGTGCCTCAATCCGAACTGCTTGTATTTACACGACGGGGGCGAAGATCGCGATAGTTTCACGAAAGAGGAAATGTTGGCGCAGTACGGGACTAAGAACACGAAAGCGTTCCAGGATGCCGCACGGTCAGCTGCTGCTAGTGGAAGCGTGTCTCACGGCTCATCGAGTTATAACTCGTCATATCACGGGGACAACACGCATCACCACCACGGCCCTCCAAATCACCACCTGAACTCAAACTACCAGGTACGTTTTTTTATCCCGTAAAATCCAGCTCGCCTTTTAACGCGTGTTTCGTGTACCACCTTGTTGGTTTTTAGTGCGATCCTGTGAGGATTCCTCACCATCCCTAGGTTCGGGATTCCTTATCATCCCGATACGAAGAACGCGTTACGTTTATCCCCAGACTGTTGCCCACACAAAAGACTGACTTCTATTTCCAAAATCCTCCAGGGCAAAAACTTCAACCCTAACTACAGGTTCGAGCCCCGCGATTCGAATAATTCGACTTCCGCGTCTGGTTTCAACCAAAGACCTACCTATCAAAAGCCGTACAGCAACGACAGTTCCTATCAGCACGACCGAACGCAGCCTCAAGTCACGGGTCAAGGGTTCTCGCAAGGGCAATACGTCGAGCCGAGGCAGAACAGGGGAGACAACACAACATCTTTGCAAAGATCATCTCTACGCGGCGGCATTCCCGCGCCGCGGCTGCCCGTCCCCCGAGGGATTGGCCAAAACGAAACCAGCGACCTTAATGCTGGGCTGGCTAATATGTTGCGCATAGTCAACGGAGGGCAATGTTCAAATGGACACGATACAAGGCAAAACAAAAATGGCATGTACTCCAGTCAGTCTAAAAACAACCCTCCGCCCGTTCCGCTCGGTAATCCCCCGCCCGGCGCTCGCGAAAAGAGCCGGTTCGGGTTCGCCGAGGACCATAATTGATGTGAGTTGAAATTCAATAAAGAGACACATGATAAAGTGTGATGACTCGTGATACAATCTATTTCTTCTTCGCTCTATCGTCTTCAACAGCCTCACCCTTTCTTTTCTTTTCATTACCAATCATCTTCCTCTCCACCCACACGTCGGTTTCGATGGATTGGTTGGCGGCGAAGTATTTTCCATTTGCGAAATTTTCCAAACCCTTGCCGTCGAAAGACAACGCGGGGGAGACTTCCACAGGGCCCTCTCCTACGATTTTACCGCCTGCTTTCTCGATCCATCTCCGGTGCAAGCTTGAGAGAATCATTCTAGCAGTGTCAGGTGAGTCCTTCCTGCTGCCCTCTTTGTTCTTGACGGGGGCGAAGTCGTGAGAGCGCTCTCCATTTAAGAATCCAACATTCTCGGCGAAGGCGTAGACGTCGAAGATGAACGCTTCCAATTTTACGCCGTTGTTTTTCTCAGGAGTTTGAGTCATTAGACCGTCATCAGATACAACTGGTATTTTCTTCCTAGCAACATGATAACTCAACGTCTTCTGTACCAACCCTTCTGCATCGCAGCACTTTCTCAAAAACTCTATACCGTAGTAGTGCAACACGATGTTGGCGCAGTTGAATTTTAAGTTTCCATTTTTATCGGTCGCCAGATTCAACTCACCCGGCATCTCGCTATACTCGATGACCTGCACCTTGTTATTCCGCTTAATGAACACCCCCACCGGTTCCTCCGCGTACGCTTTTTGGATGACCTTAGCGCCGGCTTCGAAATTGTGCGAAATGTTGAATCCGACGAACGTGGGGTCGCCAACCTTCACTGCGGCGTTGTCCACGCAGTAGGCGTAGATATGTTTAATTCCTTTTTTTTCCATATCCGCGATGCAGCCGTTGACCATCAAGGCTTTGTACACGCCTCCGTTGCCGTCCGGGGCGGTGCTCACTTCGCTTTTTGACTTCATCAGTATTTTGCCGTTCCTTTCCGGATCATCACCTTCAGAAAAGCACGGCAGCCACCCCTGCTGGAAGAACGTGACGTATGCCTCGTCCAAACCGAAGTGGTTGTTCTTCTCGAAGTACGTTTTGGTCACGGCGTGCGTGAACGGGCTCGTCATGACGTACAGCGGGACTCTGACTTTAGGGTTTCCAGGTTCAGAGCTTTCACCCTTCCCCTTCCCTTCCCCTCGCATCAGCTCCTCCGCGTCTTCCTGTAGCTTCACCAGCCGCTCGCACTGCAGCTGGAACAACGTCCGGCCGGACGGCAGACCGATGTCATACATGCCCTTGGGTGCGGAGCTCCCCAAACGCGTGCCTTGTCCTCCCGCCAGTAACACCACGGCTAGGGTGCCGTTCGCCGCGGCGGTTAAGCCAGCCTTGTGCCACGTGTCCGATTGTTCAGGATTCGAGACGTCCGCATCCGCGGCGACCGGTTCGATGTCACCCTTGCTTGATGACCCGGCTTCATGATCGAGCATCGATCTGGTAAACACGGAAGTCACGCTTGACAGATCGATCTCTGATAGTTGTGCGAGCAGGGCCTTTTGTTCATCAGCTGAACACTTGTCCCAGTGCGCAAACACGTGGGACTGACCCGCCTTGTCGAACGCAGCACGAAGAGATGTCTCGTCGGGAGGGGACATGATTGCTTGACGCCTTGACCGCAACCTAACACTGACGGATCAATCGAATCCAACCTCCACTTGGCCTCTCGCTGAATTTTAGTCTACGCTCATTCTCGGTCGTGCCTTGCGGTCAAGCGAAATCTGATGCGAAGCCGCGGGTGCTTTTGCGGTGAAACGACCCTCCCGAGGAAATTGCGAGCTGATGACCACGTTTTCCACGTGTGAACGTTCGAACCAGGTTTTGCCGCCACGTGTAGTAGACATTAAAAATCGTGAACGAAGAGACGCCGCGAACCGAGTGCGCACTTCTACGGCGCGCGCCGAGATGTCTACCGGCGGCGTATGCGTAGCGGCCTGCGCGAGGGCGATACACGCGCCGCGCGTATCGCGCGCGCGTAGGAGCGGGCGATCACCAGGCTGTGGCAGCTCGGCGACAGATGAAACCTCGGGAAAGCGCACAGATTTCCGGTCCAGTCTTCGCCGCGTCGTGCGACAGCTCCAGCCCCGCGGCGCGATCAAGGACCCAAACGACGAGGTTGCTGCAGGTACGAGCGAAGAAAGAAAACCTCCCCAAGATCCAGCCACTACGCAAACACAAGCGTCGCCCAACGACGCACACGAAAAGGACGACGTTTCGAGTGATTGGTGGGCGTGGACCAAACGTTGGGCGCTGGGTGATTCCGACACGGATGAGAGCGACGACGAAGTTCACGTTGAAGACGGTGGATATGTAACATCAGCACAAAACTCAGTGGAGTCCGTGCTGGACCGCGTCCCCCTACCTCCGTGGCTGAGGGACCAAGTGAACAACGTCTTGACCAGGGAAGAGGTACGCGAGTCGGATGAGGAGATCTCTGAAACCAGATCTGCCGAAACGACGGAACCATCCACTTCGCAATCAAAACCCTCTGGGTCCATCTCGGTCACGAAAACCGACCGCGACCGCGACGGTACATCCGAGTATCACTTCCCGATCCCGATGGATAACATGGAGGCGTTCGCGGAGGCGCTTGATGACGGACATTTAGTTGGAGACGCGACAGTCAATGCGAGCACGGGGGCACTCGCGGCGCGAGAAGCGGTTGATAAATTGGAAGACGCGCTCGCGGCGGTTGAAGCACAGGAAAACGCGCGGATAGGTGCTGATAAAGCAACGCAATCAGCGAACGACGCGATAGAAACCTTACAGGACTTGAGCAAGTCTGCGAACTTGAGCGATGAGTTAAGCGCGGCGCTTACGGTCGCGCGCCGTCGCGCGAAGGAGGCTCGTCTCGCGAGCGCGGCGCTCGGCGAAGCGGCGAGCGACGTGCAGCGAGCGCGGGAGGCTATGACTAAATACGCATACGGAACGGAAGGAGCTGATACCTCGTCTGAAACGGATACACAGCGCAAGCTTCGGTTACAGAAAGTTCTCGGTACCGCGGGTGACCGCCTTCTCGCCGCCTCAGCGGCGAGCAGAGCGGCGGCGGCGGCGGCGAGTAAAAGTCTTCAGCAAGTTGCTTTCTTCGAGGATTCAGGTTCAGGTAGCATAGGTCAATCCGTTTTTGTTAAAACCTCCGCTTTGAAAACCTCGGGGGTGAATAACGCGGTGCGTAAGAAGAAACTGCAAAAGTCTTTCGAAGCCGTGGAGTTATCAGGCGCGGTGTCGCGGGTCGCCGAGTGGAGCGTCTCGCGGTTCGCGAAGCCCACCGCGGAGGAGATTTCCGACGCGGTGCAACCCGCGCTGGCGCGAGTCGTGGCGCAGTCCCTGGAGCCGTCGTCGCCCAGCGACTTGAGACACGCCAGAGTCGCGTGCAGCCTCGCGGCGTGGATTTACTACCTCCCGACCGCGCACAAGTCCCTGTCAAAGTTTGGGCTGAGGATGGTTGTGAGCTCGCTGGATGATTTGGATGAAAATAATCAAGGTAAGTCAACCGCGGAAGAAGCGTTTGGTAAAAAATTGAACAAGACCCCCACAAACTCCGTATTCGAATTCAAATCGAACGTGCTTGAAAAACAGGGTGGCAAGAAGAACGCGACGGAGCAAAACGCGATGGCGAGAAAAGCCATTGACGCCGCGGACGCCGCGATTCAAGAGCTGACGCGCTTGAGCGAGAAAACAAAATCGAAAGAAACCGACGGCGAAAAAGTTGTTTCGGTGGAAGCGGCGCGTGAGGCGGCTCGGTTGGCGAAACGCGTGTCGAGCTTGATGAGTACCGACGATGACTCAAAAGAAAAGAGTAACAACATTTTAGCAGTGTCACAAGGGAAAGCAAACCCTAAATCAAACCCCAAAGAAATGAAGCTCCCCGTGGCGTACGCTGTCGCCGCCGACGACACCAACGGAACGCTGTGGATCTCCATCGAAGGGTCAACATCGCTTGCGAGCTGGCAAACCAACTTGACGTTTCAACCGGTGCCGTTTGAGGACCCTGCTCTAGACGTACGAGTTCACCGAGGCTCATACGACTGCGCGAAAGTGTTGTTCAAACAAATAGAAGGGGCTGTTACTGAGCATATAAAGAGACACGGCACCGACGCTAAAATCCACATCACCGGTCACTCGTTGGGCGGATCGTTAGCCATGGTCCTGGCGATGATGCTTTTGATTCGAAAAATCGCCCCCGCTGAAACGTTAGCCAATGTTTGGACGTTCGGCAGCCCGTATGTCCTGTGCGGCGGCGACAAACTGCTTCACAAGCTAGGGCTAGAACGGTCGTTCATAAAATCCGTGGTGATGGGCAAGGACATCGTGCCGCGCAGTTTCTCGTGTTACTACCCGTGGTGGGTTAGGCGGGCGCTTGAAATGGCCCCAGGGTCGATGAAAGTCAACACCACGGAACAACCGAGTTTTCTTGAGGAAGAGATGTTTTTCGCGCCGATGGGGGACATGTTCCTGTTGCAGGCTATGCACGGGAGCGCGCACCCGTTACTACCGCCGCACGCCGGTTTGTACATACTCGCGGGCGATGGGTTGTTTGAGCAAATCGCGCGCAGGGTGGAGGGAGGTGAAGATAAGGATTCTTTATCATCCTTATCAGAAGATCTTTCCTCCGACGACCTTTCCGATGTGTGGCTGTCGAAGCGCACCTCAGCGGGTTGGGGCGAGTGGGGAGGGGATGACCACCACGATTTGGATGTGGCTGAGTCAGACCTTGACAACCACGATACGGATGAGTTGGCTCCAACGGACCTTGACACCCTGAAGGAAACGGAAACTCGTTCCGGGAAGAAAACACGTCTGAACCGTTTAGCATGTCTCACGCAGCACGACGCGAGCTTAACCGCTTCTTTGCTTCTCGGGTCTGTTGACACCAACTCGCTTGATTTCGACTTCAACTCCAACTCGTTCGGCAAGGTTGAATTGAAGGTTCTTCTGCAGGAGAAGGGTCGGGACGCGGCGCGGCGAGTGGTGCTCAACACGCCGCACCCACTTACCGTTTTATCCGACCCCAAAGCGTATGGCAACCAAGGGAGCATATCTCGCCATCATAACCCGTTTAATTACTTGAGGGCGCTGGGCAAGACGCGACGAGTTTGGGAGGAAGGCAGCCAGCCCGTCCGGCACGGCGTGGCGGACGCGCTGGGCAGCGTAGACGAAGACGAAGCGTTTTAGGAAGTGAGACGCTGACATAGTCGTGAGAGACACTATCAGTCGACACGAATTGTAACATGAAAACACTGTATCACTACTACCTTTGAGCGTACTACCTTCCACGCTTATTTATATCACTCGCAATCACTCCATAGCGCTAATCTGGTCCCATTTCCCGTCCACTGATTCTTTCCAAACGGTCACCAGGTTGTTCGCGTCGCTCACCGCCAGGACGTTGCCCATCACTGACCAAGAAACTCGCCACACGGGAACTTTGAAGTCGTGCAACAGCGAATTTACCCACTGGCCGCCGGGTTCGTTCTGGGTCCAGATGAACACCAAGCCGTCCTGGCCGCAAGTCGCTACCGTGTTCATTGGGAGGCCCATGTTCACGGACCAGCACGCATCCCGGACCCAATCCCCGTGGCCCCTTAACCCGCTCTCTTCCCGCCACTGGTTCGATTGCTCATCGAACCTCCAAATCTTGGCCAAGTTGTCGCACCCGCTCGTGACCAATCTTTTCACGACGGGTACACCCAGACCACCTGATACGAGCGACCCGGGCGGCGCAGATGGGGACCACGACACACCGGTGCACCCCACGGAGTGCGCGTTGGGGATCTTCTCCACGGTCCACGACCCGTCCGGGCGGTGCGTGAGGACTGAGACGGACCCGTCGGATGACGCGCACGCCAGCGCTAGGCCGTGTTCGTGCGGCGCCCACGCCACCGCGTTTACGCTAGCTTCGTGCAGCGTCGCAGGCGAAGCGTAGATCTGGGAAAACGCCCCTGGTTGGTTCTCCACTTCCCGCCAAACAATAACGCGGTTGTCGAAGCCGCATGACGCGAGCAGCACGCCGAACTTGGGGTGCGCCCACGTGCACTGCCAAACAGGGCCGTCGTGCCCGGTGAGGTTCGCCACCAGAACCTGCGTCTCGCCGCTCACGTCGAACACCTTGATCGTGCGGTCCGAGGAGCAGGTAGCGACGCGCTGCAAGGAGGGGGAGAGGGTACGGAGGGGAGGTCAGTCAAGAGTTCTCTGCTGTTGGATTTGTTCGGGGATGAATCTTTGGGGATGACCGGGGATGATCTGGGGACGTGTTGTGCGGTTCTGACTGTCCCCATAGGTTTCGGTTCCACGCAAACCACAGCGCCGAGCCCCAACCCACATACCCTTCCGTAGTAGTCATACTGGCAGTCGTGGATCTGGTCGGTGTGCCCGGTCTCGAACGTCGCTTGCGTAGCGACTGACATCCTTTTAATGGCAGAATTTCACGCCGCGGGAAACGTAGTGCGAGTGCGGTGACGGCGCTGCGTGCGTGCCGTAAACCCGGGTTCGACGACAAATACGCCTTAGTGCTTCGACGGCGACGTGAATGTCGGGGCGTGACGCGACGCGGTCGTGGCGTGACAAGTCGGAGTGACGATGTGGGGAGGCCGCGGACTTTTTGTCTTTTTTGGCAGCTCTGAAAAACCTCGGCGACTGAAAAAGACTCATGAACGGTTCATTTTCGCACTGAGGGCCAGTGTGAGCCGCACCATGGAGATGCGCGGCGTCCCCCTCGCGGCTGCGGGGGCGCATGTGGATTCCAGTGAGTGGCATGCTCTGTGCGTTATCGAGGCTGAGCTCGAGGCTGAGCTTGGGGACGATGTGTCGCGGACCTCCGGAGGACGAAAAAGTGCCAAGGATGTCACCTCGTGGCAATCCTCGGAAACGCCGACCACGGGGTTTGCCACACGGTCGCCTTCGCGCACTTCATCGTCGTATTTCAACCATGCGACATCGTCCTCGCCCGGGTACCAGCTGCGGCGTCAGCCGCACCCTTCGTGGGCACCTTCCGCGTCGCAGTTCCCCGCGCACAAGAGCTCCCCGGGTACGGACGACGCACGTTTCTCGACACACTCGGTGTATTCCCAGGAACTCGGGGTTGTGCTTGATGGGTTCGGGAAGCCCATGCTTCCGCTTGACTTATCCACCGCGTTGGTTCGGCCTGGCCGAAGGCCGCTTCGCGAAAGGGAAACCAGGACGTGGGCAGAGACCACGGTCGGTGTTGTATCCGACGTTTCCGCCAGCGTGGGGAAAGGAAATGAAAACCGTTTCGAGCCTGAGCCAAAAGTTGATTCATCCGCAGGCGCGTTCCACTTCAGAGGTGGGTTCGTGGACGACGCGCCTCTTGTAACTTCGAAACGCCCCGAGTCCGTCCCAGTACGAAGAAGAAGCGCACCTATATTGAGAGTTGAAAAATTGCTCTCCAGCACAACGAGCGGACGGAAGAAAACGCGACCGCCGTTTGTTGTCGGCGCGGGGGACTCCGCTCGAGCGCGATTTTCTCGCGAAGCAAAGGAAAATTACAGCGCCCGGGTATCGGCGGCGAACGGAGTGCAGCGTTCTGTTGTGTCTGCGAGGCGGTCATTACCTTCAACACGTGAATTGCACGGCACTCGACCCGAAGGACTTAAATTTTTGTCACCGAATTCTGCTTCTCCTGGCACAAGACGACGCGTCGAGCGCATCGACGACGACGCGCCGTCCGATTTTCGATACGGCCAAAAGCACTTCGACGCGAACGACGCCGCGTACGCCGCTGCGGTTGACGCGACGCGCTCACTTTTCAACGCCGTGGAAAAACGCGTGCGCGACGCGATCGGGCGTGAGATGTCATTACGAGTGACTACGCCTACGAGTCAACCATATCCCTTCGCCACTCCTTCGGAAAGAAACGTCACGAGCACTATTCCAGTCGCGGCTGTTTTTTCGCCAGCGAGTGACGGTACCGCTTCGGTAGCTAATCCGTTGGTATCTCCGATAGATGGCACACCTGATGCCGCCTCGATCGAACCCACTTCGATTCCACTTCCTGATGGGAAGAAACCCGTGCGCGCGATGAAGCGGTCGATCGATTCATACCTGGAGCGGCGGCGGAGCGGTACAGGGGTGAGCAGCGCGGCGTCGACGCCGACGGCAAAATCAAATCAGAAAATCAAAAGACTTTCGCCGAAAACGACGATGAGAAAAACCGACTCGACCGACTCGAGTTCAAAACAAACCCCGAAAACGACACGCTCCGACATGATAAAACCTTTATCCATCGTTTCCATGAAGAAGCGCACGCCGGTACTCCCGGTGTTCATCTCTGAAAGCGAGGAGAACGAGTTTACGTACGCGCCTGTTTATTCGCCAATCACGGCGAAAGAAGCGCACACGGCGCGGCACTCGGAGAAGAAAGACACTAAGTGTCCTCTTCAGTCTACAAAAAACCGCGCTTTCCTTGAATCCGTGTCACCCAAGATCTCGGAAGATCTGCGGTCGAGGCTTCGATTAGCTTCACATTTGGTTTCACCGCCAACGGTTGTTTCAAAAGACACCAAGGCTGTGAAAAAACAAAGCGACGAAAAGTCAAGTTCCGACTCCGAGGAAATACTAAAATGCCCACCACGAAAAACATGGTGGACGGTACCTGAATCGTCCTCCTCGGACGAGGATGAGGAACACGAGCTTGCTACTTTTTGTACCCGGTACCGCACGTCGAGAGTCACGTCTGGAGTCCTGGAACAGTGGATGCACGAAACAAAATTTCGCACTGCGCCCGCGTGGGCGCACTGGAAATACACCACCTCGTCGCGGGCGTTTTATGCGTGGAGGGCGGAGCGGTTGGGACGCGGGATTCGTAACGAAGTCGCGAATCGATT
>MDSY01071413.1_pt1 | contig 14314 bp, 14 predicted proteins | sample 811131 | NCBI WGS metagenome assembly MDSY01 (sample SAMN05326643, study PRJNA326480) | marine metagenome | isolation source: seawater | place: Atlantic Ocean: South West | collected 2010 | reverse complement strand
TCGTGCTTTTAAGTAGCGAGCTGTTGTTAAGCTTAGCCAATAACCGGTAATCTGCTGCCATGATCCATGATCCATGATCCGAGATCAAGGAAGGCCATAGTTGTGATACAACCTATTAGTAGTATATCTAACCTGGTTCCTATTGAACGGGAATTCGAAATGTCAAATAAGAACTTTACAATAATAAGTGAAGTGATTTATAGATATGCCGGCATAGTTCTACAAGATATTAAACAAGATATGGTTTACAGCCGAGTTTCTAGGCGTATTCGTAAAACGGGGTGCCTTGGTTTTGATGAATATTTAGTTATAGCGCTGAATCAAAAAAATACAGAGTTCACACACTTTATTAATGCAATTACTACCAACTTCACATCCTTCTTTCGCGAGCCTTATCACTTTGACTTTATTAAAAACATAGCGATTCCTGAGTGGAAATCTAATGCTAGTAGAAACAAACTAAGAATTTGGTCAGCGGGCAGTTCTTCGGGGGAAGAAGCTTATTCCATTGCTATGACCCTAAGTGGTCGGATTCCAAGTCAGTGGGATACCAAAATACTGGCGACAGACCTAGACACCAATGTTGTGGCTCAAGGTCAATCTGGAGTTTATGCTGTCGACAGGGTAAGCGCATTAAGCAAGGAGCTGGTTGTGCAACATTTCAATAAAGTGACAGTTGACGCAAAAATGTGTGTGCAGTTAAAAAAATCCATAAGGAATATGGCTTCTTTTAAACCGCTCAATCTTTTACATTACTGGCCTATGTCTGGGCAGTTTGAGATGATTTTTTGTCGCAATGTAGTAATCTATTTCGACAAGCCTACACAAAAAAAACTGTTTGATCGATTTGCAGATATATTAGTGCCAGGCGGCTATTTAGTGATAGGTCATTCTGAAAGTATGTTTAAATTATCGAACCGATTTGCCTCCGTTGGACACACCGTATACAGGAAAATTAAATGATAGGTCTAACTCATGATATAGCGCCGGCACTTGAGGGGTTTGAAGGTGTTAAGCGTTATTGGGATGACTTTATGGAGATCACTTCAGCGAAGTTGATGCCAGGTGAGGTTTACGTTTCACGAAAAGATGAGATGATCACCACTGTATTGGGTTCATGTATTTCGGCCTGTATACGTAATCCAAAAACTAATGTGGGTGGTATGAATCATTTTATGTTGCCACAAATGGGGGGCAGTAAATCAATTTCCACTGTGGATGGAACTGCAACTAGATATGGTAATTGGGCTATGGAGTTGTTGATTAACGAAATACTAAAGTACGGTGGCAATAAGAGTGACTTGGAAGTAAAGTTGTTTGGCGGTGGTAAAGTTTTAGATAATATTTCCATGGATGTTGGTAAGCATAATATTGATTTTGTATTTAATTTTTTAGACCAAGAAGGTATTGCAGTGGCTGCCTATGATGTGGGCGATCGTTTTTCTAGAAAGTTGCTTTACTTCCCCCACACAGGCAAAGTAAAAGTGCGTAAGTTAAAAAGTACTAACCAGTCTGTTGTCGTGCGCAGAGAAGCCGCCTATTTGGCAGATATTAGAAAGACACCACGTGATGGCGACATTGACCTGTTTTAGCAGTTGGAGAACTATCTCTTGAAGTTGATATCAGTATTAGTGATTGACGACTCAGCACTCATGCGAAATTTGTTGAGTGACATTATCAATAGTGACCCACGAATGGAAGTTGTAGGCACTGCTGAAGACCCATATGAGGCGCGGGCCCAAATAAAACTGCTCAACCCAGACGTGCTTACTCTTGACCTTGAAATGCCAAAAATGAATGGTATTACTTTCTTACGTAATTTGATGCGTTTACGTCCCATGCCCGTAGTTATTGTGTCTATACTCACCGAAAAAGGAGCCACAGCGACACTTGAATCAATGGAGTTGGGTGCGTTGGACTATGTAGCCAAATCGATCCTTCATGAGCACCATGGTATAGATAAGTTTTCTAAAATTGTGTTGGAAAAATTGCACATAGCATCTTCAGCTAATGTTAATGTTTTAGCTCAAAGTAGTTTTCTTAATCGTGTGAATGAAGATAAAAAGCAGCTAACAATAGCTTCTAACTTAGGTACCTTAAAGTCTGGGAGTCTTATTGCAATAGGGGCTTCAACAGGTGGAATAGAAGCGTTAAATCAGCTCTTGTCTGTGATGCCAGTTGATGGACCTCCAGTCATCATAGTCCAACATATTCCACCATCCTTTAGTACGTCCTTAGCACTAAGGCTAAATGATGTATCCGCAATAACTGTCGTGGAAGCTAAAGATGGCTGTGAAATTTTACCAGGGCACGCATATTTGGCCCCGGGAAACTTCCATTTGACCGTTCATCGTCGTGGTCATAACTATATTTGTCGAGTTCTGAGCACTGAAAAAGTAAACAGGCACCGTCCGTCTGTGGATGTATTGTTTAATTCGATAGTTAACGAAGTGGGGAGCCTTGCGGTGGGTGTTATTTTGACTGGAATGGGTGCTGATGGTTCAAAAGGGCTGTTGGCTATGCGAAAAGTGGGTTGCCAAACGATAGGTCAGGACCAAGCTTCTTGTGTGGTTTATGGCATGCCTAAGGCTGCTAAAGAAATAGGTGCTGTAACATTTGAACTACCCTTATCAAAAATACCTATAAAAATGCTTAGTCTGTGTCAAAGCCCAAAGCCACCTTCTAGAGTTTAAAGACTATGCAAGTTTGGGCCGTAGCTAACCAAAAAGGTGGAGTAGGCAAAACCACCAGTGTCGTTACGTTAGCCCAGCAAGGTCACCAAGTTTTAGTAATAGATTTAGACCCTCAAGGATCCCTTACTAGTTATTTTGGGTTTGACCCAGATACTATCGAGCGCTCAGTTTACGATTTATTTGTTAACCCACAGCAAGATGTTGTTAAAATACTCACTATGACTAACCTAACCTTACTTCCTGCTAGTAGCCGCATGGCAGCTTTGGAGCGTCAAGCAGGTCAGTTAGGGGGTATGGGCTTAGTCATTCAAAAAGCCTTAGTTCAAGTTAATACTAGGTTTGATTACGTACTTATTGATAGTCCACCGATTTTGGGTGTGGCTATGATCAATGCATTAGCTGCATGTGAATTGTTATTGATGCCAGTTCAAACAGAATTTCTTGCCATTAAAGGATTAATGAGAATGTCGAAAAGTTTAGATCTGGTTCTGAAGACGCGCCATCAACAATTGCAGGCGCTTGTGGTGCCGACTATGTATGATCGTCGCACTAAGTCATCAATTCAGAGTTTACGCATCATTCGGGCTGAATTTGGAGAGCGAGTCTCCCATGCGCTCATCCCCATTGATACCCAATTTCGTAATGCCAGTGCCGCTGGTAAAGTGCCCAGCCAGTACAACCATTTAGCCCGTGGTGTGCAGGCGTATGACTTATTACTAGCTCAGTTACAGCGCAAGCGGCAGCAAATACCTCAGTGGTCACGAGAAAATTAATGGTAAACGATAATGACGCTGTTCTCATGGATTATTTGTCTGGGCTATTAGTGCCTCATGACACCCAGTTAGATAATACACCCCATAAGCACAATGAACTTAATATTGATTTGGAACAAAACGCCCTGTTAGAGGCGCAACCTTGTCTGCAGGTAAAGGTAGGTGAGCAAAATGTGTTGTTGCCATTAGTTGATCTAGCAGGCATGCAGGCCATATGTGGGCCATTAATCGATGTAGAGGATGGCTATTGGCAGTGCGAGAAACATAGTCATCAAATGTTATTAGACTTAAGAGCATGCCTAAACGTTTTGGAGGCCCCGTACGGTCTGAGTAGTTGGCAAGGACACAGCCTTAAGCTTAAGCAAACCAAGCTGTCTGTATTGGTAGATGTCATCGTTGGTCCAGTGCATTCAACGGGGCATGAAAAATGGCAGAGTTTTGACGTGGCGCGTTATACATTACTGATGTAGTAGTCTAACTTCATTAGCATTTTCCTCCCAAACAGATATAATGTACCGCCGTAATATAAACGAGTTAGCGATTAGTGTCTTCCTCCTCTTCTGCCATGTCAGACCTTTTTTTTACTAGCGATTTGGCTTGTGAGAGGGATTTTCGCGTGCTCTATAGCAGCCTCAATTTTTCGGTCAAAGCTGGTGATTTGTGGCATATTAAAGGTCGCAACGGAGCAGGAAAAACCACCTTGTTACGACAGTTAGCTGGACTTCATTCGGTAGACACAGGGCAGGTTTTATACCCTAATGAGGCTACCAAGGTAATTTATGTGGGCCACAAGCTAGGCCTTAAAGAACAGCTCACAGCTGAAGAGAATTTGTCTTGGTTAGCTGGGTTAAATGGTTTTTCAACCAAGCTGCAGCGTTACGCTGCCTTAGAGCAAGTGGGCCTAAGTGGGTATGAAGAGAATGCTGTTGAACAACTATCTGCAGGTCAAAAACGTAGGGTAGCGTTAGCGCGGCTGCATTTATGCAAAGCCGAAGTATGGTTGCTGGATGAGCCTTTTACGTCACTAGATCAGCAAGGTATAGTTGATGAGCAGGATTGGTTGAATCAACATACTCTTGCAGGTGGCGCAGTAATAATGACTAGTCATCAAGATATAAGTTTGCCACAAGTGAAGGTGTTAGATCTTAGCCTCTATGCTGGCTCTTCCTTGGGTGATCTATCACGTGAAGGTGGGTCCTCAACATGATTGGATTTATGTTAACAATCATTCGTCGTGACTTGTTATTAGTCGCCAGGCAGCCTGCGGAAATGATTAACCCACTGGTGTTTTTTGTTTTAGTTATAGCGATGTTTCCTTTGGGTATTAGTCCTGAAGCTTCAATATTATCCCAAGTAGCTGCTGGTGTGATTTGGGTGGCAGCAATGTTAGCTACACTATTGTCTTTGGAGTTATTATTTAAGCTAGATCATGATGATGGCAGCTTGGAGCAGCTACTGTTGGCCCCATACCCGAGTTGGTGTTTAGTGCTTAGTAAGGTGTTTGTGCATTGGTTAGTGAGCGGTTTACCCTTAATATTGATATCTCCATTTATTGCCATGATGTTGTTTCTGCCCGACCATGCCATACCTACTTTAATGCTGAGCTTACTATTAGGTACTCCAACCCTCAGTCTATTGGGTGCTATTGGCGCTGCATTGGTCACTGGAGTGAGAGGGGGTGGTATGCTGCTTACGTTACTGATTTTACCTTTGTACGTGCCGGTGATTATTTTTGGTGCTTCTAGCGTTGCTGCTGCAGCACAGGGTATGCCAGTAGATGGGTACATGGCTTTGTTAGCTGCTATGTTGGTATTTGCCTTAATGATAACGCCTTGGGCAGCGGGCTCCGCTTTAAAGTTATAAAATACAGCGATAAACAGAACTATTAAACAAGAGATGGTATTTATGACCCAGTCTATTTGGCGTATGCCCCGTTGGTTTCATCAGATGGGTTCGCCTAAGTGGTTTTATGATTTTGGTGGTAGCCTGCAACCATGGTTTGCAATAGCGGCATTTGCGTTGCTAACGTGGGGTATGGTGTGGGGTTTAGCCTTTGCTCCAGCCGATTACCAGCAGGGTAATAGTTTTCGCATCATGTATGTGCATGTGCCTGCAGCCCTTTTGTCACAGTCTGTGTTTTTAGGTATGGCTGTGGCTGGTGCCGTTGGCATAATTTGGAAGATAAAAGTGGCCTTTATGGTAGCTCGTAGCTGTATTGCTATTGGTGCAACCTTCACCGCCATAGCCTTATTAACGGGTGCAATTTGGGGTAAACCAACTTGGGGAGCGTATTGGGTTTGGGACGCACGACTCACCTCAACCTTAGTGCTGCTCTTTCTTTATGCTGGGGTAATGGCGTTAAACCAAGCCATAACTGATCGTCAAATAGCGGGCAAGGCCACTGCTATATTAGCTATTGTTGGTACTATCAACATCCCTATTATTAAATACTCTGTGGAATGGTGGAATACCCTCCATCAAAGCTCTAGCTTTACTCTCACAGCAAAGCCAAGTATGCCTGCAGACATGTACTTGCCCTTACTTTTAACTGTGTTGGGTAGCTATTGCGTGTTTGTATTAGTGATATTGATACGGACTCGGGCACAAATATTACAAACTCAAAGCGGGGCAAATTGGCTGATGCAGCACCGCGATATTACTGGAGCATAATATGTACTTTGAATCTTTTGATGGGTTTTGGCATATGGCTGGTCATGGGCCATATGTTTGGTCTAGTTATGGGTTATTTGTTGCCCTACTATGTTTAAATGTGTGGCACGCTCGAAGCCAAAAGTTGAAGGCGCTTAAACAAGCTAAAGCCTTCATTCGACGTAACTAGTAATTAAAAGGCAGGCGACCATGGCTATGCACCCTAAAAGACGTAATAAGCTAATCCTCATTCTCGGCCTCTTGCTGGGTGTGGGGGTGATTGTGGGTTTAGTGCTTTACGCACTGTCACAGAATATAAATCTATTTTTTTCTCCAACCGAAATGGCTCAAGGTAAGGCGCCAGCGCACCAGCGTCTCAGGGCTGGCGGTATGGTAAGAGAGGGAAGTTTGGTTCGTGCCTCAGATAGTTTAACAGTGCAATTTGTTATTACTGACTTTGCTGAGGACGTTAAAGTAGAGTATACCGGCATACTGCCAGATCTGTTTCGAGAGGGTCAAGGGATCGTAGCTCAGGGTAAGCTCAATGATGAGGGTGTGTTTTTGGCTGATGAAGTATTAGCTAAACATGATGAAAAATATATGCCACCAGAAGTGACTCAAGCCTTAAGTGATGCTCAGGCAGCAAGTTTAGTGCCCACCTTATCTAAGGATCAAACTACTGGTGTTGAACCATCTAATGAGGCGTTGAAATGATTCCAGAAATTGGAAATATGGCACTAATATTGTCTTTATTTTTAGCCCTAAGTTTAGGCTTTTTACCTATGCTAGGATCCTATACTGGCCAAACAAGACTAATGCTCAGTGCTAAACCGCTGGCAGTGGGTCTTGGTGTGATGTTGCTGGTCTCCTTCGCCATGTTAATGACTTCGTTTGCTCAAGATGATTTTAGTGTGAGGTACGTGGCCGAAAATTCAAATACTGCGCTGCCTATACAATATAAATTGAGTGCGGTTTGGGGCGGTCATGAAGGCTCTTTGTTACTTTGGGTGGCAATTCTTGGTCTGTGGACGACGGCAGTTAGCCTGCTGAGTAAAACACTACCTTTAACCATGCAGGCAAGGGTTTTGGCGGTAATGGGTATGATAGGTGTCGGGTTCATATCATTTACCCTGCTCACAAGTAACCCCTTTTGGCGCCTTTTGCCTGATGCTGCTCTGCAAGGAGCGGACTTGAATCCGTTGTTGCAGGATTTTGGTCTCATCGTTCATCCACCAATGCTGTACATGGGTTATGTTGGTTTTTCCGTAGCCTTCTCGTTTGCTATTGCTGCTTTATTAGATGGTCACTATGATGCTGCGTGGGTCCGATGGTCTAGACCATGGACTAGCGTAGCTTGGGCTTTTTTAACAGCCGGTATTGCCTTGGGAAGTTGGTGGGCATATTACGAACTTGGCTGGGGTGGTTGGTGGTTTTGGGATCCTGTTGAGAACGCTTCGTTTATGCCATGGCTGGTCGGTACAGCCTTATTGCACTCTCTGGCAGTGTCAGAAAAACGTGGACTATTCAAAAACTGGACATTGTTATTGGCGATTTTGGCCTTTAGTTTGAGTTTGTTAGGTACTTTCTTGGTACGTTCAGGGGTACTGACTTCGGTTCATGCTTTTGCGTCAGATCCTGAGCGTGGCTACTACGTATTAATATTACTGGCTATCACGGTGGGTGGTTCTTTATTGCTGTTTGCTTTACGTGCAACCACTGTAGAGAGTCGAGTGGGTTATAGGTTTTGGTCCCGAGAAACCTTTTTATTGTCGAATAATATTATACTTATTATAGCTGCTTTAACTGTTTTGCTTGGCACCTTGTACCCGCTGTTTTTAGATGCCATGGGTGGTGGAAAAATTTCCGTAGGCCCACCTTATTTTAATGCAGCCTTTGTCCCCTTAATGGTACTACTTATTATAGCTATGGGGCTAGGTTTGGGTTCTAAGTGGAAGCGCATTAATCCTAATGAACTATGGCGTTTGTTACGTTCACCAGCACTCATAGCGATTACCCTTGGGTTGGTATTTCCATTCATCTATAAAGGTGAATTTAATGCTTCAACTGCTTTAGCTGCGGCATTGTTAGCTTGGTTGTTATTAGCTTCTTCGGTGGACCTTAGAAGAAGGTTACGTCACCAAACATGGTGGCAAGGTTTGCGTAAATTGAATCCTGGTCATTACGGTATGTTGTTGGCACACGTTGGCATCGGTATCACTGCTTTGGGTATTGCCGTTGTAAGCCATTACTCGGTACAAAAAGATCTACGTATGGCTGTTGGAGATCAAGCAACACTTGGCCAGTACGAGTTTACATTTATGGGTGTTGAGAATGTTGTAGGGCCTAATTTTACTGCCATTGAAGGTCGGGTTAAAGTGGTTAAATCTGCTGAGTTAGTGACTTATTTAATGCCGCAAAAACGGACTTATACCGCCCGTGGTCAAACAATGACAGAAGCAGCGATAGACCCAGCCTTAAGTCGTGATATATACGTGGCTATGGGTGAACCCCTAGCAGATGGAGCCTGGGCGATGCGTTTGCACATAAAACCCATGATCCGGCTAATCTGGCTAGGTGCTGTCTTCATGGCGTTGGGTGGCATATTAGCTGTATGGGACAAACGTTATAGGCGTAAAAAGACAACTTTAGAGGGAGTAACATCATGACCACAACTGGAAAACGCTTATTGACGGTGTCACCGATGCTAATGGCTTTTGCTCTTGGAGTGTTCCTATATCAAGGTATTGGCCAAGATCCCAATTACAGTGAATCTAGCTTGATTGGTCAGCCGTTACCGACATTTAGCGGTGAAACATTATTGGCGCCAAGCAAAGCAGTAACGCAAGCTGATATGCTTGGGCAACCCGCTCTAATTAATGTGTGGGCAACCTGGTGCCCCACGTGCCGTGCCGAGCATGAGTTTTTAGTTGATATTGCTGAGCAAGACGAGGTGCGTATTTTTGGTGTTAATTATCATGATCAGCGCTCTGGTGCACAGCAATGGCTCCAAGAGTTAGGTAACCCTTATGTGTTTTCAGTATTTGATCCAAATGGTATTTTAGGTATTGAGTTAGGTGTGGTGGGTGCACCTGAAACCTACTTAATTGACGCACAAGGTGTGGTCGTTGATAAACTTACTGGTGAATTAAACGAACGAACCTGGCCACCATTGCGCAGCCAGTACCTTAGTTTACTAGAGGAAACAAACTAATGTTTAAGGCTGTTTTGACGGTTGTGTTTTTCTGTTTGGCAGGTCTAGTGAGCTTGGTAGAATCGCCTCTGGCACATGCTGACATTAAGTCATATGAGTTTTCAGAGCCAAAGATGGCAAATCGTTTTGTAGACTTAACCACAGTTTTGCGTTGTCCGAAATGTCAAAATCAAAACCTAGCTGATTCAGATTCCATTATTGCTAAAGACCTGCGTGCACAAGTGCAAAGCTTGATTAACAAAGGCCAAACTGATCAGCAGATTACCGATTTTATGGTTCAACGTTATGGTGAATTTATTTTGTATGACCCCCCACTTAAAAAATCGACCTTAGTGCTGTGGCTGGGGCCATTTGGTATGGTTTTAATTGGTTCATGGGCGTTATGGTTTTTTGGTCGTAAAACCCAAAATCAGGGTGCCATGCTAACGCCGTTAGAACAACAACAGTTAGATCAGCTTTTAGCAGACAATAAGCATACCGACAGGGACTAAACAATGACTGAATTATGGGCAGCTATTGCTCTTTTACTCTGTGTTAACAGTGGCTTTATACTTTGGGCTTGGTGGCGGCCTTTGCCTACCTCAAGCACACCTAACAATAGAAACGAAGCAGTAGTGGCTTTATATCGCAGCAAGCAAGTGGAACTTGAACAGGAGCTTGCATCTGCACAAATTAATCGGAGCGACTACGATCAAAACTTAGCGGAAATGCAACGAACTCTATTATTAGAAACTGCAGCTACCAAAGCGTCACTTGCAACACCAACCACCTCGCCTAATCAAGCTGGTGGTTTTTTACTGTTACTGGTTGCCTTAGTGATCCCTGTTGCTGGGTTACTAACCTATTTTGAACTTGGTGCCCATGAGCGTTTGGAGCAGAGTTTTAATATACAAAATACCCGTACGATCACAGCAACAGCATCGTCATTGCCAGCTTTGATTGATAGTCTTGAAAAAGAATTGAAACAGCAAGCAAATAACCCTGAAGGTTGGTACTTGTTAGCTAATAGCTATATGCAAGCAGAGCAACCAGACAAAAGCATTGCTGCCTTTGAGCGGGCTTTGAGTTACGTGCAGGCTGGCAGCCGACAACATGCAGCTTTGCTTGGTCAATATGCCCAAGCTTTGTTTTTTAGTGACGGTGAATTTAGTCAGCGGGTCAACCAAGCGATTACTGACGCAATGGCGCAGAACCCCTTGGATGTTTCAGCTTTAAGTTTGTTAGGTATTCAAGCCTTTGAAAATGAACGTTATGATGTGGCGATACAGTTTTGGCAGCGCGCATTACCCAGCACGGGTGAAGGGCAAGGTAAGGCCTCATTACAGGCGGGTATCGCTAGTGCTCAAAAAATGCTTAATACCAACTCTAATAACGATTTAGGTATCTCGGTGCCTATAAAGGTTTCTTTAGCCAATGGGTTATCTATTCCCGTGTCAAAGCTAGCTGTGTTGTTTGTGTATGCCCAGCAGGGTCAGCAAGTCATGCCTTTATTTGCCACCAAGCTAGACCCTAAAAACCTGCCATTAGAGATGCTTTTAACTGATGCTATGGCTCTTCAAGGTAGTAATCGGTTGGCTGATTACAAAACTCTGAATTTGAGTGCGCATATTGCTATGGCAGGAGTGCCAGGTCAAAAACCGGGGGACTTGGTTAGTCGAACCCTTGTCATTGATGTTGCTAGTGTAAGTACTAATTCTGGTAATAAAACTGTTAATTTGACCATTGACCAAATCCTGAAGTAACCTACTGTATAGAAAAATAATAACAGAGTTTGCGGATGCGTCTGAAGAGCATCAAATTAGCTGGTTTTAAGTCATTTGTCGATCCTACCAAGATCAATTTTCCAGGGAACCTGTGTGCGGTTGTGGGCCCCAATGGCTGTGGCAAATCTAATATCATAGATGCAGTACGTTGGGTGATGGGAGAAAGTTCTTCCAAAAATCTACGTGCAGAGAATGCCACTGATGTGATCTTTAGTGGCTCCTCCAGTCGCCAACCTGTTGGTCAGGCAACCATCGAACTTTTGTTTGACAATCACGACCATACCTTAGCAGGTGAGTTTTCCAGCTACAATGAAGTTTCCATTAAAAGAAAGGTGACTCGCGAAGGGCAGTCTACCTATTTTTTAAATGGTCAAAAGTGCCGTCGACGAGATGTAACTGACTTGTTCTTGGGAACAGGTCTAGGTCCGCGCAGTTATTCTATTATTGAACAGGGAACTATTTCTCGCTTAATTGAGTCGCGTCCTGAAGAATTGCGCGTTTTCATTGAGGAAGCGGCTGGCATTTCACGTTATAAAGAACGCCGACGGGATACCTCAAACCGAATCAACCGGAGCCGAGAAAATGTTGCGCGTTTGCGGGATATTATAGATGAACTTGGTCATCGTTTACAGACCCTCAAGCAGCAAGCATCAGCAGCAAAGCAATACACTGAGTTAAAACAAAGCGAACGCCAATATAAGTCCCAATTTGCGGCACTGCAATGGTGGGAGTTGCGACAAAAGCTATTAAACCAGCGAGTAAATATCAGTCGTATCCAAGATCAAATGATTCTGCAGCGCAGCGAACAAGACGTGCGCTTGTCGCAAATAGATTCACACAAAGGCGACTTAGCTCTACACAATGAAAACTTTGGCAATCAACAAAGTGATTTTTATCACTTGGGTGCAGATATTGCACGATTAGAACAAACCATTGAGCATCATCACCAACAACAACTGCGTTGGCATGCGGATATGTCTGAGGCGCAGCGGCAATTGAGTCAGATTAATGAGGTCTGCGTTTTAGAGGATCAAGAGCTCAAGCGCCTGACTCAACAGCGAGAACAACTATTACTAGAAACGGAGTTAGCTGCTGAAATGTTGCTTGAAGCTGAGTCAGGCTTGCAACAGAAGGAAGAACATCGTCAGACTAGTGAATTACTATGGCAGCAAAAAAATGAACGGCACACGGACTTAAAACAGACCATTGAAGTAGCAAAAACCAGTTTGCAATATCAGCAGCAGCTAGCTGTTCAAGTGCAGCAAGATTGGCAAAGTAGCGTGACAGAACTGGGTGGAGTAAATCTTCCAAGTAAAGATGAAATTATACTTTTAGATAGTCAGGTTAATGACCAACAGTCTCATCAAAAGCGTTTAACTGAACAGCTTTTTGGTGTTGAAAAAAAGTTGCAAAATTTAACGCTACAAGAACGCGAACAACAAGAAAAGTTAGGCGCACATGCACAAGAACTCAGTATATTAAATGGCCAGTTAGCTTCCTTAGAGTTATTACTAACAGAGGCTGAGCAAGGATCAGTGCAATTGCCTTTTGGGTTGACTGGGCAGATGAATATAAAAATTATTGATGCGATGAAGGTAGATAGTGGTTGGGAAACTGCCATAGAACATGTTTTACAAGATTGGCTGGGAGGGTATGTATTGTCCCAGCTTTCGGATAAAAAACTTGGCTGTTTGTTTGAAGTTAGAGGTTTAGCATTGCTGGTGCCCAGCATAGATGGGCGATCGAAAGTCGCAACGAACGGTTATCCAACATTACTTGATAAGGTAGACGTACCGATTGGATTGGAGGGTTTGTTAGCGCAAATATATGTGGCTAACGATGGGCAAGAGGCGCAGAAACTATTAGCTAACTTACCATTATATAGTAGCGTAGTTTTACCTAACGGCTTATGGTGTGGGCATGGTTGGGTGCGTACTCCGCCAAGGGTGGGCAGTGTCACTGGGGTGTTGGAGCGAAAAAGGCAGGTTCACGTTGTAACAACACGAATAAAGGAATTGCGAGAGCTTCAAGATAAAATACACGCAAAACTAACCCAAACTCGAGAAGATGCGTTAAATGCCGATGAGTCACTCAGCCAATTTCGTCAAGCTTGGCAAATTGGCCAGGACCAGTGCCATCAGCAACAGCAAATGCTGGCGTTATTAAAGCTACAAAGTAAACAAGGTGTGGAACAGCAACAAGATTTGCAGCAGCGTATCGAAGAGCAGGCTCGACGATCGAGTTGCCTAAATGAAGAAATGGCGTTGTTGCAAGAGGTATTAAGTGATCACAAGCTGGTGTTGGAAAGTGCGCAATTGAATATGCCACAATTACTGTTGGCAAAAGAAACTACAGAAATTCAGTTAGGTGAAGGAAGGCTCATTTTTAGTCAAAAACAACAGCAAGTGATCGAAGTAAGGGCCCGTTCCAGTAATAATATTGTACAAATAACCAATGCTAAAAAATCTGTTGAACGATTGAAAGAGCAACGTGCACAGTGGCTGGATAAACAAGCTCAAATCAGATTAAGGGGTGGTAGCCCTCTATATTCCTCAGGTGTAACGACACAAAGCCTTGCCGACCAACTGGCAATAATGGTCACATCTAGAGTGGACGCAGGGGTTGTGATGGAACAGCAGCGGCAAGTGATCAATAAGGCCGAGCAGTTAATCCATCAGCTAGAGCAAAAGCAGCTGCAGCAAGAAGATGATATTCAGCAAGCAGGAGCAATTATTCAAGACCAAAGGTTACTCGAACGAGAGATAGACGTTAAAGCTGATCATATTAAACAGGCGATGATGGCACAAAATATTTTAGTAGAAAAGCTTGCTGAAACCCTGCCAAAGGCAACTAATAAAATTCAATTAAGCCTTTTGTTAGAGCAATGTCAGCAAAGTATTAAAAGATTGGGGGCAGTTAATTTAGTAGCAATTGAAGAGTATAAAACGCAACAAGACCGTAAAATGTTCCTTGACCAGCAGTACAACGAACTGATTGAAGCTTTAAATAGCTTAGAGCAAGCTATTGATAAAATTGATAAAGAAACTAGAGTGAGGTTCAAACAAACTTTTGACACAGTTAATGAAAGTTTTAATGTGTTATTCCCTAAAGTCTTTGGTGGCGGGCGAGCGTCTCTGGAACTCACTGGCGACGACATGTTAGCTGCAGGTGTCATGATCATGGCGCAACCACCCGGTAAAAGAAATAGTAGCATTCATCTTTTGT
>MDSY01143439.1_pt1 | contig 14317 bp, 13 predicted proteins | sample 811131 | NCBI WGS metagenome assembly MDSY01 (sample SAMN05326643, study PRJNA326480) | marine metagenome | isolation source: seawater | place: Atlantic Ocean: South West | collected 2010 | reverse complement strand
GCCTTAACTAATGACAAAATATAATTATGATTCCTTTTAGAATTTGTTTTTCGATACCTAAATAAAAGCAATTTTTTAATTTCCAATGGCCGAACTTAATTGAAACATCGGTAGGTACATCGCAATTAGAATAGTGGCTACAATAGCACCTAAAAACACAATAATTAAGGGTTCTATCGTGGCTGAAATCATGTTTGATTGGTATTCTATTTCTTCGTTGTATTGTTCTGTGAGCCTTTGAAAGATGGTTTCATTTTGGTTAGTTTCATCAGCTACTTTTATAAGTGATACCATTTTCTTATCAAAAATAGTATAATTACTCATACTTTCATGTAAACTTTTTCCTTGCAAAATATCGTGCTCAATTTTTTCCAATGCCGTTTCTAGAGGATGATAGCCAATCATTTTTTTTGTCAATTGGATTCCATTTAGAAGCGGCACTTTAGCTGCTGTTAACAGTGTGATTGCTTGTGTAAATTGAGCCATTTTCACTTTTCTGATAAAGGCTCCAATTAAGGGTGTTTTAAGTAAAACAGTTGTTGTTATTTTTTGATACCAAATCTTCTTTTTATACAACTTAACAAAAAGAAAGATTCCTATAGCGATTCCAAAAGAGAAGTACCAATATTCCTGAAAAAAGGTAGCTGCTGAGAGTATTTTTTTAGTGATCCAAGGAAGTGCTACTTTGTTTTGTCTAAAAATATCTGCAAACATGGGTACCACAAATTGTAACATAAATACAATGGCTAAAAAAGCAGTTAATAAAACAACAATAGGGTAGGACAATGCACTTAAAATGATTCTCCGTTGTTTGTTTTTTCGTTTGTAAAAAGCACCCAATTCTTTCGTTATATTTTGGATGGTTCCTGTTTGTTCTCCTATTTTTAACGAATGGTATTCATAGGCAGAAAACTCTTTTTTTTCTTTTATGGCATTCGAAAAGTTTTTACCATTGATCAAATCGGTAACAATGTTTTTAATAAGGGTTTTATTTTTTAGCTTTTTTTGTTCTTCTCCAATTAATAGTAAAGCATCTTTTAAGGGTAAACCTGCATGTAACAAGACATATAATTCTGTATAGAAACGTTCCTTTTTTTTTGTTGTAAAAGAAGTACCATACGTAATTTCCTTTTTTAGTAGTGTATTTATATCAAATGAAGAATGCTGTTTTTGTTTAGACGCGATATTTTTTAATTGAAATGCCATGGTAAAGTTTGTAACAATTAGTTATTAGGAGTGTTTAGATAATGCGCTGCATCTTTGGTTTGTTGAATAAAGAGTTGTTGGTTTGAAAATTCTTCTGATAAATTGATTTCAATTGCATCTATAAATTTACCTTTCGTTTCAAAGCCTTCTAAAAATAATTTTTTAGTCACAATTTTAAGAGGGAAAGTATCTTTTTCTCTTATGATAAAATCATCTAAAAAAGTATAAGCAATGCTGTTTTTTGAACTTTTTAGAGAGACTCTATTTTTCGACACATCATAGTAGGCGTTGCGGGTATTAAAATCTCTTATAAAAGTTGCTTCAAAAAATTGTAGTGCTGTTTTTTGATGATATGTTTTTTGAATGATTCCTACTTGTTTTTTAACCATATTTAGCATCAGGAAACCCATAGCAATAACGATACTCGCCACGACGATTACAACAATCATTTCACCTAATGTAAAGGCTTTTAGTTTGGTTTTACTCATAGGGAATGGCCATTATTCTTTTGTTCTTATTCTTTTTTGTTATCACCTGTGTTACTGAAAAATCAAGATATTTCATCTTGTTATGCGTGTTGTATACAACACGAATTAAAAAACCTTCCTCAGTATAAGAAGTAGGAACTTTTAATTGTTTGTTTTTGTATTGATAAATGAGTTTTTCAATACGAGTCTCTAAAGCAGTTGTATCTTTTTTTAGAGAACTCATCATGATATTATGTAAGGTTACTAGAGCAATCCCAAAAACAACAAGCAAAATACTGGTGGCTACGATCACTTCTGTTAATGAGGAAGCTTTGAGGGAGTGTCTTATTCTTTTTTTTAGTCCAACCATTTTGCCACTGAATTTGATTCGTTATTTATGAGGAGTCCCACATATTGAATGGGTAACTTTTTAACATTAATGGTCCCGTTGAACAAATGATTGACGTACACACCTCCTGATTTTTTTACGATAAAATGATTAGTATATACACTTCCAAAAACACTTCCTTCTAGTGCTAAGTTCTTTGAGCAGTAGACTTCTCCTTTTATGACTGCAGAATCATCAATTTGTATCTGTGTTTTATAAGGATAAGTGTTGTTGTCTGAACAATACACAACCATTCCTTTTACGAGGGTGTTTTCAGAAACATGAATTTGTTCTTTGGTTTGTTCTTCTCCATTAAAGACTTGAACAGAAGTGTCATTTTCATTCAAAAGAATCAAAGCAGTAGGGTAGTTTAAGGTGCAACCAGAAGCTACTTCAATTGATTTTCTTGCCAATGCTTGAAAATTTCCTGTGGTGTTTTTTTCAATCTTAATTTTTGGTGCGATTAAAATAATATCTTCTAAATTCGCTGAAGCCTCTACGATAATTGCAGTTTTAGAACTCACAACAATGTTTCCACTTAAAGAAATATTTTTTAATAGGATGGGTTTGGTAGCAGTATACAACCCTGTGGTATTCGTAAAAGATTGATGTATTTTCACCCCATCTTCTAATTCAATACTTTTCATTTCATTAGTCAAATAATTTTGATAAAAGTCTTTTACAAATTCAATATTTTGAATCTGAGGTAAAGAACTGCTACTTGCTTTTCTTGAGCCGTTGATCAATGGATTTCCATAAAACGAAACCCCTGCAATGTTTCCACTTTTAACTCCTTGTTTAGGAAGAGCAACAGTTCCAGTAATTTTTGTTTTTCCAACCAAAACCAAGGCATTGTTATTGTCTTTTAAATACAATGCCTCTCTTTTTGAGCGTTGCACTCCTAACAAACCTATTTTTTGAAAGAATTCATTCTTTACTTTTGAATTTACAATGGCCAGATCAAAAATACCCCAATGCTTTTTTATGAGGGTAGTAACTGCTATTTCATTATCGTAAAAGTGTACAGGAGTTTTAAGATCATAGGGGTTTTTTTGGTGTTTCAGAGACTCAAAACCTAATTGAACAGCAGCAATGGCCTCTTTTGTAAATTGATGCTTGATATTCATTCTTTGTTGCAAATACACCAAGGATATAAAAGCAATAATAATGATGGCGATGATGACCGAAATCACTAAAACATACTGCAATGCGCCTGCTTTTATTTTTTTTAATAACCTCATTTTATTGCTTCATAATTTTCTTTAGCTCATTTTTAAATTTTACAGATACCTGGTTTTCACTAGCTTTTACTAATTGAACCCCTTGAAGTACTTGCTGTACTTTTACAACATCTTGTATTCCATTGACTGTTAAAATATAGGAGCTTTCCTTATTCCCTTCTACACTTCCATTGTATTGAACATCTGGAAATGCTATGGTTGGTTTTTTAGAAATGATTGTTTTTTTTCGAACTGTTTTCTTTTTTGGGAATCCGCCTAAAAACGGATCTCTATAGGCTTTGTTTAGAGTATAGAAAGGATGTTTATCAGTCTTTTGTTCCTGAAAGTAAGTTTGGATACTTTCTGTTTTTAATTCTGGAGTAGGAGGGTGCATTCGCATATAAATTTGGTAACCAATCATTCCCCAAATGATCAAAACAATCCCTAAGAGGCCATATGTTTTTTGTTGTTTATTCAAAACGGTGTTATTATTTATAGATTGGTTCTTTAGATTAAAAAGGGAGTCACTTCTTCAATAGAAGTCACACCTTCTTTTACCAATTGAATCATATTTGTTTTTAAGGTTGCTATATTATGTGCTTTTAAATAGTTATGAATTTCTAATTTTTTGTCTTTGATGTTCGTTACAAGCTCTTCGGTAATTGGAATAATTTCATATACAGCTTTTCGTCCTTTGTAACCGGTTTGATAACAGCTAGGACACCCTACTGCTTCAAAATATCTATCAATCTCTTCCATTTCTTTTAGAGGTTCCACATTCATACCCAAAGAGGTCTGCGACCTTTTGCAGTTGTTGCAGAGCTTTCGCACCAAACGTTGTGCCACACTTACGTTTAAAGTACTCGCAATTAAAAAGGAAGGAATGCCCATATCGATCAAACGAGAGACCGTTGCCCAAGCAGAATTGGTGTGAATCGTAGATAAGACCAAATGCCCTGTTAAAGAGGCTCTAATAGCCATATTAGCCGTGGCTACATCTCTGATTTCCCCTACCATAATAATATCGGGGTCTTGGCGTAAAAAAGTACGCAAGGTGCTTGCAAAATCCAATCCAATATGTTGTTTCAATTGCACTTGATTAACACCCTCTAAGGTATATTCAATAGGGTCTTCAATGGTTAATATATTGGTAGATGCATCGTTTAATAATTGCAAAGTTGCATATAGAGTAGTGGTTTTTCCAGAACCTGTAGGTCCTGAAATGAGGACAATTCCATTGGATTTTTGAACTGATTTTTTATAGATTTTTAATTCTTTTTTGGTAAATCCTAGATTGTCTAATGAAACATAGAAGTTGCTTTTCGATAAAATACGTAAGACCAATTTTTCGCCATGCAAGGTGGGTAGGGAAGATACGCGAATATCAAAATCTTCGGTTTCTGTAGTTAAATGAATTCTTCCATCTTGCGGCAATCTTTTTTCAGAGATATCCAAACTTGCCATGATCTTTATCCGGTTGATAATTTTTGGATATGCTTCCAATGAAATCACATATCTTTCCATCAATTTTCCATCGATGCGCAAACGAACTCTTGCTTGCTTTTCAAAAATTTCAAAATGAATGTCACTACTGCCAATTTCTTTGGCTTCATAAATGATATTCAATAAAAAATCGTCTGAGTAATTGAGCGACTTTTGCCCTTGATTAAGAGCTCTTTTTCGATAATTAGTTTCTAAATATTTTTGGAGAATTTCTGTATTCTCTTTTTCTAAAACAATCTGTTTTCCCAAAACAATAGCGAGTTCTTGGCGTACTTCATTGATGCGTTCTATATCTGTTTTAAAAACCCATTGGTTCTTGTTTTTAGCCACAGGAATAATTCGGTACTGATAGGCTTGTTCACTTGAAATCAGTTGAACTAGTTCTGTAGCAATATTAAATTGTGGTTTCTCCATGTTAGAAAGTGTATAGCTCTATTTTAGGAATTAATTTATTTGCCAGAAGAACTAGTATTAAAAAAAGACTTTGCAATCCTGCTAAAGGAACTGTTTTATTTTTAAGCTTCCTTTTTACGAGGATAAAAATAAGTAGTGAAAAAAGTAATGAAAAAATAAATACCATCAAAAAAGATACAAGAGGCAAACTCACCGCCAACAGGATGAAAAAGAGCAAGTCTCCCATACCAAATACTTGAAAAATATTGTTTTGAAGTATTATTTTTGCGTACAAACATAACACTCCAAAAACAAGAGCTATAAAAGTAATATTCATCACTATTGAAGAGACGAATACTATTTGAGTCTGCTGTATAAAATGAAGTATTCCTCCTAAAAACAGCCCAACAATTAAAACCCATACAGAGATCCTACGCTCTTTGATATCTTGGTAAAAAAGCGTTGCTAACGTTGTGATGAATAAAATTTCTAAGGATAGATTCATTTGATTTAAAAGTATTTTTTATACTAATCTTGTTGTTCTAATTTTTGTAAGTAAAACAGCCCTGTTACTTCTTCTTTATTCCTGCGGTAATTTTTTTTTTTTTCAAAATTAACAGAGGTTAGTGTTCCTAACTGCTGTCGTTCTATATAATTTGTTAGCTTTAATAGTGCGATAAAACTTCCTTTAATTTTGAAAGAGTAGGTGAGTAATTTTGTATGGTCTTTAATCGTTTGATGTGGTTCATCAAAAGACAATACTTCAATTGAATACTCTTTTTTAAATACATTTAATTTGTTGAATAGTACTTGTTGAAAAGAGTTGTTAAGGGACAATTCTTTTTGCTGTAAAACAGTATCTAGATGCCTGTTTTTTTGTTGCATATTAAAAATTTGTATTCCTACATCAGACATCAATTCTTGTTCTTTTGTTAGCATTGTTAATTTTGATTTTAGATCAATGGTTTTCTGTATTGAAAAGACATAGGAAATGAGGAACAGTAGCAAAAACCCAACTACCAAAGCGATGTTCTTTTGTTTGTTAGTCATGAGTGGTGATTATAAATTTAAATTCATTCATTCGAGTTGTTTTTTTTCCTTTCCCATATGCATGTATGGAAATATTTTTAATCCATTTCTTTTGCTCCAAAAAAGAGATCCAATTTGAAAAATCTTCATTTTCTTTTGAGATCCCTTTGACTATAAGTTGATTTTTTTTAAAAGAGATTGGGGTGTCTTTTTTTTGAACACCTACTACTGGTTGATAATAGAATTGTGATAGTAAAATAGTTTGAGGAGTAGAAATTCCTAGCTCATCTAAATAGAGAGAGAGCTTTGAATTGGATGCAGATTGCACACTTGCCACCAAACGTTTCTTTTGCATAACTTCTTCTTGTAATGTATAGAGTTGGTTTTTATAGGTTTCATTCAGCTGAAGTTCTCCAGTTATCGTATTCACTCTATTTCTGTAAGAACTAAAAAAGAAAAAATTTACCAATAGCAATCCTAAGATCAAGCTCAGTCCAGTTTTTAGAACGAGGTCGAAAAAACGCTTATGGAAATAGCGTTCTTGTAGTTCTGTATGACGGATGCTAGAGGTACTTTTTGTATAATAACAAATAATACCTGCTAAGGGTAAAATTGCTGTATGAGTTACTTCTAAGTCATTGATATTATAATTTTTATTCGAAGAATTTCCCTTTTCAATAGCACAAATAGCATTGGCATCAAATTTAATTTGTGCATTGGAGGAAAACAATGTTGTATTTTCTACAAAAGGGTGTAAATTTTGGATGGCTAAATTTCCCAATGAAAAATCGATGACTGAAATTCCTTTTTGTTGGTAGGTATTTATAATTTTATCAACTGAATCTTTTCTAGCAATACAGACAAAAGAATGCTGTGTGTTTTGGTACACCTCATAATAAAAATCTGTTAGAACAATAGTTGGAAAGGCATTTCGAATCAATTCGTTTTCATTTTTATTAATACTGGTCACTTTTTTTGACAATATTTGTGCATCATTAATAAGTAGAAAAAGATGTTTTTGACCTCTTAATTCTTCAAGAAGAATATCAAAACGATTTATTTGTTTGCTAGTTGAAATAACAAATTCATGGTTTTTTTTTGTCAGTTGTAGGAGGTTATAAACTCCTTTTTCAGCATGTTCAATAGCTGCATATGTTTTGCCATATTTGAGTATTTGCCGAATCATTAATAAATGATGGTTGATTTGATTAAGACAGATAACTTGCTTTTTGAAGCAGTTCTAGTTCGTTTGCTAAAGAACCATTTGATAATCGGTACTCTTGCTAAAAATGGAACTCCTGAACCCGTATTGTTTTTAGACGTTTCTTCAATTCCTCCCAAAATAACCACATCTTTATCATTTACTCTTATCGTAGAAGTAAATTCTCTTGAATTAATTCCAGGAGGGGCTTCGGGATCAATCCGTTCTCCATTAAAATCAGATTGTAATACATTAATATTTAGTGTAATATTTCCGTCTCCAGAAACCAAAGGACGAATACCAATAGATAAATCTGCATCAATAGGAAAGTAATTTTTTATTTCTGTAGTTTGAGGGTTTTGAGAACCAATCACATCTTTTCTTGTAACTGTATAGTAAGAACGTTCTCCCCTAGACAAGGTTGCCTGATGACCATTTAAAGTAGATAGTTTAGGGGTAGATCGTATGTTAATAGCTCCGTTGGTTTCTAATGCTTTGATTCTTGCATAAAAATTAGGAACTACTTTTCCGATATTCAACGAACCAAAACCATTAAATCCTCCTATAATTTTATTAATGCCAGTAGATCCTAGTGTCAAATCGGTTCCAGAGAAAAGGGAGCCACTATTTGTTGTTGGAGTTTCTCCGATTCCTAAATCTAGGCCTGAAGTGACTAGATTGGAATTGGAGACTTCAAGAATCATTACTTCAATTAAAATTATGGGAACTGGTTTGTCAATTGTTTTTAAGAATTTTTTAAATGCGGCTATTTTTTGTGCATTTCCATTGACTAAAAAAGCATTTTGCTCTACATCAGTGGTGATTTCTAATCCTTCTGTAATTCTTTTTGGAATTAAATCTAAAATAGCCTCTGATTTACTGGAGTATCCCTGAAATGTACTTCTGTTATTTAAATTTGAGTTGCTATTATTAAAATTACCAGTTTCTTGATTGAAACTATTATTATTATTATTATTATTTCGATACTCGTTTGAAGAATTAAAACTCGAGTTTCTGTTACTTTGAACTGGAGAGTTCATAATCTCGATAGAGCGATGTAGTAATGGAATTGCAACTGAACTGTTCAGAGAAAATTGTTCTTTATCTCCAAAATAATAAATATCGTTATTTTTTTTATAGCTAAACGTAGTGTTTTCTAAAATATTAGTTAGTAAAACATCATAGGGGATAAGGGTAGCTTTTACAGTTGCTTTTCCAGCACTTGAAAGCGGGCTACTAGTAAACATATTGATGTTTAAATCATGCCCTATGTCTTTTATAATTGATGCGATGGAAACATTTTCAAAATCTACATCTATGAGTTGTTTTATGGTGTCTTGAATTTTAAAGTAAAAATTAGAGTTTCTGTACCGAGCTGGTTTTTGTCTTCTAGTATCTGCAATTCCTTTTTGATTTGGTGCGCTAGCACTTTCAAATAGATAATAATTATCCGTTGTTTTCGTAACTGATAAATTATTGGCAAATGCAATTTTATCAAGGGCACTTTCAAACGCTTTGTCTTTGATGTACGAAGATATTTTTTGATTTTCAATCTCAGGAGAAAAGACTAAGTTCTTACCCGTAAGATTGGTTATTTTTTTAAAAGCAACAAACAAGGTGTCGTTGAGTAAATCAACAGAAAAAAGATCTTTATCTCTATCATATTTTGCGCTAATATCTCTTGTAATAAATGGTTTTTTATATCGCTTAAAGCTTATAATTGAACCCAAAACATCAAGGGTAAGATGGTATTCTTTACACAAATATAAAAAGACATTTTGTACGATGGCGTTAGAGAAATTTTGAGAGACTTTTATCTGGTTTAAATCGATAGCAATACTTATATTTAACTCTTGCTCAGCAGCTATAGCCCTTATAAATACAGGTAGTTCAGTATTGTTTAAGCTAAAATCAATTTTTTTAGTGAGTCCTGGAACACTTGTCGATAAACGGTCTAGTTTTTTTTGAATTTCTTGAATTCGATCGTCTTCTATTTGTCCAAAAGTAAATGGAGAAAAATAGAGTACAAAGAACATAAAAGGAATATATTTTTTAAACACAATTTTTTTTTTTGAAGAGAGGGGGTTATTTAACAGAAAAACGATAGCTAGAATATGCAGTGGAGAAATTAGAATTCAACGCTTTTACACGCCATTCGTAGTCACCAACCGCTAAATCTTTTGAAATGCTGGTACCTATTGTTAAAGAATCTACTAAAATTTGGCTCGCATTATCAAAGTTCGGATAAGCTAATTGAATCTCATATTGAGAGGCCTCCGACACTTTTTGCCAATTAAACTGGATGGTTCCATTTGTTACCTCGGAAGTATCTGTTGGAGCCAACAAAACAACCGTTTTTTCAGATATATTTTCTATAAAAATAGCTTCACAATTACATAGCAAAATTGTGATAGTAACAAATAGCAATTTCTTTTTCATTTTTGCTTATTTGATATTATTGCATAAATATAATAAATTATTATTATTTTTTAATACTTTTATAGATCTATAATTATATAATTGCTATTTATATGAAGATTCAGTATAAAATTTTTACAAAAAAAGTGCCGGCTTTTAACATGCAAGAATTATTAGTTGTTTTGGTAATTATTGGTATTCTAATTTTAATTGCACTCCCTAATTTGATGCCAATTATTTCTAAAACTAAAGCATTGGAAGCCCAGAATCATCTGGTGCATATGTACGGTTTAGAACGGAATTATTTTTTTATGTATTCTAAATATTCAAAGGAATTCAATGCCATTGATTTTCTACCTGAGAAAACGGTAAAAAATGGGGGTACTTCCAATTACGAATATCAAATTGTAGAGGCATCTAATAACTCTTTTAAAGCAAAGGCTGTTGCGGTTACAGATTTTGATGGAGATGGTGTTTTTAATGTTTGGGAGATTGATCAAAATAAGAATTTGAAGGAAGTTGTTAAGGATTAAAGTATCCTTTTTTCTGTATCGAGGCATACAAATAAATAAAAAAAGCCTCAGAAATTTCTGAGGCTTTTTTAGTTATTATTCGTTGTGTAAAATAAATTACTTTTTAACTTTATTTTTAAATATTTCAAATCTGTTAGATCCTTTCTTTGGCCAGCTATTATTTGACGTATCTACATCTGCAGTTTCAAAATCTGGATCTACAACAATGCTTTTAATCTCTTTTTCAGAAGCAAATATTCTTTTCACCAATACATCATTTTTCATCCAAATTTGTGCAGGAAATGTATGTCTTTTCTTGGTTCCATCATCAAATGTTAATTCAACGATAATTGGCATTACCAATCCTCCAGGTTTTTCAAATTCGACCGCATACACATAAGAAGGTACTTTTTTGTTATCTGTGTAGTTATCCATTGCCTTTGGATTCGCGTCTTCTTTGTTATCATTAATGTAAATTAAATCCCCTAAACTTTCAAAATACTGACTGTATTTTTCTTTTAATTTTGCCGTTCTTTCGTCTGGTTTGTCACTGATGTATAAAGGTTTTACTTTTTTAATTCCAATATCTGTTACGTCAGTGGTGTAAAACCAACCTCTCCAAAACCAGTCTAAGTCCATACTAGAAGCATCTTCCATAGATCTAAAAAAGTCTGCAGGTGTCGGGTGTTTGAACATCCAACGTTTGGCATAGGTTCTAAAAGCATAGTCAAATAATTTTGGTCCCATAATGGTTTGTCTTAGCATGTACAAACCTGCTGCAGGCTTAGAGTAGGCATTAGGTCCAAATTGCTTTACATAATCTCCCTGAGACATGATCGGTGAGATGTTACTTTGATCTCCTCCCATATATCGAGTAATATCTTTTGCTGGATTGATCGCAAATAATTTTGGATCGTATTTTAATTCTGCTAAAATTTCAACAAAAGAATTCAAACCTTCATCCATCCACGTCCATTGTCTTTCATCAGAATTGACAATCATAGGGAAAAAGTTGTGACCCACTTCGTGTACAATAACTCCGATCATTCCTTTTTTTGTTCTGTCTGAATAGCTTCCATCTGGATTCGGACGACCAAAATTGAAACAGATCATAGGATATTCCATTCCTTGTCTTTCTGAATGTACAGAAATAGCTTTAGGGTAAGGGTAATCAAATGTTAATTTAGAATACTCCACGAGCGTTGTAGCTACTGCTCTTGTAGAATGCTCTTCCCATAAAGGGTTTCCTTCTTTTGGATACAATGAAACAGCCATCACTGTTTTACCGTTCACATTGGTTGCCATGGCATCCCAGAGATACTTTCTGGAGGACGCAAAAGCAAAATCTCTTACATTTTTGGCTTTAAATTTCCAAGTTTTTGTGCCAGTCGCACGTTCTTTTTCAGCTTTTTCAGCTTCGGCTTGTGTGACAATAAAAACGGGATCTTTATATGATTTTCTTGCTTTATTCCAACGCTTACGTTGTTCTTTAGTTAACACATTTTTCTCATTCTGCAATACACCTGTTGCATCTAAAATATGGTCTGAAGGGACCGTTAAATTCACTTCATAATCTCCAAATTCTAAAGCCCATTCCGAACGTCCCCAAAATTGCATATTTTGCCATCCTTCAACGTTATTGTATACCGCTAATCTTGGAAAAAATTGTGCAATTGTATAGTTATTGTTTCCATCAGGAAAAGTCTCTAAACCAGACCGTCCTCCGTCTTTATTGATATCGTTAATTTTATAATTCCATTGTATGGAAAATTTAAAAGTACCTCCCGATGCAAGTGGTTTTGGTAAATTAATACGCATCATCGTTCTATGAACAAAATGAGACAAGGGTTTGCCATCGCTTTCTACTTTTTCGATATTGAAACCAAATCCGCTTTTTTTATCCATGTATGTTTCTTGGAATTTTTTGGGACTCATGTACAAACTGACGCTTGTCGATTTTGTCAAAGGAGTTTCAGAGTCATCTGCTCTCATATTTTGATCTAGTTGAACCCATAAATAGTCTAATTTATCTTTAGAATTATTATGATAGGTTATTTTTTCATGACCATAGATTTTGTTTGCACTTTCGTCCAAACGAATGTCCATAACATAGTCTACCTTTTGTTGGCTATATTGATGTCCTGGAGCTCCCGATGCAGTATGCTGGTCATTTGGAGTTGCCAAAACATCCTTTAGTTGTCTGAATTTATTTTGATCAATATGGCCTTGTTTTTTTTGACTTTTAATTTCTTTTTCTTGGGCAAAGTTTGCGGTAACAGAAAAGAATAAGGAAAATAGTATTAAATATATTTTTTTCATGAAAATTAAGTATAATTATTTTGCATAAAATTACTGATAAGAAAAAGAATATGTATTGTAAACGTAAAGTTTTAACAAACCTTTATCAAAAATTATGAAGCATAAAAAAAGCGAACTTTTTCAAGTTCACTTTTTATTTTAAAGATTCGAATAAAACCTATCCTTTTATCTTACGTTTAAATTTTTCAAATTTATTTTTATCTTCTTTTGGCCAACTATTATTAGAAGTATTTACATCTGCTGTTTCTTGATTCGGATCGATGGTTATTTTAGTAATTTCTTTGCTGCTAGAGAAGACTTTGGTTATTTCTTTGTCATTAAATCTCCAAATTTGTGCAGGATATACTTTTCGTTCTTTAGTTCCATCTTTATAGGTGTAATACACAATAATCGGCATTACGAGCCCCCCTGGTTTGTTGTACGTAATTTCGTAATGAAATTTTGAATTACTGTCCTTATCGTCACCAAAACCTAACCCTTTTGTAGTGTCCTCTATAAAACGAACCTCATTTTCTTTGGTTTTTGTGTGGAATTTTTTCACATTTTTGATTCCAATATCTGTGACGTCTGTGGTGTAAAACCAACCTCTCCAAAACCAATCTAGGTCAATTCCAGAGGCATCTTCCATCGTTCTGAAAAAATCTGCTGGAGTTGGATGTTTAAACATCCATCTTTGAGAATAGGTTCTAAAAGCGTGGTCAAATAATTCAGGTCCCATGATGGTTTCTCTTAAAATCCACAAAGCAGTTGCGGGTTTTCCATAAGCATTGCTCCCAAAACTATATACATTATCTCCTTTGGTCATGATGGGTGCAATTTTAGATTGGTCTCCATTCATGTACTTTATAATGTTTTTTGGATATCCTCTTGTAATTGGAAAATCTTTATCATACGCTAATTCAGCCAACATTTCTACATAAGAGTTTAACCCTTCATCCATCCATGTCCATTGTCTTTCATCAGAATTTACGATCATCGGAAAAAAGTTATGACCCACCTCATGAATGGTTACTTTGATCATTCTGTATTTAGTTCTATCAGAATAGGTTCCATCTGCATTTGGTCTTCCTGGGTTAAAACAAATTTGTGGATATTCCATACCCATTTGTCCGTCTACGGAAATTGCTTTATGGTAGGGGTAGTCGAATGTATATTTTGAATATGTTTTTAATGTCTGTGCTACTGCTCTTGTAGAATGTTCTCCATACAATGGATTTGCTTCCTTAGAATACAAAGAATATGCCATTACAGTTTTACCATTGATATCTACCGCCATTGCATCCCAAATAAATTTTCTTGAGCTTGCAAATGCATAATCTCTGACATTTTTTGCTTCAAATTTCCATGTTTTGGTAGTTGAAGATTTACTTTTCTCAATCTTAGTTGCTTCTTCTTGTGAACGAATAAGCACAGGTTGATCAAAAGTGTTTTTTGCTTTGGCCAACCTTTTTAATTCTTTTCTAGACAAAACTTCGCTTTCGTTTTGTAATACTCCAGTTGCACCAAGCATATGATCTTTTGGTGTAGTGATATGAACGGTGTAATCTCCAAACTCTAGCGCAAATTCACTTCTTCCCCAAAATTGGTCATTTTGCCATCCTTCAACATTATCATACACACAAAGTCTAGGAAAAAACTGAGCAATGACATAGTTGTTATTC
>MDSY01054825.1_pt1 | contig 14319 bp, 15 predicted proteins | sample 811131 | NCBI WGS metagenome assembly MDSY01 (sample SAMN05326643, study PRJNA326480) | marine metagenome | isolation source: seawater | place: Atlantic Ocean: South West | collected 2010 | reverse complement strand
ACAAATAAAAAAACAAATAAAAATCCAATAAAAATCCAATAAAAATCCAAATAAAAATCCAATAAAAATCCAAATAAAAATCCAAATAAAAATCCAATAAAAATCCAAATAAAAATCCAATAAAAATATTCATTTCTAAGTGAATAATGAATATTTTTTCTATTTCGTAAGCGTGATATTGAACGCAATATCTGATTTAGTGCCTGCGCTGTACATGTCGTGAGTGTCGATACGTGCAACCCCAACAGACCGAATCGTGTAGATCTGGAATGGTTGTATTTTTAATTCGCACCCGGGTATTTCAAATACTTTTTCTCCAAGAACCACGTTCACACATCCGTCTTCAAATACCTTGTTACATTGTGTGGTGACATTCACTTGAAGGACGTTTTGCTCGTCAATGTGTATGTGTTCTCCTATATCAGGAATACACTTGACAACTAACACCGAGCCGGACATATCGAAACTGATTTCATCGTGCCATAGAGGGACGTAGAACAACTCCCCATTGTGTTCTAACGGGTATACCTCGTCTTTGAGAAGATTGTCTATGGACGGGTTCAATATGACGAGTTGGTCATCCCGCATTTTCTCTCGAACAATCTCCCGCATGGACAATATAGTGCTGTCATCCAACCCCAACAACTCCGAATATCTCGTTATATAACCGAACAATTTCACAGCAGTTTCTTTGTCGGTGTCTTGAAATGCTTTAAGAGAGAGATTTCTACACCCATGAATCAAATTGTCCACCAGCGTATTCATTTCGCCCTTTCCAATGTGCCGTTTTTCTCCTAATACACCAAAGAACGAATCGAGAATAGAGCCATAGTCCACGTTTGGTGGAGCAGTATTCTCTGCTTCGAGCCACATGGAGAGAAATGTGTAGGCCGACCCAATCTCCTGAAACTTTTCGCTGCTGTTTGCGTTTGCTCCCTCCACCTCCACCTCCACCTTCTCTACATCCACTTTGCGGTTCCTCTCAATATTTCTGTCCGGATGATGCTTCAAGGCACATTTGTGATAATGTTGCTTCAACTGTTTCATATCAAATGGTGGCACAATATCCAATAATTCACACGCCCGAGTGAAATCCATGTATTATATTTATTAGATAACACACCAACCCCTCTAAATGATAAATCGGTCGGTAATTATTGTTATAATAACGGGAAAACGTGTAAACGCGCAATAAGAGGTCGGGGACTTGTGCATCTTTCACGTGGCCATCTCTGATAACCCGCTCAATCATATACCATATACACTCTGAGACGTCCAAATTGTAAATAAATATATCATATAGACAATCGCGCAAGGAAACAAATCTGGTAGATTTCACATTTAGAATAAGACTGATTATTTTATCGCACGTTATCTTGTGTGGCAAATACAACTGCCCGTCTTGATTTTCAATGTGTTTCATATTCACGATGTTACTGGTATCAATCGTCTTGGGTAGTTTTATATCTAAACACTTGTTGTAACTAGCTTTGGAAGGACGTGACAAATGAATAATATGGCACGATTTCACAATATTGTCTGGAATGAAACTGATTGCCTCGCACACTAGAACAAATATCAACTGAACCCCGGTTGTTGAAGTCTTTTGTTGCATATAGCTATAAAACGAATCCAGAAGTTCAGAGTGAGTCTCGTGAAAATATTTGCACACGATGATACCAACTTTATCCGGTTTCGCCAGTATCACATCGACAATGTGGTTGAACAACTCATTCCACAACACTTTTGTATTGCATCCAAGGAGAGACATGTCTATCTCGAAATGGATGTCGCTTATTTTGAAGAAATACGAACCCTTATTGTAAGCAATGCTAATTTTTTTCTCATATTTCAATCCACTTGGACTATATTTTTTGATGGCCGACAACACCTGGGTATATTTTCCGATGCCTTTCGGTCCGTAAAATATAATGTTATGGAGGTCTTTGATGGATTCTGGAAATTGTGCTGCGACCATCTTCGAGACGTTTGGGTGAAGAGACACCTTATTGTTTCTCTCAATGTAATCGTCGAAACTAGTGTCCATACCTTTCATTTTATTTTAAGTTTGTTACATGTCTTTATTTTGTATCACCAATAATAATACATCACTAATCATAGAATGGATGAATTAGACGCACTCATCGAGAAGTTTAATAGAAAAATGGAAACGCATCCCGAATTGTCGAGTGTATGGATCAATTACATCACCCTCAAAAAAATGCGACTGAGAGACATTATTCAACACGGCGAACACACGCTTCAGATGTTAGAAACAACCGATGACATTCCAATACACTCGATTGCCCTGTTATACTTGATGGAAAAATACACAAATGATAGTATTGCTTAACACTTAAATATATGACATTACTAGACGTTAGTATGAACATTGCCATAGAGCTGGATGAATTTGACGAGAACAATGTATATTTCAATAAACCGGTAAGAAATACCGTAATAGATGAATCAAATTTCTTGCGCCTAACATATTCGAATGAGATGTTTAGTATGAATGGTATTTATATCAATGTTGTCATCGATGTTTCAAACAAAGAAAAGCATTACAATAAATACAAGTGCTCTTTCAATCTGGCAAAGAATTATTTGGTCGTGCACAAATTAGGACAAGTCGAAGCAAAAATACTCAAGCACATCGAACTGCGTGGAAAGACACCGGTCAAAAAAATAAGACAGCAGTTGAATTGTGGAAACATCAAAATATTTACAGACAATTCTATTCCATCTAGTGCGAATAATTATACGCTGAAAATGTCGGGCATATGGGAGACCGATACTGAATATGGGATCACATACAAATTTATTGACGTTCCTAACCGTCCGTCGAAAAGAACTCAAGAATAACAGTCATGATAGTGAGAAGAATTATGTTCAAAGGGGTAATTATATATGTAATCGCGCTCATCTTGCGGTTCTCTTGTATGCTCGCATTTTTCAGATCGATATTGCTTTGCGATAAGATATTTATAAATGCTTTAATAGAGGCGAATGAGACAAACACCTGGCATATGATAACAAAGAGCGACAAAACCGATAATTTGTAAAACTCTGAGGCAACTTTTCCGTCATTGATCCTGTCATAGTAGTTCGCATTAATGACGAGACTCCAAATTGCTAATAAAATAGTAGAGATTGCGGGTATATTATTCATGATGACCTTTTTAAAAGAATTTGTTGTCTCGTGTTTTAATGATATAGGTACAAACACGGATATCAAGAGAGAAAATACGACTAGCGCAAATGTAATAATAGCCACCAGAGCAGGCGGAGCAATGCTCCTCAGGAGGGCATATAAAACAAGTCCCCCCAGGGAAAAACCCCGCATATACATAATAATATCTTTCACTTTTTCATTACTATATGTCATATTACCTTGTATATGATATAAAGTTATTATTTCTCAGATATATTATTATTTTTATATATTAAAGAATGAACTTACTAAATCATCGGAGTAATGACCGACGCGAGAACAATTTTGTCTTGGAGAGAAAACTCGTGACAATTCACTCGGAAGACCGCGACATCAAAAAATGGCCCAAGTCGAACAATTTTGAGGTGCAATTACCTGACGCATACCAAAATATTCACTCGATGCGACTGTCGGACATAAGTATTCCAATCAACTATTACACGTTCAGCAATGATAGTCAGAACACCAAATTCACATTCAAGGTGATGCCTACGAACAATAGCACCGACGACCCTGACCCATTTTATGCGAATTTGCTATCGGTGTCGAACGAGTCGTTTCAAGCAGTGATACAGGAGGGTTTCTACGAACCGAATGAATTGGGCAACGAATTGAAGCACAGGATGAACCAAGCCGTCACCGCCAAACACCTAACCAATGGTGGAAGTGGCACATACGATAAATTCGACGTATTTTACGACAAGGTGGCGCAGAAGTTTTGGTTCGGAAACACCCAGGATGATTTCAAATTGACTTTTGATGAACAAATAAATTACGAACTTTCAAACCACAAGCAACCGAACGTGTGGAATCATTACACTAAGTGGGGGCTGCCGTCATATCTTGGGTTTGAAAAGACGACTTGCACGACGACGTCCGATATGTCGGGCGCAAACTTCGCATACATGTTGAACGATTCCGAGTGGCAATGGCTCAAGCCAGCAACCGCGGGAATTCCCGTCTACTACGCTAAGGCGCCGAATACCATGAACATTGGCGGAGAAAAGATAATTTATATGGAGGTCGAAAAATACAGTTCGTATGACGAATTGGAACCTTATTCCCAAGCCACGACCGACCTCTTCAAGCGCACCGCTCCTTTCAAGACCGGACAGAACGATTTTGGAACAAAGGTGAACTCCGCCTTCGCCAAAATACCGGTGACCACCATTCCACACGGCGAAACGTTCGAATCGAGAAACGGGTTCTTGCAAAACGTCACAATATTCGACCCACCATTGGAACGAATCCACAAACTGAAGTTTTTGTTTCGATACCACGATGGGAGGCTTGTTGACTTTAACGACAATCCATTGAATTTCACGCTCGAACTGCACAAGTTGCGAAATGAGATCGAACACACGGAAAATGTCCGCGTACCCGCGCTTTACACGCTTTGATTACGATGAGAAATTGTATTTCTTCGCACACACACACGCGCGCACACACTCAAATGCTATACGTTTCCGCAAGCCACTGGCGAAGCACCGATAATTCGCACGTCTTGTAGCTGTCTTTTCCGTGTAGTTTGATAAAGTCATACAGTTTGAGGAAGCGCGGTTTTTTCCACGTGGGTTTCTTGTGGAACACGTAATCCCCGTATTTTCCCGTCCGCACCGACGTATGGTCATCGATTTCTCGCACGATGGAGGCAGCGTTCTTTTTCTCCGCTAGAATGGGAAGCACGTCCTCCAACGTAATCTCATCAAGCGGCTTGTCCAACTTCACCGAGCGTTTGGTGACCCCCCATTCGACGTAGGGTCCGTATTGACCCGTCTTCAAGAGCACTTGCGTCCCCTTGTGTTTTCCGAGCTCCTCGCAGGAGTGCTGGGACACCTCGATAATCTCATCCAGTTTATAGTCGCCCGCACGCAACTTGGCAACATCAATATCGGTCTTCACTTTTTTGAACGTTGTCTTGTCCCCTTTCACACACTTAATCACAGGACCATATTTCGCTATCATGTAGGTGTGCGAATCGTCGATTGGAATGGTGATGCGCTCTTCGACCAACCCTTTTGAAAGTTCATCGATTTGCTCGAGGCATTCCCCGCACAATTCGTGCCACACCTTCTCACCCTTTGCGATCCGGTCCAAACATTGCTCCATATCTTTCGTGTATTCGTACTGAAACATGGCATCAAAATGGGCAATCAAGAATTCGAGGACCAACGAACCAAGCGGCTGCAAGACCATCTTATCCTTTTCATTGCCAAACTCGCGCATGCTCTCGCTCTCAAGAAGTTCGGTATCAGTCAGTTCGTAGTCTACACACCTTATTTTCTTCCCTTTCACGTTTTCTTTCTTCACGTAATTTCTCTCTTGAATCTTATCCACAAGCGAGGAGAAGGTCGATGGACGACCGATTCCCTGCTTTTCCAATAGCTGGACCAGTTTAGCCTCCGTGTAATGCTGTTTCAAGTCTTTCAGCGTGACCTTCGAAATAATGCTCTTGTAATCCAATACGCTTTCCTTTTTGATGGCCTGAAGGAACGCATAGTCGGGCGATTCCTTTTCATATCCGGCCACCGCCTTCCAACCGGGAAACACAACCTGCTCTGAAGTGTAGCGATACGTATGCTCTTCGGGGGCGGTCAACGTCGCCGTGACGGAGCGATACTTCGCAGGAGCCATACAACTCTCCAGCGTATTGCGACGAATCAAAAGGTATAGCTTGCCCTCTCGCGCCCCGAGGTCCTCGCCCACTTCGAGAACGGTAACGTCCGTGGGACGAATTGCCTCGTGCGCCTCTTGTGCCCCACTCGGGGCGTCATCTGCCGCGGCGACCTTGTTGCCCGTGACCTTGTTGCCCGCGACCTTTTTCTTAGACTTCTTCGCCAATCCACCCGGAACATCCCCACTTCGTTCCGCAAGCGCGTCCAAATCGCCGCGCACATATGTCTCCCCATACGTTTTCTCAATAAACTTTTTGGAACTCTCCAAGAACACCTTACTGTATGTAGTGCTGTCCGTCCGCATATAAGTGATGTATCCCCCTTCATAAAGTTTCTGACACAACCGCATCGTCTCCTTCGGGGATATCCGCAGTTCGTTGCTGGCAGATTGCTGGAGACCGCTCGTCGTAAATGGAACGGGAGGTTTTTTGGAAACATCGCGCGGCTCGTTGCAAGTATACGCATGGTGATAATCGGCGGATGATTCGAGGAAATCGGCCATCTTGTCCTCGTCTTCATGATTGTGGTCGAGGACAAATGGAAGGTTCTTGCGCGTGAAATACCCGGTCGTGTTGTAGACCTTTCGTCCTGGCGAGGCGTCGATGGCCTGTTGATTATCATAAATGATGCGAAGTGCGGGTGTTTGGCATCGACCAGCGCTTAGTCCGGACGCGGTATTTTGCGAAATCTTTTGCCATAATATCGGAGAAATACGGTATCCAACCAGGACATCAAGGATTTGGCGCGCGTGCTGCGCCCGAACCGTATCCATATTAATGACGCCCGCGCGCGAAACCGCCTGCTTTAGCGCAGGTTCGGTGACCTCGTGGAAAATGATGCGCTTTGTTGTCTCCACCGGCAGTTCAAATACTTTACAAATATGCCACGCAATGGCCTCTCCTTCGCGGTCATCATCTGCCGCCAACATGACCTCCTTAGCCTTGGCAATCGCGGAGCGCAGTTTGGATACTTGCTGCCGCTTGCTGTCCATTAGAGTGAATTTGGGTTCGAAGTTGTTCTCCACGTCGATGTTTTCGAGTCCGTTGAGTTCGCGTATATGTCCGAAACTGGCCACACACTTATATCCAGCACCCAAATACTTCTCGATTTTCGCACATTTCGCAGGGGATTCGACAATAAGCAATGTATATGACATAATGTGTATATGTCATATAATAATGTTTACTTTCAATTTTATATTTTATTATATTTTATTTCATAAGCCTGTTAAACAACGACATCATTCGTAGTATACTTTCGAATCCCCAGAAACATCATCGGTCATATTTTTTATATTGATGAATGGCATTACAGAAACACCAAACCGATGATGAGCAGTGTGACAATTCGCACATAGAGCCAATAGATTCGATGCGTTGTTATCTTTAGGGTTATGACTTAGGTGGTGAATTTCGTGCGGCTTCATTTTCGTAAATTTATCTTGACACAAACCACAATGATTATTCTGACGCAGTATAATTTCTCTTCGCAGTGTTTGGCGCAGCCCGCTTACATTGATGCTTATATAATTCAATGTCATTAATGCGGAAATCAAAATACCTGTATGCATGACTTTCATCATTATATTATGATTATATTGTATTATTGACCTTGCATTGCCTTATACTCTTTCCAAGTAATCTTCTTGACAGTCTCGGGTTTTTTTGACTTCTTACCCGAACCCATCTTCTTGTCCATATGCTCCGACTTCCTGATGGCACCATCAATGTAAATTTTCTTGAGTAGATTTCCAACTTCGTAAGCACCAGAGTGCTGGTCAAGAGCACCGGTCTCAATTCTCTCCAACACGTCCAAGAACTCCCACAGTGTAGAGAGATTGATTTCTTCCTTCTTCACACGGTTGTAAATATCAGTGTAGTTATTGAACAGGAACGAACATTTCGAAACCAACATATTGTCGAACTGCGTTGGGTTCGACTTTTGAAGGCGCGCGTATTTTTTCTTCATATCAATCATCGTAGTAACATCATCGCGAATTTTCCTGCTGTGCTTTTTCGTGCGTATCTCTCCAGTACAATCCTCCACATCGTTCGCCTGGATCATTTTTTCTAGTTGAAGTCGGTCGATACTGTTCATTTTATTCTACCAATATAATTATTCTCTTAATTTAGTTTTTTCCCTATAATATATAATATATATATATATACTATACAATGGTAAAAGGAGGACAACAACTCGTAATGCCGGCAACCGTGACGCCAAATGGGAGAGAAGCTGCTGCGTCCGCCGGACAAGCAAATATAATCGACCAAATGAATGCTAATGAACCATTCGTCGGTGGAAGCGAAAGTGTAACGGTTCCTCAGTTTTCGGGAAGTCCAGCTGCTAACGCCGCAAGTGTATCCGGTAATTCCAACAACATACACTCATTAGTACAGTCGGCCGGCGACTGCCATGCTACGGGTAGTTGTATGGTTGGAGGAAAGCGGAGGCGCAAGGTCAAGAAGTCGCGCAAGGTCAAGAAGTCGCGCAAGGTCAAGAAGTCGCGCAAGGCCAAGAAGTCGCGCAAGGTCAAGAAGTCGCGCAAGGCCAAGAAGTCGCACAAGGGTGGAAAAAGTTGTAGGGGCAGTCATGATTGCGCAACAACAAAGTTTAAGACTTGCAACATAGGCGTGAGGTCGAGGTTTTCAATGCTTACAGGAAAGAAGGGAACATGTATGTAATGTGCGCTAAATTAAAAATTGCAATTAGAATAAAATAACACTTATAATTATTATGCGGTCTTCGGATATAGCCCATTCTGTAATCATTATATTAATATTTCTAATGTTGTATGTTTTTTCGGTCGTGTCAATTGGAATCAAAAAAGTAAAGGAGGACTGGCCAATTTATCGTTGTAATCCGATTGTTATGCCTTTCGCAAGCACATTCGGGCATGACCCAATGACAAATTTCACACAATGTATCCAAGGAATGCAGGGTAATTACATGAAATATCTGCTTCAGCCACTCGACTATAACTTTTCGGTAATCACGAATCTTGGAAGCAAACTCAACACAAACATATTCGACATTCGTGCATTTTTCAATAATCTCCGCAATATGATAGGTGATACAATAGGAAGTATATTCGGAGTTTTCCTCAACATTATAATAGAATTTCAAAGAGTAATTATGAACGTGAAAGATTTATTCGGAAAGATTGTCGGTGTTTTAGCAACATTAATGTATACGCTTTCTGGTTCAGTTATGACAATGGAAAGCACGTGGGCAGGTCCACCCGGGCAGATGGTGCGAGCGCTCTGTTTTGATCCCGAAACTATTCTCTCCACCGAAGCAGGCAATGTCGCAATGAAAGACATTCCATTAGGAACCAAACTGAAAAATGGAGCACAGGTGTGCGCTATCTTAAGAATCAGCAACGTTGACAAGGAAGGAAACCAGATAGAGAAGGTATATAAGATGGAAGGTGGAGAGAATTACGCACCAATATTTGTTTCGGGATCACATCTAGTATACGAACCAGATTTAAAAGAGTTTGTATGCGTGAAAAATCTTCGAGGGGAAAAACCTTCGATTGTCACGGAGAAAATATGCAAGGAATTTACGTGTCTCATCACGAGTGATCACACGATACCAATTGGCGAATGGTTGTTTCATGATTGGGAAGATAATAACGGTTCGGCGTCGAAATCGCTCATGTAGTCATAGTCGAATGTATCTCGTAGCCATGGCCAATGTATCTCCGTAGTCAATGTATATATTATCCACCTATTGTATATATGGATAATACAAATAGTAACAACAGCATATTTGAAAAGATAAATAAATTATATGAGAAAAGTGGATACTTGGACCGACATGGACTAGATCTATTCTTGGCGATTGTGTTATGTATTGTCTTCTTTCTGGCGATATCATACTACCACATTCTCAACAATCTTCAACCGATTAAGGCAGATTGGGAAAATAAACGATGCACGCCTGGCGTGATTCCATTTGCCGGCATTATCAACAAGGGTCCCGATGATACAGCGTTTGATTACACGAAGGACAACTTTGAACAGTGCACGCATACGATTTTGGCATCCATCAGCGACAATGCCTTCAAACCATTTTTCTATTTGTTGGAAGTTATTACTGCTCAGTTCAAGGCAATAGTAAAAGCGATCTACGCAATCAGAGGGATGCACAACAAAATCAGAGTTAACATCCGCGCCTTTGTCGAAAATGCCATGGGGCGGGCTCTCAACATTACTGTGCCTATAGTGAACCTATTCATCGTGTTGAAATCAATGATTGGTAAGGTACAGGGAACCATTACATCGGCAATATATACGCTTCTAGGAAGCTATTTTGGTATCAAATCCTTGATGTTATTCTTTATTGGATTGGTGATGAAAATTTTATATGCCCTTGTAGGAACTATTGCAGGATTGTGGACCGCATCGATATTTATGCCATTTTTAATCCCAGTCGCCACCACCACAACAGTAGTAATGGCTGCCATTCTGGTTCCGACAATCATTATTCAAGTTATGATGAGCAGGATCATGAAACTCACCACGGCTGCTCCGCCTGGTGTCCCTGCCTGCTTCGAAGGAACAACGCCGGTTACCCTACAAGACGGAAGTGTTGTAGATATGAAGTCCGTTAAAATCGGCAGCGTGTTGTGCGATGGTTCGCGAGTGAATGCGATTATGAAACTCTCGTCCCACAATCAGACAATTTACCAAATAGGCGGTGTCACCGTCACAGGAAATCACAGTATTCATCACGATACAATGGGATGGATCAGTGTAGAACGGCACCCAGATAGCACGTTCATACACCCCGACTCTTTTAAAGACCCATTTGTATACTGTATCAACACCAGCACGAAAGTAATCAAAATCGGCTCATACACATTTGCCGATTGGGATGACCTAGATGATATTGACTTTTCGCATCTCAAGCAACAAGGTCCATTATCCCCGTCTTTCGATATGGAAGACATTCACAAAGTGCTCGGAGCAGGATTTCACGAAGATTGTCTGGTAAAACTCAAAGATGGCAGTGTATTAAGCATCGCCGATGTTAAAGTGAACGATGTCCTTAGTGATGGAGAACGAGTGTGTGGTGTCGTGAAAATAAGTGGTAAAGACATTGCGTCAGGTGTGAGTGAAAAAACGCTTTATGAAGATAGTGGAAGAAGCAAAAAGAAGACATTGCGTTGCACCGGAAACATCATGATAGTAGACCCGGAACTCGGCGTCAGCAACACATTCGATATGGTTTCGAATGAGGAGGAGGAAGATTGTTTTCCGAAATACGTTCACCACTTACTAACAGACTGGGGGAGTTTCATTGTCAACGATGTGCGCGTGGAAGACTATAACTCTTGCGTGGAGAAATACCTGCCCCCACGGAATATAGAATAATAGGATGATAGAATGATACAAATAGATATTCTGTTTAATTATTTTCTACATCTTGTTTATAACAATGGAAATAAGTATTTTAGGAAACAAGATGCGTGTCGAAATCATAATTCTCTCCATGATTATTGGCGGACTAATGGCGCTGAACGTATTCTGTAGCTGTGCCGGGGGTATTGAGGAAGCTTTTACCTTAGTTGGTGCCGCAGTTGAATACGCCATGGAGTCTCCGTATGCTCTTCCCGGATCCGCGCCTGTGTCCACAGAAGGCAATGTGTTTGCGAAGTTAGAGAATAACCACGTGGATTATTCCGAACCGCTTCCAGAGGGTCAAATGTCGATTTTTGCCCAAAATACGCTTAGTCCCAGTTGCTGTCCGGCGGCCTACAGCGGTTCGTCTGGCTGCGTTTGCGCATCACCCGAGCAGATGAAGTTCATCAGCATGCGCGGTGGCAACAAGACCACTGCTAGCAATGTTTAGAGAGACTTTACTCTGTTCGTATAAAGAATCACCGAATGAAGATTAAACAAAAAATGAACATTTGGTGACATCAAATTTTGAGATATAATCTGTTATTAATATATAATATGAATACGGGGTTTAGTTCGAAAATATATAATATGAATACGGGGTTTAGTTCGAAAAATGATGAACAAATGAAAAATGAACACACACGCGCTACGCGTCACGAGATAAATAATGATCCCTCCCTATCTTACATTGAGAAACTTATAATGCTCGGGAAACTTAATCTACCTCCTCCTCCACCGAAACGGGGCGGCAAGAGAAAACAGAGGCGTACCCACAAAAAAAGAAAAAGTAAAAGAAAGAGCAAGAGCAAGAGCAAGAGCAAGAGCAAGAGCAAGAGCAAGAAAAATTCTTCTAAAAAATGAATTGTTTATTAATTACAATACTTAAGAAGCAACGCACGAAGAAATAACAAGAAGTCAAAAAAATAATACATTAACATAATTTATTGTATTATTAGCATAACATTAGTTAGTTTATACAATCTACATATACATATTCCTCCACGACCCCGTGTCTTGGTCTTGCTTGATTAGTTTGTCCACCATCTCTTTTGTCACGGTGACCGGAAACGCGACATCAATCTTCATATCCTTCTCGAAGAGGTTGGTCCCCGGCTTCATGAGACGATACAAGTTGAGTTTTGTGTGAATGATTTCCAGGCACCGCTTCAGGTTTCGAACACCATCCTCCTTGTCGGTGTATTTGTCGACAATATGGTTGATCACATCGTTCGGAATCGTGACATCCCCGTCCGCAAATTTCACTTGCTCGCGAATGCTGGGGACAATATAGTCATTCGCAATAATCGACTTTTCTTTTGCGTCATATCCTTTGGTCTGGATACGATACATGCGGTCCCTTAGGATGGGATTGACCTTTGACTCGTCGTTATAGCTGAAGATGAACAGACACCGGCTTAGGTCGAAGTCGAGCTCCGAGAAATACTTGTCATGGAACTTGCTGTTCTGCGTCGTATCCGTGAGATGGGTAAGGATGCCGATAATCTCCTCGCCCTTCGGAGTATCGCTCACTTTGTCAAGCTCGTCGAAGTAGATGATGGGGTTCATACACTTGCACTTCACCAAGATATCGACAATCTTGCCCCAGGTCGACCCCTCATACGTATACGAGTGACCCTCTAGGAAACTCGAATCGGTCGCACCTCCAAGTGCGATGAACGCAAAGTCCCTGCCTAAGATTTTGCTGATGCCCTCTTTCACCAGCGTCGTCTTGCCGGTTCCCATGGGACCTTTGATGGCAATCGCGGTTCCAATCGCATCAGGATTGGCAATCCACTGACCGATCATTTGCATCACCTGTAGTTTGGCGTCGTTCAAACCGAATACCGCACCGTCAAGAACCCCTTTCGCCTTCGTCATAAACTCGTGCGATGCGTCCACACCATCCGAAAGGGTTAGAGGCAGTGTCTTGTATTTGCCAAACGGAACTTGCATGAAGGTGTCCACCCAATTCTTTATCTTGTAGTATTCGCCGTCACCCGGTTCCATATACTTCAATGAATTAATCTTTTTGTAAGCAATGGATTTGAAATGTATCGGAATGTCGGCATCGAGCACAGCCAAACGATAAGGTTTATCAACATCGGAGTGTTTCTTCACCTCTTCAATCTGTTTGAGAACGACCTCTTGCTGCTCTACGCTGAGTTTGCTCTCGAAGAATTTCGTGTCGTTCATCACGTTTTTATCGCGAAGCATCTTGCGAAACTTCACCGCATTTTTCCCGCGAAGCTTCTTCGACTTCTTCTCCTCCTCTTTCTTGTGCTTCTTTTCAAGAGTTTTCACCTCATTGATAATGGACCTCATAGTGTCATTCTTCTTGTCCGATTCAGGAAGGTCAGCAATCATCTTGTTGAATTTATCAAACACCTCGCTGTCGCACAACGCGTCGCCTTCGCCCTCTTTCTCGGTGCTTTCCAAAACCACATTGTCATCTCCAGTTTTGGGTTTAGCGTCCAATTCTTCAGAGTCCAATTCTTCAGAGTCCAATTCTTCAGAGTCCAATTCTTTAGACTTTCCACTCTTGGCATTGTTCGTCTTGGCATTTGTTGCCGCCTTACTCTTCTTCTTTGCTACCTTCTCATCGTCGTCAGATTCTCCCTCCTCATCGTCTTCAGAGTCGGATTCTTCATCGTCTGAATCATCATCGGAATCATCATCATCGGAATCATCACCATCATCCAATCCAGGAACTCCGCCAAGTGTGAATATAATGTTCAACTTAGTATCTTTTGACAGAATATCAAAGTCGTCAGAGTCGTATTCTTCATCTGAATCTGACGACGAACCATCCTCTTCTGTTTCACTCAACACCTTTTTCTTGTTGTTTGTTTTTTTCTTATTTTTCTTCTTCTTTTTCTTCTTCTTTTTCTTCTTCATCATCTGAAATTTCATTATCACTATCATTTTTAATTTTTTCTATACCTGATGGTAAAATTTGTTCCTTATCATTTTCATCTTTTAATTTTAATTTTAATGTTACTTTATCATCTTTTAAACACTT
>MDSY01109498.1_pt1 | contig 14324 bp, 12 predicted proteins | sample 811131 | NCBI WGS metagenome assembly MDSY01 (sample SAMN05326643, study PRJNA326480) | marine metagenome | isolation source: seawater | place: Atlantic Ocean: South West | collected 2010 | reverse complement strand
CGGCTGTGTGCAAGCCTAGAACTGCTCTCAGACGATAATGCGCGGGCTAGGCTAGAAGCGCTGCCTGAGCAATTCAGTGGATTGTTCAAGAAATAAACCCACGGCGCGATGACCGTGGGCGTACTTGGCGTGTAATTTGGGATTACCGTTTGAGTATAGCAAAACGATCAATGCGCCTCAAGAAAGAGGCATGAAAAATGTCGAATATTACGAAACCCATTGGTGGCTCTACTGACCCAGTAGCCAATGAGGCGCATGTACGGCAACATCTTACGATCCTGACCAAACGCTGGCCCGAATTAGATGAGCCTGTGCAATTTGAAATCAGATGCCGGGAGCGTGATACTAAATTCCCAACCTGGAAGTTTTTTGACCCTGATCAAATCGATCAGGCCGTAGAATATGTGGCAAATCAAAACACCAGAAATAATGTTTATGTGACAATCAACCCAATTCGGATTGAACGTCAGGGCAAAGCGTCAAGCACCGCAGACGTCGTTGCCGCATTCTTTGTTTTTGTTGATGCGGATGACACCGCGGGTATGGATGGGATACGGTCGTTTGCCGGGCCTCGACCAATGTTCACTGTCAAAACCGGCTCCATGCCTAAACCGCGCGGTCATGCATACTGGGAACTAGAAGAGCCATGTCTCAATCTTAAAGCGTGGACAGATCTTCAAAAATCTATGATTAGATCGCTCAGTACCGATCCGTCAATTCACAATCCTGACCGCATCATGCGGGTGGCTGGAACAGTCAGTTGGCCAGACCAAAACAAGCGTGATAAGGGCTATGTACCTGAGATCGTCACAATCAAAACGGAATTCGACTCAGATAGTGACACGGTCGAATTTGAAAAAATGTGTCAGGCATTCTCAGCCGTTGAGACGCCTGCCACAGCGACACTAGACATAGATCTGGGCGATCAGCCCCTAGACCGTGAAAGGGCTCGCATACAAGCGCTCAGCGGCAAGCAATGGAACTCCGCTACGTTTCAATTGGTCGGCAGTTATGTGCGCCAGGGGCTGACCGATACCGAGATCCACAGCCTGACCGCACCGCTGACATTGGAAGGATATACGGTCGCTGACACCGCGCGCGACGTGAATGATATGATCAGCCGGACCAGGACAAAATTCGAAAAGCCAGAACAGGCGCAACCGCTCACCTCGGAAGAATTGTCGACACTGCCAGATCTGCCGTTCCAGTTTTGGAAAGACATAGACCTGACCGCGATACCATCACCGCAGTTTGTCTATTCAGATTTTTACGCCTTGGGCTACACGTCTCTAACCGTAGCGCCGCCCAAAGTTGGGAAAAGTATACTGGCGCTGGCCGAAGCGATCGACATCGCAACTGGCAAAGGCATTCTGACAGGCTACAAGCGTGAGCCACTGCGCGTCCTTTACTACAATGCCGAGGATGATCAGGACGTGTTAAACAGCCGGGTCAGCGCCCTACTAACCCACTACCAAATCGAACAAGCCGACATTAGCGGAACTCTGATGCCAGTCAGTGGAATTGACCATGACGATTTCTGGCTGATCATTGGGACCGATGGTATCATCAATGAAACACTTTTCTTGCGGCTAGAAAAATTCATTACCGTCAATAAAATCGACGTGGTCATATTTGATCCGCTGCAAGACCTGTCACGATCACCGGAAACAAACGAGATATTCAGAGCGGTAGGGCAACGGCTCAGACTGATGGCAACCAAAACACAAACCGCGCTGAGCCTCATTCACCACACAAGAAAAATGCAGGCTGGACAAGCCGCCAGTATCGATGACGCAAGGGGTGGCTCAGCCTTAAGAGGTACCAGCCGCTTTAATCGCATACTGATCGGCATGAGCGAGGATGAGGGCGTAAAGGCTGGCGTTGAAAACCACAGATATTATTTTCGCATTGCTGACGCCGAGAGCAACCTGGCGCCGCCCAGCGCATCAGTTAATCAATGGTTTGAAAAAATATCAGTAATTACGCCAAGCAGCCAAGCGGTCGGTGCGGTCAAGAAATGGGAATGGCCAGACGCATTCGACGGGATCACGAAAGAGGACGCAGTAGCGGTGCGGCAGGCCGTAGCAGCGATGGATGCTGACCCGCCACAAGAAAGTGCCCGGGGAAATGACTGGGTGGGCTATACGGTGGCTAATGTTCTGGGTCTTGATATCAATGAAAAGGCAATCAATGCCAGGATAAAAGAGATGCTCAAACACTGGATTAAAGAGGATGTGTTGACCGTTGTTCAACGCGATAATCCACGCGCTGGTAGGACTACAAAGTATATTTTTGCCGGATCAAATAATCCAAATATCACGGAGGCTAGAGGATGATCGCCACCACGATAACCACGATAATCCACGCAAATCTCCACGATCAGCGTCGGCATCCAAACCCACCACCACCACGATACCCTATTTAGTATCGTAGTGTTGGTGGTGGAAGCCTTTTCGAACAACAGCCACCACGCAATCGACCACGATAAATCCCACCAGAGTGGAAATTACAAAATGATTAAACAACCAATATCAGTTCTGGTGAAGAAGCAGTCGGCGTGGCCGATCGCGGCAAAGATAAAATGCCTGTCGGTATAATGGCCAATGGCTATTCACAGCAATAGAGCGCCTCGATGCCTAGTCCACGCCTAGCCGGCATTCAGCAGCAGCATCACGCGTCCGATTGATCGCGCAAATAACGCTACCGTTACACCCCACTGCAATGGGGCCTTGATAATCTGACAAAGCATTTTTTTCCAGAATGGGCTCAAAGCGGACCTCCGACGCGCACGATGCAAAAAGGTAGATTTTTCCACAAGAACAAGGTTTCTGCCATACTGTTCGCGCGAAAATATCTTGGTACATGGCGGCAGTTCCATGTTATCAGGGATAGATTCGACTATTTTTTTAATTTGCTCGCCAGGCCTAAAATTTATCAGTGCAGTTCGATCCTGGCCCACGGACAATATACGGCTCAGTAGTTCATGTGTCTAACCTAGATCAGACTGAAGTTCTAACCACCTGCCTCTCGCATTGCAGAATAGCCACGTTATCGAAGTACAGTGCGCTCTTTTATTCCCGCGAAAACGCCGCAGATCACAACAATAGTCGCACCAGTTATCTCTCGCCAGGATGTCATTTCAGCAAAGACAATATAGCCAATAATCATGGCAAAAAGAATGCGTAGATAGGGGAAAGAGGCAAGCGCTGAGACTTCACCAAACCGATAGGCCTCAACCGTGAGAAGCATGCCAAATGTGGCGAATGCTCCAGCTGTGATCAGCAACAAAGTATCGGGAAATTCTATGTCAGACAGTCCAGTGACGGCCATAGGAAATGTAACAATACTGGCTACCAGTCCAATCCAGAACATAATCGTCGCAGTATGCTCAAAGCGCGCCAGTGCGCGGTTCTGAAAGATTAGCAGGGATGCGGCAAATGCCGAGCCGAGACCATATATCACACCAAGTTCCAAACGCACGCCACTGATTTCACTAGAAATCACGACTCCCACAAACCCCAAAACCGTGCTCAAACCCCGCAACAGGCCAATGCGTTCGTCAAAGACAAACGGCGCCAACGCGACGACAAAAAGTGATGTCGTGAAGGTCAGGACAGAGGCCAGTACAAGATCCAACATCTGAAAACTAGCATAATACAGCCACCAGCACACAAGGCTGGTGGCCCCACGGATGACCAGTTTTGGCCAGTGTGGTGAGAAAAACCTACTCGGCCGTGTTACCGATATCCACACCGCTAAAATTAACAATTGGCAGATGGATCGGAAAAAGATGATCTGTGCAAACGGAACGTCAGGGGACACAAATCGCAGGACGCAGACATCCGCCGTGAAAACTGCAGCCGCCGCGATCAGCAATACTGCGCCGTAGCGGTTATCTATGATAGGCTCGGCGTTCACGTCTGCCGGAAAGGTGCAAAATCGTCAGGTGCGATCTTTGCAATCTCGCGAATGATTTGCACCCAAGCCGCCAGCCCATCGCTGATAGACGATAGACGAAAAAACTCATTCGGTGCGTGAAAATTTTCATCTGACAAAGCGAAAGAAAACATAACGGTGTCGAGCCCCAAAACGCGTGAAACGATTTCAGTGAGAGGCAGCGACGCACCGATACGAACTTTCAGCGGGGTATCTCCTGTTGTGTGTTCAAGGGCGGCGACAGCGGCCCCCAGCAAAGGATGTTTTTCAGGCACAGCATAGGCACCGCCTTGTCCTCGGTCGCCGTAAATTTCAATTGAGGCATAGGGCGGAAGCTGCGCCTTGAGGTGGGTCATCACCGCGTCCTTGGCTGTCTGAGGATCTTGCCCGGGCACAAGCCGCATGGTCAGTTTTGCAAAAGCCTCATTAGGTATAACCGTCTTGGAGCCTGGGCCGGTATAGCCGCCCCACATGCCGTTCACATCCACTGTTGGACGCATCCAAAGCCGCTCTAAAGTGGAATACCCTTCCTCACCGACAGGTTGCGATGCAATTGCACCGAATGACGCGTTTTCGTCATACGGAATCTCAGCGATCTTGGCGCGCTCGTCGTTCGTCGGTTCAGCCACGCCATCGTAAAAACCCGCTGCCGTGATGTGCCCCCGTGGGTCATGCAGGCTAGCAATAAGATTTGAGAGAACATGCAGCGGATTGGGAACAATCCCACCATAGCGACCAGAATGCAAGTCCTGCGACGCGGTCTGAACCCGCAGTTCAAACCCCGCATTGCCACGCGACCCGACATTTAGCGTCACCAGATCAGGCCGCCACCGCGCTCCATCTGCGGACAACACAGCGTCCGCGGAAAGCAAATCTCGATGGGTTTCCAATATCACGGGCAATGTAGGCGACCCAGTTTCCTCTTCACCTTCAATCAGCAGCTTTATATTGGTGGGCAAGTGGCCTTCAACAGCGACAAATGCAGCCAACGTGTCAAGCGCGATCATCATTGGTCCCTTATCATCCGCGATGCCTCGTCCATAGAGCCTGCCATCGCGCTCGGTCGCATCAAATGGCGGTGTCTCCCACTTGTCCAGCGGGTCCGACGGTTGCACGTCATAATGGGCATAGATCAGAATCGTTGGTGCCCTAGGCGCATCCAATCGTTCTGCATAAAGCGCGGGTTCGCCGCTCCCGTCGGCTGGCGACAGACGTTTGCGGTTCACAAAGCCCATCGCATCAAGGCGCGCTTCGATCAGTTGGCGCGCCTGTTCCATCCCCTCCGCCATGGCAGGGTCGGCCCCCACAGATGGGCAGGCAACGAGAGCTTTCAATCCTTCGATCAGTTGTGGCTCGTGATTGAGGGCATATACAAGAACGGGGTCACTCATAGGGTTTTCTTTCAGGTGATGCCACCGTCGACACTGAGGATTTGCGCAGAGATCCAGCTTGATTCCTCTGACGTGAGAAATACAGTGGCAGCCGCAATATCCTCTGGCTGACCCAAACGGCGCGTGTGAATGCGGCTGACAAGCTGGGCTTGCCCCTCCGCTCCGTAAGCGTCCCATTGACGCTGGGTGGTAGGGTTGGACAGCACAAATCCCGGCGCGATGGAATTGACTGTAATACCATGCGGGGCCAGCTCCAGGCTCAACTGTTTCGTCAAGCCGACCAGTGCATGTTTTGCTGCCGTGTAGGCGTGAATGCCCGTCAGGCTGGGCCTTAACCCAGCTCCAGAACTGATGGTAACGATCCGCCCCCAGCCCGACTGTTTCATGGCAGGCACTAGCGCTTGCGACAGGTAAAGCGTAGCATCAACATTGGCTGCAAAAATCTTGTGCCATGCCTTGGGCTTGACGTCTTCCAAGGGCGTTCCAACTTGTCCACACACACCGCCTGCAGCGTTGATTAGGATGTCTGGCGCGCCGTGATCCGCAATTAGCTTTTTAATCATGTCCGTCACGGATTCTGGATGGCCAAGATCCGCCGCAAGCGCAGGCAATTTCAAGCGACAAGCCGCGTCCAGCAACGCATCACCGGGTAAATCGCTGACAAGAACGTGCGCGCCCTCAGTTGCAAGCCGCGCCGCAATGGCCGCGCCAATGCCTCCGACGACACCGGTCACCAAAGCAATTCGCGCCGTCATCCTATCACCTTGGTCAGTTCGTGAAACGTCTCTTGCGACATTTCGCGACGGCCGTCTTCGATGTCATGAATCAGAGCAACCAAGCGGCTGAGCAATGGGGTTGGAATACCCTGCTCTGCCGCAATCTCAGCCACAGCACCGACTTGCGGGTCGACCTCAGTCTTGCGTTTGCGCACGGCCAGATCGCGGTAAATGCCGGTATGTGTTTTTGCTGTTTTGGAATTGAACTCTGCCAGATCAGCAAGGCTACGTAGCGCGTCCGCATCGGAGGCCCCAGGTAGAAAGGCAGCAGGCTCAAATCCATTGAACGGTTTGGGGTCAACACCTTCAGCCACCGCCGTGCGGATCACTTCTCGCGCCAATCCCATCAGTGCTGGCCTACGCATAGGGTCAGCGAAGTTTGCGGTCATGCTGTCAGGCGTAAGCGCAGTGGCAAACAACATCGCACCATAGCCGAGCTTGCCCCAGAGGTAAGCCCAGATGTCATCAGTCAACACAGCGTCAGGTTCGAATATCTGCAAAAGCGCATGCATCTCGCGGGTGCGCGTACTCTGGCTGCCGTCAATCTCGCCCAAAACCACTGCACCCCGGTTACCAAACAGTACACGGCCCGGGCCTATCCAGTCGGCTCCATAATTTACGAAGGCGCCCATCGTGCGTTCTGCACCTGCTCTGTCAGCTATCACTCGCTCGTTCAACCCGTTCTGCGCCGACAGAACAAATCCATCCAGCGCTAGATGCGGCAAGAGCTGCTCCATTGCATGCGGCGTTGCTTGCGCTTTGACCGCCAGAACAACCCGGGCGTACGTGCCACGCAACTGGTCAGGTGTGACGCAGGGCACGACCTGGGTAAATTCCTCGACCGGTCCTTCTATTACGAGGCCAGTGGTCGCACACGCCTCAGCATGCTCTGCCACGATATCGACCATTTGCACCGGCACACCGGCGCGCGCCCAAAAAGCGCCAAGTATGCCTCCAATGGCACCTGCACCCCAGATCAGGATCGGCTCAGCCATCTTGCGCAGCGGGCCAGGGCCCTTCCAATGCGGCGCGGGTTTCTGCGACACCTACGTCCCAGACTGCCAGCATTTCCTCATCCGGGCGCTGCCATGGCCCGCCAAACGAGCCATCCCCTAAAAAATCGCGGGCCTGAGCGGGTGAAAAGGCGCGCAACATCTCAACGTCAACGCTGGGTTTTTCACCTTCCGGCGCCGGGGCATGTGCCAACCGCGTCCACGGGAAATTTTCCATCCAGTTAGCATGCGAACCACTCTCATCAATCGACTGAATTTTGGTCCAGGTCTGCGGCGCATTCCACCAATTGTGGAACTTGATCGAGGTATCGTTATATTCGGCCATTAGTTCTTGTGCCAAAGCACTAACTGGATTGTTGCCACCATGGCCATTTACAATCAAAATTTGGCGAAACCCTGCGCGCCGGACCGAGGCCACAACATCACGTATGACCGCCATCAAGGTTTCAACGCGCAGGCAAATCGTGCCAGGATAGGCATTAAAATAAGGGGCCAGACCAAAAGGCATCACGGGAAAAACCGGAATATTCAACGGCTCTGCAGCCTCTGCGGCGACCGTTTCAGCCAAAATCAAATCCACGCAAAGCGATAGTTGCGCATGCTGTTCGGTAGAGCCAATGGGCAGAATACAACGCGGATCGCGTGCTGCGGCCTCCTCAACATCGCGCCAATTCATTTCGGCAATTTTCATTGTGCCATTCCCTCATTTTGTGCGATTTCATCCAGCGTAGCACAGGACGGAAGGTCCCCTGACCAATCCTGCGCTGCAATCACCACTTTAGACATCAATTCAGATAATATTTGGCGCTCCCCATCCGATAGAGCTTCCAACATCCGGTTTTCTTGCGCCTCAAAAACGGGCCGGGTTTCATTGATCATCGACCAGCCTTTTGTGGACAAACGCAAGGCCTGCCGCCGCCCATTGCCGGGAACTTTACTGCGTGCTTCGATCAGGCCCATCAGCTCCAATCGTTTGATTGCTCGGCTCAGCGTGTTCTTTGGAAACCCTGACGTGCGCGAGATATCGCGCGCACTGCCCCCTTCGACAAGGGCCAAGGAATACAACACCACATACTCCGGTCTCAACAGGCCATGGGTGTTTTGAATCCAATCATAAAGCGGAGTGTTGTAGAGCAAGGCCAGATAATTGATCCGAAACGTAAAGGGGCAAGGGTTAGCCCACAACTTGGCTTGCAACATGTCGGGGTTTGCCACGTTTTCAAGGCTGGGGCGATCTGAATTGTGGGCGATCTGTGGAGCCAACATCTAATTCTCGTTCCTTTGCCTATACTGTAATTAGTTCCAAATTGTACTTGACTGTTATCATATCTCTGCACATGCTGAGATAGCAAGTTCCAAATTGAACTAAAGTTATACTGAATATCAGAAGGGGGAAGCCTCCCCCGCCAACGGGAAGGGAAAATCATGAAACACCAGAAATTTCTTGCGCCTTTGGCCTTTGCGCTCGGGTTAAGTGTTGTCGGCATGGCAACGGCGCAAAGCCTGACGATGGGTGTGCGCGGCGGACCAGAATCCATGGATCCGCATTTTTCGGCCCTTGGGCCACACGCAGAAGCGGCTAAACATATTTTTGACACGCTGGTTTGGTCCGGCAACGACTTGCAAATTGAGCCTGGCCTGGCGACCAGCTGGGGCGCTGTAGACGACGACACATGGGAGTTCAAACTACGCCAAGGGGTGAAATTCCACGATGGGTCTGACTTTGACGCTGAGGATGTGAAATTCTCGATTGAGCGTATTCCGGTTGTCACGGGCCCAACAACCACGGCAATCTATGTACGCCGGGTGGCCAGTGTCGACATCATTGATTCCCCCACCATCCATATTAACACGGACGGTCAGGCTGCGACGCTGCCCAATGATTTCATCCGTTTGTTCATAGTCTCATCCGAGGCGGCAGCGGACTACTCAACACTTGAGACTGCCGCCGAGGGGTTCAACTCAGGTATGGCAACAATCGGCACTGGCCCTTACAAATATGTTAGTTGGGAACCGAAGGGTGATCTGGTTCTGGAGCGCAACGACGACTATTGGCGCGGCTTAGGGGCATGGGAAACCGTTACCCGCAAGGAAATTCCCAACGACAGCTCTCGTCTTGCCGCGCTGAAAGCGGGACAAGTTGATGTGATCAACTACGTTTCCTCTGTCGACTACCTCGCGCTTGAGCGGGACGCAGCGATTGATAGTGTCAAAGGCGACAGTGTCTACATAATGAATCTGCAACTGGATCAGCGCGAAGACACGCCACTAGTACGCGCTACTGACGGCTCTGATCTGGACGCCAACCCGTTTCGTGATCTGAAAGTGCGTCAAGCAGTGGATCATGCAATAGACCGCCAGACCATGGTAGACATCGTGTTGGAGGGTTTGGGTAAACCGGCCAACCAGATGATGCCGCCGGGCTTCTTTGGCTCAAACGAAGGCATACCGATGCCTGAGTATGATCCTGCCAAAGCGAAAGCATTGTTGGCCGATGCGGGCTATCCAGATGGCTTTGAGGTGGATCTTTATTGCACGGCGGATCGCTTGCCGGGGGATGGTGCGATCTGCCAGGGCTTGGGTCAAATGCTAACCCAGGTGGGTATCAGAACCAATGTGAACGCAATCTCTAAAACGGTATATTTCCCAGCTCAAGCACGCTTGGAATATTCCATGTTCATGAACGGCTGGGGCACGTTGACGGGTGAAGCGTCTTACACCTTGGGTGGCCTTGCCCATTCCAACAATCCAGACGTTAAGTTGGGTGCCTATAACCGCATCGAATACCATAACGAAGATGTAGACAGACTACTGCAAACTGGAGCCAGAATGATGGATCCGGATGAGCGCCGCGCAACCTATGAAAAGGCGATGGCAAAGGTGATGGCGGACAAGGCTTACATTTCCCTCGTGCAGCTTCAAACCGTTTGGGGTGCTAAGGCAGGCATGCTCGACTTCATCCCGCGCTTTGACGAAGACACACTTGCGTTCTTCATCAAACCAGCGTCATGATAGCATAACGATGCGTAGAGGCCGGGTAGCTATCACGCTGCCCGGCTTTTCCTTTGCCTAAACAGGATAGTTTATGCTCGGCTTTGTCATTCAACGTTTTTTGCAGGCCTTGGTGGTCATGACCGTGATGTCAGTAATCGTCTTTTGTGGTGTCTATGCCATTGGCAATCCCATCGACATTGTGATTCCACCTGAGGCTACGCAAGACATCCGCGAGGAAGCGATCCGCCGTCTCGGCCTAGACCGCCCCCTATTTGAGCAATATTTTATTTTCATGAAGAACCTGCTGCAAGGTGATCTAGGGCGTTCGTTTGTCTACAATATTCCGGTGCTCGAACTCATTGGCGGTCGTCTGCCCGCAACACTTGAGTTAGTTCTGATCTCTGTGATCTCGGCAACCGCGTTGGGTGTCAGCCTTGGTATCTTCGCAGGATACCGTCCTGACAGCTGGATTTCCAAAACTATCATGGCTGTCTCCATCCTTGGGTTTTCGGTGCCATCGTTTTGGGTTGGTCTAATCCTAATCCTGTTCTTCGCCGTGAACCTCGGCTGGCTACCTGCTGGTGGACGCGGCGACACAATAGAGATTTGGGGCGTGGCATGGTCGTTCCCAACACTAAACGGACTATCACATATTGTGCTGCCTGCTATAAATTTAGCGTTATTTAAACTGGCCATGATGATCCGGCTTGCCCGTGCTGGTACGCGCGAGATTATGCTGACTGACACTATCAAATTCGCACGCGCGGCAGGCCTTTCGGAAGCCACGATCCTAAGACGGCATTTGTTGAAACTAATCTCAATCCCGATCATCACCGTCTTTGGGCTAGAGCTTGGATCAACACTTGCTTTCGCCGTTGTGACCGAAACGATTTTCTCTTGGCCTGGCGTTGGCAAGCTGATCATCGACAGCATTGGTGTGCTAGACCGACCCGTTATGGTGGCTTACCTGATCCTTGTCGCATTCCTGTTTGTTACCATCAACTTCGTGATTGATCTGGTATTTGCCCTTATCGATCCCCGTGTGCGTCAGGAGGCGGCCACATGAGCACTCAAAGCACGGGGTTGCGTCTTTTCTGGACTGAGTTTCGCGAGAACAAGGCCGCCTTGCTCGCCCTCGTTGTTGTGATCTTAATGATTCTGCTAGCGCTTTTCGCCTCCCTCATCTCTCCGCAAAACCCCTACGATCTGGCAAACCTATCCTTGATGGACAGCCGCCGCCCACCGGGATTTGTCGGATCGGGTGGCTACGCACATCTGCTGGGCACGGACCCCCAGGGGCGCGACCTATTGTCTGCAATCTTCTATGGCCTACGTATTTCCATTCAAATCGGCCTAGCTGCTGGATTTGTTTCCCTCACCATTGGCACAGCACTTGGCATCACAGCTGCGTATCTTGGCGGGCGGGTTGAAGCACTTATTATGCGGCTGATCGATCTGCAACTATCTTTCCCAGCGATTCTGCTAGCGCTGGTGATCGTCGCTCTTTTGGGTCAAGGTAAAGCACAATTAATCGGCGCGTTAGTCGCTGCGCAATACGCCTATTTCGCGCGCACTGCCTATGGTGCCGCTAAGGCCGAGCGCGGCAAAGACTATATTGAGGCGGCTCTGGCCACACCACTCAGCGGACGTTTGGTTGTCTGGCGGCATCTGCTGCCCAATTGTGCCCCGCCCCTGATCGTAGTCGCAACCGTCCAGATAGCCAATTCCATTTCACTCGAGGCCACTCTCAGCTTTCTCGGTCTTGGCCTGCCCGTGACAGAACCTTCCCTAGGCATGCTGATATCAAACGGGTTTCCTTATATGATGAGCGGGCGTTACTGGATTTCCGTCTACCCCGGCGTGGCCCTAATCATCCTGATCGTGGCTATCAATATTGTCGGTGATCAGGTGCGCGATCAGTTCAATCCAAGGCTGCGCAAATGAGCACACCAGTTCTTGAAGTTCGGGGTTTAAACACCCATTTTTTCACCCGAGAGGGCGAGTTTCCTGCCGTCCGCGATGTTAGTTTCTCGCTTCAGGCGGGCGAAGTCCTTGGTCTTGTGGGAGAGAGCGGCTCAGGCAAATCAGTCACCGGGCTGTCCCTTCTGGGTCTGGTGGACGCACCGGGTCAGATAGTCTCGGGGTCCGTGAAATTGAACGGAAAAGAACTAATCGGCTTACCTGAACTGGAGCTGCGCGCGCGCCGTGGGCGCGAGATATCAATGATCTTTCAGGATCCGATTGCAACCTTGAACCCCATGCTCAGTATCGGCGATCAGATGCGCATGGCTCTCTTTGCCCACGAAAAGCGGTCGCTGCAGGATGCCAACACAAAATGCATCGACCTGTTGCGAAAAGTCGGCATCACAGAGCCGCAGGCAGGTCTGAAGGCTTATCCACATGAATACTCTGGGGGCATGCGCCAGCGGGTTGCGATCGCGATCGCCTTGCTACATAGTCCGTCCGTCATAATTGCCGACGAACCTACAACTGCGCTGGATGTCTCGATACAAGCGCAAATCCTCAACGAAATGCGGGACTTGGTGCAAGAAATGGGAACGGCACTGATCTGGATCAGTCATGATCTTGCAGTCGTCGCATCGATGGCCACTCGCCTCGCTGTGATGTATCGCGGTGAAATTATCGAGACAGGACCGACATTTGAGATCCTGCGCAATCCCAAACACGTGTACACCGCAAATCTGCTTGCGGCGCTGCCAGCCAATACCGAACCTGGACAGTTGCTGGCTCAGAGTGGGACTGTGTGCTCTGCGGTAAATGTTCCTGAAACTGTACAGCCTCCTGACAAAGAAGACTTTCTTTCGTTGAGCAATGTGAATCGAGTTTTTTCACCCAATATCTCGCTCGGTGAGAAAATTGCTGAGCTCGTCAGTGCGGGGACCCGCAGGCGAAGCACGCATGCGGTCAAGGATGTGACGTTGCGCGTGGCGCGCGGTGAGACGTTAGGGCTGGTGGGAGAGAGCGGCAGTGGCAAGTCGACACTTGGCAGATTGATGGCTGGAATTCTACCGCCAACTAGTGGACAAATCTTGTTGGACGATGCGCCAGTCATGCAGGCGGGTAAGAAATCCACGCTGCGCATCCAGACCATTTTTCAAGACCCGTTTGCAAGTCTGAACCCTCGAATGAAAGTGGGTCACGCTGTTTTGGAAGGGGCACAGGCGCACAATTTAGTGAAACCTTTCGAAGCCTCTGATTATGTGAAACGCTGGTTTGAGAGAGTGGGCCTTGAACCGAAATGGGCAGACCGATACCCACATCAGTTTTCCGGTGGTCAACGCCAGCGCGTTGCAATTGCTCGCGCCTTGGCAATGCAGCCGGATGTTCTCATTTGCGACGAGCCTGTCGCCTCACTGGACGTTTCAATCCAGGCCCAAATCATAAATCTCTTTCTGGAACTGCAAAAAGGCCTGAGCCTTACAATGGTTTTCATTAGCCATGACCTGTCCGTGGTGCGCCACCTGAGTGATCGGGTAGCGGTAATGTATCTCGGAGAGATTGTTGAAATTGGTCCAGCAGAAAAAATCTACAAAGAACCCGTTCACGACTATACGCGGCGATTGCTCAAGGCGGTACCAGTACTTGATCTCAGGTAAAATTGTTCCGCCGGCTTGGATACAGCGTCGTCAGGCCAGCGCAAAAGGGTGTTGTCAGAACCCGCTCAGTTCATTCGCGCTGTACTTGCCAATGAGATTTACTTACTGCGAAAGAATAAGAGGAGCAGAACACACCGCCGTTATAGCTTCCCGCAGACCAGCTTGAGGCAAAATCAGTGTATCTGGAAACTCCATAAAACATCATTAACTTTAAGGCAGATCTGGCGAGCATACGACTATGATCTGAGCCGCACGCATCTATGATATTGAACTAGGTGATGACCCACTGTGGCCGATGTCGCACGCGCGCGATCAAGCGATACTGTTTAATCGCCTTTAGCAAAACAGGTTACGGCTGCCGGTGGCACCAACGATTATGTCCTGAGCCTGTAACAGTGTCTCAGGCACGCGTGCGCGCGGGTAGATAACTATTGGGCGCATTTTTACTATTGTTTGAGCCGCTAACGATTGAGGGAACAAAAGAGGGAATAAATTCAGTTCTTCTGACACAAGCCCATGTTTTAAAACAATTTAATGCCATTTAATGGCGGAGACGAAGGGATTCGAACCCTCGAGACGATTCCTCGCCTACTCCCT
>MDSY01093316.1_pt1 | contig 14325 bp, 9 predicted proteins | sample 811131 | NCBI WGS metagenome assembly MDSY01 (sample SAMN05326643, study PRJNA326480) | marine metagenome | isolation source: seawater | place: Atlantic Ocean: South West | collected 2010 | reverse complement strand
AGGTCGGATTGCTACTGGCATTCGCTTTGATTCCCCGGAAAGAAATGGTGTGGTTTCCTTCTACCTCAATACCGGGCAAATGTTCGAGTTGGTGAATAATATCAATCGCCATCAGTGTGCCACTCGCATCACCTTTGCCAAAACTATGGATGTTTGACCAGTCATCTCGCAAGTGGTTACTGCGCCATTGGACCGTATCTACATTTCCAAGTGCTGAATAAGATACGAACTCTTCAGGGAACATATGAATTCGGCTGTCCTGCCCAGCTTCTGTCGTAAGCGTGACGCCTAATGAGGCGTCGAAGGCATAATCGCGTTCTGCCGCTTCATAAACTGCATCGAGTGCTCGAACTTCTCCGTGACCGTAGACGTTGTTTTGACGGTTCTTTGGAATGGCGTCTTCGATACAAGGTTCATTTGCAGCCATGTAAACACACAGTCGATATGTCGAAGTTTCTTGCATGATGTTTTTGATATCGAAAGGAGACAAATCCGGATTTGCTTGATACATGAGAGCAGCAACTCCTGCTGCACCTGGTGTAGCCATCGAAGTTCCAGACATGTCAGTGTATTGATCTCCAGTGTTGAAAGCAACAGACATAACGTTGCTACCTACATAGGCAATGTTTGGTTTGACTCGTCCTTCCTCAGTTGGACCTTGGCTTGAATAAATTGCAATGGCAGAGTTCTTGTCAAGCGCACCAACAGTAATAGCATCTTCAGCAGAACCAGGTGTTCCGATTTGGGCAGATACGGCATTATTACCTGCTGCGATGAAAATTGCAATTCCGGCAGACATCATTTCGTTGGCATATCGATTGACACTGTCATCATCCGATGAAGCCCATTCTGCGAGTCCTGGACCGCCAAGACTCATTGAAGCGCCACGGATATTGAACTTGTAGCGGTTCTCAACTGTCCACTCCATTCCAGCCATAACGGTGGCAAAGGAACCTGAACCACCAGCATCGAGTACTTTGACGCCAACAAGGAAGGCTTGAGGGGCCATTCCAATGTGCTCATAGTTTGGAGCACCTGTTCCTGCAGTCGTACCTGCGCAGTGAGAGCCGTGCCCTTGGTCATCGTATGGGAATACTTCGGTTCCATTGGTGAGAGATGGGTTGTTAACGGGGTCATAAAAAGCGATGACTTTCGGGTCGTTGGTCGAATTATCATCATCGAGATCATCAAGACTTGCATGCGCTCCGTCTATTCCAGTGTCAATAATTGCAACAGCAGAACCTGCGCCGTCATAACCAGTGTCCGCCCAAACGGTGTCAACACCGTGAAGGACTGATGCATCACCATTGGCAGTTGTAAGTATGCCATCCAATTCCAGCATAATCACGCCAGGGAGGGTCGTTGCATCGAGAATTCGGTTGACTGGAACCCGACCTGCTAAAGCATCTATGCCTTCCAAGGTCCACTGGTGTTGGAATTCGATTTCCCTTTCGAGTAAAGCGACTTCATCAGCGCCGGGCGTATGGTCGAAATCAATAATCAGAGGAAGTGTGTTAGCTTCATCAAGGAAAAGAGGGCTGTCTTTGTGAACTTCGATCATATCGCCAATTCCGTTGCCGTTTCGATCAACGGTTGTATCGACCCACCAGCCGATTTCTTCGGGAGATTCCGAAGAGATTGATACCGGGGCCGCCATGGCCAAAGTTGGAAGAACCATGATTCCTAAACAGAGCAAAGTTATTGCTTTTCGAGACGTAAACATATTTTCACCAATCATACCCAACAGCCCTCGACATTTGAACCCATTGAAATAAAGTGTAGGGAGATTGGGAGGAAAGAAATACCCGTCATTTCGGGCATTTAAATCAAATGAACGGGTCAATCGTTAAAGCCTGTTTGAAGATAGTCGACTTGATTATTATGGCTGCTCCAAGACGTTCTGCACCCCGAAGGACCCAACCAACAACCCAAGGATTATTGGCAAAAGCCAATATTCCAGCGCCCACAGGTTCTATTTTTACTGAAACTGCACCAATTGAACAACCTATGCTCGTCAACCCCCCGGGTGTTTTGATTGATCCATCAAGCCGTGCACTGATGAAGTTTTCACAACTCATCATGATGGGTATCGCTTTGGCAGCGATTTGGGGCGGTTTATTCAGTATCGCATTTGCGGAAGGTGCTACGAATAATGATTTCTTAATTATCTTCATTGGTGGCCTTGTATCAGCAGCCATCACCCTTGGATGGATTGAAGTTCAAAGTAAAAAAAACGACCATGTATTGTATGAAGTTCAAGATTATATGCTTGGCATAGGGTTCTTTTTTGCTACAATTGGAATAATTTGGGGGTCACGATGGATCATCGGGGTCGTCACTGGAGAAGGTTGGACTGAACTTTTTGGCACCGCTGCTGAATACAATGAAACGGTCGAATGGCATCCAAATGAAAAGGCAATCTATGTTCAAACCGCAGCGATTCTAGCCTTGGTGTTTGGACAACATCTCTTGCTCAAGCGCTTCAAAGGCTCAACTGGATTTGGTCGTGCAGTCGCTGCTTATGCACCGATATTAGTGCTCGTAGGAGCCGGTATGGGCCCGTGGATGACATGGACTGACAACAAGATATCATACGAAATGGGACTCTCAGTTATTCTGCTGAGTTTTGCGGCAATGGAAATGGCGCTTCGCTCGAATAAAGCGCTGAACTTTGTCGTTGTAGCGGTTGTTTCTGGCCTCACTCCAATTCTCTTCGAGGTTTTCAATACAGGTGCAGACAGCAATGGCGCAGGAGGAGCAATGTCCCTACTTATCTTCATTATCGCTATCCAAGGCTATTATGCGGCCCGGCAAGAACTTCGTTCGGAATTGATTCAAAAAGCATCGATTATACTGGTTGGCGAAATCGTGCTCGCCATGTACATCGCTCGAGTAGAAGGGCTTAATTTGCACATTGGCCCGATTAAGTCCACTGAATATGGTCTTGAAAATCTCTTGGGTTTGAGTGTCGCACTCTGGATCGCAGTCCTGATTTTCTACTTCCCTGCAGTTCAACAACGGCGAGTCCCATGGATGCCGATTGGATTAGCAGCAGCCCTTGTAATGCTGCCAAATGATGGTAGTTTCGTACCTTGGGTTATCACGCTACTGATGGTTCCCTACATGCTGTTCATTGCCAAAGCAACTCGAAGGTGGGTTGCAGACTACACATTTACTGCTCTTGCACTCGCTTACTTCTTCACTGATCTTTTCGCTAATATTGCGGATACTCCACTTTCGGAAACGTTTGGAATGAATTACATGCAAGTGGTAATTCCAATCGCCTTGTTTTGTATCTCTGAATTTGCTCGACAAAACGACAAGATCTCGCCATGGACGCATCTGGTGATGCTCGCTTCGCTCGTTCTTTCTCGAACCATTCTCCAAGCAGAGGATTGGTTCATGCCATGGATCTTTGTCATCTACATGCTTTATCTGGCTCGTAGTTCGTTTAACAACATCCGAACAGAGAGTCCGTTGGAAGACAAAAGGCAGGCGACAATTGTCGTTTTCATTGCTACCGCATCAATGATTCTCCTCAGTGTTTTGGATCGACTCGATGTTCCTGCTTTCATGGAAAAAGTTCCATTACCCGAACATTTCAACTATCAGATATTCATTCTTGGTGCATTGGCTTATGTGGTGATGTATCCAGTCCGGAACCTGGAATTAGATCTGGGAATCATGTTTAACTGGGCCAAGCGGGCGACTGTGAATAACGCTCCAGTCTATAATCCGGAAACGAATTCTTGGGCAAAACCTGGTGATGATTTAGACATAACGAGTGAAGAATGGATGAAACAGAACAGTTGGAGTCAATTAACCCGTCTCTCACTGCTTATTCCGTTTTTCATGATGAGTTTCAGTATCATTACAATGGTCAACCCATGGGCGAGCGAATATGACATTCCAGGCACGGAATTACTCGTTGGCGGACCATGGTCACTGCTCTTAATGGCACCAATCCTCGGACTGGTTTACGAGATAAAAGAAATGAAGGTGATTTCATCTGTTGTACGTGCAGCAGGTGTTTGGGTGCTGTTCACCATCGCTCTGCCCATTTGCTACAGTTTTAACATTGTAAGAGAAAACATGCAAACGGATGCAACTTACTCCGGCTATAATCTTCTCCCTTATGCCCTGCTTCTCGACATCATGCTTCTCAGCGCTCCGCTTTATGTCAACTCGCTGATTACGAAACGCGGGATCGATATCGATTCACTCTCTCCAAAAGCAGATGCATGGGCTATGGTTGGACTTATCGGCCTAGCATGCCTTGATACATCAGGTGGATTACTGCTGATATCTATGATTGCGTTAGTTACAGTTCGATGCGTAAAGCACCGCCATGTTTGGCCACTCATGCTCTCCCCATTGGTTTTCTTCTTCCTCAATTCTCATTGGCTTGATTCGGCCGGAATTGCTCGATTCCTCATCGAAAAGACTGAACCAAGTTATCAGTTTGCCGATTTCGGGTTTTTGACACTCACGCAATTGGGAGGTATTTTGGTGACTTTGCAGATGACTTATGCCTTAGTGATGGACCATATGTATGTCAAAGAAAGCAAAAATAACCGTGAACCTTTACCATGGTATGGCGTTTGGAGTTGGGCGTTGATTGGTATACTTGCTGCAAGTTCAAGTGTTGGATGGATTCCAGCAATTATGGTTGTTTATCTCATTTTCAATGCATGGAACACTGGAAGACTCGAAGCATTAGTGATTCTTCACTTAGGATTGGTGGTAAGCCTGATGGTTGGTATGAGTATTGAAGGAGTATTTGAAAACAGAATCCTCGAACAATCTTTTTCTTGGAGTGCTTTGATTACGGCATGTTCAGCACTGATGTTGACCTTCATGAACAGCAAAGATCTGTTGTTCAAGAATACACCTGAGGGTGGAGAAAGAGTTGTTTCTTTAGAGAAAAGAGCCGAAATTGTCGATACCCTTTACATTACCACTTATTTGCTCTTTATCTTCAGTTTCGATGCATTACTTGGCTTGGGTACTGTTGCTGGTGCGATTTTGCTTACACGAGATATTGTTTACAAAGGATATTCAAATGCGTTATTCTTCATTCCTGCAATTCATGCCATTGCATTGGCAAATCTCATTGTGCAAACCGAAATTGGAGTAGATGTAGGCATACCAATCGGAATTTTCTTAGCTGTCGAAGGGCTTGCCATTTCGTGGTTGGCTTTGCAAAATGACAAGGTGTATGAACTTGAATTCTTTGAATGGGAAAATGATGAATTATTCCTTGATTTCCTTGACCGTTTAGGTATGGCTGGTATACTCAGTACTCTTGTTGGAATATTCTTTATCTTCGGTGAAGTCGATCAATGGTCTTTTGCTTGGATACTCACAACAGTCATACTTATTGCAGTTGGAATCCAAGGTTATGCGCCAGATTATGAAGCACGATGGCGAAGGATTTTCGGAGGATACGGATCAATTATTTCCTTCGTAGCTTTTGCAATTGAAGTGGAAAATGACACCATGCGAGCCCTTTCTTTCGTTGGTGTTGGGTTAATCGCATTGGGTTGGGGCTTCCTCACCATGCAAAGGTTGGATGATGATGAAGGAATTTATGAGGTTCAGCCTGGCCAAAGCCAACCTGTTCAAGCGGTTCAAGCAGTTCAACCAGTTCAACCAGTTCAAGCGGTTCAAGCAGTTCAAGCAGTTCAAGCAGTTCAAGCAGCGACTAAAAAACTTGCTTCATCGACAAAGGCCGCCAATACTTTGGACATTCCACAACCTGTGTTCGAAGAAGAGCCTGAGGTCGTTGAAGAATTGGTACTACCTCCACTTCCAGATACAATACCGACAGATCATGGTTTCGAAATTCGCCTTCCTGTTGGTAAGTTGGAAGCGATTGTCAAATCAATTGAGAATACGCCTCATGATGGATACAAGCCGATTGTCGGATTAAATCAAAACGGACAAATCGTGATTGATTGGATAAGCGTTTAATCAAACTAAACGCCGTTCAACACCCTGAGACCCTGTTACCGACGATTGGTAATCTTCACCTGGCGAAGATGGGTAAGCATTCCAATAAGCCTCCCTCATGTCTTGATTTGCATTCATGCAAGCGATGACGTCTCCCGGTCTTTGAGAGAGCTCAGATGATTGATTAAGATGAGCAATCATCGGTTCGATATTGGAAAGATTGACCAAACCCCAGCCAGTTTGAGTACACGGTGCAACCGGAGAAATCGGCATCGTACCAGATGTTGGGTCCCAATCGAGATCGGGATACCATGCGGAGAGATTGAGGGCTTCACGAACATCAGCATTTGAGATGAGGAAAGAGTTTCCTTCACTGTCTGTACCGTTCACTAACATACCTTGTCGTTGTTCTGGTGAGGCCCCTGAGCCACCATCATTGAATTCAAAGCGAAGAGATTGCAAAACAGATGAGAGTATTCCTGCAGTTCGAGGTGTAGCAAATGAAGTCCCCGAAGTTTCGTGGTATCCATCAATGTCGTCGTGGTTTGGCAAATACTGAGTCCAATCGGCAGAAATATCCGGATAGGAACCAGACATGATTTCTTTTTGGTCATCACCCTCCTCCGCATATCCGGCAATACCAATCGACCATGGCGGTCCTGCTGTCGAGTCTTGAATGGCTGGTGAAGGGCTGTTATCTGCTGCACCAGTATGCATTTTACCCTCCTCAACTACGGCGATTTCGGTACCTCGCTCAATGCCGGAGATAGGAACTGAACCTGGTGCTCCAAAAGAAGTTGAGATTACATCAACAAGCGGTTGATTTGCAGCGGCGAGAACCGCTTCAGTGCTGAAACCTTCAACAAAGAAAATCACCGCTTCGGGATTCGCATTGAGTACCGCCCCGGTCACTGCTGAACCGTGGCCATCACTCGGGTCATCTAAAATCAAAATTTCACTGTCACCGTCTGGTGAATGGCCAATGATTTTTGTCCCTGGGAAGTATACGATATCACTGGCGGTCAACGTATCCCAGCATGATTCTTTATCACTATCGTAGCGCTCTTGCCAAGAGCCGTTGAACGTCAATTCACAGACTTTGTTCACTCCAAGTTCATCCAAAAGCCAAGATGGATAGGTTTCGTTGGTACGGAAATGGTCGTGATACACATTGATCCCTGTATCGACTGGTGCGACAACTGAAAAAGCCCGCCAACCGTCGCTTTCAGCGGTCATTTCAGAAACCGATTGTGGTGCTGAGTCTCCGGATAATGAAAGCGCAAAAAAGGAAAAAATGAGCAGAAAAGTGAGTGCACCGACAGCAATGAGGTTTTTGCTATCCATACTCGAAGCGCTCTCAAAAGGGTCTCCGGGAAGAGTGGAACCTGCCTCATCTGCCATGGTTGCCCCTCCAATGAGAACTTCATAACCCTACGCCCAATTCAAAAACCCCCACCTGTTGGCGAAAACATGGGTGAAAGCGACGAGCGCTTAGTTTGGATTGACCTCGAAATGACGGGCCTAAATATTGACAAAGAGTCAATCATTGAAATCGCCACCGTTGTCACCGATGGAGAACTGAATATTCTTGCTACTGGGCCAAATCTTGCCGTATCTGTTTCGGAGGAACTGCTTGAAGGAATGGATGAATGGAACACAACCCACCATACGACCAGTGGATTAGTGGAACGGGTACGGCACGAAAGTGTGTCCTGTCAAGAAGCAGAAGTCGAAACACTGGCATTTCTCAAAAAATGGGTCCCGCAAGGCACTGCACCTCTTTGTGGAAACAGTATATGGAACGATAAAAAATTCATGGAAAAAGAAATGCCTTCACTTGTAGACTATCTTCATTATCGAATGATCGATGTCTCTACGATTAAAGAATTGGCTCGAAGATGGTATCCTGAAACTGGACGTTATGAAAAGAAAGGCGCTCATTTGGCATTAGATGACATTCTTGAATCGATTGAAGAACTCCGCTACTTTAGAGAGCGTATTTTTGTTCAAAAGTAGTTACACACGCCATGTAGGGGCGTTAGCATCAGCCCCTTTGAATGAGGCCATAATTTGAGCAACAACTGCTACAGCGATCTCTTCAGGAGATTCCGCTCCAATGTTCAATCCAATAGGACAGATGACTGCATCAAGTATGGATTGTTGGATACCTTGCTCTCGACAAACTTTCTCAAAGGCTTGCCATTTCGAACGGCTACCAATTACGCCAATTCGGGGGCCTTGACGACCATCTGGAGTGGCATTGGCCTGGTTGAACATGTGGAGGAGCCTGCGAAGACGCTCCTCATCTTCAGCCCAATCATGGCCAAGGAGTAAAACATCTGAAAAACGTCCGAGACTGTCGAGCGTTTGGTCTTCGAAGAAGGACTCAACTGATGCTGAGGAACGCTGTTTGGCATGAGGATACATATCTTCACTGGAATATTCGCTGCGTGTATCGTGGACTGAATGGCTCCAACCCAACGCATCAAGTGAATGTGCAATCGCTTGGCCACAATGACCACCGCCCATCAACAATATGTGTGGCATTGGAATCATTACCTCGATTGCTAACGACACTTGGCCGCCGCAAAGAGAATCAAGCGGGGTCACTTCATAGCCCTTCGCACCCTTATTCAATCCGTATCGCATCACTTCTCCGAACGCCTGATAATGATTCAAGAGGTGTTCTCGACAACGATGGAGAACTTTCATTTCTAATCCAGCACCGCCAACGGTCCCTACCCATTCGCCACCAGCTGCCATGGCTAATCGGGCTCCTACTTTCCCTGGAACACTCCCTGATGTATCCACGACGCTCGCAAGAACCACCCGATGGCCTTGTCCAAGACATGAGAGCGCCCAAGCCATCACTGTCGCAGTCATGTTGGTCGCTTGAGGGGGTGACACATACCCTTTGCCCTCGAGGTTCTAGCCAATTTCGAGTAAAGTTGATTCGTGCTGTTTCAATACAATCAAATCCTCAGGATTGTCGATGTTTAATCCAAGAAGTGGGGCATCGACTGCCACTTCAGCAAATGAAACTAAATCCCGTAAAGGGGCTTCGGGTGGGGCCGCGAGAACGGACTTGATGGCTTGCTCATCCAAGAGCAGAGGGTGGCCTCGGCGGCCATTTGAAGCGAGCGTAGAACTGGACGGCGATAAAAGAAGAGATTTCACATCTGCTACACTCCATCCGGGTCGATCAACTGGGGCGATAAGGACGCGTTTTGGCATTCGTCCTTTGTCACCAGCAAGGGACAAGAGACCGCATTGAATACTGCCTGTTCGCCCTTGTTCTGGAGAAGAGTTTACGAGAACTGTAGAACCAATGGCGGCTTGCATAATGGATACAGAAAGTTCACTTCGAGTGACAATGAGAACGGGTGAACATCCCGCTTGGAGCAATTTTTGATAGGCGAGACCTACCAAGGTTGTAGCGCCTATTGGGACCAAAGATTTCGGCTGACCAAGGCGCTGACTGGCACCAGCAGCAAGAATCACAGCGGGACAAAGTTTGGCCATGGCCTCAACTCACCGTCGCAGGTTTTGTTCTTTGCTCTTGATATACACTCGTCGCACTCGATGCTTATGTCGAAAGAGAATTACCGAATGTCGGAACCAGAGCTTCGTTCGATGGAGATGTTGCAATCCGTCGCAAAGGATACACCTGCGGTAGAAATAGTCGTTTTGACCAATGAATCGATCAAAGTACGTTTGCGAGGAGAATCACAAAGATGGTATTGCATCGAATCAAATTACCAAGGGATGAATGATTTTTCAGCACCAGTACAACCAGAATGGTCGATTGCAGTAACGGCAGGACGGTGGCAAACCGATGTCAATGCTGAAAACGATTATTCAGTCAATCTTTGTCTGCATTCTAAAAATCAAAATCTGCCAATTGGAGATCGAATTGTCTCGCTGGTTTTGGCGCTTTTCAACGATATCAAAACGGCTCTACAAATCCCAATGCTGGCACAATTCATTGTCTGCAAACGTGAAATGCTCAAGGATATTGTTATCTTTCAAGACACCATGATTGTCACTCAAGACATGATTGAAGACGAGTGGGATTATCCTGAGGCATGGGATGGAGATGATACGGATGGCAATGAGGAAATGGAAGATAATGAACTGCATGCCTCAATAGATGAAATGTATGAACTTCAACAGGCTTGGGAACAAGAAATGCATGAACTACATCAGAGACAACAAGAACAAGAAGACGTTCAAGAAAAGAATGAACAAAAGCAGCAAGAGTTAGTCGAATTCTGGGAACTGAGAGCGGATAAATTACACGACAACTAATCACAGGTGTTTGGTGATTTCTCGGCCGATAATCATCTTTTGGACTTGTGAAGACCCTTCATAAATTTGCATTACCTTCGCTGCTCTCATGAGACGAGCCACAGGGTATTCTTCCGAATATCCATATCCACCATAGACTTGCACAGCATCGGTTGAAACTTCCATGGCAGTATCAGCGGCAAAACGCTTTGCATGGGCTGCTGATTCAGTATTTTTGACGCCAGCATCTGAATCTGCGGCTGACTTCCAAGTCAACATCCTTGAGGCTTCAATTTTAGTTTTCATATCAGCCAACATAAATTGTATTGCTTGATGTTGGTGGAGAGGCTTTCCGAATGTCTCTCTCTCGCCTGAATACTGTAAAGCGTGCTCATAGGCAGCACGAGCAAGGCCAGTCGCATGTGCAGCGATGTTTGGACGACTCACGTCAAAGGCTTTCATTGCGTTCATCCAACCACCGGATTCCGAACCACCAATCAATTGGTCAGCAGGGACACGAACGTCATCAAATTGAATGGAGCGTGTATCGGAACATCGTTGGCCCATATTGACTTCCTTTTTACCGAGTGAAAAGCCCTCAGCGTCTTTTTCCACAATGAAACCAGACATCCCTTTGTAGCCAGCATCCACATCTGTCTTGGCTAAAACAAAGAAGAAATCAGCATATCCTGCACCAGTAATCCACATTTTAGAACCGTTAATGACATAGTCGTCTCCGTCTCGAAGAGCGCTTGTTTTGCACGCAGCTACATCCGAACCTGCTCCGGGCTCAGTGACAGCATACGAGGCCAAAGCCCCATCCTCTGCAACCATTCTCAACCACTTCTGCTTTTGGTCTTCAGTCGCTCCAGTGATAATGGGTGCGCACGCAAGTGCTGTTGCATAGGCTGCTGTAGCAAAACCAGGGTCGCCCCAAGCCAACTCTTCATTGACAAGAACTTCTTCCATCGAACCTAAACCAGGTCCACCATACTCCTCAGAGATATGTAAATTAAGCAATCCCATCTCGTGAGCAGCCTGAATTGCTTCTTTAGGATACACCGATTCAGTGTCCCAATGTTCAGCATGTGGCCGGATTTCATCCACAGCAAATTCATGTGCGAGTTCCTTCAACATCTCTTGCATTTCGTCGAGTTGGAAGTTCACCATGAAGAAGGCGAAGAAGTCGCCCCTTATGTCTTCATTGTTTTTAGAAGGTAATCAATGAACGATTATATGCAGCAAGAATAATGAGGAAGAGAAGATACATTACAATCAATGTATAGCCCTCCCATTTCTTAAATTCATAAGAGGTTCGCATCATCAATAAAGCGACAAAACATCCAATAATTGTAGAAGGAATAATGATGTATACGATCTGTTCAAATCCAGCATCAGTAATGGCGAGTGGGTGGACTAAACCTGCGAGGCCAATCGAAAGCAATGGGTCGGTAATGTTGGAGCCAATGAGCGTTCCAATTGCGACACCCTGACTTCGTTTTGCAGCCATTAGGGCTATGGTTAGTTCAGGTAATGAAGTTCCAATACCAGAAACGGTCGTTCCCACAATTGCGTGAGGTACGTTGAGTTCAATAGCAATAAGGCGGGCTTGCTCAACTAAATGATGGGCTGCGAAAACTGCAAAAGCGAGTCCAAAGACGACCATGATGAAGTAAGCTGCAAAACTCCAGTTAGAACCTCGAACTACCACTTCCCCCTCGATATCTTCCTCCTGCTGAATCACTTTGCGGTGCATCAATAACCAAGAGATATACGCTACATACAGCGTGACTAAGATAAGAGACTCCCAACGTTCTAACATAAAGTCAGTGAGTAAGAAGAAAGTGAGAATGAGGACTGCAAGTAACATAATCAGGCCGTCACGCTTCAACCAAGACTCTCGTATTTTGAGGCCTTTATTGACCACGACAATTCCCAAGATCAGAGTGATTTGGACAAAGACCGAACCAAGGATTCCCCCTATTGCGAAATCTGCAACTTCTGGCTTCGTTGCCACGTCAGCAGCAGCAGTCGTCGTCACCAAAATCTCTGGCAGTGAAGTTCCTATGGAAACGATTGTCAAGCCAATGACCACTTCGGGTAAACCGCCTCGTCGAGCCAGTCCTTTAGCACCTTCAATGAAAAAGTCCGCCGAATAAATCAACAAACCGAGGGCTAAACAAGCGATAATGAAGGTGACGACGAGACTGTCGTAGCCTGCTTCAGAGGAAAAAAGTTGAACGGCAATTATTCCAAGAAATAAGGCCCCAGTAGTCACGAGAGTTTGAAAATGAAGAAGTTGAGCAATTCCCATCACTTTCTCTTCGGACCCCATGGTTGAACCAATAGCCTTTCCTTCTTCACCGTTTTCATATCCAGACAACGGATTTGCCGTTTTAGTAAAGAACATAACATGAAGGCCAAACCATCGGCCATGAGGCGCAGGGCAATGGCTGAGTTCATTGGTACTGCGCTGATGGTAGGTGTGGGTTGCGGCAGTGTTGCTTACGGTGCTTCCAATCTTGTCATTTCGCTCTCTTTTGGCCTTGCGGTGACCGTTGCAATCTTGGTATTTCAGCCAATCAGTGGAGCCCATATCAACCCTGCAGTATCGATTGCTTTTTGGCGGACTGGCCACCTTGAAAAAGAGGCTTTACTACCCTATATTCTCGCACAACTGAGCGGTGCTTACTTCGCTGCATATATCCTTCAAGGTGCTGGACCAACGAGGGTTGTCGAAGATATATCGATGTTCACTGGCGGTTTGATTGAAGTATTCATTACATTCACATTAATGGCGAGCATCTATTGGATTGTCGTTCGCTCTGAAACCCATGTTTCGATTGCTATTTTTGTTGGATTTGTTGTCGCTTTACTGGCTTTCTTATTCGGACCCTTGACGGGGGCTTCAATGAATCCTGCGCGAACCTTTGGACCCAATGTGTTTGAAGGATTATACTCAAGCCTTCCGTTCTATAGTTTTACAACTGTTCTTGGAGCATTGATTGCAGCCGAAATATTCATTCGAATAAAAACCAAGAAAGAAGAGAATACTTCTCAAGATTGAACCGTGAATCTCAACACTTTAACGACGTGGTCAAGAGAGGGTATAGTGAAGTTTTCAAGCGGTGGCGAAAAGGGAACAGGAGTATCCAGTGCACCTATGACAAGAGGTGCTGCTTCAAGAGCATAGAAACATGATTCCAAGATTCGGCTCTGAATACTGTGACCTAGGCCACCACACCACTGTCCTTCTTGAAGAACGACAAGTCGTCCCGTTCTCTGAACCGATTCAATGCAAGTCTGTGCGTCAAAGGGAAGCAAAGTTCTCAAATCGATAATTTCCACTTCAATGTCTTCGGATGAAAGTTCTTCAGCGGCTTGTTGAGCTACATGAAGCATTGAGCCCCACGTGACTAAGGTCACATCACGACCACCACGAACAACGGCAGCTTTTCCGAGTTTGTATCGCTCACCGTCGGCAATCGCTTGCTTGACTGTTTCAGTATCAACCTCTTGATTGATGTTTTGACCCCAGCCGGTGAGGCCTCCTCGAAGACCATACAGGCCAATATGTTCCAAGAACAAGACGGGGTCGTTCAATTCCGCACCTTCCATAAGCAAATCGTACGCATCTTGAGGCGTTCCAGCAGCCACAACAACCAATCCAGGATCATTGGCAAACCACGATTCAATCATGTTAGCATGAAATGGCCCTGAACGCGTGTTTCCGCCCAAGGGGATACGAATGGTCATCGGACAATCAGCACCCCATCGCCATCGAAGCATGGCTGCATTATTGAGCAAAGCGTTGAATCCAAGTGCAGCAAATCCACCAAATTGAATTTCCACCATTGGACGCATTCCAGAGAGAGCAGCACCCACACCGGTGTGGACAATAGCAGCTTCACATAGGGGCATGTCAAGTAATTTCTCTGAATGTCCAGCATTTTTCAAAGCCATATTCATTCCAAAAGCACCAGCAACTTCCATGTCTTCACCAATGAACATGCAATCATCACCATGCCGAGTTGCAATATCTGCCATGGCTTGTTGGATAGCACGTGCATAAGTCCAACCGCCTGT
>MDSY01124970.1_pt1 | contig 14328 bp, 14 predicted proteins | sample 811131 | NCBI WGS metagenome assembly MDSY01 (sample SAMN05326643, study PRJNA326480) | marine metagenome | isolation source: seawater | place: Atlantic Ocean: South West | collected 2010 | reverse complement strand
TTTAGTTAGTTCGCCTAGCTATGATCCAAATGAATTTTCAAGCGGTATAGATACATCCATCTACAAATTATTATTATCATCAGAAAACAAACCTTTAGTAAATAGAGCGCTTCAGGGAAAATACCCACCTGGTTCTACGATCAAACCTTTTTTAGGGTTAATAGCATTAGATAATGAAGTAGTATTGTTGCAAGAAGAGGTTTGGTGCCCAGGGTGGTTCTCCTTGGAAGGTCATGAACATCGTTATCGTGACTGGAAGAAAGAAGGACATGGTCATACTAATTTGAATAAGGCAATAGTAGAGTCATGCGATGTTTTCTTCTATCAATTGGCTTATCAATTAGGAATTGATCAAATACATAAAAGTTTATCAACTTTTGGCTTTGGTGCCTCTAGCGGGGTAGATATTACAGGTGAAAAATCTGGGTTGTTACCTTCAAGAGAATGGAAGAAAAAGAAAAATAAAGGAGCCTGGTTCCCAGGCGAGACATTAATCATAGGCATTGGTCAGGGTTATTCATTAACAACACCCGTGCAATTAGCAGCAGCAACTTCTGTGATAGCAAATAAGGGTAAATTATACAAACCCAAACTAGTTTCGGGCATTAGTAGCCAGGGCGAACAAGGTGTGATTGTGTTGCCAAATAACATACAAAGTAAAATTGAATTAAAAAATAGCGCTTATTGGGAAGAGATTACTAACTCAATGAGAAGCGTAGTTCATAGCACAAGCGGCACAGCGTGGAAAAGCGGTCTAAATGCCGAATATACTTTTGCCGGTAAAACAGGGACTGCACAGATTATAGGAATTGATCAAGAAAGTGAGTACAAGGAGGAGGAGATTCCGGATGATTTGAAAGATCATGCACTTTTTATAGCATTTGCTCCTGTCGAGCAACCTGAGATTGCTGTTGCAATAATTGTAGAAAATGGAGGGGGCGGGTCAAAAACTGCTGCACCAATTGCGAGAAAAATGTTTGATAATTATTTCTTAAATAAGAGCATAAGTAAAAATGAGTGAACATGCTTTTAGTAACAAAGTGCATATTGATTTTATACTCATATTGCTTATTTTTTCGCTATGTTTATTTGGTCTAGTTATATTATATAGTGCCAGCGGTCAAAATATAGATCTAGTTTATAGCCAGGCGGTGAAATTATTAATTGCTTTGTTATGTATGATACTTGTTGCTCAAATCCCGCCGGCTAATTTAAATCGGTTGTCTTTTTTGTTATATTTTTCTGGTGTTATTCTTCTTGTATTTGTAATCTTTTTTGGCGATATTGGTAAAGGTGCGCAACGCTGGCTAGATTTGAAAATTTTGCGTTTTCAACCATCCGAATTAATGAAGATAGCAGTGCCTATTTTACTTTCGTCGTATCTTTCAGAAAGATTTTTACCGCCTAAATTTATAAGAATCATTTTATCTTGCATTTTTATAGTGATACCGGTCATTCTGATTGCTAAACAACCAGATCTTGGTACTGCTTTGCTAGTAGCTGTGGCAGGTTTTTCTGTTATTTTTATTGCAGGAATTTCATGGCGTTTCTTGTTATATATGGCTATTATTTTCTCATCATGCATACCAATATTTTGGCACTTTATGCGTGATTATCAAAAGCAGAGGGTATTGACTTTTTTGGATCCCGAGAGCGATCCCCTCGGTGCTGGTTATCATATTATTCAATCAAAGATAGCCATTGGTTCTGGGGGATTCACAGGAAAAGGATGGTTAAATGGCACGCAATCGCATCTTGAATTTTTACCAGAGCGTTCAACAGACTTCATATTTGCTGTTTTGTGTGAAGAATTCGGCATGTTAGGAGTGATATTACTCTTACTTATTTACTTACTAATAATTATAAGAGGATTATACATTTCATATAAAGCTCAAGATGCTTTTCGTCAGTTACTTGCTGCCGGCATAACGCTTACTTTTTTTGTTTATATTATTGTTAATATGGGTATGGTTGCAGGCCAGCTTCCTGTTGTTGGTGTTCCTCTACCACTAGTTAGCTTTGGAGGGACATCTATTGTTACATTAATGATAGGTTTCGGTATTTTAATGTCTATACATACACACAAAAGATTTTTAAAACGGTAGTTTATTTTATTATGAAAAAATTCTGCATTATAAATATAATATTTTTATTCTTGGTATCGTCAACCACATATTCAAAAGATATTTATTCTGTTGGTGAATTTATTTCTCACATGCAAGATGCACATGGATTTGATGAAGAGAAACTAATTACATTATTTGATAATGCCACCATTTCAGAGTCTATTTTAGAGGCTATACAGAGACCTGCTGAAAAGAAATTGGTATGGCATCAATATCGTAAAATCTTTATTAAGAAAAAAAGAATAGAAGAGGGTTTGAAGTTTTGGAAAAATAATGAATCTACCTTAAGAAGAGCGGAAGAGAAATTTGGTGTTCCGGCAGAAATAATAGTTGCGATTATTGGCGTAGAAACATTTTATGGCAGGATCTCTGGGAGTTATCGTGTCATTGATGCATTGAACACACTTGCATTTCATTATCCAAAACGAGCACCTTTTTTTCGTTCCGAGTTAGAGCATTTTTTACTACTTACTAGAGAGCAAAAATTTGATCCAAACAATTTGAAGGGATCCTATGCGGGGGCGATGGGAATGCCACAATTTATATCGAGTAGCTATCGTCATTATGCTGTTGATTTTGACAATGATAATGTAATTGATATCTGGAATAATACAGATGATGTAATTGGGAGCGTTGCTAATTATTTTTCAAGGCATGGCTGGAAGAGTGGCAAGTCAATTATTTCGAAGGTCACTATTGAAGGTGAAAGATATGAAGAAATTCTCAATAATAAGTTAGAACTCAATATAAAAGCATCAGATTTAAAAAAATATGGAATAAAAACTAATTTATCATTCAATAGTAATGAAAGGCTTAAACTATTTGAATATAAATTAGAAAATTCTTCTGAATATTGGTTAGCTGAAAATAATTTTTATGTAATAACACGATATAATCATAGCAAGCTCTATGCAATGGCAGTTTATCAACTAGCATTGGAAGTAAAAAAACTTAAAGATAATAATGTTATACACTAGTAAACTCAAAGCGAATTTATTTGCTATACTTTTCTTCTCTTTATTAACCTCTTGTAGCCGTCTTGATAAAGTAGTTACTATAGAGGACGCAGCGCCGGATAAACATATTGATGTTTCTAATATTCCAAATGCCAAACCTAAAGTGGAGCCAAAAAGTCGTTATGGTAATCCTGAATCATATGTTGTTTTTGGCAAACGCTATTATGTAAAAGACAGTAGCAAAGGATATGTTGAAACGGGTATAGCCTCATGGTATGGCACTAAATTTCATGGCAGACGAACTTCAAGTGGAGAGACATACGATATGTATGCGATGACTGCGGCACATAAGACTCTTCCTTTGCCCACATATGTTGAGGTAACAAATTTGAATAATGGGAGATCAATCATAGTTAAGGTAAATGATAGAGGTCCGTTTCATGAAAATCGCATTATTGATCTTTCGTATACGGCTGCAATCAAACTTGATATCGTAAAAAAAGGGACGGGTTTAGTAAAAGTCAGAGCAATTAATCCAAAAAATAAACAAGATGATTTAGTTAGAGATCAAGTTAAGGAAACAATAAAAACCAATACCAACTTTTATATTCAAGTAGGTACATTCAGTGAGCTAAGAAATGCTAAAATGATGAGACAAAAACTCTCATCATTTGGTAGTAATTTAGTTAAAATAAGTGATGTTGTCATTTCAGGTGAGACATTGTATCGTGTATTAATTGGGCCATTTACGGATAGCAATGTCTCCGACGAAATCGTTTCTAAGTTATCTAGTTTTGATATTTTCGAATATCGTATTGTAATAAAATAATCAAGTGTAAGATCAATATGAATATTAAATTATACCGTGCTGTATTATTAACTTTTTTTTTAATCGCTGGCAATTTGTATGCAGATACAGCGATTGTTCCTGCATTTCCAAAAATTTCAGCATCTTCATATTTATTAATGGATTACAACAGCGGCAAAATATTAGTACAGGAAAATATTCATCAAAAATTAGCACCAGCAAGCTTGACAAAAATAATGACAGTATATGTCATAGGACATGAGTTAGAAAAAGGAACAATATCATTATCAGATGAAGTTTACATAAGTGATACAGCATACAATACTTTTGGTTCTCGAATGTTTGTTGAAGTGAATAGTAAGGTTAAATTAGAGGATCTAATGTATGGCGTGATAATTCAATCTGGCAACGATGCTAGTGTTGCATTAGCAGAACATGTATCAGGAAGCGACATAAGTTTTGCTGCCCTCATGAATCAGCATGCAGAAAATTTGGGCATGAACAATACTTATTTTGTTAATAGCTCAGGCATGCCAGTTGAAGGTGGTGGCAATTATACGACAGCACATGATTTAGCAATATTATCGCAAGCATTAATAAGAGAACATCCGGAAATATATAAACTTCATGTAATCAAGGAATATACTTACGGAGAAAAGAAGGCAATAACACAATATAATCGAAATAGATTGCTATGGCGTGATCAAAGTGTAGATGGAATAAAAACAGGCCATACTGATGAGGCTGGTTATTGTTTAGTTGCATCAGCAATAAGGAATAATATGCGCTTAATCTCAGTTGTGATGGGTGCTGACAGTAAGAACTCAAGAGTCAAATCAAGCCAAACTATTTTAAACCATGGTTATAGATTTTTTCAGACCCATAAACTTTATGATGCAGGCGATGAAGTAACAGATGCAACGATTTTTAAAGCTAATACAGATAGCGTGGGATTGGTAATTGAGGATGATTTATATGTTACGATTCCTAGGGGTCAATATGATCAATTAGAATCAGTTGTTGAAATTGATAAAAAAATAATTGCACCTGTTAATCAAGGATTGAAGCTTGGAGTATTAAGTATTGTTCTATCTGATGAAAATATTAAATCAGTTTCTTTGTTAGCCAACAAAAATATTCCAAAAGGCGGTATTTTCAATCAATTAAAAGATCAGATTCGTCTCCTACTACTTAAATAATAATTTATCATGAGCTTGGTATATCTTAACGGTGAGTTTAAGCCAATTGAAGAGGCTTCAGTTAATGTTTTGGATCGTGGATTCATATTTGGAGATGGAATCTATGAAGTAATTCCCGTTTTCAATCGTAAAATTTTTCGTTTTGACGAGCATATGAGACGTTTAGAGACGAGTCTAAACAAAATTTATATGAAAAGTCCCCTTTCTTCCAAAGAGCTATTTTCTATATTTGAACAACTAATAAATTCTATGGAAGAATATGATCAATCAATATACCTACATATAACCAGAGGGGTTTCTGATAGAGATCATGATATTTCAATAGCTAACGAACCAACAGTTTTTGCTATGAGTCGACCAATAAGAAAGAATAATTTATATTTAGGGGTTAAGGCAATTACACATGATGATATTCGTTGGCAGTATTGCGATATAAAAGCGACCACATTGTTATCCAGTGTTCTACTGAGACATAAGGCAAAAGAAGAAGGTTCACGCGAGGCTATTTTAGTAAGAGATGGTTTTGTAACAGAAGGTGCTGCTAGCAATATATTTATTCATTTAGATGACAAAATTTATACTCCACCAAAAACTAATCATGTTCTACCTGGAATAACCCGCGATCTTTTAATTGAGATATTGTTAGATTATAAAATACCTCTTAAAGAGGAGGCCATTAGCGTGGATATGTTATCTAGTGCTAGTGAAATCTGGCTTACAAGCTCAACTTGGGAGATAGTGCCCGTGGTTGAATTGAATGGTAATTTAGTTGGTGAAGGAAATCCCGGCCCTCTATGGAAAGAAGTTAATATTTTATATCAAGAATTTAAACGTAATTACTGTAACTAATATGGAAATATATAAGTCATTTAGGATAGAAGCTGCACACAGGTTACCAAATCTACCAAGTCATCATAAATGCAGTCGGCTTCATGGACATTCATTTGTAATCGAAGTACATCTTTCTGGTGAGATTGATAAAAAGCATGGTTGGGTAATGGATTTCGCTGATATTAGCGGCGCATTTCAATCTGTATACAAGCGTTTAGATCATCATTATCTTAATGATATTGATGGTTTAGAAAACCCTACAAGTGAGAATTTAGCAAAATGGATTTGGAATGAACTCATTATAAACTTGCCTTCATTGCATTCGGTCGTTGTAAAAGAAACATGCAATTCTGGTTGCGTGTACAAGGGTGAGTAATTAGTTTACATCCATTATTAATTTTTGATACGCGTCCCTCTATTAAGCAAATACAGTGAGATGAGAAATAGAATTAATATAAATACAAATAGAATAGTGAAAGCATAGGTGATACTAATATCAGATTCTCCCAACATTCCATAACGAAAAGCATTAACCATGTATAATATTGGATTTAAAATTGAAATTTTTTGCCAGAATTCAGGCAGCATATCTATCGAATAGAATACTCCGCCTAAATAGATCAATGGCATCAAAACAAATGTAGGTATAATCGCTATGTCATCAAATTTTTCAGCAAAAACTCCATTAATAAATCCAGCCAACGAAAATGCTATTGATGTTAGAAGAACAATTGCAATAGTAATACTTAGGCTATACAAATTTAATTTAGTGAAGAACAGAGCCACTATCGTTACAACGATCCCAACTAAAATTCCCCTTGCTACACCACCAGCAACATAACCTATTAATATTATAATGTTAGGTATTGGCGCTACCAGTATCTCTTCTATATGTTTTTGAAATTTAGCACCAAAGAATGATGAGACAACATTTCCATATGAATTACTAATTATCGCCATCATAATGATACCAGGGGCTATATATTCCATATAACCGAATCCGTTCATTGTTCCAATTCTCGGTCCGATTAAACTGCCAAAAATTATGAAATATAGCGACATACTTACAGTGGGGGGCAGAATAGTTTGCATCCATATTCTTGTAAATCTGGTAATTTCTTTTAATATGATTGTATTTAAAGCAATTAGTATTGGTTTTTTATACATGATTTTATTTTTCATTTAGTAAGTTTATGAAGAGTTCTTCTAAACGATTTCTTTTATTTCTCATGCTTGCGACGCTAATTCCTGATTCATTAAAAATTTCAAAAAGCTCATTTATATTATTTTTTCTATTTACTTCAACTTCAATTGTTGTGCTATCAATTGAATTTATTTTGAAATTTTTCATGGATGGCAATTTTTTTGTAGGATGGGTTAAATCAAAAATAAAAGTTTCTTTTTTTAATTTTGATAATAAAATCTTCATTGAAGTATTCTCTACAATTTTACCATGATCGATAATCGCTATATTTTTACAAAGTGATTCGGCTTCTTCTAAATAATGTGTTGTTAGCACAATAGTCACGCCTTGTTTATTTATATCAATAAGAAAATCCCACATAGAACGTCTTAATTCTACATCAACACCAGCTGTAGGTTCGTCTAGTATCAGCATCTTTGGTTCGTGAACCAAAGCTCTTGCTATCATTAGACGTCTTTTCATTCCGCCTGATAAATTACGGGATCTCTCATTTCTTTTGGTCCATAGATCGAGTTTTTTAAGATACTTTTCAGCGCGTTCTAATGCTAATCTTCGATTAATACCATAGAAACCACCCTGATTTACAACAATTTCAAGGCATGTTTCAAATTGGGAGAAATTAATTTCTTGCGGTACAACACCTATACATGATTTTGCAGCATTACTATGTTCATCAATATCATGGCCAAAAACTTTTACTGATCCTGATGTCTTCATTGAAAGATCACAGATAATGCTAATTGTTGATGATTTGCCGGCGCCATTTGGTCCGAGTAGCGCAAAAAAATCACCTTGGCTTACATTTAAATTTATATTATCTAATGCTTTAACATCATTTTTATATATTTTTGTTAAATTATTTATTTCAAGTGCTTTCATAAAGGATACTATAGATATTAAATGTAATATTATTTATTATTAGGATTATAAATAAGCGTATTTGTTCCTAATATTTTACTTTATAATTGGGCTGTAGAGTATCATATAATCGGTTTTAATTCCTTGTAGGTAGACTCGCTACATAATCAATAATAATATTTAAAATGCACGTATTAAAATATACAGAAAATTTATGAACGAAGTAGAAAAAGACACAATCATGAAATTTCCTTGTAAGTTCCCAATAAAAGTGATGGGAAAAGTTTCTGATGATTTTGATATAGTCGTTGGTGATATCGTTAGAAAACATGCGCCGGAGCTATCCAAAAACGCAGTAAAAAGTAAACTGAGTAATGCTGGGAATTACATAGCCGTGACCATTACAATCGAAGCTAAAAGTAGAGAGCAACTGGACGATATTTATCTAGATCTGACAAACAATGATAAAGTTTTAATGGCGTTATAATGTTTATAACTAGAGATTTGGGTAAAAAGGATTATTTGGAAACATATCAAATGATGCGTGATTTTACCTTTAAGCGTGATACTTACACAAATGATGAAATATGGTTAGTAGAGCATTTTCCAGTTTATACTCTTGGGTATTCAAAAAAAAAGGAACACGTGCTCCATGTTAAAAATATCTCAATAATTGAAACTGATCGAGGCGGGCAGGTAACTTATCATGGACCTGGTCAGCTAGTTGTTTATTTATTGGTAGATTTAAAAAGACAATCTTACAAAGTAAAGAAACTGGTCTCGCTAATAGAGGAATCAGTAATCAGTTATTTACAAGAATGTGGAGTAGAGGCTAGAAAAAAACATAATACACCAGGAGTTTTTGTGGAAAATTCAAAGATATCTGCTTTGGGGCTGCGAGTTAAAAAAAATTGCACATATCATGGTTTTTCACTTAATGTGAATATGGATCTGTCACCATTCAAAGACATTAATCCATGCGGAATACAAAATATGCCAGTTACACAATTAATTAATTTTAATGAAAATATAACTATTGAAATTGTAAAAAAAGATCTTTTAAGTCATCTAATAAAAAACTTGGAAGAAACTTCAAAATACAACCGAAAAGTCGCATAGAAAAATTGAAATATGTATCAAAATAACATTTATCTAAAACCCAACATAAACCAACGTGGAAAATTTAAAACTAATAAAGTTTTAAATCAAAAAATATCGATTAATAAAAATATCAAAAGAAAACCCAGTTGGATAAAATTAAAAACACCAATCAATAATAATGTTTTAGGTCTTAGAAGATTAATAAGAAAGAATAAATTACATACCGTTTGCGAAGAAGCGTCATGTCCAAACATTGGAGAGTGTTTTTCAAGCGGCACTGCAACATTTATGATTTTAGGTGATATTTGTACAAGACGCTGTCCTTTTTGCGATGTTGCACATGGAAAGCCTAAGCCTCCAGATATTAATGAAGCTAGTAATCTCGCAAAAATAATAAATCAAATGAAATTAAATTATGTTGTAATTACCTCCGTTGATCGTGACGATTTGTTAGATAGAGGAGCCTTACATTTTCATCATTGCATCAATCAAATAAGGAAAGAGTGTGCTAATACAAAAATTGAAATATTAGTTCCTGATTTTAGATCGAAAATAGATATAGCGCTTGATATCCTATCAAAATCACCACCTGATGTTTTCAACCACAATCTTGAATCTGTCCCACGTCTATACAGTAAAGTTAGGCCAGGTGCAGATTACTATGCATCACTGTCATTAATTAAAAAGTTTAAAGAAAGAAATAATCATATTTTCACCAAGTCTGGTTTGATGGTAGGCATAGGGGAGAAATCGGATGAGGTTAAGCAGGTGCTGATTGATTTGAGAGAGCATGGCTGCGATATGGTAACGATAGGACAATATTTACAACCAAGTCGATATCACTTGCCTCTCGAACGATATGTTCATCCAAATGAATTTCAGGATCTTGCTAGCTTCGCTAAAAAATTAGGGTTTACCAGTGTTGCAAGCTCGCCAATGGTAAGATCATCATATCATGCTGATCAGCAGATGTTTTCGAACTAGTGAGCGTTATTTTGCGTTTAAAAAAAGTAGCGGCTCAACAGTTGTGTTATTTAGATAGACACTCCAATGGAGATGTGCGCCCGTAGAGCGGCCTGTTGAACCAACAGTACCAATCAGGTCATTTGTATTCACATGTGCACCCTCTGCAACGTTTATCTCATTGAGATGACAATACATTGTGATTAACCCCTGTCCATGATCTAAGAACACCGTCTTACCATTAAAAAAGTAATTACCAGTATTTATCACAATGCCAGCTGCTGGCGCTGTAACCGGAGTGCCCTCTGCTGCTGCGATATCAATCCCACCATGTGGATTTCGAGGCTGGTTATTGAAGAACCGGCGGAGTCCAAATGCACTACTATAAGGACCTACCGTAGGTTTTTGGAACTTTAGTGGAATACTATTAATTTCTCTCCAGCTATTTTTCACATTTTTTATTAATTTTATTTCTTTTGTAATTCGTTCCATATCTTCTTTATTTGGATTTACTTTACGTTTGTTTTTAATAGTCAGGTATTGAGCTTCATATTTTTTGTCTAATATTTCAAAAAAATAATTAGACTCAGCCCCATTATTAATCACTTTTAATTTATGTTCTCCGATTTCTATTTTTAATGGTATCCCGATAATTGCTTTCCAATTATTACTGCTGCCTATAATCATAACTTTACGTTTATAGAAAAATGCCTCCGGTTTATCATCAGTTTGAATAGATATTATTACTATTCCACCGGGCACATTCGATTCTATTGGTAATTTATCTGCAAAAACCAAATTTATTGGAATTACTAAGATTAATACTAGATATAATATTAATTTATTTTTCATAGATTTTTTCCACAATTGAGTCAATTTCAGATTCTGCCAGCTTCACATGTAATTTTTTACCAATCTTTAGCTTATCAGAATTTTTCACAATTTTATTAGTATTGTAATCGGTTACAATTGCGTAACCTCGCTCTAACGTTGCAGTTGGACTAATCGACGTTAGTATACTTTTTATACTCATTATTTCACTGTTCTTTTGTTTTAGAATCGACCTAATTGTACCAATAAATCTGAAATGCAAGTTGTTAACATGTGATAGCTGTTGCGCAACAATATATACAGGATTTAGTTTTGTTAACCGATTTTCTATTTTTGTTAGAGTTATTTTTTTTGATGATATGTTTTTTTCAAAATGATGTTTAAGACGGATTGAGTGTTCATCAATTCTTTGCATGAGTTCAATTAATTTTCTATCAGGCCGCGGTAAATTTTTAAACAAAATTTCAATAGATTTTTTATAATTTTTAATAATTTGTTTTTGAAAACGCACTAATTGTTTTTCGCGAATTTCAAGTTCTTGCCGAAGCTCATCAATATTTGGACTAACCAGCTCTGCTGCCGCAGAAGGGGTCGGGGCTCTTAAATCAGCAACAAAATCTGTGATTGTAAAATCAATTTCATGACCTATCCCGCTAACTATTGGCGTATCAATACTAAATATTGCCCGTGCTACAATTTCTTCATTAAATGCCCACAGGTCTTCCAGTGAGCCACCACCTCGTGCGATTATCAACACATCACACTCCTTTCTTTTTTCAGCAACTTTTATTTTATTGGCAATCATTTTTGCAGCTTCATCACCCTGAACCGAAACAGGGTAGATAATCAGGTCACAAAGTGGATATCGGCGTTTTAGTACAGTTAAAATATCTCGAATAGCTGCTCCCGTTTCGGAAGTGATCACTCCTATTGTTTTAGCATACTTCGGAATAGCTTTTTTATGTTTTTCATCAAATAAACCCTCGCTGGAAAGCTTTTGTTTTAGAGCGTCGAATGCAATTTGTAGTGCCCCAGCACCAGCTGGTTCAATTTGTTGAATGATGAGCTGGTATTCACCTCGGCCTTCATAGAGACCAACATTTGCTTTTGCGAGCACCTTCATTCCATTGTCTATATCAAATCGTAAATTGGCATGTCTGTTTTTGAAAAAAGCGCATCTTATTTGGGCTTCATTATCCTTCATGGTGAAATAAAAATGTCCTGAGCCGGGCTTTGCCAAATTTGATATTTCTCCTTCAATCCAGATTGAGGGATATACCTCTTCTAGCAAGTACCGCACCTCACGATTGAGACGGGAAATCGTGTAGATATCCTCTTCTGGAGCTGGAAATGTATTTTTTGATCTAATTTCTGCCATTTTTAACTTCAAAACCTATGAAAATTTAAAAATAATCAAAGACGGACTTGCCGTTGTCAAAGTTCGGACTATAATGCACGGCTATTTTAAATCCAACGCAGGGTGCTGTCATGAAAATAACGGAAGAAGCCCTAACTTTTGATGATGTTCTATTAGTCCCTGATTATTCAGAGATCCTCCCTCGCCAGGCATCGTTGCAGACACAGTTAACTCGGGGCATAAAAATGAACATACCCCTTGTTTCTGCGGCAATGGACACCGTTACCGAATCGGAATTAGCTATCGCATTAGCCCAAGAAGGCGGTGTCGGTATTATCCATAAAAATATGGATCCAGAGCTTCAGGCAAAGAATGTTCGTCGTGTTAAAAAATATGAGAGTGGCGTCATTCAAGAACCCGTTACAGTAGGACCATATACAAGCATACAAGAAGTAATTGATTTGACGAGACAAAAAAATATCTCCGGTGTTCCTGTGGTAGATGGAGATGAGCTTGTTGGTATTGTTACAAGCAGGGACCTGCGTTTTGAAGAAAAACCAGATGATCCTGTTAGAAACATTATGACTAGAAAGGAATCTTTGGTTACCGTAGAGGAGCACGCGACTAAAGAAGAGGTCCGCGCTCTTTTACATAAACATCGCATAGAAAAAATATTGGTGGTCAATAACAAATTTCAGTTAGCCGGTTTAATTACAGTGAAGGATATGCAAAAAGCTTCTGAGTATCCAAACGCATGTTTAGATGATGCCGAACAGCTAAGAGTAGGTGCAGCAGTTGGTGTAGGAGAAATAGCAAGGAAACGAGCTGCGCTCCTTGTTGAGTCTAATGTTGATGTTATTGTTGTTGATACAGCACACGGTCATTCAAAGGGTGTGTTAGATATGGTGAAGTGGATAAAGACGAATTTTAAGGAGACGCAAGTTATTGGAGGCAATATTGCAACAGCAGATGCGGCATTGGCATTAGTAAAAGCAGGTGCTGATGCTGTTAAAGTTGGTATAGGCCCCGGTTCAATTTGTACGACACGAGTTATAAGCGGTGTGGGCATGCCACAAATCTCCGCAGTCACAAATGTTGCCAAGGCTTTAAAAAACAAAGGTATTCCCGTCATATCTGATGGCGGCGTTCGTTATTCGGGGGATTTAGCAAAGGGCTTAGCAGCAGGCGCAAATAGTATGATGGTCGGTGGATTATTTGCGGGCACTGAGGAAGCACCGGGTGAAGTTGAGCTTTATCAAGGACGGTCCTATAAAACGTATCGAGGAATGGGTTCGCTTGGGGCAATGGCTGAAAAATACGGCTCATCAGATCGTTATTTTCAAGAGAATGATGAAGTTGAAAAACTTATACCCGAGGGTATTGAAGGTCGCGTACCATATAAAGGTGCGCTAGAAGCAGTTGTTCATCAACTATGTGGTGGCATCAGAGCTGCGCTAGGTTATACAGGATGCTTGGATTTAAAAGAAATGAGGGATAAAGCAAAATTTGTACGATTAACAAGCGCAGGATTTAAAGAAAGTCATGTGCACGATGTTGCTATTACCAAGGAGCCACCTAATTACCGTTTGTAGATCTCAACAATATTAATTAGGTGCAATCAATTTGTTCCGGAGAGAAAAATATGAGAATCACTATATACCTAATGTTACTTTTCTTTACATTACCTCTTATCTCAGAGGAAAGAAAACATGGCGGCAAGGCAATCGAAGTAAAGGTTGAAGCGGGGACTAAAGACGGCAAGATGGTATTCACACCAAATGACTTTACATTCGAACGCGGCAAGTACTACAAGCTTGTCATATCAAATCCAAGTCCCGGTGCGCATTACTTTAGCTCCGATGCTTTTGCAACTCACATCTATACCCGTAAGATTGAAGTCGCTGGCCCGAATGGTAAAACACTAGCTGAAATTCATGGCGATGTTCATGATATTGAGTTAAGTCCTAACTCAACTGTTGAATGGTATTTTTATCCTATGACTAAAGGTAAAAATTTAAAATTATATTGTCATAAAGATAATCATGAAGAAATGGGTATGGTTGGTACAATTAATATTGTTGGGTCATTATCTTT
>MDSY01002262.1_pt1 | contig 14330 bp, 16 predicted proteins | sample 811131 | NCBI WGS metagenome assembly MDSY01 (sample SAMN05326643, study PRJNA326480) | marine metagenome | isolation source: seawater | place: Atlantic Ocean: South West | collected 2010 | reverse complement strand
TCCTACATTCCAAGCAGGGACATTACCTGTAAGAATGGGTAGAAATGGTGTAGGATATGCTAAGAAAGGTGTTACAGCATTCACTATTGATGAATCAGTTGCTAGTAAATTTAGTGGGCCTCCATGTGCATTAGCAGAAGATGGTGTTTCGGGTATTGTCCCTACATTACTTGGTAATGATTTCTTAACAGGATTTAGTGCTTTAGAAGACTTCCACAGTGCAAACTTTGGTCAGCCAGGATGGTGGGACAAATTTGTTGGATTAGTAGCAGAAGTTGTTCATATTGACCCTACTGATAAAGGTGGTTATATCATGACACTAGCAGACTTAGATATTACTTCAAGTGCGCCTGTAGTTGAGTTTAGAATACCAGAATCACAAGCATCATTGGTAAACTTTGGTGTAGGTTCTCAGTTAATGGTAACAGGTCAATGTTGGAAATCAAAAGAAGGTGAAGTTAGATTCTCAACACAAGGATGGTTTTGTGTAGATGCTATTGCACCCGTTGATTCCTCATTGGATGATGACGGATGGGATGCTGAATGATGGTAGCAAAGGGAGAAAATATTATCTTATCTACTGAGCCTTGTAAAATCAATGGCTTCATAATACAAGATTTATGGCTAGTAAATAGTATTGGTTCTTTAGTTCCTAAAGAGTTAAGATTGCGTATTGGTGATAGAGTGTATGTTAAGTCAGATAGTTTAGAAAACTTTGGTAGATACAAAGTAGGGCATTACAGTGATATTGTGGCGTGTGAGTCAAGACATTTAGATGGAGATGATGAGGAATGATTACAGGAATAGAAGCAAGTGAAAAGATTCTTGAAGGAATAAACAAAGCGGCTGATGCTGTCAAAGGAACTCTTGGGCCAAAGGCTCGCACTGTAATACTAGAGAGAGAAAACAACTTCCCTTTAGTATTCAATGATGGTGTAAGTATTGTTAGGGCTGTGCATGATGATGACCCTTATGTAAATATGGGTGTTAGTCTTGCCCAACAAATAGCAATACAAGCACAACTGAATGCGGGTGATGGGACTACTACATCTTTAGTCATAGCACAAAAATTATGTCAATTAGGTATAGAGGCATTAAAAGATGGTGCCTGTCCTGTAGAACTCAAAGGACAGATAGATGAGTTTCACAGTGCAATAAAACACCGTCTTAATAACTTAGCAAATACTGAATTTGACTTGAAAGATGTTGCTACTATTGCGGCAAACAATGATGTAAATTTAGGCTCTATGATAGCAGATATATTCAAAGAGTTTGACAACCCAAGTGAATGTGTTATTTCTCTTGAGGAAAGTCATGGGTTAGAAACTACCTATGAGATACTTGAGGGTCTTGAGTTTCACAAAGGAATGACCTCACCGTTGTTAGTAAATGGCACTAAAGGTAGTTGTGAGTTAGAGAATCCTGTTATTGTTTTGACTAATGAAGTATTGTCTAACTTTAATTCTGTTGTTCCCGCATTGAAAATTGCTACTGAACAAAACAGACCTATACTTATTATTGCTAGAAAGTTTACAGGCAACGCTATGACAAATACTATTGTTAATATTGTTCAAGGAAATGTGAGAGGATGTTTAGTAGAAGCACCTTCTTATGGTGGCGACATGAACTCTTGGTTAGAAGATATTAGTGCTGTCACAGGTGCTAGATTATTTAGATATGAGGCAGATGAAACCATTGAAAGAATTAAAGCAGAAGATGTAGGTTCAGCGAAGAAAGTGACTTCTAATTATAAGAAGACTGTCATAGTAAAGAATCCTAATGTTGATAATGAGTTGAACAAACACATATCATCATTATATGATTTGAAAAAGGAAGCAGACCATGAGTGGGACATTGACAAGATAACAAAACGTATTGTTAGATTAGAAGGTGGTGTTGCATCTATTAGTGTTGGTGGTGCTACTGAGATAGAAGTCAAAGAAAAGAAAGAAAGGCTTGATGATGCTATCAATGCTACTAAGGCGGCACTAGAGGATGGTGTGGTAAAAGGTGCAGGTTATGGTCTTGTAGAATGTATCACAGGATATGAGAAGAATATGCATAGTCTAGGTGAGCGCATACTAACGGGTGCTATAACAGAACCATACAAAAGAATACTAGCAAACGCAGGTATTGATGCAGTTGGTCTTATGGGATTCAAAGAGGTAAATGCTAAAACAGGACAGATAGGTGTAGATTTATTCAAAGAGGGCATCATTGACCCTGTTAAAGTAACCATGAGTAGTTTAGAATCAGCAGTATCTATCGCTACTTTGATGATAATGACAGATGTGGCTATACCACTACAAAAAGAGGAATAAAATAAACTTTATATACAATAAGGACATAGTGATAAATATGAGTTGGGGAAATACACAAACGGCTAAAAAGGAGGATGTTCCTAGTAAGAAGTATGATACTGATTACTACAGAAATCTATTTCAGAACAGGAGAGCGCAAAGCGTACCACTAAGAGTATCAGCAGTAGGTAAAGAGAATACTGCTAAGACAGGATTACTTGTGGATATGTTCAAAAACGCTCTTGTTGATTTACATGGTAAAGATGCAACAAAAAAACAAATCACAATTATTGATGTAGATAATAGTGCTAAGGCTACGATAGACCATATCTATCCCGACCTTAACATACAAGTTCTACCATTACATGATGAATTTGATGAGTCTATCTTTAATGAAGACAATACAATCAATTATGTTGCTTTGGTTGACAAGATGAATTATTATATCAATCTTTATGCTGAGGAAGTAAATGCAAATCCAGATGCACATGGCGCAATCATTATTGATGGTTGTTCTACATTTTTAAAGTGGTGTGAACACGCTATGACAGGAGTTTTACTAAGACGTGGAGTAATCAAAGAAGAAGGTGATTCATTCAATCAGAAAGAGTGGAGAACTAGAAATCAATTGTTTAGGGATGTTATCAGTAGAGTGCATGGTTTACCTATACCTTGTGCTGGATTTACATTCCACTTAAAAGATGTATCTAATTACGTTGACAACGGTAACGGTGGTAAAGTTCTAATGAAAATTGGAGAAAGGCCAGAATGGGAGAAAGGAACTATGAGATACTTCTCACAGCAAATATTCCTTACAAGATACTCTAAGAAAGGAGATGATGGTGCAGGTGTCAAGAAAGATAACAAATTGGCTGATGACCAATGGGTTGTTCGTGCTAACATAGAAGAAATGAAAGGTAGGAATATGGAGTATGTAGGCACTACACATGAAGTATTGAGTGTATCTGATAGTAAAGTAGTTTGGAAAGGACTACCTATGTTAAAATGGGGTGCTGAAAAATGATTAAAGTAAATGGTGTTGGTAAAGATACTAGACTACTAGACCTAGAACTAAGGATAAGAGCATTGGAAGATGACTTTGAAACACTATTGGCTAGTCAAGCAAAGAACCTTACAGGTATGATTCGTGAACTACAAGAGGCTGTTGCTGAATTAAAAGGTGAGGCTGTTGGTATGATGTTTACTATCCCAAAATCACCCTCAAGACCTGTTGATGAATACCAATCCACTTTGGAGGAATCTGAATGAACAATTTGATATATGGGGTATTGTTTATTGGTATTGTGTTTGTGTTTACGTTATATTTACTTAGTAACTCTGACTATAGTATTGACATAGACTTTACAGAGGAAGAAAAAGAAAAGGTAACTAATGACTTTAAGGAGGGTCTAAGGAATGTCAGAAGAAAAGATTGAGATTTCAAATGTTGCTCTTAAGAGATTATTAGAATTAACACAAAGACCTCAGTTTGTAAATGGTAAGGTAGTCAATCAAGTTGACTCTTGTATGCTTCACCAAAAACTTAGCGTGGTCTACACTGAATGTCTAGTGCGTGATGGTAGAACATCCTTATCTAAGTTTACAGTAAATGCTAGTAACGAAACTAAAACACCAATTAAAATACCTATATGTGACATACCTAGAGTATTAGGTGTATTAGTATATCATGGAACTAAATTAACACTAACATATAGTGATGATAAACTTAAGATTAAGTCACCTAAAAAACAAACTACCTTAGCAGGTGGGCTAAATGCAAAAGCATTCCCTCACTCTAATGAAACTATCACTACTTGGGATAAGAAGTCTAGTGAGTTGGGTGCTAAAATCTCAATAGCAGGTAGAGATGTAACAGCAGGTTATGTGTTAAAAGATGGCACTGTAAAAGACCCTAGTGTTTGGTTCACTGTTGAGTCTAATGATATGTTTGAGGCGTTGCGGTGTAACAATGTAAATGGTCAGAAACTAAATAGATATACTTTCAAAAAGAACATATTTAAGTATCTTAGTATAAGTGTTGGTGATGAGTTATTAGGTAAAACCACAACAGATGTTGATATAAGGACTTCAAGTGGGTGGAATTTCAACCTAGATGTTGAGTTTGAGGGAGGCCTTGAGAATGTATTCAAGCACTATGAAGGAGTAGTTACTTTAAACTTCTTCGACTTCACAAAACAAAACCAAGGTTGGAGATTGATTATTCGTTTGGGTGACTTATTTAGTTACGTGTATCAAGCGAGCGTGATTCAATGAAAGATTATGAGATAGTAATTGGAGATTGTCTTGAGTCCTTGAAGAAAATGGATGACTGTAGCGTTCAAAGTGTAATCACAAGTCCTCCTTATTGGGGACTACGTGACTATGGTGAAGATGGTCAAGTTGGTCTTGAGGGAACACCTAAAGAATATGTTGACAAGATGGTTGAGATATTCAGAGAAGTGAGAAGGGTTTTGCGTGATGATGGGACTCTTTGGTTGAATCTAGGTGATAGTTATATTTCAGCAAAGTGCGAGTACATGCCCACACAGACCATAGCAAACGGTAATGAAAGGAGTTACATAAAAGAAGGCACACCACCTAATAGAAGGAGTCAAGAAGGACTTAAATCTAAAGACTTAGTAGGTATTCCTTGGCGAGTAGCACTTGCTTTACAGGCTGATGGTTGGTGGTTAAGACAAGATATTATTTGGAGTAAACCAAACTGTATGCCCGAATCTGTCAAGGATAGATGCACTAAATCACACGAATATGTGTTCTTATTAACTAAGAACAGCAAATACTACTTTGATAATGAAGCAATAAAAGAAGATGGTGTGATAAAAGCGGGGACTAAGGCGGCAAAAGGTAGCGAAGAAAGACAAACTCAAAAGGGTGTCAACGCAAGACCTCCCGAATACAAAGTATATGACGGTAAAAGAAATAAGCGTAGTGTATGGAGTATCAGACCTAAACCCTTCAAGGGCGCACACTTCGCTGTGTTCCCCGAAGAATTAGTTGAAACCTGCTTATTAGCGGGAAGTAAAATGGGGGATTCAGTTCTTGACCCCTTTGGTGGTTCGGGAACTACTGCTGTATCAGCCCTAAGACATGGTAGAAAGGCTATTTTGCTTGAACTCAACCCCGAATATGCAGAAATAGCAGAAGATAGAATCAATAATTTTAAGAAAGAAACAGGATTGGATAAAGAAGATGTGAGTTGGTTATAATGGGTAAAGTTATATGTAAAGGAATGAAAAAGTATGGAATCACAGGTAGAAGGTCGCATATAAAGGCAAGAGTGGTAGATTATTTGTTTAAAAATGGCCCCTCTACTAGCGATAATATAGCGCAATATTTGAAAGATAATACAAGATGGGCTAGAAGTACGAACAGTTTAGCGTTATTGTTGCGTAGATGTAGTTTGTTTGAAGTAAAAGATAAGATAAAGTTAAAAAGCACAGATAACGGTAGTTATTGGATGAATGTTTGGGATATTAATAGAGATAAACTGTTTGAGAAGCATGGATATAAGGAAAGTTAATATAACATTAATATAATGGTGATAATATGATTAAGGTAAAACACCCGACTACAGGGGAGTTATTAGATTTAGATGTAGAGATAAGTGAGATAGGACAAAAAAGAATAGAATTAGATTTAGGTGAAACCTCTATCTATTTAGACATTGAATACGGTGTCAAACCTTCCAAACCTCTTTATCACGATAGAGAATGGTTGTCAAATGAATATCATGGTAAGAATAGAACAATGGCTGAAATCGCTAGGCAGTTCGGTGTAACACCAATGACCATACAACAATGGTTAAGACAGCATGACATCCCTACACGCTCAAGAGGCCGAAGAAATACTTAAGGGCTTATAGTTTAATTGGAAGAACACTCACTTTGTATGGTGAGAGGTTGATGGTTCAAGTCCATCTAAGTCCACTAAGTAAACTTTATATACCTTACACACATACTATATATTGGGGAAAGAGATGATAGTCAATCAATTGAAAGGTAATAATGTAGTTGTTCGGTATAGAGATTCGGACAACAATAGAAAAACTATGAAGATAAAGAATACCTATGCGTATTGTTTTGTTAAAGACGAAGATGCACAGTATATATCTTACCCTACAGAAAGTGGGTATAAGGGGTTATATGGTGAGTCGCTATCCAAAGTAACAGTGCCTTATCCCCAAGCAATACATAACATTAGAAATACAGGTCAGACGTGGGAAGCAAACATTCCCTATGTAAATCGTGTTTTGTCTGAAAGACTAAAAGATAATGAACCTATACAGGACTACAAACATAGGGTGTGGTATCTTGACGGTGAATGGAAAGTAGAATCGGGTGAGATTACTATGCTTACTGTAGAGGATAGTTATACAGGTAACTTATACTCTTGGTTTAAGCATCCTAACTACCCCGCAGGTAAATATGAAAGTATGCCTTGTGGTAATCACCCCGATGGTATCACTAATCTTACCTTTGACACCCCTGTTTTAGCGTTTGATACAGAAAAGGATTTACTCAATCATTTCATAAAATTTATGAACAAACAAGACCCCGATATATTGTGTGGTTATTACCTACAAGGTGCTGATATTAAGCAGATTTTTGCTAGATGTAGAGTAAATGGTATTCAAACAACTCGTATGTCACCTCTCAATCGTGTAGAGTATGAATTTGGCGATGGTTGGGCGCAACCCATCAAAGGTAGGATTTGTATGGATTTGATGACTATGTTTACTAAATTATATGAGTTAAAAAACGGTAAACTTAGTGGATATAAACTAGATGATGTTGCCTACACAGCGTTGGGCGAAAGAAAGGTAGAACTGCCCGATGGTCACGACACTTACTATAGTGATTTACCAACATATCTTGACTATAATAGACAAGATGTTAGACTTCTTAGGAGATTAGATGAAAAACAGAATTGTATCAACCATTACCTTGCTATACAGCATATTGTTCAATGTGACATCAAAACTACACCTTTTGTAACAAAAATATTTGCTTGTCTTGCACTAAATGACCCCGAATTTGAATTAAGAATACCCACATCTCCACAGTTCACAAAGGAAGAATATCAAGGTGCTGATATTATGAAGGTAGAACCACAAGTATACGATAATGTGGGTATATTTGATGTTAAGGCTATGTATCATAGTAATATAGATAAATATGGCATCTCATGGGAAACATTAGACCCCGAAAACGGTGTTGATTGTGGTAATGGTGTTAAGTTTGACAAGAGCAAAAAAGGTTTGTTAGTTAGACAAATGGATAAAATGACAGAACTTAGGAACCTATACAAAAAAATGATGGCTATTGACGGTGAAAACTACCATAAATGGGATGCTATGCAATATGCTACTAAATCTTTGGTGGCTTCTATGTATGGGGTGGCAGGTGACGCAAAATGTGGTTTTTATCACCCGTCTATTGCATCGGCAATCACCTATACTTCTCGTAACACTCTAGGAGAACTTGCTAAAAACATAGAAAACAACGGATATGAGGTAATATACGGTCATACTGACTCTTGTTTTGCTATTGTTGACACACCCGAAAAAGGTGTTGAGTTGACAGCAAAAATCAACGAAAATATGTTCCCTATAGTGACAGAATTTGAGAAATGGAACAGCAAATTGATTCTTATGGCTAAAAATCGTTATGCGGGTAATGTTGCTTGGACTGACGGTAAGCATCATGAACCGCAATTGTATGTAAAAGGTATAGAAATGAAGCAATCTCGTATGCCTAGTATTATGAAAGATGCTATGCAGAAGGTAATATGGGGTATTCTGAACAATGAAGCAGAAAATGATGTGACAGAAAATGTTTGCGTGTTGGCTAGAGATATTGATAATCTTGATGGCAACTTGTTTTGTATGAAAGGTAGGCTAGATAAGGATTTGAGCGATTATAAGGTGCTATCTGAGTCAAGAGCAGGGGCTAATTGGGCTAATATGAACTTAGGTAAGGGTTACAGAAAGGGTGATTGGTTCTTATGCACTATTGACAATAAAGGAAACTATATAGCCTTTGACGATATAAGTGATATTAAGGGAATAGCCGAGATAGGACGGAGAAAGATGTTTGATAAGTTTGTAGTAAACAAAATTAAGCCTTACTATGAAGTGAGCAATTGGCAAATGCAACCAATTTTGAATGCACTTGATGGTATAGACAAAGTGGAGTGGATATAAAACTTTATCAGAAATGTTTACATATGAATATAGGAGTGTTATAAATATGAAAAAGGAAGGTGCAGGTTTTAGGAAAAGAAGAATGCCTACTAAAAAGCAGGTTCTTCAAGGCCAAATAGAACAGATGCAAGAACAGAACGCAAACCTATGGAATGCTTTCGGTAGAGAATTAGAAAGAATGAACTTACTCTTATACGGTCTAATGAAAGACTTGGGTAAGTGCGAAGAAGTACAGTGTCAATCGTGTAAAATGGTTAATCTTAGACCTTTATTAGAGGGTTTTGAGCCAAGTGATACTTGCGCTCATTGTGGTGGGCCTTTGAAGGTAGAAGTGACAGACAAAGAATGGGAAAAGGTAGTCGAAGGAGATTACGAAGAAGAATAAACATTGATATAACAGTATGGTGGTGGTGATAATATGGCTTATTTAGTAGTGAGTGATGATGTTAGTGTCCTTGAAAAAGCAATCGAGGAACATGGTGCGCCTAGTGTATTTTGGTATGCTTGCTTCTCAAGACGTAGAGAAGGGGCAGAAGTTGGTATGACCAACGATATTATCGGAAAACAAATGGCAGACCTAGATATACTAAAGAAAGATTTCACAATCTATGGTAAAAAGTCAACACCAGCACCTAAGAAAAAGGGGGCTACTAAAGGTGTTGGCGACAAAAAAACAGATTGAATCTTCCTCTTACAATCCCAATGATGGTTTACTCAAAGTGAGTAAATCTTCTTTTATGACATATGTTAAATGTCCTAGACAGTATTGGTGGAGGCACATTGGTTTACCCGATGTAAGAATACCCGCTACTCCCGAAATGTTAAGGGGAACTATGGTGCATGAAACACTAGAAGATTTATATGAACACTACCCTAAAAATGGTGAGCAACTTTTAACTAACATGGTTGTTGAGCATGAAGATATTGGTGTAAACGCTCTAGGTGAGATGGAGTCACAAAGAAAAGAGATTTGGGGTGCAGAAAACTTTATGCCTTTGGAGTTTGAGGTAAAACACCATGTATATGATAAAGAGTTAGATATTGTTATGGTGGGTAAAATGGATGGATTATTTAAACATCCCGAAGGCGGTCTATGTATCGCTGAATTAAAAACAGGAAATCTAAATAGTAGTAAACTTAGTAGAACTAGAAAAGAACTATGTTTTTATGCTAGGATGCTTGAATTGATGGGTTATGATGAGGTAACGCACTTTATGTTTATGACTCCCGATTGTGATAATGTAGATATGCTAGAGTCACTTTCAAACAACAAAAAGAAGCAAGTATTTACGGGCCTAAGTCAAGGCTTGACATTGGTTGAACCTATTTCCAAATCATCTCTTAAGGCGTTTGAGAAATCCTTATATCACACTATCTCAAACCTTAAACTACGCAAGTGGCCGATGAAGTGGAGTGAGTATTTTTGTATGAACTGGTGCGACTTTCACATGGCCTGTGATAACGAATTGAATGGGCTTAGTGATGCGCCATTTGCGGAAAACGAGGAATAAATATGTTTATGGTAAGTAATGTTGTTGGATGCCCCAAATGCGGGGCTATGATGTGTAAAGCAGACACAGGAATAAGAATGGTCACAGGACAAGTTGGGGGAGTCAATCAAGAAATGACTAAATACGTGTGTGTAGTATGTAATGATGTAGAGGGGAATACTAATGCTACAGTTTCCTAGACAAATGGGTTTACATAGAACTCTTTGTAAAAGCAACAAACAGTTCAATACTTACGTTAAGAATCTTAACGGTAAATCGTCTTGTTACGTGTCTTTGTATTCTTTCAAACATATGGATAAATTCAAACCTTGGAAGGTAGATGCGAACTCAGCAATAATAGATAGAGCGTGGTGGGATTTCGATAGTGGTGACAAGGGAACTATACAAGATGTAAAAAATGATGTTCATACTTTGATGTCAAGATTATATGATTTAGGCATAACTAAAAATAATGTTTATCTTGTGGCTACAGGTAGAGGATTTCATGTTCATATGATGTTCGACAAATCTGTTAGTGGTAGCGTATGGCGTTCACATATAACTAGATTCCAAAATAAAATTGCTAAAGGTCTTACTACTTTAGATGGTGTGGCATTTCCACAAAAGATGATTAGAGTGCCTAACACATACAATGTATCAAGAAAAAGATGGGCTGTTTCAATAGATGCTCAAAAGTTTTTCGATGAACCGCACACCTATAAAATACCAAATAAACCAATTGAGAAATCAGTTTTTCCGTTGGATGCAAAACCTATCGGTGATGCATTTTGCATAATAAAATGGGCGCATGATAATCCTAAAGTAGAGGTTGAAGTTAGAGAGTTTACTAACGAAATAGGGTTGATAGATGAAACTTTGGTTCCCATCCCCCCATGTATTGATAAATCAATTAGAGTATCTAATCCGCCACACCACATGAGAGTAGCGTTGGTGCAACACATGGCAGAAAATCTGCGTTGGTTTGCCGACCCATCAACAGTCCCACAAGATGAGAAAAAAGCAATTGAAGATACGATTTGTAGTTTCATTTCTAAGTTAGGGTGGCGTGATTACAACCCACACGTAACTAGAAAAGGTGTAAGAACTGCTATGGACTATGAAAACAGCCCTAGTTGTAATTGGCTTGCATCGAAAGGGTTATGTAAGAAAAAGTGTTGGAGGTACGATGGTAGTCTTTAATAGATATAAGCGTTTCGTATGTATCAGTGCTAGTAATAGATGATAGAGAAAACCAAAAACTAATACATGAATTACTTTTAGTTATGGGTGACGCATCTCAAGAAGAAAAGGGCCAAGCAGTTGTAAAGAGATTACCTTCTGCTGATTATGTTATGGGCGACTGTGGTATAGAAGCAAAAGAAATAAATGATTTATACAAAAGCATAATGGGTATAGGAAGGACAAGAAATATTACAGCACAATTAGTTGACTTACAAAACTCTTATGAAAATCCTATGCTTGTTGTTTACGGAACTAAACTAAAACCATATTTTAAATATCGACCAACGGCACAACAAGTAAACAAAGAGATAGCGAAGATGAAAAAAGTAATTCAAACCTTTAAGGCCACATTTTATCAGAAATTTGGTAAGATAAAATACATGGAAGTTGCTAGTATGTCCGACTTTGTAGAGTGGTTAGTGGTGAATCACCACACGCAACTATTGAAAGGTAAATCTGCGTTACCCCCCTCTATTGCGAAGAAGGCAAATAGATACCTAGACCCAAGAGTTGAAGCACTATCGGGAATAAGTGGAATTACACCTAGAATGGCTGAAGATTTACTAAAGAAGTTTGGTAGTATAGGTAATATTTTAAAATCAAAAACTACTCAAAAAGAATTGATGACTGTCAATGGTTTGGGGAGAGTAAAAGCAAAAAATATTTTGATGTTGAGGGATGAGTGGAATGAGTAAGTTCAAAGAAGAAACTTATGAATCCTCAACAGTATGTTGTGAGTTTTGCACTTGTGGTTGTGTAGTGTGTAAGAACCCTATCTTTAGAAAGTACGCCTCGTCCGACTAGCACCACCAAAGTTAGATGATTGAGATTTACCTTTGATAGAAGACCTATCATACTGAACATCTAAACTATGAAATACTATAGAGTTGAAATATGGGTCTGTTGACCCCGATGTTGCTGGATTCCTTGACACAACTACCTTAAGTGTGTTCCCTTGTTTGTCAGCACCAAACATAGGTATATCTCTTGCTAAAGTAACGACATTTCTTTCAAAGTTTGCGTTTATCCTTATATCAGTTGCTTGATAAGTAGATAGCACACCCGATGCATTCTCACAAGTAATTTTGATGTCTACTGTGGCAAACTGTTCTGTCGTTCCATCTAAGGATGTAATCGCTCTTACATTTACAATATCACTAGCCACATCATCGGGAATATCTGCTTTTATTGTGACAGACTGTTTTGCTGTTTTATAACTTGGTGACTCACCTGTTTGGTCTGTATTCAAAGCACCCGTAAGAACAAAACCTTCTTCGGTCATAGTAGAGGTGCCAGATGAAGGACTTGTTTCGCTGATTGAGTTTTTACCTTTTCTTATAATAGCGTTACTTCCTTTCTTTTGGCCAGGTATGCTTAGTGTAGATGAAGACATACCTATATCACCAACTAAATCTGCTCTACCTTTTACTCTACTTGAAAATCCTACGGTGGTAGAGTTTATGCCATTTTGTTTACTAAAGTTTACACCACCCGAAAAAGTTCCGAAGTTTGTAGTCTGTCCTTTGTTCGGTATAGGAACGAAATCATCTAAACCTAATCTACCACCCCCACTACCGTCACTAGGGCCGCCTGGCCTTCCACCAAACCCACCACCACTTCCCGAACCTCCATCGGGCCTTCCTGGCTGTGGTATAGGTGGATTATTGCTACCACCAGCAGTTTTGCCTCTACCCTTATTCACTCTAGGGTTGAGATAAGATGCTAAAGTACCCGCTATTCGTGACTCATCTCTTTCTAAACGTAATGTTACCTTTTCGACATCTCTTTCATTTACACTCCATTTGATACCCTGTATAACTAAACTTTCATCATCTAACCCTAGTCTTTTGTCGGTGTATTTGACAAAGGTGCCAGGAATGAAATTTATATCCGACACTATATTTATTCTAGGCGCATACCAAACATCTCTATTGTTTCCGTCAGAACTAGGTTGTAAGCCAGGGTATCTTCTTAGACCTAATGGGAAAATACTGTCTGTATTGTAGTTACCACCCGAATTGTCTACGAATAAATCTTTGCTGTTAGCATCTTGATACATAGCCGCATTCCTACAAAGGGTGCTTAATCCAGAAAACCCTGCGGCTTCTGTTCCACCACATCTTCTTCTCAACAACGCTTCACAGTATTCTCTATTGAAAGATACTACTATTTTACCATAGTATTTTCTAATTGTAAAGGAACTACCTGCTGATTCATCAGTTATTCCTGTGCTATCAGTTCCTTCATCATCTCTTTCTATTCTAACATCCATAGTAGAGCCGTTACCTGCTACAGCAGTAACAAAGTATTTTTTAGCCCAATCGGTATCATTGTTTGAAGTTCCTGTTACAGATATAACATCGCCTACACTAAACACACCTAGCCCGTTAGCACTATCAAGAATACGTCCTTGATTAGCCGCAGTACCGCCATCAGCATCAAATGATATTCCCGTACCTGTGTAGGTCACATCTGTTTTGTATGTTGTAGGTATAAATACCTCATAGAACCCACTCCCCCTCACAGGGATTGCCTCAAGTGCTATTTCTGCTAACGCTGTTGCACCTCCTAGTTGTGGTGCAAAATCTGGCGCTAAATCACTTGTAGAACTTGTTTTACGGAAACTACAATCAAGAATATTTATGAAAAATTCAGCGTCATCAACTGTAGAGCCGAAATCTGTAAAAGTACCTGGTGTTTTCTCTCTACCTTCACTGATTGATATTGCTACTCTAAGTTGTTCTCCTGTGGTATCACTCACATAAGGAACACTATTAGGGATATGAACTATTTGTAACGCATGAGATATACTTTTTGCACCCCACCAAAAGTATGCATCCTTTCTTGTTATATGTTCATCTGTGGTTGTCCCACCACTAAAATCATTAGTCCCTTTACTAACACCAAATCTCTTAAAATAATTAGGGTCATCATCAACAAATGTGTTAATGTTCCCATCAAGAGCGTTACACATACCTGCGAATAAACCACCGTTATGTGGGCCAGTCCAATACCAATGTCTAGTGGTAGCAACGCCAGGGTCACTTTTAGCGGCAGGGTCATTATTTATGTATG
>MDSY01137243.1_pt1 | contig 14332 bp, 8 predicted proteins | sample 811131 | NCBI WGS metagenome assembly MDSY01 (sample SAMN05326643, study PRJNA326480) | marine metagenome | isolation source: seawater | place: Atlantic Ocean: South West | collected 2010 | reverse complement strand
GGGGGGGGGGGGGGGGGGGGGGGGGGGGGGGGGGTCGTCGGAGCGAGAGAGATGGGAGCGAGAGAGGTGGAGAGCGAGCGAGAGAGAGGGAGATGGTGGAGAGAGACTCCTCTATGGGCAGGGGGGGGCAGGGCGGGGGTGAGCAGGGAGGGGCTGGGCAGGGAGGGGTGAGCAGGGAGGGGTGAGCAGGGGTGGTGGTAGGGTTCATATTCAGAGCTCACCTTGAGTAGCCCCCCTTCTGCGAGTAGCCCTCCCTCTGCCACCTGACTGAAGAGTGCGCGAAGGAGTGCCTGATTATCTTCGATCGCCTTCTTCGGCTCGCGGCTCCCTCCTTCCACCAGTGGGAAATTGAAGACGACCTGCGCGAACCCCTTCTTGCGTCCGAACGCTTCAAACCCTCTGAGCTGTCTCACATCGACGCCGAAGCGAACCTTGCCGCCGAATGCCTTGACGGTCTCGAGATTGTCCTCCGTCCCCTCACGCGCCAGCACCTCCGCCTCTCTCTCCGGCGCCGATGCCGTCAGCCTCGGACTCTCCCCCCAGAGCATCGCGAGCGAGGCGCCAAAGCTGAAGTCGCCTTCGCCGAGCAGCAACGTGCTCACATCCTGATCCTTTGCGAATGGATTGTGGCGAGCGCCAGCGTCCTTCAGGTCTCCAGCGCCACTGCCTCCACCTCTCTCCCCACCGCCAGGCCGCGCCGCCTGCTGCTGCTGCTTCTTGAACTGCTGCTGACGCCTCATCTCCATCTTGATGTGCGCTGGAACGGCTGCTGCGACAGGCATCAGTTTGTGAGCCCCGACCTTTTGGGTTCGGGTCTGCTTGCCGAACTTGGCGATCGCCGCCTTCTTCTTCATGTGCCCGCGGTTGTCCTTGACCTTGACCTTGGCCATCGTAGCGGCACGAAACGAGCAGTCCACAAGTAATAAAACCGCTACCTACCTAATAAACTCCATCATGTCGATGTACGCAAGGACCTCCCCACATTCCACCCCCAATTTTTGGGGAGGGCAAAAACGAAAAGCGGATCAAAGCTGGACCGGTAGGCGGCAAGAGCCCGCAATGTCGGCCGTCGAGACAGACCCGGTGACCGGGCTTGTCTCGGGCGCGATCCGCGCATTCGACGCTGAGGCGGCGCAGCGCGTACGTGAGGTGAGTACTAGCGCCCTGCACGAACCGGGAGTCCGCGTCGCCGCTGCGCTCATCACACGGCGCTCGGGCTTTGAGTTTGCGCTCCGTTCGCTCGCGTCTGTCGCGCCCTTGGCGAGTCACCGGACGCTCGAGGCGCTCATCTCATGGCACGACCGAGAGAATATCGCCCGAGTCGAGGGGGCCTCCGCCCCAAACGTCGCCAAGGACCCTCCCGTCGCCGGCAGCAGCAGCAAGAGCCTGCTGAGCAGCCGCGGCGGCAGTAGCAGCAGCGTCGTCAGCTTCAGCGGAGGGGGGATGGGCGACGACAAGCGTGCGGTGCGTGAGTCGGCGATCAGCACAGTCTTCTGTGAGGCGCTCATCGCCGTCTTGGAGGCCATGCAGGAGGCCGACCGCCGTCGAGGCGCCGACCATGTCGCAGCAGACGCCGCGGCCGCTGCCGCCGCGTCAGCAGCCGCCGCGTCGGCGCCGAACGCCGCGGCCGCCGAGGCTACGACTCGCGACGAGGCCCACGGCGGCGGCCGTCGCGGGGCGAATAAAGAGGGCCTCTCCAACTCCTTGAATGCCCTCGAGCCCACCGTGCTCCTCGAGGCCATCGAAGATCGAGCGCTCGCATTCTATCTGCACGCGTCGAGCGAGAGGCAGCATGCGGCGCGCCGCAGGCTGGCGGCGCTCGACGGCGGGAGCGAAGAGGAGCTGCTGACGAGGCTGGTGCGCACGCTGAGTGGCTACCGCTTCGAGTCCCTCTCCACCAAACTCCTCATCCAGCTCGAGGGCGTCGGCAGCGGACCCACCGGATCCTCCGGATCCTTCTTGAGCGCGCGGTGCGCCGCGCTCCGAGGGTTGCGCTTGCCAACGTCGTCGGCATCGCCTGCGCTGCCGCTGGCCTTCCTCGAGCGGCTGGAGCGGCTGCTGGTGCAGTGGGAGCACCACCGTGGCGCCGCCATGCGCCCACTCCTCCAGCAGCTCTGCGAGGCCGTCGGCGCCGCCCTGCTCGAGCAGCAGCTCGACGCGGCAGCCGCCGCCAGGAGGAGCGCGGCGCTCGGCAGCGGCTACGCGGACAAGAGCGCCTCCGGGGCTGGCGAGGTGCCTAGTGGTGTGACGTCGGTGGGCGGTGGCGCGGCGGCGGCGGCGGGCGGCTGGCGCATCTCCTGCCCGGAGGGCGCGTGGACCGCCGCGCAGCGTGAGCAGCTCCGGCAGCTCCACCGGTTACAGCTGAGGCTGTGCAGCTGGGCGACGCTACGGATCGGCCACACGAAGCAGCTGCGCTCCAAGTTCCTGGCGTGGTCGGCGCCGCTGGCGACGGCGCTCGCGATCGGCGCCGCACAGGTGCGCCAGCAGCTCAAGGAGATTGGCGCCACGCCCCTCGCCATAGAGAGCGGCAAAGGCGGCGGCAGGGGCGGCAAGAATGCGGCGGGCTCGGGCGGCGTCGCCGATGCCTTTGCCGAGGCTGCTGCGGCGGCGACGAGCAGCGCGCCGCCGTCGTCGAGCAGCGGCGCGAGCGGCGCGGAGGAGGACGCCCTCCTCCTCCGCCTCCAACGGCGCCTCGTCGGCTGCCTCAAGGCTCAGCTCAACGACCACCGGCTCCTCGGATTACGCTGCCTCAAGCTGCTTCTGCCCGTCCAGCTACGGCACTACGCTGCCACGGGTCTGGATCCGGCGTCGCTCGCGGCGCTCCTCCAGCTGGACGAGGTCTTCGGCAACGCGCGCAAGGCCCCCTCCGCCACCCAAGCCAAGCTCGAGCTCTCGAAAGAGTCGGACGCGCCAGTGCTGCTCGCCGGCTATCTCGAGGCGCTCGAGGCTCTCGGTGCGGTGGGCGCGGCGCTCCACGCCGACGGCGCGGAGCTGCTGCTGCAGCGCGTGGTGCTGCGCGGTCTCTTCGGCGACGGCGGCAAGCGCAGCGCCACCTGGTCCCACCACTCCGTCGCTAGCCTCGCCACGATGCGCCTCATCGTCGCCCAGCGCGCCGAGATTGCGAGAGAGACGCGCTGCAGGCGCGCGCTCTGCGACGGCGGCGAGCAGGTCGCGGGCGCGGATGAGGCGGGGGAGTCAACGTCGTCGATGTCGCCGCCCGCGCTCGAGAAGGCGCTCGGCCTCCAGATGGGTGAGCAGCTCAAGCAGCTCGGCCCCTGCCTCGACTCGATGGTCCACAGCTGCGTCGAGAACAAGGCGTTCGTCGAAGGCGTCCTCTCGCACCAGTGGCTGCTGCAGGTCATGCTGCTGTGCGGCGCTCTCAACCTGCTGCGCGAGCTGCTCGCAGGGGGTCACGCGGCGCTCCTCTCGGCGGTGGCGCCCAGCGACCTCCTCCACATCTGCGCGGAGAAGCTCTGCAGCAAGCACAGGCCGCTCCAGCTCGCGTGCTTTGCTCTCCTCTCCGAAATCGTCGCCGCCGCGCCCGAGACGCTGCCGGCGCTCGTGCACGCGCTCGCCGACGCGCTGGGCGATCTGCCAGCGGCGGCAACCGAGGCGACCACTCGGCGGGACATCGCCCTCCAGCAGGCCACACAACTCCTCAGCGAGCTCATACCCAAGTGGCAGCGCACTGCGGCCATCAACAGCGGCGGCGGCGGCGGCGCGCCGGCGGACGCCGCGCGGCTCGACGCGGCCGCGGCCGACTCGACTGTGGTCTGCGCGACGCCGCGCACGCGCACCGAGGCGCTCGCCACGATGCACGACGGCGTGCAGCGCCTCCAGGGCCTCTTGCTCGGGCTGATCTGCGACGGCGCGCCCGCGCTGCGCAACCGGGCGACCGTACTCCTCGAGCTCCTCGCGCCGCTCGCGGTGGCCACGGAGCCGATCCGTCGGACGGACGCGGCGATGGCGGCGGTGCTGAGGCGTGCGCTCCCAGAGGTGGCCCGCGCGCTGCGCACCGACGCCGTCCTTCAGCTCTGGGACCCGTCCGCAGCACCGGCGGATGCGGGCGGCGAGGCGCGCGCGGCGCGCGCCGCGGCCGCCGCCGCCGAGGCGGGCGATCTGCGCGAGTTTGTGGAGGCGCTCTCGCTCGCCGAGGGCGAGCGCTGGCTGCGGTGCGCCGAGGCGCTCGGCCACGCGCTTGCGGCCGCACCGGGCTGCTCGATCGCCCTCCTCTGCGCGTGGGAGTCGCTCGCGCAGCAGACGCCGCTCCGGCCGCAGCCGGTGGGCAAACCGGGCGGCGCGGCCGTCTCGGGCGAGCGTCCGATGCCGCCGCCGTGGGCGGCGGCGATGAGCGTCGCGTGCGCCATCGGCGGCGTCGTGCTCACGCGCGGCACCGCCCAGCAGCACTCCGCCCTCGAGATGACGCTCCGCGCGCTCGTCAAGGTACTCCTTGGCGAGCACGAGTCGAACCGCGCGGCGGCCGCCGCCGCTCTCGGCCAGCTGCGCGGCCAGGGAACGCTGCGCCTGCTCCTCTCTCTCTCGGAGCTGCGCGCCACCCTCGATGCAGTCGCCGCCGAGGGCGAGTACGGACGGCTCGTCGACGAGAACCCGCGCTCCAAGTACCACGCGCGGATGCGCTCACTCTCGCTCCTCTTCTCCAACCTCTCTCGGCAGCCCGGGTGGTCTCAGCTCCTCGTCCGCTGCGGCCGCTCCCTCGCGGGCTTCGCGCACTTTGTGCACGCGGCGATCGGGTACCTCACCCTCAAGTCGAACGTGAACGCGTGGCCCCTGCAGCCGACGCGACACTGCGTCTTCGGGCTCCTCTCGCGAACGTCGCCCGCGGCGCTCGCATCGCTCACGGAGCAGGCCTCCAACCTCAGCCTCGACCTCTCTACGCTCCGCCCGGCGACGGTGCTCAAGGATGTGGGCGAGCTGCTCGCGCGGATCAGCGGCGAGGCGGCGCGCGTCGCGCACGCCGCGGAGAAGGCGCGGCTCCTCAGGGCGCCCGCGCTCGCGAGCGCAGATGCGGCCGTCGGCGGCGCGCACGAGCTCGACGCCATCGTGAGCGCCGAGCTCCATCTGCAGGCGGACGCCGTCCAGGCGGCCGCGCTCGGGGCGCTCTCGACGCTCGCCTCGCCCGCGGCGCTCCCGACGCTCGACAACGTGGCGCAGCTCCTCGGCGTCTCGGAGAGCCTGCTGCGCTCCAACTCGCTCTCGGTCGCCGCGGCGGCGCGCGCGGCGCTCGGCGCTCTCTGGGGCGCGTGCGCCGCGCCCCTCCGCGGATGCCTCGAGCGCTGCTACCAGTGGGCGCCCGAGTCGCGCCAGTCGGCCGCCGCGCACTTTGTCGCGCTCGCGACGCTCGCCACCAAGGCGCACGGTGTGGCCATCGAGCTCGACGCGGAGCGCCGCCCGAGGGGGGGGCGCCCGAGCGACCTGCAGCGCGTGGGCAGCGGCGACAGCGCCGAGGGCGCCGAGGGAGGCGGCTACTCGGAGGACTCGAGCGAGCGAGTTGCGAGCTCGCGTGGTGGCACAGTCTCGGACTGTGCCAACTCGCTCGACGGCTCGCACGTCCTTGCCGAGCTGCAGCTGGCGAGGAGCGCGCCGGGCGCCGAGGGGGCACCGACGCCCGTGCTCAGCCACGCGGCCCTCGTCGTCCTGGGCATCGCCAAGCTCTCGGATCCGCTACCGGCCGTGCGCTGCGCCGCGCACGAGCTGCTCTGCGCGCACGGCGCCGCGGCTCCCGCCGCCGCGCGCCTCCTGCCGCTCCTCAAGCTGCGCGCCCCCACCGGGCTGCTCGGCGACGGGCTCCCGTGGAGCGCTGCCCACGCCCAGCGCCAGCTCAGCGGCGCGCTCGCTGAGGCTCACCCGCAGCTGGCGCCCGCGGTCGTCGCGGAGGCGCTTCGCCGCGCCGCGGACGCGCCGCAGGACCATGCGTTCAAGCTGCTCTCCTTCTTGCCGCCGTGGATCGAGGCGGCGGTGCTCAACGCGGATGCGAAGCCCGCCGACGCCGACGCCGATGCGCAGCACGCAGCCGACGGCGCGCCGAACGCTGAGCTCGGCTCACTCATCTCGGCGCTCGTGGACGCGCACCGCCACCACATGGTGGCCGGCCACGTGCAGCTCGCCGCGCCATTCAGGTCGCTCTGGGCGGCGCTCGCCTCGCACGCGCCCGCGCTCAACACGCTCGTCGAGCAGCTCTCCCTCCGGCTGGTCGCACAGGTGCCGTACGCCGCGCTCATCGCCGAGGGCGATCCGAACGAGCCCGCCGCCGCGCGCGTCCCGACGCAGCTGCCGCCCTCCGTCAGCGCACTCGCTGCCGCCGTCGGCGAGAAGAAGGGCTCCTTTCTCCTCGGAAGGAGCGCGAGCGCCAAGGCGAAGAGCGCCGCCGCCGCCGCCGAGTCGGGCAAGGCGCGCCGACGCTCGCTCCGACGCTCGCTCGGCATGTCGCGCAAGGCGCTCCGTTTCCAGCAGGCGCTCCTCGAGGCGATCCAAGTGGCCATCTCGGCGGCATCCTCCGTGCAGCCCGCATTCATCGGGAAGCTCCTCGCGGAGCGCTGCGCCGAGCACCTCCTTGGAGAGGCGCGTGCGATGCGCGAGACGGCGACGGCCGGTGCCGTCGGCCGCGCGCCGCTCGTGCCGACGCTCCAGCTGCGGCAGCAGCAGCAGCCACAGCAGCAGCCACAGCAGCAGCCACAGCCGAAGCTCTCGAAGCCGCCGCGCAGCGTGCGCAAGAGCCAGCTGCCGCCATGGCCGAGCGAGGTCAGTGCGGACGCCATCTCACGAGCGAGAGCGCCTACCGGCTGTGTCCTCGACACTTTCTCAGCGCCGCGCTTCCTCTCGGAGCGCAGCCGCGGCGCCGGTGCGCGTGCCGCCCCAGCCGCTTCGGACAACAGCGCTTCAGCCGCTGAGACGCCCGCCGGCGGCACGGACGCACTCGCCCCAGCGGGGGGAGACGCTTCCGAGTCGCGCGCGCCCTTGAGCGAGCTCGAGGCGATCGTCGTCATGCTGGGCGCCTGTGCGGACGAGGCGATGGCCGCGCTCCTCTACGAGAGCGCCGCCGCCGCCACGAGCGACGGAGGCGCCGCCGATGCGCCCGAGGGCGCCGCTGAGGGCGAGCCGCCGATCGGGTCACTCGCGGCCGGAGCCGATGCGTGCGTGCTGCTGAGCTACGCGACGCACGCCGCGCTGCTCGTGCGCGTGCGCGGGCGCGCCGCCTTGCAGCCGCACGCGGGCCGCCTCCTCGCCCGCCTCCTGCTCGCCTCGCAGCTGCTCGTCGCCGAAGTGGAGCACGAGCGCGCCCAACGGAGCGCGAGCGAGTCGGCCGTTCGCAAGGCCGCGAGCGGGGCGATCACGGCGACGCTCGGGCGGACGATTCGCCCCGGCGAGGCGTCCGCCGGCGCGGGACTCGGGCGCTCGGCGCCCGGGTCCACTCCTTTCACGCTCACGCTTCCGGGTGCCAAGGGAGGCAGCGACGCGCCAATCAAGCCACTCGACGGCTTCGCTCGCGATCCGAGCGATCAGCACCGGCTCGTCGCCATCGTCGAGTCTGCGACGCTCGCGCCAGCGTCGCTCGCGTTGCCGGCCGACGCGCAGATCGAATCTCTCATGGATCAGCTCTTGCAGCCCGGCAAGGGTGTGTGGATCGGCGCCGGCGGAAAGGGAGGAGATGGCGCACTGCTCAAGACCTCCGCCGCCGCGCCGAGCACTGCTGCCGACGGCGCGGCGCAGAGCGCTCCCAGCGAATCGGATGAGCACGTCGCGGTCGGAGTGCTGGTGCAGCAGCTGCTCGGCGCCCTCTGCCGCTGCGCGGGCGGCGCACGCTTCGTCGCGAGCTGGTCATCGACGGCCCTCTCACACGCAACGATCGGCGGCGCGGCCGCCGGAGGCAGAGGGAGCGCCAACGGCGGTGGCAGCGCCAACGGCGGCAGCGCCAACGGGAGCGCTGCCGCAGGGTGGAGCGCGGCGCCCCGCGGGAGCGTCCGCGACGAGCGCCACTGCTCGCTCCTCTTATACGCCGCGATGGTGCCCTCGATGCCCGAGGAGCAGCTCCCGTCGCACGCACGCTCGCTCCTCAACGCGGCGTGCCTCGGTGCCCTCCGCCTCTCCCCGAGCTCGGTTCGGATCGCGCAGCAGACGCTCAATGCGGTGAGTGCGATGCTCGATCGCGCCACCTCGACGCCCGCCGCCAACCTCAGCGCCTCTTGGATGACGCTCCTCGCCGACTCGTTCTGGCGCGCTCTCCTCCTCATGCAATCCGACTGCGTCGCCCTCTACCACGACGCGGCCGCTCTCCTCGAGAAGCTCCTCACCATCTGCCCACTCGACGCGCAGGAGCTCCGCCGCACTCTGCCCGGAGCAGCGCCTCCCTGCTGGGCCGCCACCGGCTCGGCCAAGGCCGCCGTCTCCACAGCCAGCTTTCCCGGAGTGCAGCCGCTGCTGCTGCCTGGCCTCTCGCGCGCGCAGACGCGCGAGGTGGCCATCGGCGTCCAGTGCCATCTGGCCTCCATCTCGCACGAGCCCAACGCGCTCGTAGAGTCCGAGCGCACGCGCATCATCTCCGCGGTCGCTGCGCTCCTTCCGTGGCTCTGCGAAACGTACAAGGCGTCCGGCCAAAGCAAGGGCGCCTCCGGCGGGGCTTCGACCGCCGCGGCCGCCGGAGCGCTCGCTTCGCCCGCGGGAGGCGCCTCTTCCTCCATCTTGGACGAGGGCTCGCGTGGCAAACTCACGCCGCGCGCGCTCCGGGCGACGACCGAGCTCTGGCGCAGCTGCACCGAGCGTGTCGAGCAGGGACGTGCCGAGCTCCTGCACCTCGCCAACCTCTTGCGACGGTATGCGAACGCGGACTATGACCACGTGGGGCAGTTCATCACCGCGAGCCGCAGGGCGCTCGCCGCCGCCATCGGCCCCCTTGCGCCCGTCGAGCTCTACCCAATCTTCTGCTCGCTGCTCAGCGCTGCCGCCGAGACAACATGCTGGGCGGGACTCCTTCACCTCACCCGGTTCCTCCTGAAGCACCTGCCGCCGGAAAGCAATGGGAGCCACTCTGCGGCCGCTGCGAGCGCAGCACGCCTCGTCAACGCGCCGCTGCCGCACATCTGGCGATCGGCCATCGAGGCGGCGCGTGCGACGCCGGAGTGTGCGCCGCTTCTCACGGAGACCATCGACCAATTCCTCGCCATGTGTCGCCAAGGGCGGATGCTGCGCGCCTCGCGCGACAAGAAGTATTGGGCCGCGTCTCATAAGACCACCGCGGCTGAGGCGCTTCAGGGGCCGCTGCCGACGCTTGAGGAAGGGAGCACGCTCACGGAAGGAAGCGCGCCGAGCGCGCATGAGACGAATCTGGGCGCAACGATCAAGCTCGGCAAAGGAGACAAGCACGGCGGCGGCGCCGTGCGAGCCGCGCAGCACGCAAGCGTGCCCGCTCCTCCCACTCAAGGTGCCTCGGGCAACGCAGCCGGCTCGCGGCGGCCCTCACTTTTGCCAGAGGGGTACTTGGAGGGCATCCACTCTCGGCTCGCCGCGGAGAAGCTCAATCGGAAGAAGGGCGGCGGTGCGAGCAGCAGCAGCAGCGACGGTGAGAGCAGAAGCAGCAGCGACGGTGAGAGCAGCAGCAGTAGCGAGGGCGAGGACGAGACGAAGCCAACGGGCGACTCGGCCGCCACCGGCAATGTGCAGACTTCAGAGGAGGTCCGGGCCCAGCGGGGTGCCGCCGAGCTCGCTGCCGCCGGAGAAAACACAGAAGCCATCGTTGATGAGGTATATTCAAACCCACCGAGTGATGCGGAGGAGGAGGCAGACCCCCCTTCGCGTCAGATGGTGAGTGAGGCGGCGGCCGTCTCCGACGCAACTCCAAAGGGGGGCAGACCCGCAGATGAAACGGAGCTAGGGCTCGCAGAGATGACTTCTCTGCCTTTGTCTGAGCAGTGCTCGCCTGCTCAGACGCCGCCGACGACGCAGAACATGGCGGCCGACCGCATTCTCATGCAGAACCAGGAGGCGGGGGCCGATGAGATCTCGGCGGCGGCCGCTCCGGGCAGCAGGCGGAAGTCTACTCGCAAGTCGAGGCGCGAGAGCCAAGAGCTCGTGCGCCAACAAATAAGGAGGCTCAGCGGCCTCCCCTCAGCACCGCTCGCTCTCGATTAGGTCAAGGTATCCATCTTGCATGTTATTGTTACAAATAGTTATAGTATCCCGTGTCGTAAATGTATGTAAAGCCTGCTACTGGTATAGGTGCTAGTGGCGCGGTTGTTGCAGTGAATCAACAGCATGTGGTCTGGTTAATGGTAGCTTAGCTAGTATTAGTATGGTGTTATTTTGATTATTATCTTAATATAATATTTACGCATAAACAAACATTATGATTATTGACGCATCACATGCGCGTTCTACTTTTGAGGTTCTTACTAGTATTACTATTTCTATTAGCAACTTGAACTTTTTAGACGCATGTTTCTGTTATTGGCGATCCAACGGTTTCATGATGCATCCACGCCGCGCAGCTCTCTTGCTCTTACTAGTGAAGGGCAATCATGCAGTTCGCACACCTGTGTGGGCGGAGCTCAAGGGCGCTTGCTACGGGCAGGCGAGCTTTGATTAGTATTTGCGAACGCAATGCGCAACTGGTCTATCAACAGCTCGTGTGCATCGCACTATGCTGCATCTCATCGTATGCTTCCATGTATCCACCGCGTGACGCCAGCTCTTATTGATCGGACACACAACCCGCGCGCAACCAGGGCGCGAATTCTGGCGCATACGACGAGCGCTGGGACTTGTCAAGGGAGGCGTGCAAACAAACATGCCAGGAGCTCAGCAACTGCGTCGCCTTCGAGTACAGTGAGCTCGGTGAATGCTTCATCCGTGCCCAAACAAATAAACATCAGCATAGCGCGCCATTGAGACACCTCCCTTCATGTCTGTTTTTTTACTGACTTATTGAATTTGATTTCAGGAGGTAAGAAGCGCCGGTGTGAGCTTCATCACGAGGTGATCAGAGCAACCTACCCGGTGTCTGGCATGACATGCACGATTAAGCGTACCCAACTCATTCACTACGGGGGAAACCTGCGACAAGCAGGCGTCGCACTCTCGCCGAATCCGCCGCCGCCACCACCACCAGATCCGCCGCCACCTCATCCTCCACCGCCTCCTCCGCCACCCCATCCACCTAGCCCCCCACCTCCGCCCTCGCCGTTTCCACCCCCAGGTCCACCCAGTCCGCCAAAACCACCCCCGCCCCCGCCTCCACCTTTGCCGTTCGACCCGCCAAGTCGGCCTCCCAGTTCGCCCCCACCCTCGCCGTTTCCATTGTCTCCTCCGTCACCACAACCACCTCAGCCGCCAAGCCCGCCGCCGCAACCACCGCATTTACCACGACCACCGAGTCCTCCTCCGCCATTTTCACCGCCAAGCATCCCACCATACAGCCCATCGCCACAGCGGCCGCCGCCTCCACCTCGCAGCCCGCCGCCGCAGCAGCCACCGCCTCCGCCATCCTCGCCAACATTTTCGAGTTCCACCGCATGGAATGCCACGAGTCTTGTTGCGGCCATTGAAGCCATAAGCCTTAAGCAGAATCGCGCTGTAGATTGCTCGGAGCTACCAAACGGAAAGGGACTAGTCTGTCGTAACAGTCACACGCTGCCGCCTTAAATGTGGTCCTCTCAGTATTGAGCACCTTTACTTACAGTCACTTACCATTATGCTCAGCTAGAGCAGCACTTCAATGTACATGCTCGACGAGCTGATGAACAGAAATACTAGCAACCTTGCAAAAGGTGCCTCTTCACACACTCTGATTACGACCGCGTATTCGAGCTTTCAGAGATGACTGCGCACATGTGGCAGCGAGTCAGGCTTCGCTTGCTCCTCGTGCCAGCAGTAGGAGCTCTCCTTGCCTCATCCTGGCGCTCCGCTCCTTGCAGTAGTGGCCGCACTCCTGTACACGAGTAGATACTAACCAAAACGCCACGACGCACTTCTCAGCTCACGGTAGACCGCGTAGCTCCAGAGTCAGAGTGTGTGCGGGGGGCAGGTTAGGGACGGGAATTAGGGGGGGGGCGTTACGAGGGAGAGTTACGAGGGGGGGTTGCGAGGGGGGAGTTGGAGGGGAAGGGGGCTTGCCAGAGGGCGACCTGTCCGAGCATCAGCGCGGCAAGTATGAGAATGAGAATCAAGACGCATCCGCAGATCCAGTTCAGTGGAGGCTGCGAACCAGCCTTAGTGAACACGAGCCGTATGCCGACGACGGCAATCAGGCAGATGCATTCGCCGGCAAGCTCCCACATCATGTATCCTCCGCGTGCAATATGCTGCCTGCGAGAAGCGACTCTCATGATCGGATCGCTTAGACTAAGGGAGAGTAGTAAACCACATTACTACTCTCCCTTACTTAGACAGTGGATGAAGATGATGGGATCCCATTTCAATCTATAAACCCATCCCCCACGCGGGCCCTGCAGGAGCAGTTGAGGGAGGGGATTGGGAAGTGGTAGGGCGGGCAATCTTGTCGCCACCTGCACAGAATGCAGAGCATTGCAACCGAGCAAAGCAGCCATACGCAGAGGGACGCAACGAGCATCACCGAAGCAGTCGCATTTGGAAGACTCCACGTCGGAAGCAGCTCGATGGATACCGTTCCGACAAACACAGCTATTGCACCGATGTGAACCAAGGCTGAGCCAAGTAAGAGCAGACGGCTGCCTCCAGACAGTGGGCAGTTGCATCTTGTGAGGGGAGCACTCTCTACCGATCTGAGCACTGGCAGCCTCGGCAGCACCCGCCACTCAGCCGGCGGTGAGTACGTGTAATCGCTACTGTCCAAGCTCCTACCACTCTCGAGACTCCTACCACTCTCGAGACTTCTACCACTCTCGAGACTCCTACCCGAGCGTCTGTGCCCACTATCCGAGAAGCTCACGTAGCAGGTGTCGAAGACGCTTGGAACGGTAAGCACAGGCCTCACAGTTCCCTGAGTGAAGACAGGGGGGCGACCGAATCGTGCATTAGGCGTCGATCTCGTTTTTCCCGATTCTACGGCAGTACCACTTTCCGATTCTACGGCAATGCCACCTCCTACAGCGACACCGTCAGCTGGCCCTGCGAGTTCGTGTGGTCTACTCGAATCAGTCGCGTCGCAAGAGCTGCTTGCGGGAGTGGGGGTGGTGAGGGATGCTGCAGCATGCGCTGGTACATTTGCAGTAGCATGCGGTGGTTCGACGTGAGCAGCGGATGGCCAAGGGGGGCCTCGGAGCGAGGGAGGGCGTCGAGGTAGCGGGGGCGACTCTTCATCCTCTCCTAGCCTCCACGACGAGCGCGGCTGTGGCTTTGGAAGAGGCATCGGACCAAAAAGCAACTATGGATCTGCATGCGAGTAGGAACCTAAATGACAAAATTCCGTCGATTGAATGTTGCGCACTCTGTTCAATCTCTTCTCTGCTTGCTGTGGAGACGATGCTGTCATGGCACAGTGTCAGTACACCATGCACGGCGCACTACCTGAGGACGAAGATAAGGCAACACAATGAGCGTACCTTGTAGGACTGCAGTGCGTTGGGAATGCGTAATTAGCACATCCTTGTCATTCCTGCATTTTCCGTGGCAGGAGGCGACCGCGAGAGCCATGATAGAAGTGCTCGAAGAGCCGGACTCACATGTCAACGCGTCAACGTCTGCGGAGTCACACTGGCTCGAGCCCTCTCTCCCCATTGCCGCTGGCTTTTGGAGCTCTGCGTTCATGATGACGCCTTCCATCCTCTGCTTGGCCATGTGCGTCTCAGTGGCTTTATCTGTCGTGATTTCTGTCACCATCATGTATGTTTGGTTTCTACTATGGCTTCAAACCTTTGGTGAGTAAGATGCTTTGCGCTGGCCGATGCAGCCGAGCTCGCTACTCTCAAATTCTACTTTACAAATTCTACTTGACTTAAAATCACTGGACTAATACTGTGTTACACTATATACCATCCTCATTGTATCGTCACCAGTATTAGGGTCTTCAGGGTCTCGAACCACTAAGGGTTCTTACCCAAGCCACCACTAGCGTACACACCCGAGCCATTGTCTCGGCCACCATCCCCGGAGCTGTTCTCGCCCGAAACTCCATCTGCTGGACCAGTGCCACGTTCGTCCCCCGTCCCCGTGTGATCTCCAAGGCACTGATCAGGGCACTCGTCATCGAAAAACGGCGGGAACTTGGTCACTTGGTCAAAGGAGAGAGCATCAGTGATCTCGTCAATTGGCACATCCGATCCTAGTAGCCCTGAGCCCAAGGATCTGCGTAAGAGTGCCGAGGCGGTACAGTTGGAGGGACACGCGGGACCGATCGGGCCCT
>MDSY01136738.1_pt1 | contig 14332 bp, 7 predicted proteins | sample 811131 | NCBI WGS metagenome assembly MDSY01 (sample SAMN05326643, study PRJNA326480) | marine metagenome | isolation source: seawater | place: Atlantic Ocean: South West | collected 2010 | reverse complement strand
TCACTCACCCCATTGCCGCTTTCCAAGATGCCTTGCGCCAACGTGATGCTCGCGGGGATGCCGTACTTCTGCATTTGGCGAATTGCCTCGTCCTGCCATTGTTCGATGTACGTCTCGTTCGTCGCCGCCGGCTTGGCGCCCTTCTCGTCTCCCTTTGGGTCGCCCGTCGCCCCCATGTTCCGCGGCGCGGCCACCAAGCAGGCGTTCATGAACAAGACCAAACTTAGTCCCATCATGGTTCGAAGGGCACTGGCGGTAGAGGGGGTGTGAAAAGTCATCATGGCGGGTCTTTCCTGAACGTCCAAGCTACTTTCCCAGTGTGTCTACCTGCACCGATCTCCCTGAAGTTGCTCCTCTCCGCACTGTGAATAACCACTCGCGCGATGGTCGGCATCGATGAGCGTAGATTTACGTACAAGCAACGAGTCAATTAAACAATGCTCAGTCTTAGCGGAAAAGGGGACTCTTTATCCAATTATTGTTCAATTTAGCCCCATTGTTTGCGTTTTTCGTGTTTGGAATAAGGTTGCCCGGCTCGCACCTCACTCGACCTCTATCCCCAAGATTGACTACCTTAAATGTCTTTAAAGTGATAACTTGACGAGGTCAACACTTTACGAGCAGAAATTAAACATCACACCATGGGACTATCAAACATCTACAAATCCTTGTTCGACGGCAAAAGGCTCAAGAAGCTCAGCGCAGATGAGAAGAACGCCGTGATTCGCATCTGGTTGGAGGTCATTGAGGCAGATGGAATGACCAGTTCTAGAGAGCTTGAAAGTTTGCCCGAAATCACCCCGGTCCAATTTGCATCTTCTCGGGCCCTTACATTCAATCAGGCCATCGAAGCTGCCAAGGTCATGAACGGAGACACCCGAAACATGATTCTTCGTTTGAGCAAGGAAATTGCATTGTCGGATCGCGACTTGGCGGCCGCAGAGCAGCGAGTTCTCGATCAGATTGTCAAAAACATTCCGGATTGCTAAAGAGCGTTTGATCCTTTTGATTGGATCGAGTTTCGCCATCATAGCGGTTGCTGCCATTTTCTACATGGGATGAATCAACACCACGATCCTGTGCAAACGGTCTCGAAAGCATTTGCACTGTGTCTTTCTCTTTTGCTAGGGTGGTCTGGAATGGCTGGAATTGGTCGTGCACAGACGGATCAACCTGAAGAACAAGTTTCAATTCGCTGGATACGGCACATCGAGACTTTGTTGGATGTCGCGGTGCACACCAACAACGACCCCAAATTCCTAAATTGGGCCAAGCAGTACTGCGATTCACTCGAGACGCATGATGAATTCACCCATCTTGCGGGAGAATACCGAGAAAGGATTCATCGCACACTTGACATTGTTCAGGATGATTTGAATCACCGGGTGCCAACCCTTGAGTTCTTTCGAGGCATCCCGGAGTACATGGGATTTGCGGATGATGCCGCTGATTATGCGCTTGAAAGGGCCATGTCAGCTCTTTTAGAGAAGCCAGTGGAGTTTCAAAGCCTCACCCAAGTTCAAAACGGCGCCTTGCATGCGGTGGTCATCCAGAACAAGGGGGATCGCGATTTTTGGGAAGTCGTCTTGCACGCATTGGATGTTGAAACCAATCACACCTTTCACCGCGTCTTGGGCATACCTGGGGGAAGTGCTGACTCGTTGATATGGGCGGTTCAAAAGTCTCCTTCGCAAGCGAACGTCTCAGCTTTAGCCGCAGAACTGGAAGTCAGTCGCATGGCGATGTTCGATGTCGAATTGATTGATGACATCGAGGGGCGCTTGAAAGTGGTTGGCATGACCTTTCAAGTGTGGGACGCGGAGTCTGGTTTCAGCGACCTGGTGGTGTCGAAGGGATTTTGTCAAGACATGACAAAGACCCCCATCTTTTGGAACCTGCTCGACCTCCTTTGTTGGAGCTTCTTGCTACTCACCTTCATTTCAGGGCTGGAACGTTTGAACTGGCAAAACATCAAAAGATTCAATTGGATTGAGTTGTTGTTCGTTCCTCTTGCTTGGTTTTATTGGTCGCTTCGCGGGGTTTGGAGGACTCTGCTGTTTCTGATTATCCCAGTTGTCGCTTCGTTTTTATTCATCACAGGAGTGGCGGCTTTTGTTCCTGATGCAACAACGCATAGTCAGGAGGTTTCGGCCAAATTGTGGGTCATGGGCATGGCCATTGGTATGAGTCTGCTGCCGACCATTTTGAATTTTTTTATTTTGAATCGATTTCGCTTGGATGGATTTCATGGCGTATCGTCTTACAGGGATTTCATGAATGTGTCCTTGGTCGGCTCATATGTCCCTTTCATGTACTTCCATGAAATGATTGGCGCTCCCTTGGGGGTTGAGTTCATCGTTGCACTTGTAGTTGCGGCATGGATGGCGGCTGATTTGTTGGCCTTCAACGTTAATGAGCTTTTGACAAACCATAAATCTCATCGTCGTGTTCGTTTGACTTCAGCCATAGGGCTTATGGTTGGGGTTGTGGTTGTTATTGTGTTGAACACCGACATTCTTGGTGAAGCCTCATTGAGAACGTCATTGGAATTGTCGTTGCTCGGAGGCCTTGCGAATCTGGCTTTTCGCCCTGCAATGCAATGGGCGCATCGCAAAGACCAATCCGTTCGCGAGTCAACAAGCACAGACACCAAACTCGAATCAGGCCAATACGTAAAGAGTGTGTTTCCGATGTTGGATGATGCGATGTTGCAGATGGAATCGAGTGAATTTGGCGCCAGCTACGTTGCTGGACCACGGGGTATAGGCAAGACCAGATTGATAGAGGAAATCCAAAGTAGGCTTGAAGCCTCTGGGTGGTCGGTTTTTTATGGAGATTGTGATGAAGTCCAAGATGAGGGCCATCTCGCTTTCGAGCCATTTGTAGAGGCGTTTGGGGAGTTTTTGGGCATTCAAGAAGTAGGCGACCGCGCTGCAGAAATGGATGCCCTTGCGCAATCGGCTATGTCCACCTTGGCGGAGGGAGGCCTCCCGGTGGGAATGAAGGGTGTGGATCGCGATGCAAGCCAATCCATTGAAGAATTTGCGCAATTGCTGGTTGACAGGCTGAGCAAACTGAACCGAAACGTACTGCTAGTGTTCGATGACGTCCATTGGATGAATTCAGAAACGCAGCAATTGCTCAAGGTTTTCTGGAATTTGGCTACCTGGGATGCCAAACTGAAACCACGATTGAAGGTGCTCTTGACTTTCCGTACTGATGGCGATGAAGCCGGTCGTCGATTGCGAAAACATCAATTTGATGCGTTAACGTCTTACATGAAGGCAGAAGATCTCCTCGCGGAGCGGGATTTTGAAATTGCCAATTTCCTGAAAGGACTGAGTGACTTGAGGTCAGATTTCACCATGTCCAAAGACAGCCTGACCAAGTTGAATGACTTGTTCAATGAACGGTTGAGACTGGATGCGGGGGACAAAAATCAGGTAGTTACGCCTCTTTACATCATTCGAACCATCTTTCATTTTCAGTCGAATCAAACCCTGCAACCTGGATCAGACGGTTGGGTGTTGACGCGAAGCTTAACACTTGACGATTTGCCCAATGCTGAAGCGATCGATGCCTATTACCACGGCATTTTCAAGAGGTACGATGGGAAATGGATGCGGGTCCTTGAAAGTGCATCCATCGTCGGTAGAAATTTCGACGCCACTGTCCTTGCTGAAGTCTGGGGCCTAGAATTGTTGGATGTGTTGGATTTCTTGGAACAATTGGAATCCGAAGGAATCTTGGTCGATGTCAGGGAAGAGGACAATGTCTACCGATTCAAGGACAAAAGAGCCATTGCTGCTGTGCGATCCTACTTCCCCAATGCCTCCGGTGACCGAAACGCAAGGCAGATTGTCATCGAATACAACAAAAGGCTCCAGAAGCTTGGGGTCAAGCGTTCTTGATCGACCTGGGCAACAATGACCTGCATTGGGCGTTAGCATCGTTGCATTTGCCCCAGGTGTTGTGGGAAAATAGAAGGCAAATGCTCACGATTGTCGCTCGTTCTTCTCTTTTTTGGAGGTGATGTGTCATTGGCGTGTTTTGTTTTTTGGGGTGGCCATCCAATTTGGAGCGTTTAATGCTAGGGCTCAGACCATAGTGAATACGGAAACGCTGCTGTTGGATGCAGATTCGTCCATCTCATGGACTGCCGGGGTGGCAGGGGATCATTCAAGTGGCAATGCCAATGTCATGGATTTTTCTGCAGATGCTGGCTTGGCACGGAGGTGCGGCAGGTTGACGGTTAAAGGCCTGGCGGCTTGGGCGACGTTGGCACAAGGAGGCGAAGCCATTCAGTCTAGTGCGTTCGGCCAGATTCGTGTCTCGGCGGGTGATCCTGTAGTCTTGGAGCCATTTGTGTTTGCGCAAACGTCGAGCAACAATGTGCTTCTTCTTGAGCAGAGAAATTTGTTTGGATTGGGGGCTAAACGCAGGCTTGTCGACCGAACAACATTTTGGATGGAGGCCTCATTCGGGGCTTTTTCCGAGAGGGAGTGGTATGCGTCATCGTCGGAAGCCCCATCAAAGTTGATTCGTAACAGTGTCGTCTTTTCGTCGAGCTTCCGGGCTTCAGAAAGCGCCTTGTTTAGAATGACTACGTTTGTTCAGACGGCTTACTCCGACTTCAGGGACACAAGGGTGTTTGTCGAGTTCAGTGCGAATGTTGCTCTTTCCAGGGTCATCGCATTGGAGTGGAATTTGGGTTTTCGTTGGGATGGTGAACCCCATGGTGGATTGGGAGGCTGGGATTTGGGTAATGCTGTCGGTCTGCGGTTTGGATTGAATGAGAAAGACAATGGTTGATTCGTCAGAATGACACAAGGATTGGGGTTTGGCAAACTTGAATGTGAATTGGCCACAGTAGTGATCAATCGAAGTCCCGAGATTTTGGCACTAGGCACGTACAGTCGAGGAATCTTGCCGTACGGCCAAGAATCAGCGCATCGAAGATGGCTTGAACAACTGCATGAGATGCAACAGGGTTTTGTCGAAATGGAAATGCGGGTGGCGCAGATGAAAATTGCATTGGGGAAGTACTTGGAAGATTTTGAATCCAGGGAGTACATGCCAGACCGGGAGCATTCACGAGACCGAAAACTCATGTCTGCCGAGGGAAGAAATTTTTACTCTCATTCGTATGGAGTGAAGAACCGTAGATTTTCAATCCGATTCTTTTTGGTGAAACAGAGAATTCCGAAATTGACGGACCATTTATATCACAAAATGCTCATTTTCCATTAAGACCAAAATCTCCTATTGGAGCTGAGACGTGTTCCCTTTGCCGAAGTAGAAAAGGCGTTGTCCGAGAAATTGGCCGCTTTGCATGCTGAGGACGTCAATGGGAATTTGTCAAGCCAATGGCTCGCCGTACCCAAGCATTTCGGTGGCAGCAAAGGCTATGCACTGGTGCAGCCATGTGGATAGGGATTGGGGCGGTTTAAAGGAAAGAGAGTGCTCTGAATCCGCAAGGGTGAAAGATGGCGCCCGGAAAACGAAAAATAAAAACCATGGACAACGCAAATTTCAAGGAATTGATTGGCCGCTTGCAGCACGAGTCGCGCAGATCGGAGCTCCTCAATTGTGCAAGCAAAAACACCAACAAGCGCATGGACCTTGGCATGTTTCGCGTGCTTCAAAGTGACTTGCCTGAAACCATTCTTGACAAGTTGACTGCAGAAGAGTGGGAAGGAAAAGTGTCTTTGACATCATCTTCTGATTTGGCAGGGGATGGCTTTTTGTCCCCGACGAAGCTGCATTCGAGCCTGAGAAAAATCCTGGGATTTCGCCATGAAATGATTTCTGAATTGGGTTTCGACTCGTTGTTCATAGGTTATCCATTGTTGGTGCATCACGATGAAAACGACCGATCCAATGATGTTGTGGCCCCTTTGTTTCTCTGGAAAGTGGATGCAGCCATTCAATCGCGCAACAAGGAACTGAGCATCATTCGTAAAAGGGACTTTGGTGTGCTCCAAAACAAGACTCTTGACCTTTGGTTGCAGAGCAAGGGTTTTCCTGGATTGCCAGCTGTCGACGTGGAAGATGAGGATTCCCTTTCTTCGGAAGAATTGACGAAGTTCATAGAAGAGCTGAGAGAACGTTTCCGCATCGAGCAGGATCCTTTGCTGTCGCCCGCTGGCCGCATGATTTTTCAGTCGATTCGGGAAATGAGAGAGGTTCTTCCACCAGGATGGCATGTTTTAAACCATGCCGTTTGGGGCAACTTCAAGGCCACCAATGTGAGCGTCATCGAAGACTTGGAAACGTACATGAGCCAAAAACCTGTTGGTTTGGGGGTCTCGCAAGTGTCCAACAATCAAGCAGAAGAGGCCTTTAGATTGGTTTCAAGCAGGTTGGACCCCAGTCAATCGAATGTCCTCAAAACATTGAGTCAAGGTAAAGGGATGGTCGTGCATGGGCCTCCGGGGACTGGAAAGAGCACGGTCATCACCAATGTGATCGCGGATCAGTTGCTCTCGCACAATCGAGTGCTGATGGTCTGTCAAAAAACCACGGCGCTCAGGGTCATTCAAGAAAAATTGGCAAAAATCGGATTGGGTGATCACGTTGTCTTGATTCAGAATGTGCAGTCCGATCGCCAGAGAGTGGTTCGTCAAGCCCGACAAATGTTGGAGTTGGATGCACCGGCCATGCCACGGAGTGCGCTTGACAAAGAACAACAATTGATGCGCGTCCACGAGAGACATGCTGAACATCAGAACGCCCACAAAACCCCCGTGTTCTGGGACTGGAATTGGACTGAGTGTGCGTCGCGCTGGGATTGGGAGAAGAAAGCCCTTTCCTTTCACCAGGACCAAATGGATTGGCTCAAAGGAGGCGAGGTTAGGGCGGATGAATTGGCATCGTATCAAGGCGTGCTTTTGGCCATAGACGGATGCAGCTCCTTGTGGGAGACTTTGGCCACGAATGTGCCAAGCAACGTCCGCATCAGCAAAAACTGGCAAGAATGGACAGCGTCAACGGGGATTTGGGAGGCTGGTCTCAAAGAAGAAGCCTCCAATTGGGAGGAAGCGGCCATATCGTGCCCTCGATGGGAAGCGTTGGGCTCAGCGTTTCAATCTTGGTGCACGGCGCCTCGCTGGTGGTGGAAGTTGAAGACGTTGTTCGTGTCCAGCTGCAAAGAACTCGAAGAGAAATTGGGCACATTCAATGAGGAAGTTCGCAAGGAACTGCATGCCGCATTGACTCTCGAAGAAGCGGGTTACAGGGCCGCTTCGCAATGGCGAAAACGCAGGGAAGACTTGGAATTGTTGCAGGGGTTGCGAAATCGTGAAGACGACGTTGTTCAATTGATCGAAACACTTTCAGCGCTTCAGGAAAGTGGTTTTGATCCTTGGTTGAATCAAACTTGGATCATCTGTGCTTCCTCAAATTGGAAGGAGGACCTCGTCCAGGCACTCATTGCAGAGGCGGTTAACGAAAGGCGAGGTTTGGCTGGCATGTTGACCAATGACCGCAACCATCGCGAAGCAGACCGGTTGATGAATGAGATCATTGAGCTCAAAAAACAAGAGGTCCGTCATGTGACACGTTACAGGGCTCGTGAGGCCATATATGAGTTTAACAACAAAACAGGGTTCAAAAGGCTCTATAACCTCGCGGCGGGCAAGAAAAATGGTCCACGCAATTCCTTGAGGGCCATCGTCGACCGAGATCCCGATTTGTTCTCAGAGTTGTTCCCAGTACTCCTCACGACACCAGATGTCGCGAGTGCGCTGTACCAAGGGGTGAGGGGCTTTTTTGATTTGGTCCTTTTTGATGAGGCGAGCCAGGTTCGTGTTGAGGAGTCTCTGGCGGCAAGTTTGAAGGGCAAACGAATTCTGGTCGCAGGAGATGAACATCAAATGCCCCCTTCTTCTTACTTCCGTTCCCAGTCTGAAGAAGACGTCTCCGAAGCCGATGAACTGACAGACGATGCGTTGCAGCGCCAAGATCTTCAAGTCGAAAGCTTGCTGGACTATGCCATTCGCCGCAATGATTTGTCTGAAACGTTTTTGGATTTTCACTACAGAAGCAAGCACCCTGACTTGATTCGTTTCAGCAATGCCGCATTTTACGGCCGTCTGGTTCCGGCACCTCATCGCGAGAGCCAACCCATGCCCATTGTGTTTCACGATGTCCAAGGTGAATATGGCTCCAGTCGCAATGTGAAAGAGGCTGAAGCCATGGTCATACGAATTCGAGAGATGGCCATGCATGCGCTGCAATCAGGACAAGCACCATCGATAGGAATTGCCACCCTCAACTTGCCGCAAAAAAATGAAGTAGAGAAGCAGCTCCAACATTCACGTGAGGTTGACAAGGATTTTGACAGTGGGCTCATTGCGCTCGAAGAGGCAGGCTTGTTCATTCGAAATCTCGAAAACATACAAGGAGACGAAAGGGATGTGATGTTGATCGGCACAACCTTTGGCAAGGATGAGAAGGGCAAATTCTCAAAGAACATGGGCATGCTGATCAAACAGCAGGGCCATCGTTATCTCAATGTTCTCGTGACCAGAGCCAAGGAACGACTTGAGGTGTTTTCTTCAGTCCCTTCGGAGGAGTTTGAAACGGCTGTTGCAACGTTGGAGAAACAACAAGAAAACGCAGGAGGCCCTTTGTTTTTAACCTGGGTCTATCTGGTGAAAAGCATGAGCGCAGGCGATGATGTCACGACAGACCGTTTGATTAGCTTGCTTGAAGCGAATAACCCATCTCACATGGCTGAGAATCACGTGTCTCAATCTGATCTAAAATTGGCGGAGGCCCTGTGCGAGAAGATGCCCGACGTTCAAGAGCGATGGACAGTTGGAAGGCGCTTAGGCGGAGTTACACTGGAGCTAAGCCAAGGAACGACAGGTGCAAGAGATCTAGATTTCGGCTCGAGGACCCTCAAAGGCTACTCCAGCCTTGAAGGAGAGCTTCACCGAAAAACATTGCTTAATGCCGTCGGCATTGAACCGGAACAGATTTGGTTGCCTCGACTTATTTTAAGCCCAGCTAAGTTTTTAGACGTTGATTAAAAAAAGATGCCCGGGTGATCATCTCTCCCGCGCTGAGTCGACGAACTCATGAAGGCACCTTCATGGCATTCATTCTGACAAAGCCTAGTTGTCCTATTTGGGGTGATGAGTGAGGTTGAAGGAGATATGTCTGCTTTGATTTACGTGTAAAGTGATGCTAGGACCCTTCTTGGGCTGATTTTCGTTGATTAGTAAATTCCTTTGACATTGTTACATTGCTGACTCAACGAGCCGAATGAAAGCGCACTTATCCATTTTGACACTTTTCGTGTGTTTCGCGCCTGCTTTGATTCTGGCACAGTCCAACAGTTCCAAAGCCTGGACTGCCTGGACAGTTGGAAACACGAGCAAGGCCATTGCTCAGGCAGAGAAATTGCTCGACCGAGAGGAGAGCAATGCGCTGGCGAATTGCGTCATGGGCTATGTGGATCTCGAGATCAATGTGGACCATCAGGAGGCCCTTCGACGAGGACTGTTGGCGCAAACAGGTTGGCGAACAGTTGTGACTTCCGAGCAGAGAAATGCTTGGCGAGAATCGGGATTTGGCATCGAAGAGATTCAACAATTGATTGAGGAGGCGAGCTTGGGTTGGGCAGAGGCAGTTTTGCGGACACCATCAACCCAGGACGATTTGTCTTTTCTCGCAAATTCGGACGGAGTTCCAGAAATGGTGCGAGCAGAAGTTCTCCAGAATCTTCAGCGAATGGAATTTGAGAGGGCGAAAGAGGCCGGCACTCGGGATGCGTTTCAAGCATACATGAATTCCTTCCCTATGTCCAACTGGAACCAGGATGCTCTGCATGCAATCCAAACGATTGACTTTGAGCAGGCTCAGAAAGAAAACAGCCTTGAGAAGTGGAGAGAGTTTATACGGAGACATCCACTCTCGTCCTTGGTTGCTCAGGCCAGACAAGAGATGGATCGCCTTGCGTACGTGCAGGCGAGCAATTCGTCAGACGCAAACGAACTGGAGGGATATCTCAATGAATTTCCTAAGGGAGCGTTTGTCAACGACGCGACTCGCCAGAGGGATTCCTTGGAATGGGGAAGCGCGCTTCAGGATTCTAGTTTGGCCTTGATGCGGTCATTTGTGGACACAAGGAAGAACAGCCATTTGGCGCGCGAAGCTTCGGAAACACTCGGAGCGCTCACATGGTCTAGCTTAGGGTCAAATGCAAGCGGTCCAGCATTGGTGTTATTCATTGATGAATTCGCCGCGCTGCCTCAGGCGGAATTGGCTGCGATGGACTTGCTTTCCTTATCTGTTCGAAGAAACCAAGTCGAGTATTTGGAATCTGTTTTGACTTGGGACGAAGAACTGGATTCTCTTGACGTTTTGGGCAGCTTGATGTCCATTTACTGTCGATACGGACGTCCTTCCGATTATGAGATGTTTGCGAGCGATTATGGCAACGAATTAAGTTTTCGCCCCGTGCTTTTTCAATCCTTGTCGGAAGCAACGAACCACTCAAGATCCCTCACGTCAGAAAGCGATATGTTGTTATCGGAAGCAAACGAGAATTTTTTGCACTCGCTCCATGCGAAGTCCTATGAAACATTTTCATCCCTCCAAGAAAAACTAAGCCCTAAGGGAAGAGTTGCAATGTCCCGAAGTTTGGAGGTTTTGATTGAAAGAGGACTTGAGAATCCATGGGTAACTTCTTTTGTGGAGAGTTCCAACAAAGAGTTTCAAGCCTCGGAACGACGGCTGACCGATGCGGTAAACTCTGAAGAACTGGAGCTTGTCCCAGTCATTTCGGCGGACAACCGAGAACTGCTGTTTTGCAGACAAACCGCTACCAATGGAGATGAAATTTATGAGAGCATGCGTGCCAATGGCCGATGGACTAAGGCAAAATCTGTTGCAGAGCTCAACACCGAGTCTGGACATGAAGCCCCGCTAAACATTTCAAGTGACGGCACGGAGCTGATTGGTTTTGTTAGTGGTGAAATTGTAAAGAGTGCCCGAGGCATGGCTGGGTGGGAACCTTTTTTACCCATGCCAGAATTAAACATTAGTAAATGGAATGCTGACGCCCAATTGGTGAGCACCAAGGAGGCATATTTGTTCGCGTCTCGCGATGACTCTACGGCCAATATTGATTTGTTCGTGGCCAAGGTTAACCGAAATGGGAAAATTCTTACTCCAGAATTGCTTGGCCCTACAATCAACACACCCTATTCCGAGCGCACGCCATTCCTCCACCCTGACATGAAGACATTGTATTTCTCCTCGGCGGGTCATGGAGGATATGGCGGACGTGACGTTTTCATGTCCAAGAGACTTGCTGACACGTGCTGGAATTGTTGGTCCGAACCCATCAATTTGGGTTGGGCCATCAACTCAACGGCCGATGAATGGGGCTTTAAGATTTCGACGGATGGCAAAATGGCTTATTACTCCAAAAATGGAGACATCCACACCCTAGAGTTGCCCGAAGAGGCCAGACCTGAACTCGTAGCGACTGTCGAAGGAAGGCTGGTTGACCGTTACGACCAAGCAGCAAGTGCAGACATTGTCTGGGAAGACTTGGAGACGGGAAGCACCGTGGGAAGGGCAAGCACGGATCCAGTTACGGGAAGGTATTTTATTGTTCTGCCCACGGGCCGGATGTACGGATATTTCGTGGTCGCTGAAGGGTATTTTGGCACATCTTCAAGTTTAGACTTGAGAAATCAGGTGCAGTTTGAAGTGGTCGAAGAGGACATTGAATTGGTGTATTTGGAGGATGCGCTTGACGAGGAGAAGGAAGTGTCCATTAGCATCAACAACCTGTTTTTTGAATACGGTTCTGACAGGCTCACTTCCCTCTCCAATTCGGAGCTGGTACGAGTGGCCAACTTGTTGATTGATTCACAACGAAAGGTGAAATTGACTGGGCATACTGATAGCATCGGGGGGCAACAGTACAATTTGGAGTTGTCTGAACGGAGGGCTTTTGCCGTCAAAGAGGCACTGGTCGGACTGGATGTGCCCGCGTCGTTGTTGGATGCTGATGGCGCTGGTGAAACCGACCCCGTGGCATCGAACGAAACAGACATGGGTCGAAAAAAGAACCGTAGAGTGGAATTGCGATTTATTACAGAATGATCATGAGCTCAAGACAAGTCATTGCATTGGGAGTGGTGTTTGCCTTTGCGCACGCTGAGTGTTTGTCTCAGGTGCAGCGCAGAAAACAAGATGAGCCTGATTGGTTGAGGGATGAATATATAAGCAAAAAATGGCCCGAGAGTCAGTTTTTGTGGAAGTTGGCCAACTTTGACACAAGGGGACTCAACGCAGAGCAGAAGCGTCAAAAATTCTTGGATTTTGAGGCAGACATGAAGGCAGAGTTGGCCAGCAACATTTTGGTTCAGGTCAAGAGTTCTTCTGTGACCCAAACGAGACAAGTGGACAGTTGGGAAAGTGGTGAGGGCATGGGTCAAGTAGGTTCGATGTCTTTCGAGGAGCAACTTGAATTGAATGTAGAGGCAGAATTTTCATCGATCACGCGAAAGTTCGACAAGAACAAGACCTACCATGTCCTGGTCATCATTGACAGGCACGAAACGGCAGAAAAGTTGATGGTGAAGACAGGTTATTTGTTGGACCAAAACGTCAAAAGTGCCAAAGTTGCTTTGCAAAGACGCCGGGCATTGAATCTTCAAGAACTTCAGGATGGTCTGCAGAGCAGCAACAGGCGCATGGAGACGGCCATTTGGTTGGACGTAAACGTGCGTCATCTTGACGAATATGGCGCGACTCAAATGGCAGCCACTGAACTGTCAGGCTTGATTGACGAATTGAAATTGCTCAAAAGCGAACAAGAGTTTCGCGATACCCAGGGAGAGATTGTCGGGCTGATTCAAGATTTAAATTTCTCGGATGCCTTGGGAAGTTTGGAAAGAATGGAAAGAGAGTACCCCGGCCGTGAAGAGTTGAAAGAGTTGAAAAATTCACTGCGTCAGAGTTACCAGCAGTATGTGAAGAGCCAATGTCCGTTGCTGGGTGAAACAGAATGCCTTGAAAGCTTGGAGACTTACATCAGCTATTTCCCTGAAGACATCATCATGCAAAAAGAGCTCAGGACGAAAAGAGAGCGTTGGTTCAATTCCAAAATAGATGCTGTCCACTTGTACATCGACAACAACCAGCTGAGCGACGCAAGAGAGCTTTGGCAAGAGGTTCAGGCTCGACCGGCGTACAGTGATGATCCAAAAACCAAAGCGGCTCAAAAACGGCTGGTGAAAGCAGAACAAGATGAGTTCGTAGAACAACTTAAAATTCAGGCTGAAGGTGATCCGTTTGCAGCTTGGCGCAACTTGGAAAGAGAGCTTAGTCTGGACAAGACGCTCATCAACCTATCGGATGTACAAGACTTGAAAAAGGACATTGGCAGGGCTTGCAGGAAGACGGCAATTCGGAACGCGAAGCGTTCAAGCCCTTTTGGGTGGGCGTTTTCATTTGAATCGTCCTTCAGGTCAAATGGGTATGTCCTCAACAGCCAGTTGGCGACTTCCGACATGACATTGTACGGCGGCATCCGAGGCTATTCATTTGGCGCATTTCGGCGCAATGTGCCACCTAAGGATGTGTTCATGAGTTCTGGAGGGAGAAAGAAAGACCATTCCAAAGGTTACGGGCTCCTGGGCATCATGATTCGATTCTGGGATGGGTCTTCCTTTCGAGCTTGGGACAACTCTGACAACCCGTCGTTGCTGGGTGAGGAAGATGTAGTGGCCATTGGCTTTGCCGCAGTCCGGAGCAACGTTCTCGAATTCGAATTGGGTGTTCAGAATGAATTGGACAAAGTGCAATCTCCTGCCCCTTTTGATGATTCTGAGTTTTACGTGACGGCCGGGATGCGGATTCAATTGCTCAAAATGGCGCGGAGCAGATTGTACGTTCGCGGAGGAGGTACAGTTCTTTCAGATTTGAGTTCACCCCCAAGAATGCACCTAGATGCGGGTCTTGGCTGGAGCCCAATGTTTGGGAGCAAGGTTGAAAATCGAGAAGCCATCCTGGCGAAATACAACTGATCTCTTCTCAAAGCTTCAAGAAGGACTTGATTGCTCGATCGTTGTCGGATTGATCATCGCAGAACAATGGCAAAAGGCATTGGGCGGTAGCCTATGTGAAGACCGTCAAAAAAATCATCACGAAGGAAAACAACCCGATTGACTTGCTTGCGAGGGCAAGGTTGGCCCTTTACGAAGATCCATGTCTCGTAGAAGCGCATTCCAGCGATACTATGCACGGGGATGTTGCTTTCCATGTCGACGGTGCCCACCACCTCTCCGTAGTCATCATAGCGATT
>MDSY01131005.1_pt1 | contig 14333 bp, 10 predicted proteins | sample 811131 | NCBI WGS metagenome assembly MDSY01 (sample SAMN05326643, study PRJNA326480) | marine metagenome | isolation source: seawater | place: Atlantic Ocean: South West | collected 2010 | reverse complement strand
TCATTTCCTTCTCATCACTAGCACACATAGGGCTAGCCTATGACAACTAAAAACAATGGGAAATCGCTTGTTGCAAATGTGTTAATTATTGTTCTAATTATCGGATCATTTACAACTGTTAGTCTAAACGAAAACTCAACTAGTATCCCACTTAATGATGATCCAAATACGTCTGTTACTAAGATGTTTAGCCAAAGAAATTCAAATGATTGGTCTACATCCGGTAATGCTCCAAACCCTGTAGTAGCAAGGGCCATTGACACATCATCAAACAACGAAATAGTAGCAGCAGGAGTCATTAGCGGCTCTACAACTATGTCTATGGGCGCAGCATCCATTACATCAGGTCAGTATGTTGAACCATGGATTGCCAAAGCTGACAGCAACGGAAACTGGCAATGGATAGAAAAAATTTCTATTACTGGCACTTCACAATATGCTGAAGCCTCAATTATGGATATCACAGTTGCTCCTAATGGTGACATTTTTGCAACAGGTATGTTTTACGAATCTATATCGTTTGGTAGTATCGTACTAACTTCAACAGGATATTGGGATTGCTGGACTGCAAAATTATCATCTTCAGGCCAGTGGCAATGGGCTAAATCGCTTAGAGGCGATGGAGATTATGACGGAGTCGCTGTAACAACTCTAGACGTTGTCTATGGGACTTCAATTACCTCAGATTCTAACTCAAATCCAATCATTGGTGGATTCTTCTTAGGCAATACAGATGTTGGTGTAGCTGCAGATACCGGTGCACAAGATGGAGAAGACATCGAGATTTTCGTGGCTAAATATTCTAACTCAGGCAATTTAGAATGGACTGAAGTTGCCAGAGGACAAGGAATCCAAGAAGTTAACAGTATGGCGGTTGATAGCAGCAATAATATCTGGATTTCAACAACCTTCGAAGTTAGTATGACTTTTGGTAGCGTTGTTGCTAATGCGGGAATTAATGAAATACCTGTCGGCATTGCAATGATTACTAACTCAGGGAGCTGGCAATCAGCCTACGCAACTGCGGGTAGTGGACAAGCATCAATTACTGATTTTGAAATCGATGACCAAAATAATATCTTAATGACTGGATTCCACAGTGGTAGTGTTACCTTTGGCACTCAATTGACTAATTCAGGTCAAAGTGATGCACTAATTGCCAGTATGTCTCCTTCCGGGGCCTGGAATTGGGCAAAATCAATTGGTGGCAGTAGTTATGATATTGGTTCTGGGGTCGCATACGACTCGGACACAGGATATACAATGATGGGATTATCATCCCAAAGTTCCTTTTCTTTTGGGGGTAAAAGTTTCACTCCGCGTGGATTAAATGATTCTTTAGTAGTAAGTTTTGATTCTAATGGGGGCTCAGTCTCTCTATTTGACGCAGGCAGTGCTGATGATGATGGAGTTGCTGGAATTTCTCTTATGCCAAATGGTGCGCTAGTAGTTGTTGGTAATTACAACGGAACTATCGATTTTGGTACCTCGACTGCTCAAAGTCAGACAACTTCAGTTCTAATGCCATATGTTTGGCTAACTGAAACTATAGCAGTGCTAGACGCAGATGGCGATGGAGTTGCAGACGAAGATGATAATTGTCCAAATGCTGCTAATCCAGGGCAGGATAATACTGACCTTGATTCAGAAGGTGATGCTTGCGATTCAGATGATGATAACGATGGAATAACAGATAATTTCCCAGATAACTGTCCAAGAAATAGCCAAACAGGATGGACTAGTACCAGAGATTTCAACGATCCTGCTAGCTCTACCGATTGGGATAATGATGGTTGTAAAGATGACCATCCAGAGGATAATGATGATGATAATGATGGAGTATTAGATTTAGAGGATACTTGTCCAAGAACCTCGTTTAACCCTCCTAGGCCAACATGGATTTCTGAACCCGGCACTGATATGGATGGAGATGGCTGTCGTGACAGCGATGAGGATTTGAATGATGATGGGGATGCCTTTGATGACTCATTCGATGATTGCCCTACATATTATGGAACATCAACTCAAGGTGAACAGGGCTGTGCTGATTCAGATCAGGACACTTGGTCTGATGATAGCGATACATGCCCTTTGCAACCGGGTAATTCTACAGAAAATGGTAAAATTGGTTGTCTTGATTCTGATGGTGATGGGTGGGCAAATGTAGATGATGCATTTGATTTTGAGTCGTCTCAGTGGTTGGATTCAGACGGTGATGGATTTGGCGACAATTCCGCTGGTATTAATCCAGATGATTGTTTAGATATATCTGGTGATTCGCTTTATGACCGACTGGGTTGCTATGATTTTGATGGTGATGGTTACTCAAACCCTGAAGGTAATTGGGATTCTGGTAATGGTGCTGACGCTTTCCCGGTGAATCCGCTACAATGGTCTGATTTTGACGGCGATGGATTAGGTGATAATTGGGGTAACATTTCATGGACGGACCGTCCTGAAGGATGGCCTGGCCAGTATGTAGAATCAATTGCCGAAAATGAACAAGATACTTGTCCACTACAGTTTGGAAATTCAAACCAAAATGGAGCATATGGATGTCCAGACCTTGATGGAGATGGTTGGTATGATGCAATTGATAATTTCATCAATGAACCCAGCCAATGGGCGGATTCAGATGGTGATGGGTTTGGTGATAACCTAGATGGGTTTAATGGTGATTATTGTAAAGACATAGCAGGTGATTCTACCGAAGACCGTAAAGGTTGTATTGACAGTGATAGTGATGGTTACTCAGATATAGACGAATTTTGGACAAAATACAGTGGTGGAGATGTCTTTGCCCAAGATGCAACACAATGGTCAGATATCGACGGTGATGGATATGGAGATAATCCGGGCTATCCATTGTCTGATGATTGTATAGAAGTTGCAGGAGATTCCTCAGTTGATCGAACTGGATGCTCAGATTTTGATTCAGATGGTTTCTCAGATCCAACAAGTGGATGGGACCTTTCTTCTGGTGCAGATGCTTGTCCTAGTGTAATTGGTAATTCAACAAATGATCGTAATGGTTGTTATGATAGTGATGGTGATGGTTACTCCAATAAGGATAACCAATGGAGTTATTCGGATGGAGCAGATGGATATCCGGATGATCCAACTAGATGGGGTCTGCCTCCAAGTAGTGATAGTTCGTCACTTGGAACAGTGGCAATTGCTGGAGGCGGTGTTCTAATATTGGTCATTTTAGGGTCGCTACTGTTCTTGCGAGGCAGGAACAGAGAGGACACTACTGTGCCAAGTCAAATGGGATATCATAATCAACAGAGCAACTACAGCACACATGACAAGATTATTCCTGCAGTAAACCATCAATCAGCATCTAATGTTACACAACAATATCAGCAGCCAACAGGTCAATCAGATCCTGCCAGAGATTATTATCAAAATCTAGTTTCTCAAGGCTATCCACATGAGCATGCTGTAGCATATACACAGCAATATTTCCCAAGTTTTCAAGGGTGAACTGTTAGCGAAATTATAGTTTGTTAGAGACTAGAAATTAATCTTGAATACTTATCTCAAGTTAATACTTCTAGCAGTCTGTCTTGCTCAGCAGCCATACGCAGTTCCATAGCGATTCTTCGGCCACTAGACATTGGCTTTCGCCATGTGGCGTTACCATATGGATGGCCAACATTAACGTGTACGTTGGTTCCACCACCTAATCTTGGAGCTACATCATAAATGTAGTAATTCATATCCTTGTCAATACAGGTTTGAAGACAAAAGGGACCAATTATTCCAGGGTCATAGTGCTCTTTGCTAGCTTTGACAAACTTCTCACCAAGTTCGAATGCTTTTTCGAGTAATGATTCTCTAATAGTTGCTGTATTATGTCCTACAACAGTCATTTCAGGAATTTGTTGATGTATTGGCATTGTCATTTGTTGCGGAGCTGGAAGTCGAACATGGCCATCAAGCGATGATTCAAATCGCCAGTCAACACCTAAGAGTTCCAATTTCTCTCCCTCTTCTGCTAACGGGCTGTAAAAGAAATTTAGATTAAACACTGGTCCAATAACGTATCGTTCAATCCTAGCTCCATCAAGTGACGCTTGATCAATTACTCCTTCTTTGAGCAGAGCCAGAGATTTTTCACTATATTCAGTAAACGATGCACAGGTGAAGAAACCTCTTTCAAGTTTCTTTTGAGCATGGTGTAATTTGACAATTACAAGACAGTCAATATCTTCTGGATTACTTATTGCTTCTGGAAATGGGAGGCCGGCTTTTTCTAAGATCCAATAATAATCTTGCTCTTCAGTTCTTTCCTCCATTCGCAACATATTTCTAGAACCAAATAATGGTACTTTGAAAGTATTTTCGACATCGTCAATTGTCGAATAGGAAGTAAATGAACGGTTTGGAATATATACGACATTTCTTTTACGCATCTCTGTTTGCATCTCTAGATTCATAACATCATTGAATGAAGACATTATGATACTTTTGTCAACCATTCCTCTTACAACTCTGCCAGAATTAGTTCGATGTGTTTTGAAATAATTAGCATATGTTTTGTGACGACCTTCTTTGCAGTATGCTACTGTGGGGAATCCTTCTTCAATTGCTCCGTCACATATATCCAATGCCGAATGAGATGCAGTCATGCCAATTCGCAGTTTAAGTCGGTCATAGTTGTCAACAATTTGAGCAACTTCATCTCGATTAATCATAGTCATGCCTCACATTTCCTTCATTACAGACGGTATTTGATGTTTGACATCAGTCAAATTTCTGTAATTGCAAAAGTTCTTCGGTAGATAATGTGTCTCCCGACATAAGTTTGCTCATCAAATCTTGAACTTGAACTCTTGCTCCGGATTTACCTCTTCCGCTACTGATACCAGACATTGCTGATAACATATCTTGAGCAGAGTGTAAACAACGAAGAGATACTATATACAAATGGTGTGCTTTGTCAGCTTCTTTCTTCGATTTACGTAATTCTCTGTGGCATGATTCAGCCTTTTCTCTTTGCTTGTCAACTTCTTTGTTCCACTGAAGCATCAGTTCATGTGCTTCTTGAGCAGCATTAGCTGCATTTTGTACTTCTTCGTGTGCTTCCTCTTGTTCTGCTAAGGCAGCCCTTAAGTCATCTCGAAGAGATTTCATATCGTCATTTTTGTCATCAACAGAGTTCATCTTTTTTAGTAAAGAACTGATTTCTTTCATTCTTTTCATGACCTTAGTTTCATTTTTACCGGTGTGTCGGCCTTGCTCAAACTCTCTTTCAAGTCTCTGAAGTTCCCGCTTTAGTGTGTGTGGAGTGACAGGTTTTTGGCCTCTTCGACCTCTTTGATTATCTTGTTCTGGAGCACCACCTCTTGACACATCAAGTTTGGACTTAATTTCCTTTACCTTGACGTTTGCCTCTTGTCGAATTTGCTTCTTTTCTCTAACCAATTCGTTCATTTGTTCTCGAATGTCTCTTTGCTCACGAACTTGAACAATTAACTCTTTAACTTCTCCATTGAGTTCATTTCTAGCGGTCGAATGGGTTTTTGACTTCTTATTCCACTCATCTCGTGTTTCACGAAAAGCGGTCGCTTTTTCGTTAACCATATTCTTCTTTTCTTCGAGAACTTGACTGATTTCTGCCATTGATAAACTCACCTTGTTGTGTAAGATTCTCATCTTACACTCCCTTGCGACTGATATCCCCCATTTAATGGTTGATATTTTGCATTGCGCACAGAACTAATCAACTTATCTTGAACTTGCCTTGAGGTAAGCATTCAGTCTGTCGGTGGCGGCGGATATTTGATGCCTTATTGCGCCAAGATTACACTTTGCTAGACAAAAGGCGATGAGGGTGTAGTTTCTCTCTAGTTTTTGCACCAAAATAATGTGTTTATCGGTAATCAAGGTAGTTGATTGAAATTCTTTTGAATTGTTTAGATTATTACCCAAATGTGACATTAGGTGATTGTTTTTTTCTTGATTTGGTTCGATTGCTTTGACAAAACCGTCTCCGTCAAGCAGAGCAACGCTCTGGATATCCTTTGATTCGCACAAGTCAGACACCACGAACTCTTCCATGAGTTGACATATTGGTTAGGTGTATAATTTTATACTGTTCCAACCATCATATATCCATCTTCATCAGCGTAGTAATTATCGATGGTCTGTTGGATATTTAGCCCAAACTGTTGGTAAAATTTTTGGGCTCTTAGATTTGACACCCGTACTTCCAATTGAATGGTATTTCTTTCTATTTCTCTTGATGTTGTGAATAATTCTTTAATTACTTTAGTTCCAAGACCTTGCCCCTGATATCGCTCTTCAATTACTAACGCAACGATTCTCACTCTGTCATCAAATATTTGTTTTGACCACAAAACGCCGATCAATGATTTTGGATGGGGGTAATCTTGATGATTAATCAATAGACGGTTACCATTCCATTCAGGTATTTGCAGCATTCTGAAAGTGGAATCTGTGTATGATTCACCAGTTTCTTGCTTGAACAGTTGACTAATTCTTAGCTTCCAGGTTTCAGGCATATCCTCAGGTTTTGGACCTAGAATCCATGAAATATTACTCATAAAAACATCTCCTAGTATTATTGATTTTTAGAAGATTTACCTCTTTTACCTCTTTGAGGAGTAACTGAATGATTATTTTTTTTGTGTTTATTTTTACCCTTTCTGTGTGTTGTTTTGGTTTTATTTACGGAACTTAATCCTCCGTTTTTCAGTAAAACCTCTAAGTCTTGCAAAGAAAAAGAATCTCCAGAAACAACCTTACTTTTTACCGCATTCACTTTATGGTTGTCAACGAATTTTTTTCTCTTTCCTTTGTGCCTTGAATGTTTGTTATTCTTAAAATGAGTTTGTTTCCTGAGCCAAGCCTCGAGGCGACCAATTTCTCTCCTCAAGTTTCTACGCTCCCTTTTGAGTGGATTTAGTTCCTTTAGTAATTTCATTGCCAAGTCATCAAAATCGGTAAACTTTCCGAAAGACTGAATTTCTATCATTTCTTGTCTAATATCTTTGATATGCTCAATTGAGTGTTGCTGTTGTTCTAATAATTTCAGGAACTCTCGATGGTATTTTCGAGCTAGTTTGGAGTGTTCATACATACTTTGAAGTTCAAAGAACCAAGAAAACATTTGTTTTTCTTTTTCTAGGTTCATTTCTACTCGATTTGTGTTTTCAGTTGTCAATATAGAATATACTCTGGAGAGCTCTTCTTCAATGAAATGTACTGGTATGTAATGATTGTTTGAGGAATCACGCTTACTTTGTAATTCATCAATTTTAGAACGTCTTGGCCTTAGTTCTGAAGATAAACCAGATTGTTCCTTGGCTAATTCAGCATTTCTTCGTAATGCTTTGGACATTTTAATCGCATCATTACGTTCACTTTCCCTTACCAAAACACTCTTTTCAACCTCTTTTAGTTGTTCATATAGTATCTTTAAATCATGCTTAGTTTTGTCGTCATCTTGATTTCTTAAATCTTCAAACAAGTCAAGTTTTGGCTCATTTGGGGTTATTTCGGGATATTTGATTTCAGTGATTATACTCCAATCAGTATTTTCTGAAATCAATTGATAGGCCCTAATTACCTCGTCTCTTATTTCAAAAACCCCCTCGACGTCAAGTACTCTACTCAAGTCATGTTTGTTGTCGAATGGGTCTTCAACGGGTAGGGCGAATTTGCCAAGTCGCTTTATCTCGGAATCTTGTATAGCGTCGCTAATGTATGGTTTATTAGCAACCCAATTCTTTTCTTTTCGGGTTAATATTTTTCCGGATCCAACAGATATTACTCCATTATTCCATGGCCAATCTTTGGCAAGTACCTCAAAGAATCCACTCACCAATTCTCCAATAGTAGACTTGTTTTGAGTGGTGAAACCTAATTCTTCATTTTGAAACATCCCGATGTCATAGTTTGTACCGTCGATATCAACTGTATCCGAGTCATCTTTTTTCAACAAATTTGGTAGCACTTCCTGCTCTAACGATTGAAGATAATTAATCGCAATTAAGGTCCATGCATAGGAAGAAAACGTACCCATGGCCGCATCTGAAATGCCACGGTTTCTTGCCCAGTATTTGATTGAAATAATGAACGGTTTCACTCTAGAATCTAATGTTGCGTATCTACGCAGTAGTTCGGTATTGTGTACGGCTAGACTGTTATTTATCGAAATATCGACAGGGATTTTTGATTGGCTATCAATAAATTTGACGATCGGTACTTTTGCAGTAGTAATTAATTTTACATTATCCATGCCATCTTCATTAAGCATTCTCGCAATCTTCTTTAGAACTTTTTTGGGCTTTTCTCCGTTGAACTGTAAACATAGGTCGATGTCTCCGTTGATTAAACTAAGACCTGATTCAAAGGAACCAAAGGTAGTAACCTTAGAACCTCTGAACTTATTTGTTAGTACTTTAGTCAAATGTTTGGTAATACCATTTCTTCGCTTCAACAAGTTATCAGAAGTGCTTTGACTAGAGACAAATTTCATAATTTCTGTGTCTAGATGGTTCGTATTTTCTACAACTAAACTTATTTTTGATAAATCTAAACTTCCAACCTTCAAAGCCGTGACATAAGTCCAAGATTCAATCTTGCCGATATCAAAATCTATTCGTTCAAAGTCAGCAAGCAACTTATGCCCCCCTGTTCATATTTTTCTTTCGATTAGTACGGTGTATTTGTCTACTAGATGGTCCACCATCTGCAACCCTTTTGGCGTCAATTAACAATTCTTCAAAACCATCACTAAGTCTTGATTGCCAGAACTCGGCAGCAGTTTTTGACTCAGCTAATGATGATGATAACTTAGTGAATCTCGATTCCAATTTCCTACGATGACCTTCCGCTTCATTCCATTCTTGTACCAAGGCCAAGTAACTTGGGTTTAGTTCACCTAGGGCAGTGTTTGCTTTATTTGATTGAGTTAATTTGGCGGAAAGTGTACCATTTGATTCTAGAGATGTAAAGACTTCCGACAACTTTTCCAAGTTTTCATTAAACTCTTCGACACTAGCGTTAGCCATTGATAGTGCTTCGATTATCTGTGATAATTCTAGTTGTTGCTCTTCTTTGAGATGTGTTATCTGGAAATCTTGTTTAAATGCCTGAGTGACGACCTTCCTTTCCATTTTAAGTGCAGAGATTTTACTCTCTAAATTTTCTTTATTACTACGTGCTTGTCGAGCAATTTTTTCAGCAGTATGCTTTTCATCCCCCGTTTGCGATAATAATTGGGGTAATGATTGAGTGATTCTCTCACGCTTGTGAAGTATCAATTTTGTGAGGACTTCAGTTCTCACCGCCATCAGGTCCTCGGGTGTCACGCCTCCGTGGTAAAATTCAATGTTGAAAAACATGGCGCAGGAGTTAACTACGGCGTGAAGGTCAAGAACCCTCAGTATTACCGGGTATTATGGCGGGGGACTCAAACACTGTTTTCCCAAAAATTAGCGTCATATTCGTACTAACATTACTGTTGTTAAATCTACCAACTGCTGCAGCAAGTGGTAATGGTGTATTGATTAATAATTCGACAATTAACCTAACTGATTTTCAATCCACTAATGACTCATATTTTGCCCTAGAATTTGATGTTGATGCATTTGGTCAGAGTTCAACAGGCTACTATGAAGGTACAATTCATTATGAGATGCAAAAGATAGATGGTTCAGTATTGTCAAACCAAAGTGTTAATTTCAACATATCAGAGGCTAGTAACCAACCAATGGTAGTTAATCTAACAGGCTTAGACATTGGGTATACTGTTGTTGTTTTGGGTTTGACAGGTGATGTTGGAGTCGAATCACAAAGTCATTCGAGTCACTTTGAAAGAACAATTCATCGTCTAAATCCCCTAAATATTTCTATAGCAGAAATCAGCTCAATACTATTTGAACCGGTTGATTCAACCAACACTGCGACTGGAAATAATACCATCTCAGATGGCGATTACTTACAACTGCAAATACCGATAATTAACAATGGTGATTTTGACTGGAATGGTTCGTTAAGCATTACCATAGATGACGGTAATAGTCTTGAGCAAGGAGTCTCAGAAGAATTTCAGGTAAATGATTTTCAAACAGTAATAATTACTTATAACTCCACAAATCAATTCTTTGAAGGTGATTTAATTGTCACGATTGAATTAGTCGGGGAAGATGATTCATACTCAGAGGATGATACAAGATCATTCACAATATCTGTTCAGCCACCACCGTTGCCAATAATACAAGTTGAGATAATTTTTGTTGATGAAAATCTAGTAGCAGGCGACCCGCTTCCATTTGAGGTTGTTGTATACAATAACGGTACAGTTGGTTTCACTGGAGAATTGAGTTGTGATTTTAATGGTGAATCAGTAAGTGAATCATCCATAATCACCGCACCACAATCAATTGTTTCGAATAATATCTCCGTAGTGACCAAACCAGGTCTGATTATGTGTGAGGTGACAGGGCAACGAATGGATGTTTCATCCAACAACATTTCAACAATCCAAATCAATGTGGAATCTGCAATGTTTGAACTTGCAGGAAGTTCATCACCATCAGCATTAGGAGGTCCTTGGCACGCTGGTGATGAAGCACAGATGTCTTTGCTGATTAGAAATTCCGGTGAGATAACTGGTAATGCTTCACTGAAGATTGAGGCTAATGGTGTCATTATGCAGGGCCAATCAATCAACTTACTTCCAGGTGAGGCAGGAGAAGTCACTCTCTCAATGCCATTAACTCAAGTTGGTCAACAAACCCTAAACTGGTCACTATACACAACTGATGGAGATACAATTGGCGACCTTTCTGGTTCAATTTCCATACCTGTTGCTCAAAGGCAAACACTTGATTTTACATTTACGGAGGTGACTTGGGATACTGATGAAGGGGTTGATGCTTCATGGTCTGTTGATCTTTCCAACGGAATAGAACGCAATGTGAATATCAAAATAGGGTATTCATATCTGTCTGAAGAAACTACAATATTTGATGTTGACATGATATTGCAGCCTGGAAATACTGCGGGCCAAATTAACATTGGAACAATATCTGCGGATTTTGTAGTAATTCGAGTTCAAGAGTTGAATTGGATTGCAGAATCATCTTTTTCATCCTATACAAAATCAGTACCAGATGATAGGCCAAACTATGATATTGAGTTCACTGGACAATCAAATCCTAATCGACCAAGTGCCGGTCAACAGTCTACCGTTAGTGTTACGGTGTCCAATAGTGGTGAAACTTCAGGTCCAAAGGGGAATTTGATTCTCTATGGGCAAAGTGGGAGGATCCTAGATCAAAGAACGACTGATGGTCTGGCTAGTGGTGACTCAACATTAATTACTTTCAGTTTTGCATGGCCTGACGGAAGTGAGGTGACGCTAAATTGCAAATGGGATTATGGTGAAGATTCAAGCAGCATTGATCGTCAATTCATTTCGAGTGTTATTGAAGAAGATTCAAACAAAACATCAATTCCATGGGGAGGATTACTTGGAGGTCTAGCAGTAGCTGCAGTAATAATATTACTAATTAGGTTGAGGGACTCGAGTAAAACTAAACCTCAAGCTGTTAAATCAGTAGCTTCTGAGAGTAAAACATCAATAGATGTTTCAGTAATTAAAGTTGAAATAAGTTGTCCTGAGTGCTCTAGACAATTAAGAATTCCACAGAATTATTCTGGTACAGTAAAATGTCCAGACTGTTCTAATAGTTTTGAAGTTGATGAATCAATTGAAGAAATCGAAGAAGAAGAAGAAGACACAGTCGAAACTCAAAATGATGGTAAAATAGAAATTTCATGCCCAGAATGTACACAAAGTTTGCGTATTCCAAGTTCATATGAAGGCTCAGTTAGATGCCCATCGTGTAAGAAAATTTTCAAATCAACAGATAGTGAAGTTTGAATAACAAGTAAGGTTAGGGATTAATGTGTCAAGCGGTCATTTCCAAGAATTCGAAGATGAGTATCTAGAGATGATGTATCAATTTTATGAAAAAGATCCGGACTCAAGAGTACGTACTGGTGACTTGGCAGAGGCTTTGCGTGTCACCCCAGCATCGACTACAGAGATGGTGCAAAGACTAGCAGTTAAAGGATTTTTAGACTATGTTCCTTACAAGGGATCAAGCCTGACAGAACAAGGGCTTATTCATGGTAAGAAAATGAAGCGTAGGCATAGGTTAGCAGAAGTTTTGTTAGAACATCTACCGTTTGATGGTAATCAACATTCGACAGCTTGTCGACTCGAACACGCAATTGACGATGATTTAGAGGTCGCGTTGACCATATATTTGGACAACCCTGTAAAAGACCCCAGCGGAACAAAAATACCAAGCATGTCATCCGATATCGAAGAAAGGGTTACAAAATTAAATTCGGGGCTAAGTTCACTTGCAAATTTGGCAGTTGGCAGTAGCGGAGTTGTCAAAATCATCGCATTGGGTAAGCTTGAAACCGACCTTGTTAAACAATTTAACATCACTATTGGCGATATGATTAGCAAAACTGGAGACAGTAGCTATCAATGTAATGATTCCGATATCCAATTGCATGACGACATTGCAGCAAAAATGATAATAAGTCATTAAACTACATTTATTTGACTCAACACTTTAGAATGGTGTCGACTTCGACCATGCATGGGTGATGACGAAATCACTGACCAACCTGTTGATTCTAAGGTTGAAGAGGACTCAGTCAATGCTGATGATAATAACTCCAATTCAGATTCAGAGCAAAGCTTTAGTGATACTGTCAAGGCATTGAGTAATAATTCGATAAAAAAAATCAGGAAATGGAACAACGAGGCGTTTTTATACGCATTTGATCGTCAGTTAATTTCCTTTGGATTAAGATTATTATTATTCTTGCCAGGCTTCGCTATTCTGACTTTTTTTGGAGCATGGGCTTATGCTAACTCATCACCGGATTGGTGGGACAGTTTTATCGAACCAACCTTAAACCAAAGTTTTTCAACAATATTAGTGGGTTTAGTGTTTGTAATCTTGCTTGGTTACATACTTGCTTTGGCTCTACATAGGCACCGAGTTAATTTGACGATAAGGTCATTTGAAGCAGAAGTCAAAGCAGCCCAATCAAAACATTTGTCCATTAGATCATTGCATGGTTATGAGCCTCTCGAGGATTCAATAAAACGTTCAGTCACCAAGCATTTCTTTTCTTTAACTTGCTCTCTGCTAGCGATATTTGCTTTATCTGGTATAGCATTTTATGGTATGCAAAGTGACATGGGGAAGAACCTACTTGCTCTCTCTTTTTCCCTGACTATGCTTTCACTTGGTCAACATATTGCGACCAGATCATCAAACTTCAATATGGCAGAACGAACTGGTCTTTTACAAGCATATAATTCACCAGTTCACCCATCAACTCTTGACATGGTTTTTTCAGATTTAGTTAAATCACAACTCGACCCATTACTCAAGTCTGAATATGAGACATTTGTGAAAGATGTTGAAGCATACGTGAAGCGAGGCGTAGAGCCAAGGTTTGCTAGAGAGAAAATGATGATGACGCTTTACAAGCATTCGCAAGGCCTAGACCTATCGTCAGTTTACTCAGAATTTGGTGAAATTCTAACTAAGACTGGAGTGGAATTTGTTAAAACTCACGAGGTTTTTACCATAGAAGAATGGTTACTTATTATTGACTATATAGAATCACAATGCCCTGCCTTTTTCCGTATGATTGGACGAATTGAGGAGGATTTATCAGCGGGAAGGAAATCTATCAAAGACGATATCATTTTTGAAGTGGATATGGAAAATGTCGTTTACGGAAAGGCAAATTTGTTTACCTACATGCACAATCTCTCAGATGAAACAAGAACAGTTGTATTAAGAGTTCAATCTCCAGACTTTAGGCCTCATGATATTGCGATGACTTACCGCTTAAAACCTGGTGAAAAGCAATGGTGGCCTGCACAAGGATTGCCCCTCTCACAATCTGGTGATGATGATATTTTAGCAATTATGTCTGCTCTGTTAAGGGACGGTACGGTTGCATGGCAGTCTTTATTGCCTGAACGGTTCGGAGAAGCAACAGTTTCTGTAAGACTCGAAGAAGTTAGCGGAGAATTACTCATTGGTTCCCAAATGAATGTCCGAATACGCTCGGTATTCAAAGAGAGAATACGTGCCGCTAGTTCTCTTGTTTTCAATATTATTGGACTAGCAGGTACATTAATTTCATCGACATTACTGACATTTATCATTGTTTAACGACATTTTTTTCAAAGCGTAGATTTGAAATGGTGAACTCTTACGACCAACCATGCGCGGGAAGTTGAATGA
>MDSY01087923.1_pt1 | contig 14344 bp, 14 predicted proteins | sample 811131 | NCBI WGS metagenome assembly MDSY01 (sample SAMN05326643, study PRJNA326480) | marine metagenome | isolation source: seawater | place: Atlantic Ocean: South West | collected 2010 | reverse complement strand
CTGATAATAGTATCTAAATCAGAACCACTCAATATTGCAACTCTTGTTGCTGCTCCTCCACCTGCTAAATTTAATGTTGCATCTCCTAATGATGAACTTATCAATCTCATAGGTGATGTAGAGTTTCCTGTGAATGCTGTTACTTCTGGTGGGGTTGAACCATTTACTGTACTTATTCCCATTACAGAATTATAAGTGCTACTTAATCCACTATCTGAACCATAGTTTGAACGATAGATATAAACCTTTCCATAATCAGGTGATTCAGCTACAGCAAAACTTCTATCACTATATGTAGTTGTTTCACCATATGCGTCATCTATCTTAATATTGTATGTGTATGTAGCTGCAGATAAGTTTCCATCTGCTTGAAGTTGAATTGAACTTGAGTTTGCATTTGTATATACTAACTTTAAACTACCAGCACTAACTCCACTTAATGAAGCCGAGAATGGTACATCTGATTCTGTATCACTTACACTCATACTTACCATTGTTACACCATCAAGTGCCAAATCTGTTTCAAAATTTGAACTTTGATTTGTAAATGATATTGTTGGTGAAGAGTTTCCTACTACATTTGCAGTAACTGATTGTACAGTTGTAGTACCAAATGTATTTGTAAATGTTACATTAGATACTATGGTTTCTCCACTTTGAGTTGCTGAACCACTTAAATCAACTGCCAATGATAAGTTACCATTTGAACTGTTAACTGCAATAGCAGGGTTTGATGAGTTTGAGAAAGTACCACTTTGATTTGAACTTAAATCTGCTTGTGTACCACTAAATCCATTTGCATTTGTTCTAATTAATGCACCACTTACTGCTGATTCAACAATTCTAAATGTTCCATTAGTAGAAATACTTGCTGGAGTATCATCACTAATTGGTATTGTAATGATACCCTCATTTGATGCTGTATTAAAATTATCTTTAACGATTACTGTATATTGATATTCGTTTATTATATCTGAGTTAATATGTACTCCAGTTTTTCTTGTTACTACTCCAGCAGAAGTCATTTGGAATGGATTTTCGTGTGGGTCTGAAGCTTGTGATGTTCCTCCATATGAACCACTTGCAACATTTGCATCATCTAATTCTAATTTATATAATGTGAAATCACTAAATGTTATTGTATCCGAATCAACATCTGTTGCAGATATTGAACCAACAGTTGCACCATTTGAAGAATTTTCACTTATTGATGAGAGTGATTGATTGTTAATCGTAGGATGTGCGTTATCGGCAACACTTATACTAACTGGTAGTGTTACAAATGCATCTGCATCTTGTCCTGCAATTTTGTGTTCATCAGAGGCGGTTAAACTAAATGTATATGAAGGATAAGTTTCATAATCTAATGAACCTGTATTTTGTGTTATATCAACATAGGTTGATGATTTTGTAATTGTAAAATGAGATGAACCTCCTGCAGGTGATATTGAAGATGAATTGATTGTAATCGTATCACTTTCTGCATCAGTAAAGAAAACTCTTTTTACTAAAGTACTATTTGAACTATTTTCATTTAAACTTGCAGTAACATTTGTTATAACATTACCACCAACTGAACCTTCTCTAAATTTAGGTGCCTCATTTGGAGTAACTATAATGTGTATTGTTTTGTTTGTAGCTCCACTAAATGTATCTGTAGCAGTTACTTCAAGTTCATGTGCGTGAATACTTCCACTTAATGTCGTATTATATGATGATGATGTTGCAGTTTCTGTTAGTGTTATAACTCCACCAGTTGAAACTTTAACTTTATCATCAGTATATGCAGATTGTGTAGTAAATGTTATTGACTGTCCTTCAGCATCAGTTGCAGATATACTACCAACTGTTGAACCACTTGCTAAAAACTCTGCTATTATAAATTGAGTAGAATTTATAGTTGGTGCAGTGTTTGGAAAGAATACTGCTTCTACAAAATCTATTATAGAACCACTTGTTCCAAAATTATTATTATAAACACCACTTGGTAAATCTGTATTTGATACTGTTCTGTTTCCATCGTATGCAATTGAGGATGATAATGAACCACTAACTACACCATCTGTATTTATTTTAGTTTTAATAGTGGTATCTATCGATGCTGTAAAAGAATTTAGTGATGTAATAACTGTTTGGTCATCATATGAACCAGTATTTGATTCAATCTGGTCTAATCTTTGGTCTAACGATGCAGTTGCACTATCTATACCAGTTAATCGTATGTTGGTTGAGGCAGTATATGCATTTAATGAAGTATTTTCTGATGATTCTGAAATAAACCCAAATGCAGTAATCTGAGCAGAACCACTAACTGTTCCTGCAGGTGAAGCATTTGAAGATGTAAATGTTTCAATTTGGTCTAATCTTAAATCAGCTGATTCAGTAAATGCATTTAAATAAGTTACAGATTCTTCAGCTGAACCTTCTAATACTGCAGATATACTTATACCTCCACTACCAGAAGTTACAGTTACATTCGTACCACCTATAAAAGCAGGTTTATCTGTTAATTCATCATAATCAACTTGAGATGAACCACTAAATAATCCATGTGGTAATCCAGCATGTTCTGCAATTTCTTCTGCAATACTTGAAGATATAGATTGACTGAAAAATGTATATCCAGCAACACTTGGTAAGGAAACTTGAGCAGAACTTGTTATAAATCCACTACCACCAAAGGTTAGGTTAGTACCACTACCTTGAAATGTTGAGGCTGATATTGAAGATGCACTTACATCTCCTTGTATGAACATAGAACCAGTTAAAGTAGATGAACCACTTACTAGAAACTCACCATTTATTACTGATGCAGTTACTACACCTGATATCTGTTTACTTGAAATTAATGTAGCCATATTATATGTTCACTATTTTTCCTCTAACCTCAAAATCACCGACTACTATTGAGCCAGGGTCTCCAGTTATTGTTTGATTAAATGTTATAACTATATTATTACCACTTTCTACTATATTATAAGTATCTGGTGGTACAAATGTGCCTTGTAAATAAATATCTGTATAATCTCGGTCTTTGTCAAGTTTTATTTCTTGATATACAAATTTTTTATTGTTTAAAGTTAAAGTAAAAATTACACCATCAAGATTTAATGAATCTGGAGTGTGCTTGTATATGAAAAAATCATTAATAACATCGTTTATTAATGAGTTTGTTACTGATTTGTTACTATGTGGTACAATAATATCAGGTTTTTTCCTAGTTTTACTTACAATTTTAGCCATCTATCTCAATATCTCCTTTAATAAATACTTCATCACCTGAACCAAGTGTATAATCGAAGTTGGCCTTTTTAAATTTTACTAAAATATCTTTGTCATCTTGTATAAAGATGTAATCGTTTTCTAAAATGTACTGACCATTTATAAATATATCAAATCTTGCGTGCTCCGGTCTAAATTTTCTTAATTGTAAATCTAAATCCTTAAATTTTGCATTAGATAATTTAAATATATGGAAAGTTGGATGCGAACCATCGTGTTCTGTTAACTGAATAGCATCAGGTTCGTGTATTTGTTGAAGTAATTTTCTTAAATCCTTTATCATAACTCAATAAATTTACCTGTTATACCAAATTCATCACTTCCAGTCAAGTGATAACCTAATTCTGTTGCAGTTGTAACCAAATCATCAGGATATGAACCTCCTTCTGATAAAGAGCCAGTGTTAAAGTTCACTAATAAACTACTACCACTAACTTCTGTACTCCATTTTGCAGTTGGAATCTGTACTCCATTTACATAGATAGTAAATCTTCGTGTATTATCAAATGAACTTACTAAAGATGGTGGAGTATGTGGAACTTCAACATTTTTAACTTCAAATGTATCATCATCTAAGTATGAACCAGAAGCAGAACCTCTTAATGATAGATAATTTAATATATCTGCATATTCATTAATCATTTTAGGTTTAGTATATGTAAGTTCTCCACCAGTCATATCAGTTTCTAATCCTATTACTATTTTTTTAGGACCAAATGATAAAATATTAGTATCTTTCTTATTAAATTGTTCAGGTAGAAGGTAAGCATTTGCAACCATATTGAAAGTAGTACGAACTATTCTTTCAGAACCCTGTCCTACCTCAGTTTGATTATCAAATGAATCAATTCTTACTCTAAACTTAAATTTATCTTTATCTCCCCAATATTCATCAGTAGCATATTGATATTGTTCAACAATTTTATTCATATGTTCTGTAAATGATGTCCATATCATTACTTCATATGTTATACTAACATAATCTGGTACTGTAATATTGTAATTTTGTGCGTTTGGTTGTACTCCATTCATTAAACTGAATTTATCGTACTTATTTTTTTTATTATACTTTTGATATGTTGGATATGATAGATATCTGTTTATAGAATTAGATGCAGCATCTCTCTCTATGGAGTTTCTTTTATACATTACGAGTGGTAACTGTAATCTTCCTCTAACATCTCTTAAAACACCATCTTTTCTTGCAGATTTCCATCTTTCTGGATTACCATAGAGAACTGGTACTTTTATTTTTGTTCCATCTTCATCTAATTCGGGTAAAACAACATCTCTCATGTATTCCATGATTGCTAAATCAACATCATAAAGAGTTACAGAAAAATTCTCACCTTTTGGTATGGAGATTTCCTCTGCCCTATTTTTTGAGTTACTACCTTTGAATGGTTCTTTCATTATACTGCCCTTTGTTCTATATTAAGTTGAGAACGTCTCATCATAAATGTTGAACAAGTTATTGAGAACTTAGAATCAGTTCTACCTGCCAACATATAATCTTCTCTTACATTATCAATTTCAAAATATCCATTATTGTGAAATATTACATCACCTATCTCAGGATACAATTCTTTTTCTTCTAAAGTATGTCTATTAAATCTATATTCAACATTTTGAGCTCTATCAAATCCAAACCCTTCATAATTTGCTTCTGATTCACTTCGTTCTATTAAACAATTTACAGAAACTCCTTGAAGATATTGCTTACCTAAAGATTCACCATACAAATTAGTTCTACTTTCGTGTATTGAAAGTTTAAACAACTGAATTGTGGTGGTAACTATATCTTCTACTAACTCTTCTGAAAAGTGTTTAAAAAGAGTTATATCATTTGGACCTGTAACCCTAGCCATAATCTATCCTATATAAATGTTAATCGGAACTTTTTCCATTAACTTTTGTTGATTCTCAGCATTCTCTGCCTCTGTTTGATATCTAACTTTATTAGATACTTCTTCTAAATTTTCTCTTAATTGTTCTACTAAAGCATCTTTTTCTGTTTGTGCCTCTGCTCTTAATGCAGCTCCATCTAAAGAAACTTCTGAACCTGGTATTGGAACAGTAGAATATTTTTCTCTAACTGCACCTAACAATTCTTTTGCCAAAGCTAATGAATATTTTCTAATCCATTGTTTACCAACATCATTTATTTGAGAATATGTCATAAAGTCATATCCAATATTTGAATAATCTGCAACTACTCCTGGTGTAACTACTGTTGAATTATCATCATAATCATCTTTTACAAGATATTCAAACCAAAGTTTATAACTTGAAGTTGGTCTTGGCCAGATTTGTAGTTTATTGTTTACTATATTAAATGTAAATGCTGATTTTCTTATTTGGTCATTAAATTCAATGTGTTGAAATCTTTGCAAATCTTCAAATATAGGCATTAACATGAATTGTGCGGCTGGAGAGAATGAACCGAATCCAAATTCATCAACTAAGTTAAGTGTTCCTTGTCCACTTACTGAGTAAGGGTCAAAGAATCTATTAATTGATGGTGTACCTTCATAAAATACTTTTGTTATATCTAATCGTTTAGTACTTTCACTAACATCTGCCCATAAACTTTGTAAATCGTATGATTGTGTATAAGGATTTGTTTCAACATATCCTTTTTTAATATCAGTTCTACCACCAACATTTGCATATGTACCATATGATTCTGATAATTTTATTGTGTGAGGTAGTGGTGAACCTGCAACTTGTTGATGTGTTAGGTTTGAACCAGTAGGTTTACCTAATACAGAACCTAAGTTGTTTCTTATGTTAAATTGATTTATTTGTGCACCATATTCTGATACTGCTTCTTCAAAACAAGCATAAAAATTTAAATCAAGTAATTCTACATCTATAATCGGATACCCCATTCTTCTAGCACACCAATTAGCCACTTTAGGCCCATCGGATTGGAATGTGGAATCATTATCATAGATACCAAATGGTGTTGAACCCGAAATTTCGGTTGAAACCGAACCTGTCCAGTATGTTAATGTACTCATGTTTTTGTCTCTCCTTTATATAGTTTACCATCTATAAATATAAGACAATAAAAAAGGGGATGAAAAATCACCCCCTTTAATAAAATAAGTATTATATTATCGATTATACATTCTGTATATCTTTGATATAAACTTTACCATAGAACTCAGGTCTTACCATCTTCTTAGCATATCTCGTCATTACTCCTCTTCTTGGAGTGAAGTTTTGAGGGTCATATACTAATGGAGTCATGATAAGTGGAACATATGGTGCATAAACAGCTCCAGTTTCTAAGAAATTCGAACCTTTAAATCCTAACAAGATTTCGTTGTTAGTTTGGTAAGGATTCTTGTAAACTGTATATCTGTTTGCAAGTGAACCAACAGTTGATACACCAGCTGCGAACTGTCCAGAATCTTTATCAGCGTTCACAGAGAAAGCTGGGATAGATTCTAAGATAGTACATACATCTGGAGAAGCAACTACGAAGTTCGCTCCACCTCTAAGTGTTAATTGGTGAATCTTGTTAGAAACTTTGTTAAGTTTTGTACCAAGAGTCTGGAACCAAGTGTTCTTTTGGTATGCAAGTCCCGTAGAAGCTGCAGTCCAACCTGAACCATTGAATTCTTCACCGATGTTAACTGACCAGTACTCTTTAGTTAACGCATTGCTTCTTAATAAATCTAAGATTTCTAGGTCAATCTCTAATGAGATGTACTCAGATAACATAGAAGTTAATTCAGCTTCAGCATCAATTGAGTGATAAGCATTAAGGTCTTGAGCTAACTCAGGTGTCCAAACTGCTTTTAGTTTTCTAGTCTTAGCAACGATAGCCTCAGATTTCAACTCTAGGTCGATTTCTGGAATATCTAATGCAGTTCCTGCAGAACCAGATGTGTTTAAGATAGCATCTCTATCTTCAAAATCACCTCTATCTCCAGCAGAGTTAACTTTACTAAAGTTTACTTCAACATCTTGTACTTTTTCTGAACCAGAATAGAAGAATACATAGTTATCGCCATCAACTTTGTTGAATGCACTTAAGTTTTCATCTATAAATGAACCAGAATTAGTTGTTAAAGTAAAAGCTCTGATAGCATCGTTATCAGCAGAACTATCGATATCAGATTTTGCGATTGTTACTTTGAAAATGTTTCCAGCAGCAACAGAAGCAGTATATCTTCCATCATAGTTTAAGTCATCGAATACAGAAGCAGATGCAACAGTTGCGTCAGCTTTTGCGATAAACTTGTTGTTGTCAGGTTGTGTGTAACCAAATCTACCGTCTCCATAAAGACCGTTTTGAGCTACATTAGTAGAACCTAAATCTGAACCATCACCACCATAGATAGATGAACCAGAATAGTTAGTTCCACCGAACTGACCGTTGTTATATTTAAAGTCTAAATAAAATATTAGACCTGAAGGTAAGTTCATCGGTTGAACAGAAACGAATTCCTTCGCACTGATTTCTCCGAAGATACGTCTTACCAATGGTAAAGCTACACCACTCCACTCTTCGTTTCCACTTCCAGCAGATGTAGAGTTAGCTTCATCAAGCAATTGTTTTGCTTGGTTCTCTAAAAGAACAGCCATCTGATGACTGTCTCTTTCTTTTAAACCTTCAAGAAGTCCAGTTTGTTCCCACTTAGTCTTTAATCCTCTTGTTTCCTCGAGCATTACAGATTGTGGATTCTTTCCTTCTGTTAGTTTAGATAAATCAAAATTTGCCATTTTTATTTCTCTCCTTATTGTTAATAAATTAAATTATGTTTGCTAACTTTTTAAATCTGTTAGCGATTTCATTAGTACTCTCTTCGATTATTTCTTTCTTTGGAGCAGTTGAAGCAGATGCCTTAGAAGCTATTCCTTCTGAGATTTTTTGCTTTTTACTGTTTCCATTGAATTTCAATGATTCTGCAAGTGTACTAAAAACCAATTTCACTTCTCTTACAGAATTTGTTCTGTCAAGAGTTTCTACAACTTTAACCTTTTGGTCGTTGTTTAGATTGTAAGAACGGAATAATTTATTTGCGAATAAAAGTTTAGCATTTAAAAGATTTACTTCGTTGATAGTTTTCTTTAAAGTTTTGATAGTAGAAATTGCCTCTTGTAATTCAGATTTTGTTTCTTCTAACTCTTTGTTTTCTTCAACTTCTTCCTCTTCCTCAGATACTTCTTTGTCGCCATATCCCATTTCTCTTAGAATTTCATCTAAGTCGATATCTTCTTCATCTTCTTCTGCTTCTTCTTCTACTCCAACTTCCTCATCTTTAGGAGCATCTTCACTTTCGTGTTCTTCTCCTTCTTCGTGATGGTCATCTTCGTGAGAATCAACAGCGTCAGCTGCGATATCTTCAACTTCCTTTTCTTCTTCATCATCGAGTTCTTCTTCCATATCAGATTCTAACTCTTTAATGATAGCTTCCAAGTCTAGTTCTTCGTCTACTTCCTCATCTTCTTCTTCAGAATAAACTTCATCAGTTTCTTCCTCGTGAGAATCTTCAGATACAGGTTCAGTTGATTCTTCAACTTCTTCCTCTTCTTCAGATACTTCCTCAGATACTTCTTCTTCAGTTTCTTCTTCTTTTAAAGATGGCTCAGCGTTTTCACCATTTTCTGTTACTTCTTCTGCTTCTTCTCCTTCAGCAATATCAGATGAATCAGATGCATCTTTAGATGGTTGAGCGTTATCACTCTTACCAATATCAGATGAACCTACTTCTTCTGCTACTTCTTCAGTTGATTCTTCAACTTCTTCTTTATCATCCTCATCTTCTTCTTCATTCATTTCTGCTTGAAGTTTCTTAGATAAGATTGATTGAAGTTTAGGAGCAAATGCTTCTTCTAATGCAATTTTAGCATTAGCGATTGCAGTTTCTCTCACAGCTTTAGCGTCAGCAATGGCTTCTTTTAGTAATTTAGAATTTGCCATAATTAGCCTTTCGTTTTAGTCTGAAAATATTAGGGATTTCCAATGATGTTAGGTCGGTTGTTTGGTCACTACATATAAGGATGAGTATTCATTAACCAACTAAAAATAAAACACACAAGATGTGTGTGTTCTGTATATAAGTATTATAATATATTAAAAAACGCTATCTTTGACCTTTTTTCTTTTTCTTGGTTGTTAATCTAAGTTTAGTATTCCCATCTTCTATCTTATCTAGGATTACCTGTCTTTGATTAGCTCTGATAGCCTGTTGTTTTTGTTTTCTTCGGACTGTGGTGGGTTTTGTGTACTCTTGTCTTTTTCGTACTTCGTATAAATGACCTGAATCACTTACTCTTCTTTTAAAAACTTTTAATGCCTTTTGAATATCTCCATTTCTAACTTTAATAGAGACCAATTTTATTTTATTACCCATTCTCCTTTATTTATGTAACTTGTTATTATTTTATTGTGATACTGTTTGATATAATTTTTCTTCTGCATCTGGTATAGATTTATACTTGTTTGGGTTTATACCAAATCCTCTAAGTGCTCTTGCGATGAACATTTTAAAATCTCTTTGACCAATTCTTCTTTCATGTTCTGCCATCTTATCATAAAACTTTTTCTCTTTTGGTGCATATTTGTAAATCATTTGAACAACTTTACTTTCTTTAGTTTTAGATTCGTTTACACCTTCTTGGTATGAGTAGATATATCCTTGTTTAGTTAAATCATTAATTTTCTTTGCTAAATCTTTTTTATTCTTAAAAATTGCTATATCAAAGAAATCACTACCATCTTTATGTTTTGATTTTCCATCGTGGAAGTTTACTGTATATTTTGATGAACCAACACCATACATTACATTGTATCTTTTCTTACCTTCTTTTATATCAATACCCTTTACATGCTTCATTTCTTGTTTGTTAAGAATCATTATGTTGTAATTTCTTAAACTTTTAGCAAAGTCTTCAGCATCTTTTCTAGTTTTATATCCAGCGGCTGCAGGTTTACCAAGTACACCTTTCTTTTGAAATAATACATAAAATAAATTAGGGTCTCTTTTTTCGTTTACTGATTCTCGTGGATTGTGTACATCATACATCTTACTATTTCTACCGACTGATACAAGAGTTAAACCTTTGTGTTTCTTACTTAACTTTTCTAACTCTTTATTTGCTTTTTTCAAATCTCCATCGTTTGGTCTGTTACCACCATCTTTGTAATAGATTTTACCATAAGATTGTTTCTTTTTATCAAACTTATCTACTATTACTAATACTTCGTTTATTGATTCGTTTACTTTTTGAAGATGTTTGTAAATCTTGTTTGCAAATGCAGGTGAAGTAAGTTTAGCAATAAACACAATTGTTTTTCTTTTATCTGGTCTAATGCTCTTTCCACTTCCACCACTTTTAGTTACATCAGGTGGTCTACCATCCATTGAGTACCCATAATCTAAAAAACTAATAAGTTCGTTATTACTATTGAAAGTAAGTTTGTAAGCAGATATTCTTGAACTATACGAAACTCTTATTGTTAGTTCAAAATTTCCTTCTTTATTCTTTTTATCAGAACCGATAACCATTCCAAATGTTTCACCGGTCTTTCTGTTTTGTCCTTTTATAGTAGCTTCATTTACATTATCTCTCATAGCTCTTGCTAAATCTTTGATGTATTGTAATTCCTTTTTAGCACCTTTGTGTTTAGCATATCTATCCAATCCCATACTACTCATAATACCTAATGATATATGTAATCTTCCTTTTTTAGCTTTTGGATATTTTCTACCATATGGTGAAGAGTTAAACCAATCTAACATAGCTTGTGCCATTTCCTTAGATACTTTGATTCCCTCTACTTCACGAGTCTGTCCTTTGATTACTCTTTTTAATCCACCTTCTGCTGAGATTTCGTTTACTGCTTTTTCTAAATCATCTGCTTGTTGTGCATGTTTTTTACTTGCACCTTTTAACTTGTCGATTATCTTTTTGACTACTGGTATATCATCATTATCAAGTTTTTCATCCATATCTTTATCTTTCCAAGAAGCTTTTGGATGGTCTGAGATTGATTCTTTCTTTTTACCTTTTGCCTTATATCCACTAGCAAATGCAGCTCTTCGTTGTGCATCTGATGCGAATCCTTCATATACTGATTTAAGATATTTGATGAAATCTTTATCATTCTTCATTTTCTTAAAATCTCTATCTGCAAAAACATTCTTTACAAAATCTCTAACATCTTTTGAATCTTGTCTGATTTGGTCTATTGTTGAGAACATTCCTTCAAATTGCATTGATTCTGCAAATCTCATTAGTTCTTTTACTTTCTTTTCCATAGCAGGTACTTTGAGTCCGTATGTGTTTGCCATCAACTCTTTCATGTATCCTGATTTAAGAAAGTTTTGTAGTTCTTGTTTGGTGGCTACTGATGATTTAAAATCTTCTTTTGATATTTTATCCAACTCTTTTGCACTAATCTTACCTTTCATGTAAGCAGTCATTGCATCATCTTTATAGTTGTATTTTGGCATTTTAAATTCTCCTTAACAGTTTTTCCAAGTACCACCTTTGGATTTGTAGTTTTTTGCTGCCCATCCATTAGCATATGCAGAAGGATAAACATCAAATTTCTTTTTTGCAGCTGCTTTAGATGCTGCCCATTTACCAGGGTCATTAGGACAACTCTTTTCACTAACAATCATTTTTTCAACTTTTAATCCAAATTCGTATAATGCCTTTTCTTCTTCATTTAATTCATTCTCTTCTTTAATACGAGTTGTAATCGTTCCTTTATCATCTCTTGTTGAAATTGATACTGATTCTTCATTTACTGATTTATCTCCACATCCGCCTGGCGTAGTTCCTTCACAGCCACATCCACAATCTCCTTTAGATTCTTTAATACCTAATCTTGATTTCATTTCATCTTCAGTAATCTCACCGATTTTATAATATCTTGAAAGGATGTTACCCATATCTTCATATAAACTATTCATCCTCTGGTCTAAACCTCTTGCCTCTTTTGCAACTTTATCAAATTGAGCACCTAACTTAGTTAGTTCACCCATATTTCTTTTTATAGTATGTTTATCAAACCAATCATCAGATTCTCTTAGAGCAAGTTCTCTAGCAGCTTCTGTAATACCACCTAAAGTTTCAGCAACTTGAATGATATCAGATTTTCTATCCATCGATTCTTGGTATTTATTGTATGTAGAAACTATTTCTAAGAAGTGTTTTTTAACTTCGTTAGATAATGTTCTATCTTCTGATTCTTTAAGTATATTAATTAATTTCATTTTTCTCTCCTTAAAATAATTTTTTTAATTCTTTATCTTCATATGGGTCTGCATAATACCATTTCCTATCTTTCATATTGTATAAATATACAAAATCTGCCCATGAATCTTTAGTTCTATCTAAATATTTAGCAATATCTTTAAAATCACCTTTTACTGGTTTCATTTTAGAGTCATCATAGTACTCTATATCTTTATCATTATATATTCCTCTTGCACCACCTCTTTTAATAAGTTGAAGAACATCTTTCTCATTCTTCATATGTTTTTTAATTCCTGGCTTCATGTTTCTTGGATATCCATCATAATGAACATATGTTGATGCAATCTTTCCATTTCTATTAATAATACCAACTTGTGAACGAGTTCCTTCGTTTAAAGTTCCTACTGATTTTAAATCTACTATTCCACCTAATTTTATCATGATAATTCTGTAATTATTTCTCTTATTAAATCGTGTGCCTTACAATAGTTTCCACACACATCTTCAGATACAACTTGTTTTGATTCGTTTACAGGTGTCATAAATGCACCATGTGTAGATGGATTTGAAACAAAATCCCATCCAAGTAATTCAAAATCTTCTCCTACTTGAACTTTTCCTTTTCCTATCGGTTCTACTGAACCCATACCTCTTGAAGAAATACCAAGAAGGATATTTGCTTTTAACAATTCTTTAAGAATATTACCTGATGGAGTTGGTAGTATTTCAACTGTGCCTACTAAATCGTTACCTTCCCAATGTATCTCTCTAACATTGTGTGATACATTCTTTAGGTTGATAACAGAAGAATCTGGATGGTCTAACTCACCTAATGCTCTTCTTTCTTTAATAAGAGTTTCATACTTCTTAGCCTCTCTCATTAAAATTGATTTTGGATATACTCTTTCGTTTTGATTAGGAGCTTCAGCTCTTTGAAGAACTCCTTTAACAAGTGTTCTCCCATCGGCATCTTCGTTTATCTTACCTTCGAATAATCTAGTTTCTATTAATAATTGTCCCATTATGCTCCCCAATTTTTTCTTTTCTTAAATAAATCAAAAAAGATTGCCGAAACCTCTTGTCTAATAAGTTTACGAATTCTATCTTCATCCTTATCAGATAATTCCTCATTAATTCCAAATTTGATATTAATGATTTCTTGGTCGATAATCTCTAATAATCTAGTTCTTTTCATTATACACCTATCTTACTGAATTTTTCCATATCACCTAATGCCTTTAGTGCTCTTTTTCTTGCACTTTCGAATTCTCTCATATATCTACTTTGCATTCCACCTTTTTTTAAATTAAGGGTTTGAGAAAAAACATTTTGTATTGCTTTAACATTTGGGTTTTTTTTCATCTTAGGTGCAGCTTCATCTACATCTGCAGTCTTAGATTGGACATCAGTTACATCGGTTGTATAATTTCCATCTTTATCATATGCTTCTGATTTCTCTCCTCTACCTTTCCAAGTTTTTTCAATCTTGTTAAAGAATGCCTTTTTTTCATCATCAGACATTTGTGGAATAGATTTACCAGCTTTTTCTAAAGCTTTCTTAAAAAACGCTTGATATTCTGATTCTTCTCTTAAAACATCAGCTATGATTTCTTTTAATCTTGATTTTGTTATTTTCATTGGTCTAACTCCTTTATACTATTTGCAATGTTGATTAATCTTTCCTTTACATTATAAATATGACGATGTGTTCTCTTCCAATAATTATTCTTATCGAGTTCATTCATCGTTTTTATTTTATTGTACCAGTTAAAAAATTTTTCAACTTCTGCTAATTGGTATTTTAGTTCTTTAAGACCAACTGCCAATTTTTGATTAG